>Ga0302308_10001125_pt1 | contig 21818 bp, 17 predicted proteins | sample III_Palsa_E3_3_FD_200531 | JGI IMG/M metagenome (GOLD analysis project Ga0302308, IMG submission 200531) | Peat permafrost microbial communities from Stordalen Mire near Abisko, Sweden - III_Palsa_E3_3 | ecosystem: Environmental > Terrestrial > Soil > Palsa > Peat permafrost | place: Sweden...
TGCGAGTCGCCGCAGACGATGGTCATGCCGGGCTTGGTGAGGCCTAGCTCGGGGCCGATCATGTGGACGATGCCTTGCTCGGCGTCCTGGACGTCGAAGAGTTCGATGCCGTAGTCGGCGCAGTTTTTGCGGAGCGCTTTGATTTGAGCGTCGGCGATCTGGTCGGTGATGACGAGACGGTCGTGGACGCTGGTGGTGGGGACGTTGTGGTCTACCGTCGCGACGTGGCGCTCGGGATGGCGGAGCGGGCGGTTTGCGAGGCGGAGGCCTTCGAAGGCTTGCGGCGAGGTGACCTCGTGAACTAGCTGGAGATCGATGTAGAGGATGGTGGGCTCGCCGGCGGGCTCGGTGACGACGTGCTGCTGCCAGACTTTTTCGAAGAGGGTGCGGGGTGTGGTGTTCGGCATGGGAAGAGTTCTCAGTTGTTAGTTCTTCGTTGTCAGTTGAAGTGCGAATGTCAGTTGGCTGCGGCTTGCGTTGTGGTGTCGGGTTGAGGGGCTATGGTGTTGGCGCCGGCTTGTTCGGGGTTGAGGGCGATGGGGGTGCCGTCGGGCTGGACGATGAGGGCGTGGGCGATGTGGGGGACGAGGCGGTGCGCGGTGGCTAGACGGATGTTCCAGTGGGCGATGGCTTGGGTTAGGGCGAGGGGAAGCTCGTCGGGGGAGAGTTGCCGGTTGGTGAAGAGCCAGAGGTTGTAGTCGGCCTGGGGCTGGTCGGTGGTGTGGTCTTCGGGATTCCAGTTAACGGCGGCGAAGACGGCGAGAGGGTGGGGGCGGCCGAGGTCGATCCAGAGGAGGCCGGAGGCGGCGCAGAAGCTGGGGACGCAGCCGTCGATGGTGATGTAGCGGTTGTCGGTGGCGGTGACGGCTCCATATTGCGTGAGGAAGAGGGGGATGATGGTGGCTAGGGACTCCTGAGAGTTGGGCGGGCCCCACATGGATTGGGGTTGGGGGAAGGCGTCGCGGAGGAAGGACTGGAAGCGGGCGTCGACGCGGAGGTTCGAGGCTTCGCCGATGGGGGCAGGGTGGGTGAATTGCCAGAGGTATTGGAGGTTGTCGACGGGAGTGATGTGTTGGATTGCGGGGTTGCGGGGTGGGGGCGCGATTAGCTTGTTCGGGTCGGAGACCTGGGCGTGGGTGGTCGTCGCTGTGATGAGCAAGAAGCTGGCGGCGAGATGGAGGGTGGTGTGCATGGTGTTGGTGGTGAGGTTTGGTCAGATGCCTTCTAAGACAATGCCTTGATAGATTGCGCCCTTTTGCCGGTGCACTCGCACGTCGCGATAGGCGGGGCTGTCGTACCAGGCTTTCGCCGCTTCGAAGGACGGAAACTCGGCGATGACGGCACCTTCGATCGCATTGCCTTCCAACACTTCATATCTGCCGTAGGAAGCGAGGACCGTGACTTCGTGGCCTTGAAACGTGGCGCGGATTTTGTCCCAGTAGATAGCCAGTTCGGCGGCATCGAGGGTCTTCTCTCGGGTGAACACTACGTATCCCTTCATTGCGAATCCTCGGTAGCGAAATGATTTTGGCTAGACGGCGTGGAGCGATTGGCTGCGGTCGATGGATTCAGCTAGCGCGCTGTGAACTAGCTTGCCCATTTGGGCGGTGGTTACGGTGGCTTCCTTGTTGCCGCGGGCTATGTCGGCGGTGCGGTGGCCGGCGGTTAGGACTTGCTGGACGGCGGCTTCGATGGCGAGGGCTTCTTGTTCGAGACCTGCGGAGTGGCGGAGGACCATGGCGGTGGTGAGGATTGCGCCTAGGGGGTTCGCCTTGCCGGTGCCTGCGATGTCGGGGGCGCTGCCGTGGACGGGCTCGTAGAGGTTGACTTTGCCGCCGATGGTTGCCGAGGGGAGCATGCCGAGGGAGCCGGTGATGATGCCGGATTCGTCGGAGAGAATGTCGCCGAAGAGGTTCTCGGTTAGGACTACGTCGAAGTTGCGGGGGACGTTCATGAGGTGCATGGCCATGGAGTCGACTAGCTGGTGCTCTACGGTGATGTCGGGGTAGTCGGGCTTGAGGCTGTCGACGGTGGCGCGCCAGAGCTGGGAGCACTCGAGGACGTTGGCCTTGTCGACCGAGGTGAGTTTCTTGCGGCGCTTGCCGGCTAGCTCGAAGGCTACGCGGGCTACTCGCACGACTTCGTCGCGGGTGTAGCGCATGGTGTTGATGGCTTCGCCGCCGCCGGGCGCGGACGCGTCCTTGTTCCAGCTGCGGGGTTGGCCGAAGTAGAGGCCGCCAAGGAGCTCGCGGACGAAGAGGATATCGACGCCCTTGGTGACTTCGGGGCGGAGGGGGGAATTTTCCGAGAGCGCGGGATAGGCGACCGAGGGGCGGAGGTTGGCGAAGCCGCCGAGGATCTGGCGGATTTGCAGGAGGCCGGACTCGGGGCGCTTGTCGGGGGAGAGCGCGTTGAACTTGTTGTCGCCTACCGCGCCGAGGAGGACCGCGTCGGAGTCTAGCGCGATGTCGATCGTTTCTTGCGGGAGGGGCGTGCCTTTGGCGGTGATGGCTACGCCGCCGAGGAGGGCTTCGGTGAAGGTGAAGTCGTGGCCGCCGGCTTCGGCTACTGCCTGGAGGATGTTGACGGCTTCGTGGGTGACTTCGGGGCCGATGCCGTCGCCGGCCAGGATTGCGATTTTTAGCTTCATGGGGGTCCAGTGGTGGTTAGTTGTAAAAGCAAAGGCGCTTTTAGCTGCTAGCTTTTAGCTTCTAGCTAGGGCAACGGCAAAAGAAGAAGCAGATTCCTCCGCTGCGCTGCGGAATGACAGCCAGAAAAACAAGTGCAACAGCAACAGCAATAGCAAAAGCAAAAGCAAGTGCAAGTGCAAGTGCAACAGCAACTACAGGGGTCCATCACTTCGTTCAGGATGACGAGCTTTTCGCGATTGGCGAAACAGTGATGGCTCGGTTCATGTTTGGTGGTGAGTTAGGGGATGTTGGTGACCAGGGGTTCGGTGGTTGGGGTGTGGAGTAGGGCTACTATGTCCTGGTCGTAGAGGAGCTTTTTGCGGTCGGCTAGTTCGGTGAAACGGTTGTAGACCGCGTTGAGTTCTTCGGTGGAAAGGGTGTGGCCTAGCTCTTTGAGGCGGAACTCCAGGGCTTTGCGGCCGCTGTGTTTGCCTAGCACGATGTTCTGGCCGCTGAAACCAACCGAGGCGGGCGTCATGATTTCGTAGGTGAGGGGATTGGAGAGGACGCCGTGTTGGTGGATGCCGGACTCGTGGGCGAAGGCGTTCTTTCCGACTACTGCTTTGTTGGGCGGGCAGGTGAAGCTGATGATCTCGCCGAGCATGTGGGAGGTGGGGTAGAGCTCGGTCATGACTAGGTTGGTGGTGTAGGGGTAGCGGTCGTGGCGCGTGGCGATGGCTGCGGCAATCTCTTCGAGGGCGGCGTTGCCGGCGCGCTCGCCGATGCCGTTGATGGTGCACTCGATCTGGCGGGCTCCGCCTTCTACTCCTGCTAATGAGTTGGCTACGGCCATGCCGAGGTCGTCGTGGCAGTGGGTGGAGAAGATGATTTTTTCGGAGCCGGGAACGCGGAGGCGAACGGTTTCGAAGAGCTGCTTGTACTCGGCGGGGGTGGTGTAGCCGACGGTGTCGGGGATGTTGATGGTGGTGGCGCCGGCCTGGACGGCGATGTTGATCATCTCGACGAGGAAGTTGAGGTCGGAGCGGGTGCCGTCTTCGGTGGAGAACTCAACGTCGTCGGCGAAGGTGCGGGCGAGCGCGACCGCGGTGGCTACGTTGTCGAGGGCCTGGGCGCGGGTGATTTTCAGCTTGGCTTCGAGGTGGAGGTCAGAGCTGGCGAGGAAGACGTGGATGCGGTTTTTGGCGGCGGGCTCGACGGCACGGGCGGCGGCTTCGATGTCTTCGCGCTTGCAACGGGCGAGGGAGGCGATGCGCGGGCCGTGCACTTCGCGGGCGATGGTTTGGACGGAGTTGAAGTCGCCGTGGGAGGCGATGGCGAAGCCGGCTTCGATGATGTCGACGCCGAGGGAGGCGAGTTGGTGGGCGAAGCGCAGCTTTTCTGCGTGGTGCATGGTGCAGCCGGGAGACTGTTCGCCGTCGCGGAGGGTGGTGTCGAAGATAACGAGCTGGGTGTCGGTAGCCATAGAGAGAAGACCTTTCCGTCTAGACAGAATCATAACGTGCTCTTATGCTCAGAACCAGATGTATTGTGCATTCTAATGATGCTATAGGGCAGATAGAGGCACAAAACTGAGCGGGGGGCGCGTGGATTTATTTCAGCTCGAGACATTCCTGGCTGTCGCTGAGGAGAGAAGTTTCTCACGAGCGGCGGCACGTTTGCACCGTACCCAGCCGGCGGTTAGCCAGGTGATTGCCAAGCTGGAGGCGGAGCTGGGGGAGACGCTGCTGGAGCGGTCGGCGGGACAGCCTACCGACGCCGGCAAGGTGCTGCTGGAGTATGCGCATAAGATGCTGAATCTGCGGAAAGATGCGGGGGCGGCGCTGGTGGATTTGAGGTCGCTGCATCGGGGACGGCTGGATCTGGCGGCGAATGAGTACACGTGCCTTTATTTGTTGCCGGTCCTGGATGCGTTTCGGAAGGAGCATCCGCGGATCAAGGTGGCGGTGCAGCGGACGCTGGCGAGCCGGATTGCGGATGAGGTGCAGTCGCATTCGGTGGAGATTGGGGTGGTGAGCTTTCGGCCGGCGGACCCGCAGGTGGTGTCAATTTTGGTCTACACGGACGAACTAGTGTGCGTGATGAGTCCGGGGCATGCGCTGGCGAAGGCGGGAAAGGTGACGGTGGCGAGGCTGGGGAAGGAGACTTTCGTGGCGCATAACGTGCCGTCGCCGCTGCGGCAGAAGGTGATTGAGACGTTTGCGCGGCGGAAGATTCCGCTGCAGATGGAGGTGGAGCTGCCGTCGTTGGAGGCGATTAAGCGGTTTGTGCAGCGGGGGAATGGGGTGGCGCTGGTGCCGCGATTGACGGTGGAGGGAGAGCTGGAGAGTGGGACGCTCGTGGCGGTGGAGGTTCCAGAGCTGCAGATGGAGCGTAAGCTGCGGCTGGTGCATCGGCGAGGGGCGGCACTGAGTCATGCGGCGCGGGAGTTTTTGCGGGTGGTACAGGCGCATGCGGTGGAGCATGGCGATCCATTTTGTTTTGTGGTGGAGAAGGGGTAGGGCGCGATAAAGACGCGCGTGTTTGGGGAAAGTTTCAGCGAAAGAATATGGAAGAGGAGCCAGAACATTTTCGCAAAAGTCGCGTCTGTACTGGGTGACAGCAGCGCAGCAAGTGACAAGCGCGATGCTTCGAGAGAGCAGGGTACAGGCGATGAAGAAGTTTGCAACGAGCAGGATGTTTCGTACAGCAGTGATTGGGATGTTGAGTGCCGGGCTGGGTTTGAGCGCGGCGGTTGCGCAACAGGAGACGGCGCCTCCTCCGCCGCCGGATCAGCAGCAGCAGGGACCGCCGCCGAACGGGATGCAGGGACCGCGTCACATGGATCCGGAGCGGCGGGTCGAGCAGATGCAGCGGCGTTTGAATTTGAGTGACAGCCAGACGGCGCAGGTGCGGCAGATCTTCGCGGATTCGCATGCGCAGATGGAGACGTTGCGATCGAATGCGTCGCTGGCGCCGGAGGATCGGCGGGCTCAGATGCTGTCGCTGCACCAGGGCGAGCAGGCGAGGATACGCGCGGTATTGACGCCAGACCAGCAGGCGAAGTTTGACGCGATGCAGGCGAAGATGCGGGAGCGTCGGGCGGAGGAAGGAGGGCAGGGCGCGCCTGTGCCTCCTCCACCGTCAGGAAGTCCGCAGCAGTAAGTCAAAAGAGAAAGTAAACGAAGAGGCCTCGTTCCGGATGACGGAACGGGGCCTGTTTCGTCTATAGAAACACCACTGCAAGACGAACAGAAAAAACCATGGGTACGAACGAACTACGCAGGAAGCGGGCCAGAATAAGGCAGGATGCGCGTGATTGCGTCGCGTACAGGTACAATAAGGACAATAGCGCGCCGCGGTTACCGGCTGAACGACCACAACGAGAGACGTGTGGAGTTTTTGGGCCGTGGTGAGCATGCGAAGGGATTTCAGCAAGCATGAAGAAAAGAATTTTGCTCGGTGCACTGATGACGTTGTGCATCGCCGCCGTGGGAAACGCACAAGAGAGCCGGCAGGATGCCAGCGTAAGCTTCTTCGGGGTTTTAGCACCAGACGTTTATGGACTGAATATTCATCCAATGGTGACGACGCACACGGGTGGCTTCCTAGCGAGCTACCGTTACTTGCTGACACCTCGCAGCGCTGTTGAGCTCAACTACAGCTTTTATCAGAACTCGATGAAGTACAACCCGATTTCGCAGCCTAACAGCCGGGTGCATTCGCGCGGCCAAGAGCTTACCGCCGCGTACGTGTACCAGCGGACCTACAAGCGGTGGAACCCGTTCCTGGAAGGCGGCGTTGGCGTGGAAATCTTTACGCCCATCCTGGACAACGGGACGACGCAGAAGGGGTTGAAGCAGGATCTGCAGATTGGCGGCCTGTTTGGTGGTGGAGTGGCGTATGAACTTAGCCCCAGCTGGGACATTCGGACGGAGTATCGCGGCTTCATGATGAAGACACCGACGTTTGGTGCGACGGATGGTTTGTTTACCACCAACCGTTACTACATCCTGATGACACCGTCGATTGGTGTTGCCTACCACTTCTAGTCTGTTTGGACGGACGTGAACGGCCCAGCCTTATGGCTGGGCCGCTTTGTTTGGTGAGGAGGGATGCGCGCGAAATCGGATCGTGATGCTAGTTCGGAGAAGCCGAGGCCAGGGCTGTGGGCGCGGCGTTGCTATCCGGGAACTGATGTATGAGCCCTGCGCTGGTCTCGGGTCGGTACCGTAACCGGGACGATGCTCTGGCGGCCGCGTCCTGGGGTTTTGCGACGAGCCTTTTCCATAGGCCAGGGCACCCTTCAGGGGCTGGAAGGCCTTTGTAGCGCTGTGGGGAACGGTGCAGCGCATTCCCAGGTGAAGGGATCGCCATTCCTGGGATTGCAGCATCGGGCTCTTGGCTGCCCGCATTCTGAGCTGAAAACAAAAATGCCTGGAGAGCGGGAGGTGAGTGATTTGCGCGGGTAATCCCTTGCAAATCAGACGTCCCGGCTATCCAGGCAGATGGGTGGGGGTGCAGCTACTGGATCTTCTCGCTGCCCGTGAAGTGGTAGGTTACGCCGACCTGGAAGAGCGCCGGGGTAAGGCCGTGGGGCAGGTATTGGTCGTAACCGGGGCCACCGATGTTCGGAGGACCCTTGGCGCCGCCGGTGAACCAGTTCTGGTACTCCAATCCGGCGCGGACGCCGAGGCGATTGGTGATGGCGAAGTCCGTGCCGCCACCGAAGGATATGAGGTTATAGCCGATGGACGCACCCAACTGGTAAAACTGGGGGGCAAAATCGAACGTACCGTAGCCTGCTGAGGCCTTGAGATAAGGGCTCCAGCGACCGTAGTCTCTGTGGTAACGGACCCCATATTCAAAAGTCCACTCTTTGGCGGGGGAGTGCTGGAGGATCGAGATCGAATTAAAGGCCAACTCGGCTCCCCAATGGGGGGTAAAGTCGACATCGCCGAATACGCCATAACCGATGGCGTTCTGGGGAGTGTAGTCGGGGACTGCGTAGGTAAACAGCCCGCCCGCCTGAATATCGAGTCGGCGGGTTGCACCGGGTATAGCCTGTCCGTAAGCAAAAGAAGAGATAGCAGCCGTCATAGCCAGGATGAGGACAATTCGTTTCAATGGATGGCCTCCATTGGCCGGGGTATGGGATCGGTTCGACTTCAGTGTAGTTGAAGTTGCGCTGGAAATACCAGCATTATTTGAGGATATCCTCATGGTTCCAGTAGTTTGGGCGAACCTGAGCTGAGTCAGAATGAGCTTGAATAAGGCTACTCTCAGGAGCTAAGACGCTCCTCGTGCGAAGAGGGTTGTGGTGATCCTATCGGAAAACGGCACTCACTGGAAGAGTGAGTGCCGTTGGTGGAGTGACTGATTGGTTACCTGGGCCCGTGGAGGTATCGGGGGTCAGGGCTGGGTCTGAGCGGCAGGAGCCGCTGAGGGGGCAGCGCCACCGGAGGTCGCATCAGGATCTGCTGCTGGCTTCCAGTAGGCAAGGTTGACCGAGACAGGGGTGATCTCGAAGGGGAGCTTATCGCGGGCGCTGAGGAGGGGTTCAACGGCTGCATTCAGCTTGATGACCTGGTCGGTCCAGGGATCGTTGCGGAGGAAGGCGTTGAGAGGCTCAGCAGCCTGCTGCTTGAGGTCGGTGTTGTTGAGCTTGGGAGCCTTGGAGACGATGGCCTGCAGCCAGAAGGTTCCGTCGGTCTTGACCAGGCTATCTCCGAGCTGGGGAGTGGTGAGGGCCTTGAGGCCCTTCTGGCGAGCCTGCAGCTGTTGCAGGTAGAGACCGAAGTACTGTTGGCCGTCGGCGAGATCCTTGGCGTTGAGAAGCTCGAGGGTCTTCTTGGCGGCCTCGAGATCATCGGCATCGGTGTGCTGGAGGGGAAGCCTGGCGAAAGCCGACTCGGGTGGGAAGAGGAGGCGATCGCTGAAGGCGAACTTGGTGTCAATGTGATGGCCGAGGACGATGTGAGCCGTCTGGAAGGCCAACAGGGCATTGAGGTTACCCATCTGCTGGGCACCGTCTGCGGTGACAACGGCGGTGGTATCGACCAGACCCTTGGAGATCAGGATCGTGTTGCCGACAGCTACCGACTCAAGAGGCGCGGTGAGCAGGGTGCGAACACGGATGGGGCGGTCGATGGGGATCTGGTTATAGGCCAGGATGTTGTTGGCCAGGAGGGCAAGAACCTTGTCGAAGTCGCTGGGGGCGTCGATCAGGCCGGCAGAGAAGAGGCGGTCGATGACGTTATCCTCAGCCTGCTGGATCCATTGGCGCTGGGCGCCGAGGGGGCTCAGGTTGCCGTTCTGCGAGCTCTCGTCGGTTGCGCCCTCCACTTCGATGTCGGCCTGGTCCTGCTCCTTGGCGGGAACCTTCAGAGAGTAACCCCAGATCTGGTTGATAGCCTTGAACTTAAGGCTGTGAGAGGCGCTCTTGGGGTCGGTTTCTTCAATATAGGAGGCCGTGGGGAGCCAGAGACCATCCTGAACATTGGTGCGGATGGAGTTGAAGTGGAAGTACTCGTTGATATTGTCCTTCTCGCCTCCGGCCAGGTCACCGTCGTAACGGACGATGTTGCCGCCGTTGCGCTCAACCCAGATGCGACCGAAGAAGCGGCCGGGAACCTTCTTGATGGGTTGGACGTCGAAGACGACGGTGGGGACGGTGCCGAGGAAGTCGTTGCGCAGGAAGGCGAACTGATAGTGCTGGCGATCGAAGCCTGTGCTATCGATGACGATCATGCGGACGAAGCCGGCTTCGTTGAAGCTGAGGCGCAGCGATTTGGAGAGGCCGGTAATGTAGCCGAGGGAGTGCTTGAAGCGGCCCTGCTTGGCCTCGTTGCCCGTGAGGAAGCCGTTTTCGCCGATGACCTTGCCAAAATCGACGCGTGCCAGGAAGTGGGCATCGCTATCGACGGTCTGACCCATGACCGGGTCAGGACGCATGTTCTGGATGTAGGTCTCGACGATGGGGCTGCGCTCACGGAGGGTCTTAATGATGACGGCTTCGCGGGCGACGGCCTTATTGACGAGCGCATCCTGGGCTGGCGTGAGCTTGCGCGCAAAGGGGGAGTCCGCGTCTGCCTTCTTAGGTTTGAAGGCTGCAGCGGGCAGGGCCGATGCGACCAGGACGGTGAGAGCCACGGCGGCGGTCAGTTTAGACGGGAGGTTCATAGGATTCGAGGGCTCCTTGGCTAGTGCGGTCACCACAGTGGGTGACCCTTTCTAAATTCTGGAAAAGACGACGTTTGGTTAGGTACGCCTGTCGGGCTTTAATGCTGATACGACTTTAGAATATCCTGAAGTTTTAAAAGCCTGGTACAAAATAGTGCAGTCGGCATACCGGTTAGTTATTAATCACAAAGTGAATAATGACGTTGGTGGGGAAGTCGACGGGTTCTGCGGCCGCGTTAAGGGCCGGGTGGAATCGAATACCGCGAGCGACCTGGAGGGCGGGATCGTCGAGTCCATGGCCGAGGCCACGAACCAGGCCAATGACCTCGATGCTGCCATTGGCGCGGAAGACGACTTTGACGACGGCATCACCCTCGATGTGGTGCTCCTTGGCGTCCTCGGTATAGACGGGCTCCGGTTTGAAGGTAATCTTGGGCGGGGTTGCGGCCGAGATCGAAGAAGCAGACATGGGGCCCCGTTCGGGGGCAGCAGCCGGAGGCGTGCCAAGACCGACGGGCTTGACCGCGGCGTAATTCTTGGCGCCGACCGGGCCGGTGCCGTAGCCGAGCGCGACTCCGCGGACGGGCTGGGCAGCGTTATCGCGGCCGCCCATCTTGCCGTTGGGTGAGCCGGAACCGAGGTTAACCGCAGTGGCATTCGGGCCGTTGCCGGTGTTGCCCTTGTTCATGCCGGGCATGCCTGCATTGCCAAGGTTGACATTGGATACGGCCGGGCCGTCGAGAGTCTTAAGCGGGTTGGTGGCAACGCCGAGACGGACGGCGCTGGGGTGCAGGTCGTGGTTAGGAACAGAGGCCGCTGTGGCCACGCCGAGGTTGACCTTGACGGGAGCTGGCGGGGGAGTGACCGCCTTGGGAGGCGTGGGTGGCGCGAGAACTGGCTTGGGCTGCGGCGTGGGCAGCGGCTTCATGTCCGGGGGAACCGGCATGGGCGGCGGCGGCGGCAGTTTGACCTTAGGCGGGGGCACCGGCATGGGGGGAACAGGCTTGATCTTGATAGGTGGTGGCTTGGGTACCGGCTTTTCGGGCGGCGGCGGAGGGGGAAGAGTGAGGACGGCGACTTCCTTGGCAACCGCGGGGCTTTCCTTAATGACAATGCCCAAGATGACCACCAGGGCCGCAAGGGTAACATTGATCACAATGGAGGCGACGGTAGCGCTCTTGCTGCGCTGGCCGTCGTTAAGAACACCGAAGTCCCGGAACTGGACGCTAGGTGGATTGGGATCGTCGCTATGAAGTGGCTTGGCCATTTTAGAATTCGGTCCTCAAACTTGCACAAATAGGGGTGCAGGGGTAGCACTCATGGAAAAGAGTATCCAGAGCATAGCAGAAGAATTTCGCTAACAATCACTGCGAAGATTGAAGTTGTGGTGTATGTGGGCACTGTGCATCTTTCTTCTCATTGGCAAGTTAGCTACTAGCATAGACGCAGCCGATCCAAAAGTAACTCATTGCATACACCAGAAGTGTTGCGTGAATGAGCAGGCTATAGGTGCTCCGTGGTCGGAGACTTTACTGGGCTAGCGCGTACGGGAGAAGAAAATGGAGCAAGTCGAACGGCGGCCGGAATGATGCACAGGCTCGAACCCCGTCGCGGTTAGGATAGCACAAAGGTACCGGTGCATTAAGCCGGGGCGGACTGGAAACAGGCCTGTAGCCATTGGAGATACTCTCGATGCACGACTTATTGCATACACTGTCCCACGACATGTTTTCGATGCCACTTCCATTGGCGGAGAAGATCCTTCGCCCGGTGCTTGTTTACCTGTTCTTGGTGGTGTTCCTAAGGATCTTCGGGAAGCGTGAGCTGGCGCAGTTGAACCCGTTCGATCTGGTGGTGTTGCTGAGTTTATCCAACACGGTACAGAATGCGATGATCGGGGACGACAACTCGCTTTCGGGCGGATTGGTGGGGGCATTCTCGCTGCTGGCGATCAACTGGGTGCTGGCGTGGGTGTTATATCGTGCTCCGAAGTTTACGGGATTGCTGTCGGGGCATCCGGCGAGACTGGTGCGGGACGGGGTGGTGGATGAGGCGGAACTAAAGAGGCAATCGTTGACGCACGAGGATTTGGTGTCGGTGTTGAACAAGAATGGGTTCAACGATCCAACGGATGTGCAGACGTGCATACTGGAGCCGAATGGGACTTTCTATGTGGAGGGGAAGAAGCTGCAGAGCGATGACTTGCAGCGGCGGGAGATGATCCAAGCGCTGGCGGAGTTGACGACGGAGGTGAAGGCGCTGCGGCGGGAGGTCGCGGCGCGGGGCTAGTGGGTGGGTGGGACTGAGATGGAATACTTGGCGCGGGCGTCGAGGAGGCGTTGGGGAGGCGAGGGGAGGAGTGCGTCTTTGATGGCGGCGCGGTAGCCTCCCATGAAGATGGAGTACATGACGGCCAGGGCGCAGCCGACGCCGAAGACGAAGCCGAGGAAGACACCGATGAGCGCGCTGGAGAGGAAGTCCACGATGATGCCATGGTATGCCTTGTGCTCTGCAGGGGTGGGCTGGTTCGTGCTAGCAGCTGCGGGTTAAGTAAGGCGCGGGGGAGTAGGAGGGGCTTTTCTGGGGTAATTTAAATGATGTCGGTTGCTGTGACCCGTATCGCGATCCTGCCCGCGATTCGGACTCCGGAAGGAATGAGACGATGCCGCAGGAAGCCCTAACTTTAAATACAGATCTGTTCGAAACGCACATGCATGAGTCGCGGGTGTTTCCGCCGCTGGCCGAATTTTCGGCGAAGTCGCGGTTGGGGAGCCTGGAAGAGTATGAACGGATGTATGCGCGCAGTGTGGAGGATCCTGAGGGGTTCTGGGGAGAGGCGGCGGGGGAGCTGGAGTGGTTTGCGCCGTGGGACCGGGTGCTGGATGAGAGCGGGCCGCATGCGCAGTGGTTTACGGGCGGGAAACTGAACCTGTCGCACAACTGCGTGGATCGGCATGCGAAGGGCTCGCGGAAAGACAAGGTGGCACTGGTGTGGGAAGGCGAGCCTTGTGGGGAGGACGGTAAAGCAGAGGTGCGGCGGGTGACCTATGGCGGGTTGCATGCGCAGGTGCAGGCATTCGCGAATGTGCTGAAGTCGCTGGGCGTGAAGAAGGGGGACCGCGTCGCTGTTTATATGGGGATGTGCCCGGAGCTGGCGATCGCGTTGCTGGCGTGTGCGCGGATTGGGGCGGTGCACCTGGTGGTGTTCGGTGGGTTTGGGGCGCAGGCGCTGTCGGATCGTATTAAGGATGCGCAGTGCAGGCTGGTGATCAGCCAGGATGGGTTATACCGCCGCGGAACTGAGATTAAGTTGAAGGCCATTGTGGATGAGGCGGTCGCGCTGTGTCCGACGGTGGAGAATGTGCTGGTTCATCGGCGGACGGGATCGGCGATCGAGATGCATCCGATGCGTGACCGGTGGCTGGATGCGGAGATGTTGAAGTTTGCGGGGAGTGAGTGTGCGGCGGAGTGGATGGATGCGGAGGATCCGCTGTACATCCTGTATACGAGTGGGACTACGGGCAAGCCGAAGGGGTTGGTGCATACGACGGGTGGGTACGCGGTGCAGACCTATCTGACGAGCAAGTATGTCTTCGATCTGCGGGACGAGGACGTGTACTGGTGCACGGCGGATATTGGATGGGTGACGGGACACAGTTATGTGCTTTACGGGCCGCTGCAGAATGGGGCGACAGTGATGATGTATGAGGGTGCGCCGAATTTTCCGGAGAGGGATCGGTTCTGGAAGATTATTGACCGGCACAAGGTGAGCATCTTTTATACGGCGCCTACGGCCGTGCGGCTGTTCATTAAGTGGGGGACGGACTGGGTGCACAAACATGATTTGAGCAGTCTGCGGTTGCTGGGGACGGTGGGTGAGCCGATTAATCCTGAGGCGTGGATGTGGTATCACCGGGAGATTGGCAAGGAGCGCTGCCCGATTGTCGATACCTGGTGGCAGACGGAGACGGGGGCAATCATGCTGGCGCCGATTCCGGGAGCGGTGGCGACCAAACCTGGGTCAGCTACGCGGCCGTTTTTTGGGGTGCTGCCGGAGATCGTGTCGCAGACGGGCGAGCTGGTTGAGCCGGGGCATGGAGGCCTGCTGAGGATCACGCGGCCGTGGCCTTCGATGGCGCGAAGCATCTGGGGGAATGCTGAGGGGTATGACGCAGCGTACTTCCCGGGAGAGAAGGATGTGTATGTGACGGGCGATGGGGCTCGGTGCGATGAGGATGGATATTACTGGCTGATGGGCCGGGTGGATGACGTGATCAATGTGAGCGGGCATCGACTGGGGACGGCGGAGATTGAGTCGGCGCTGGTGGGCCATGCGGGCGTGGCGGAGGCTGCGGTGGTGGGTCGACCCGATGAGGCGAAGGGGCAGGCGATTGCCGCGTTTGTGACTCTGGAAGAAAGCCATGAGCCGAGCGAGGAGTTGAAGCAGGAGCTGCGGCAGTGGGTGAGCAAGGAGATTGGGCCGCTGGCGCGGCCGGATGATCTGCGATTCATTCAGCGGCTGCCGAAGACGCGGTCGGGAAAGATCATGCGGCGGCTGCTGAGGGAGTTGGCTACTACGGGCGAGGTTAAGGGGGATACGACGACGCTGGAGGACTTCAGCATCCTAGCGCAGCTGCGGGAGAGCGACGAGTAGGGGCTACGCAGACAGAATGAGGGCTGCGGGCACTGGCGTCGCGGGGCCTGGAAGGACGAGCTGCGAGGTGGGGTGCGCGCGGTGGTGGCGGAAGGTGAGGTGTTTTCCATCGAAGCGGAGGAAGAAAAGCGCGAGGATGAAGAACACGATCAGAGCGGCGCCGAAGAGAAGGACGACGCGCAGAAAGTTGGGCTGGTTGGGTGGAAGCTGCTCGATTTCCATAAGAAGTTGGATGCGCGCGGAGGGCGGATAGGGGCGTTCTTTGATTTTGAGCTTGGAGGCGGGCGCAACCTGACGGATGATGGAAGGATGTAGTTGCGACAAGGAGACAGTGATGACAGCAGGGAAGCTTCGGATGGGTTTGGTTGCGGTGGGTCTGGCGGTGGGGTTGAGCGTTGGGATGCAGGCGCAGGTTGTGCCGGGACATGCGCATATCTATCCGACAGTGGATGCGGCGCAGGCGGATATTCACGCGGCGCTGGAAGAGGCGCGCAAGACGCACAAGCGGGTGATCCTGGATTTTGGTGGGGACTGGTGCGGGGACTGCCAGGTGCTAAACATTTATTTTCACCAGAGCCCGAATGCCGAGTTGCTGGAGAAGAACTTCATCCTGGTGGATGTGAATATTGGACACTTCGATGCGAATCTGGACATTGCGCATAAGTACGGCGTGCCTGTAACGAAGGGTGTTCCTGCGCTTTCGGTTTTGGATGCGAACGGGAAGGTGCTGTACGCGCAGACGAATGAGTTCGCGGATATGCGCAACATGCAGGCTTCGTCGGTGACGGAGTTTCTGAACAAGTGGAAGCCGTAAGCGCACGAGGCTCGGATGGCAGGAGTGGCGGGCGAGGAGATAGAGCCGCGGGGTTGGCGGGAGTGGCCGGAAGCGGCGCTGCGCACGGCGGAGATGGTGCGCCGTGCGGCCTGGGCGGCGGTGGAGCATGATGCGCTGACTGTGGCGCAGGCTACGGCTTACTCGGCGATGGTTGCGTTGTTTCCGGCGCTGATTGTGGCGGCGGCGTTTGTGAGCTTCGTTCCGGATACGACGCCGCTGCGAGCGCAGATGGCACAGTTCTTCAACCAGGTGCTGCCTGCGAATGTGACTCCATTGCTGGAGATTTATTTTTCGCCGGCGCACACGAGCGCGCATACGGTGAGGGCATTGCTGGGGGCGGTGGTGGTGAGTGTGACGGGGGCGTCGAGCGTGATGGTGACGCTGATGGAGGGGTTTCGCCGGGCGTATGAGCTACCGCTGACGCGGGGGAGCTTCTGGCCGCGTAGGGTGCGGTCGCTGGCACTGGTGCCGTTGTCGCTGGTGCCGCTGGCGGCGGCTAGCGCGCTGGTGGTCTTTGGCCACTTCATCTCGCAGTGGCTGGCAGGAGAGGTGACGCCGGCGCTGCGCGTGCCGGTGCTGGTCATCTCGTCGGTGATGCGATGGACGATTGCGTTTGCGGGGAGCGTGGGGATTATCGCGGTGATCTATCACCTGGGAACGGATTTGACCAAGCATATGCGGGAACATCTGGGGCCGCTGTTGCGGGAGCCTTGGGGGATTCTGCGCGAGGACTGGAGTTGGCGAGCTAGTTTGCCGGGAGCGGCGCTGGCGACGGGATTCTGGCTGGGCTCGACGCTGCTGTTCGGGTATTACGTGACGCGCTTTGCGGATTACTCGCGGGTGTACGGATCGCTGGGTGCGGCGATTGCGCTGATGGCATGGCTGTACATCATTGCGCTGAGCGTGTTGCTGGGTGCGGAGTTCAATGCGCAGCGGGCGGCGCAGGGTCCGGGGCGCAGGGATCCGGAGCTTTCGGAGCTGTTGAGGAACCTGCCTGGACTGCTGCCGCGACTGCACCGGGGGCGTACAGGTAGAATTGCTGACTGACGAAGAGAAAACGTTTGCGGCCTGCCTTCAAGGACGGCTGGAAGGATGATGCAGGAATGGATGTACGGGAAAGATTGACGACGCCGAGCGGCGGACGCCGGGCAAAGATTGTGGCAACGCTGGGACCTGCGTCGAATACCGAGGCGATGTTTCGCGAGCTGGTGCGGGCGGGGCTGGATGTGGCACGGCTGAATTTTTCGCACGGTTCGCACGAGCAGAAGACTGAGCTTATCGCGATGGTGCGCAAGGTGGCGACGGAAGAGGGGAAGCCAATCTGCATCCTCGCGGATCTGCAGGGGCCGAAGATTCGGACTGGAAAGCTGGTGGGCAACAAGCCCGTGCTGCTGGTGGCGGGCAAGCGGCTGGTGATTACTCCAGAAACGATTGAAGGAACGCCGGAGCGCGTGAGCACGGTGTTCACGACGCTGGCGGAAAATTTAAAGCCGGGCGATCAGATTTTGTTGTCGGATGGATTGATTGAGCTGCGGGTGGTGGAGATTGCTGGCGCCGATGTGGTGACGGAGATCGTGAACGGCGGGATGCTGGGTGAGAACAAGGGCATCAATCTGCCGGGCGTGGCGATCAAGGTGCCGTCGCTCACGGAGAAGGACGAGATTGACCTGGAGTTTTGTTTGAAGGCTGGCGCGGACACGGTGGCGGTGTCGTTTGTGCAGACGGCTGAGGATGTGTTGTATGTGAAGCGGCGGATCAAGGAGCTGGGGTCCGATGCGTGGGTGATTGCGAAGCTGGAGAAGCCGCAGGCGGTGGACCATCTGGATAGCATTCTCGAGGCGGCCGATGGGATCATGGTTGCGCGCGGCGATTTGGGTGTTGAGGTTCCGCCGGAGCGAGTGCCTGCAATTCAGAAGCATATTATTAGGCGGGCGGCGGAGTATAGGAAGCCGGTGATTACGGCTACGCAGATGCTGGAGTCGATGATTGAGAACCCGCGTCCGACGCGGGCGGAGACGTCGGACGTGGCGAATGCGATCTATGACGGAAGCGATGCGGTGATGCTGTCGGCGGAGAGCGCGGCGGGCAAGTATCCGGTGGAGTCTGTAGCGATGATGAGCAAGATCATCCTGGAGACCGAGAAGCATATGCAAGAGCTTGGGCAGAGGCTGAGCCCGCGGCATGCGGCCGAGGGGAAGCGCACGTTCCTGACGGTGCCGGAGACGATTTGCGAGTGCATGGCGCACTCGGCGCAGGATCTGGATTTGGCGGCGATTGCGATTTTTACGGAGAGCGGGAATACGGCGCGGCTGCTGTCGAAGTACAGGCCGGATGCGCCGATTTTTGCGCTGAGTCCGTTTGAGGAAGTGGTGAACCGGGCGATGCTGCTGTGGGGGACCCTCGCGATTCATTGCGAACGGTTTGTGGGGACGGACACGCTGGTGATGATGGCGGAAGAGATGCTGGAGCAGCGCGGGTATCTTAAGCCCGGCCAGGTAGTGGGGATTGTGGCGGGGACAGCGACCAAGACAGGCGCTACGAACTTTATGCGGCTGCATCGGGCGGGGGATAGATAGAGGCGAGATTTGCGCAGGGGTGAGGCGGGGCCGCTGACTACAATCGAGCGATGGGGAAGATACGCGTTCTTTCGGACCAGGTAGCGAACCAGATCGCGGCGGGGGAGGTGGTGGAGCGGCCTGCGTCGGTGGTGAAGGAGCTGCTGGAGAATTCGCTGGATGCGGGGGCTACGCGGATTCGGGTGGAGATTGAGGCGGGTGGGCGGAAGCTGATTCGCATCGTCGATAACGGACATGGCATGGGGAGAGATGACGCGCTGCTGGCGTTTGAGCGGCATGCTACGTCGAAGCTGCGGTCGTCGGATGATCTGTTGAGTATTGCTACGCTGGGGTTTCGCGGGGAGGCGTTGCCTTCGATTGCAAGCGTGGCGCGGGTGAGTTTGGAGACGCGTGCGGCGGAGGATGAAGTCGGCACGGTGATGGAGATTGCGGGCGGGAAGTTGTTGCGCGTGGAAGATGCAGGGCTGCCTGAGGGGACGACGATTGCGGTTCGGGATTTGTTTTTTAATACGCCGGCGCGGCGGAAATTTCTGCGCGCGGAGCAGACCGAGTTGGGGCATGTGGCGGCGCTGGTGACGCACTATGCGCTGGCGCATCCGACAAAGCATTTTGAATTGCACTCGGCTACGCAGGCATTGCTGGTGGCGCCGGCGGTGGCGAATGCTGGGGAGAGGCTTTATCAGATCTTTGGGCGGGAGACGTTTGAGAGCTTGATCCCGGTGGCGGCGGAGATTGATTTTGCGCGTGCGGGATTGCCGGAGCCTCCGCCTTGGAAAAGAGAGCAGGACTATGAGGCGCCGGAACCGGGGTTTGTACGGCTGAGTGGGTTTGTGAGTAAGCCGGAGTTGCAGAAGCTGAATCGGAACTCGATTTATGTGTTTGTGAATGGGCGGCTGATTCGCGACAAGGTGATTTTGCACGCGTTTAATGAGGCTTATCGAAATATTATTCCGCCTACTTCGTTTCCGGTGGTGCTGCTGTTTTTGGAGATGCCGCCGCAGGAGGTGGATGTGAATGTGCATCCGGCGAAGACGGAGGTGCGGTTTCGGCAGGGAAGTTTTGTGCATGATTTTGTAAGGGACTCGGTGCGGACGGCGCTGATGAATGCTCGGCCGGCGGCTAGTTTTTATCAGGCGTTGAGTGGGGGTGCGCGGGCTAGCGAATCTTTGATGGTGGATGTTAGTCCGCTGCCCGGGGTGGATGGTGCGGTGTTTGAGCCGCGTGCGCTGATGGTGGAGGAGAGTGAGGGCGCGATTGATCCGGGGGATGTGGCGGGGTTTGCGTTGAGGGAGCGGTTGGTGCCTGCTTCGGCGGGGAGGTTGGGGTTTAGTGGGCCGGGGATGGCGGTGGGGTATGAGGAGGAGTTGGGCTCGACGCTGACGGAGCTGGCGGAAGAGAGTGCGGGGAACCAGCCGACGTTGAATGGGCTGGCGTCGTTGAAGCCGCTGGGGCAGCTGCGGGACTCATTTATTTTGGCGGTGAATGAAGAGGGGCTTTGGATTATTGATCAGCATGTGGCGCATGAGCGGGTGCTGTTTGAAAAGATTCTGCGCGAGCGAAAGGTGGAGGCGGTGCAGCGGCAGCGGCTGTTGATGCCGGTGCTGGTGGAGTTGCTGCCGGAACAGATGGTGACGTTTGCGGCGATCGCCGAAGAGTTGGAGAGGAATGGGTTTGAGGCTGAGCCGTTTGGGCCTCGGACGCTGGCGGTGAAGGCGACTCCGGTAGGGCTGGAGGGGAAAGAGTTGGAGCGGGTGCTGGAGGAGGTTTTGGGGGTGACGGAGAAGTCGGCGCAGGTGGAGAACGAGGAACTGCGGCGGACGCGGATTGCGGCGTCGATTGCGTGTCATGCGGCGATCAAGGTGAATATGGTGCTGGAGCCAGCGAAGATTGACTGGTTATTACGGGAATTGGGGAAAACTGAGCATCCGATGAGCTGTCCGCACGGCAGACCGATCGCATTGCGGTATTCTCTAAGAGACATCCAACGCGCATTTCAGCGTATCTAGGCGCGAGCAAGAGCTAATTCTTGCAGGATTTTTTAGTGATACTTCACAGGATTTTCTCCGATGACAGCACTGCGAACTGAGGTCTATTCTCTGCGTGGTATCTCGGAAGCTGCGCGCAATGGCCGTAGCGGAAAACGATAGAGGCAATTTTGAGTACAACACCGGAGTTTAACGACATGCAGCTTGAGGCTGCACGCGCTGCAGCATGGAAACAGACAGGCGAGCCGTTGCTGACGCTCGAGGCGGCGCGCGACTGGATCAACGAACGCGGGCTGGTGCTGTTTACGCCACGCGGGTCGCAACTGCCGGTACCGGCGCCGACGCTGGTGGAAGCGACGCTGGGTGTGGCAAAGGCTGCTCCTACGTTCGCGGAGACAGAGGTTGCGCGGGGATTGGTGGCGCGGCTGGTGGGCGAGGGATTGGCGCTGCCGCTGAATTTGCTGGGCGTGCCGGGCGATGCTCCTGATTTTGTGGTGAGTGCGCAGGTGTTCAGCTTCGTGTTCACGATGCGGGGCGATAAGGCGTGGAAGCAGCCACCGTCGACTTCGGGGGCGGTGAAGGTTTCGCCGCTGGGGTTGAAAGTGTATGAGGTGGTGACGGAGCGCGGGCCGGTGTCGGCTGCGGAGGTTGCGCAGGAGCTGGGGCGCGAGGTGACGGAGGCGGCGATTCTGCGCTCGCTGACCGAGCTTTGGTCGCAGCTGCGGGTGATTCCGTTGCTCGCGCAGGGTGAGGGATCGACGCTGTGGGAACTGACGTCGCGGCGATTTACGAAGGCGATTAAGGCTGGAGCGAATGCGGGGCAGCCTACGGCGCTGTCGGCGCTGGTGTCGTTGTATTTGGCGCAGGTGTTTGCGGCTACGGAAGAGGATATTACGACGTTCCTATCGCCGCTGACGGCGCGGTCGCGGGTGCGCGAGGTGCTGCATGCGCTCGTCGGTGCGCGGCAGTTGGAGACGGTGGTGGTTGAGGGCAAGACGCTGCTGCATATTCCGGGTGGTCTACCGGTGGCTGCGGCGGTTGAGGGCGAGACCGCTGCGGAGGGTGAGGAGCCGGTTGCGGTGGTTGAGCGTCCGAAGAAGATTGGGACGGGGCGGATTAAGAGCTTTGCGAGCGAAGGTAAAGTTGCTAGCGAGTTCAGAGGGAAGCCTGTTGCGAAGAGCTTTGGGGCGAAGAGCTTTGGGACGAAGAGGCCGGGGGCTGGGCCGGTGAAGCCGTCGGCTCGGTTTGGTGCGCGGCTGGATGGGAAGACGGATAAGGATCGTCGGCCGTTCAAGAAGGATGGAGCGGGAGCTGGTGCGCGGGCTGGTGGGGCGAAGAAGACATTCACGAAGCCGTGGGATGAGGATCGGAAGCCACGGGCGGCAGCGCCTGCGAAGGCGGATGGGTTCACGAAGTTTCGGCGGCCGGCGCCTGAGGATCGTGCGCCGCTGGCGCCGCGAGAGCAGGCTGGATTGCCGGTGGAGCGGCGGACTCCGCCACGGTCGGCTACCAAGTCTTTCGAGAAACGGCCGTATACGCCGCGGACGGAAGAGGGCGGCGAGCGGGCGACGTTCAAACCTCGGAGCTATGAGAGCAAGGAGCGCACGGGTGGGTTTGGAGCGAAGCGGCCTTATGCGCCGCGGAGCGCTGAGGGCGGAGCAAAACGACCGTATACGTCGCGTGGTGAGGGTGCGGAAGGATCGTTTGCGAAGCGGCCTTATGCGCCACGCACTGAAGGTGGAGCAAAGCCTTTTGCGAAACGGCCTTACACGCCTCGTGGTGCGGAAGGTAGTGAAGGATCGTTTGCGAAGCGGCCTTATGTGAAGCGCGATAGTGAAGGTGGGGAGAAGCCATTTGCTAAGCGGCCGTATACTCCGCGGACGGAAGAGGGTGGGGAGCGGGCTTCGTTCAAGCCGCGGAGTTTTGCGGGGAAGGAAGGCGGGGGCAAGCCGTTCCCGA
>Ga0302308_10001128_pt1 | contig 21800 bp, 14 predicted proteins | sample III_Palsa_E3_3_FD_200531 | JGI IMG/M metagenome (GOLD analysis project Ga0302308, IMG submission 200531) | Peat permafrost microbial communities from Stordalen Mire near Abisko, Sweden - III_Palsa_E3_3 | ecosystem: Environmental > Terrestrial > Soil > Palsa > Peat permafrost | place: Sweden...
ACAGTCCTCTCCCCAACCACCTCAGACAGCTCCCACTCCAACTCTTCACGCGGCAGATCCACCCTCACATACCGTCGTCCCCGCGCCTCATACTCCCCACCAATCACCCGCCGAATCCCCTCGACATACGCAACATGCTCCTCCTCTACCAGCCGCTCCAGCAGCGACGAAACATCATCCTCTTCCCGAATCTCCACAATCCGCTGCAACACAATCACGCCGCCATCAATCGCCTCATCCACCAGCGAAACCGTACACCCCGTAAACTGCGCGCCTGAATCAAGAGCCTGCTGCGCCGCTCCACGTCCTGAAAACGATTGCAGCAGCGACGGCTGAATCGTCAAAATGCAACTCTTCCACTGCCGCACAAACGCCACCGAAAGCACCCGCCGATATCCCGCCAGGCAGATCAGATCAACGCGAAACTTCCGCAACAGCGCAGTAATCGCTTCCTCATGATCACTCTGCTCCCGCCCGCGTCCTTCCAGCGTAACCACCGGAATCCCAAGACTCTTCGCCGTCTCAATACCCGCAGCATCGGGAATATTCGAGACCACCACCCCAATCTCGCAGCCGTTCAAGCGTCCATCGCGAATAGCATGAGCAATTGCCATGCAGTTCGACCCGCGACCGCTGATAAGCACCCCAATCCGCCTGCGCTTCGGCTGCTCCGTCTGTTCCGCCGTCAACAATAGATCACCTTCCTCTGCGGCCCACGCACAATCCTGCCAATCACCACAGAGCGCTCATTGCTGCGGCTCAACACCAGCCGAGCCTTCTTCAACAGCGCCGCCGGCACCACCGCCACCAGCCCAATGCCCATGTTGAACGCGCGCATCATCTCTTCGGTCTCAATCGCGCCCAGCGTCTGAAGATGAGTAAACAGCGGCGGCGGCTCCCAGCTCGTAAGCTCCACCTGCGCGGCTAAGCCCTTGGGCAAAATGCGCGGCAGATTCTCCGTAAGCCCGCCGCCGGTAATGTGAGCAAAAGCGCTCACCACCTCCGCCTGCAGCAACTTCTTAATCGGCGCCAGATAGCTCCGGTGCGACCGCATCAGCGCCGCACCCACCTTATCGCCAAGCTCATTCACATACTGCTCCGGACGATAGCCCGCCCGCTCAAACAGCAGCTTCCGCGCCAGCGTATAGCCGTTTGTATGCAGCCCGTTGGAAGGCAGCCCAAGCAGCACATCGCCCTCGGCAATCGCCTCACCCGAAACCAGCCGTGACCGGCTCACCACGCCCACCATAAACCCCGCAAGGTCATACTCCTTGCCGCGATACAGCGTCGGCATCTCAGCCGTCTCACCGCCCAGCAGCGCGCACCCATTCGCCTTGCAAGCCTCTACGATCCCGCTGATCACCTGCTGCACCACATCGGCATCCAGCTCGCCCGCCGCAAAATAATCCAGAAAAAACAGCGGCGTCGCACCTTGCACAGCCACATCGTTCACGCAGTGGTTCACCAGGTCGGATCCAATCGACCCATGCAGCCCCAGCTCCGCGGCAAGCTGCAGCTTGCTGCCCACACCATCCGTGCTGGCCACCAGCACCGGGTCAGGATACTTATCGGTCTCCAGCGAAAACAGGCCGGCAAACCCGCCAATTTCGCTGAGAACGTTCTTGTTAAAACTGCGTCGCGCCGTCAACTTCACGCGCTCATTGGCCATCGCCGCGCGATCGCGATCGACGCCTGCCTCCGCATAGGTGGCGCGAGGACGCGGCGACTTCTTGGCCGGTGGCGCCCCCACTGGATCGTTCCCATCCATTACTTAACCTCGGAGATGGCAGTCTATCAGGAAGGTTTAACAGTTAGACCGCACAACTGAGGAGAACCGAAGATCCGGATTCTATACTTGCAACATGGCACTAGATTTAACGCGCTCCAAAGCCCTGCAACGTAGAGCGGAAAACTTTCTTCCCGGGGGGGTCGATTCCCCCGTCCGCGCCTTCCGCGCCGTCGGTGGCGATCCACCATTCGTAGCCAGTGCCGAGGGCGCATACCTCTCTGACGCCGACGGCAACCGCTACGTCGATCTCTTCGGCTCCTGGGGACCCATGCTCCTCGGCCACGCCTTCCCGCCCGCAGTCGCGGCCATCCGCGCCGCCGCCGGCCGCAGCGCCTCCTTCGGCGCCAGCACAGCCGACGAAGCCAACCTCGCCGAGCTCGTCCAGCAATGCTTCCCCTCCATCGAAAAGCTCCGCTTCGTCTCCTCCGGCACCGAAGCCTGCATGTCCGCCATCCGCCTCGCCCGCGGCTTCACCGGCCGTCCCTTCATCATCAAGTTTGAAGGTTGCTACCACGGCCACGCCGACGCGCTGTTGGTCAAAGCCGGCAGTGGAGTAGCCACCTTCGGCATCCCCGGCTCCGCAGGCGTGCCCAACGAAACCGTGATGCACACGCTCGCGTTGCCCTACAACGATCTGGCCGCCGTAGAAGCCGCCTTCGCCTCCCACCCCGAGCAGATCGCCTGCATCATCCTTGAGCCCGTAGTAGGCAACGCCGGAACCATCGCGCCGCAACCCGGCTACCTCAAAGGCCTCCGTGAGATCACAAAGAAAAACGGCGCACTCCTAATCTTCGACGAAGTCATGACCGGCTTCCGTCTCGCCCCCGGCGGCGCTCAGGAACTCTTCGGCCTTACCGCAGCAGACGACGCCCCCGACCTCACCACGCTAGGCAAGATCGTCGGCGGAGGCCTCCCCGTAGGCGTCTTCGGCGGCCGCGCCGACATCATGGACTACCTAGCCCCGCTAGGCCCCGTCTACCAGGCCGGAACGCTCTCCGGAAACCCCTTGGCCATGGCCGCCGGCATCGCCACCATCGAGCACCTCCTCATCCACCAGGAGACGATCTACCCCCAACTCGAAGCCACCACCACCGCCATCACCAACGGCGTAGCCCGACTAGCTGCCGAGCAGGGAATCGCCCTCACCACCAACCGCGTAGGCAGCATGTTCACCTGGTTCTTCACCCCCAACCCGGTAACCGATTTCGCCACCGCTAGCCTCAGCGACACCGCCGCCTTCGCCCGCTTCCACCGCGCCATGCTGGAACAAGGTATCTGGCTCCCCCCCAGCCAATTCGAAGCGGCCTTCGTCTCCACCACCATCACCCAAACCGAAATCGCCACTATCCTAACCGCCGCAACCGAAGCCCTAAAAGAAGTCGCAAAGTAGGACAAATCCAGGTACCCCAAGGCTTCAGCCTTGGGTCTCATAGGCCCACCACAAATCCGGCTTTAGCCGCTGGGGTATGCTCTCCTTCGCAGCGCCCCAACTCTGGGTGCCCTACCCTTTGCGCACTTTGCAAAGGGTGGGGTATCGAGCTCCGCTCGACCGCTCTCCCTCACACCACCACAAATTTGTCATCCTGAGCGCAGCGTAGTCGAAGGACCTGCCATCCCGCCAGTCCCGGCTCAATCGCCCGAACCTTTTAACCACAGACCTTGCTCTTGCTTCTCTTTCCATTCCCGAAGGGAATCTGCTGGGCTCTCACCTTCCCCATCAACTAATAATCTAGTAGCCGGGAACTTTTCCCGGTCACCGTCCACGGTCAAAACCACCGTAAACCACCGTCCGTACGACCGTAAACCCACCGTCACGCACCGTGCTCCTCACCGTAAAAAAGCAGCGTTAAGGTGCGTCATTTCTGCCGATTTCAAATTGTTCCACGTGGAACAATTTGCCGTTCCACGCAGATCACCCCGCGAAACCGCCAAAACCCACCCCTCCAACTCCAAAAACCAATCTCCAAAACCTCCTCACCGCAAAAAAGAATCACCGTGCGGTACGGTCCGCACGGTGAAACAAAGGAGTTTTACGGTGAAGTCTAAGCGCGCCCGGAGAACTCCCCAGTCTCAGTAGTAACCTTCACCTTCTCACCTTCCTTGATGAATAATGGCACCTTTATCTCCAGCCCCGTCTCCAACCGGGCAATCTTCGTAGCCCCGCTAGACGTATCCCCCCGCACCGCAGGCTCTGTATAAGTGATGTCAAGATCAACAAAAATAGGCAGTTGCAGTCCAATCGGATTGCCGTTGTACTTGTGAATCTGTAACAACAGCCCATCGATCAGGTAGTCCGTCGCCGACCCCACAGTAGACTCCGAGAGCGTCAGCGTCTCATAGCTCTCCTGATCCAGAAAGTTAAACCCATCAGCGTCCTTATACAGGTAAGTAGCTGGAACAAGAACAAGATCCGGCTCCTTGAACTTGTCATTCGCCTTGAAGGTCTTGTCAAAGACAGCCTGCGTAAGCAGATTGCGCATCTTCAACCGAACCAGGGTCTGCCCACCACGAGCGGTAGGGGTGCTGATATCTGAATCCAGACAAACGTAGGGTGCGTTCTCATACTCGAACAACGCCTTGCGTTTGACGTTGATCGCTTCCATCAATGCGGCCATGAAGAATCCTTAAAGGCAGGCCTGCAAAGACTTTGCAGGCCTGCCTGATTTTCTTCAAGTATAAGACGTCAGGCCACTAACGTAGCGGTATATCGATCACCTGGATAGTCAACGCCGGCACAACATGCTGCCAACTGCCCGCCGGAATCTGCGCCTTCGTCGTCTTCGGAACGATCAAGTTAGGCTGCTGCAACGAGTTAGTCGCCTCATAGCTCGCGCCATGCAACGACACAATCGTCGCCAAATGCGCGCTGCCATCCAGCTTCACAGCCAGCGGCTGATCGAGGCTCGAAGCATTCACCAGCTTCAAGTGCAGCACATGCTCATGCGAATCCACAGTAGCCGAGTAAAAGAACCGATCTCCAGCCCCAGTAATCGACGAACGCGGCGTCCCATCGCCAATATGCCCCGCAAACAGCGATTGCGCATAGTAGCTAGGCGAAGCATAGCTCGTCATCGCGTCATACCCAATCAAGTCAGGAGACCACTGCATAGCCCCAGGATTCACATTCACCAGCAAAGGCGCATAAGCAGCCATCACAATCAGATCGCTATTGCGTTCCAGCGACGTCATAAACGCCGCATCTCCCAACGCCGAAGCAAAATCAGGCGTAGGCGTTCCAGACATCGAAGCCCACTCCCCCACAAAGATCTTCATCCCTGTGCGCGGAGCATCGTCATAATGATGCACAAAGTCCATCATCTCTGCCGGCGGCTTGTAGTAGTGGTCATCCTGCACATCAGGCTGCTCTTCGGTACCCTTCTCCTTCACCGGCGCAGTCGCAATCAACTTGTACTGCGGATACTGCTTACGAAGCGCCTTAGCAAACTGCCCAAAGCGCGCATCGTAACTACCTGATTTATCGAACCAATCTTCATTTCCAATCTCGATGTAATGCAACGGAAACGCCGCCGGATGCCCATCGCGAGCCCGCTCAGCACCCCACTTGGTCGAAACATCCCCCGTAACGTACTCGACTTCATCCAACGCAGATTGCACATAAGGCTCAAGGTCTTTGCCAGCAGCGATATGCTGCCCATGCAACGCATAACCGGCATAGACCGCGAGCACCGGCTCAACGTGCAGATCCTCACACCACTCCAGGAACTCAAGCAGCCCCAACCCATCGCTTGAGTAATAAGTCCAGGGCGCCTGATGCCCCGGCCGATCGACCAACGGCCCTATTGTTTTCTTCCAGTTGTACCAATCGTTGAGCGTATCCCCCTCAAGATAGTTCCCCCCAGGGAGCCGCAAAAAGTGCGGATGCAAATCAGCCATCTTCTCCATCAAATCCGTCCGATTGCCGTTCGGAGTACCGTGAAAAGTAGGCGGCATCAGCGAAACCAGCTGCAGCCACAAAGACCCCGCATGAGCCACCGTCAACTGCAAGTGATTCGTCGACGAAGCAATGATAGCTCCCGTAGTCAGGCTGTACTCATACCGCGCCCAGGGCCCTGCTTTCAATGAGATACGCGCCTGCGCCAGCACTTCCCCAGTCTTATCATCGATAAGTTTGGCACTGACTGGCCCAATAGCGACATCATCGACCTTCGCGTAAAACGATCCCTTATAAACCGTATGCGCCCGAAGCGGAATTCCCCAATAGCCAGAGTTACTTACACCAGCCTCGTTCTCCAGCGAAGCATCCTTCGCAGTCAACTGCAGGCTATAAGGCAACGCAGCACTAGGCCCACTGGTGTGATCTGCGTGCATTGTCGCGCTCGCGCTACCGCGACGCACCAGCGCCCAGTGATCAATGCCCACCCATGACCCCCGAAACGTCCGGTTTTGAATGAGTTCCGCATAGAGACCGCCGTCGAAAGCATGATTAATCTCCTCAGTCATCATCCCGTAAAGGGTCGGGCTAACAGGACTGACAATGTTGGCCGTATCAATAGCAAGCTGCGCAGTTGGAGTACTCGGCACCTGCGCAGAAAGAAGCGGGCAGACGCAGAGCAAACAAGCGGCTAGCTGGCGCGCGCAGCGAACTGTCGATGTCTTGAGAGCAAAAAAGGTCGTATTGGTAGAAAGCATATGCAACATAAGCTTCAGGTCTCCTAAGGTCGTGATGGATGATGATGCGGTCAAAACACCGGAACATCGCGAAAACGTTTACTCCATCTGAGCCAGAATTCTACCGCAATGAGAAATTCAAAGCCCAGATGATTTCCGCGAAGAGGGAATAACGTGCGCTGGCTTGGAAATCAAGCTTCTCGCTGTTTACATCAGCCGCTGCATTACGTCTTCGAGCGCTGCACGATCCGGTCTTACGCGTGAGTCCGGCAAAGTTCCCAGCGGTTCATCTACAAGGTTCAACATCTGCGTAAAACTTGGCTTCTGGTTGTCGACATAGAAGATTCCAGTAAGAACTTCCTGCTTCGTGTGCGCGGACATCAGTGCTGAAACGGCAGCTGCCGGGTTAGACGGCGCGTAATCTTCACGAAGTTTGCGAAGTCGAAGGTGGCTCCCATCATGCATCTCTACGTTGATCGTCGTGCCTGGATCGTATTCAACATCGATCTCGTGGAAATGGGGCACAAAACCAGCCTCTGAAATAGCCTCTTGATGCTCTTGTGTGTACTTATAGCTCCTGCTTGACCCCTCATGATCGTTGAACGTAACGCAGGGTGAGATTACATCCAGCACTACTGTTCCGTGATGCGCGATGGCTGCCTTCAGCATGGTGAGCAGTTGTTTCTTGTCACCTGAAAATGACCGTCCTACAAACGTTGCACCCATTTGGATCGCAAGCGCGCATGTATCGATGGCCGGCAGATCATTAATCACTCCCGTCTTCAGCATTGAACCGATATCAGCCGTCGCAGAGAACTGTCCCTTCGTCAGTCCGTAGACACCGTTGTCCTCGATGATGTAGATGATTGGCACATTGCGCCGCATCATGTGGATGAATTGTCCAATGCCGATAGAAGCAGTGTCTCCGTCTCCGCTGATGCCCAGTGCTTTCATAGTCCTGTTAGCCAGTAGCGCTCCCGTTGCAAGCGATGGCATCCTGCCATGAACGCTGTTGAAGGAGTGTGACCGAGTCATAAAGTAAGCTGGGCTCTTCGATGAGCAACCGATCCCCGAAAGCTTCATCACGCGCTCTGGTTTGACGCCCATCTCATAAAACGCATCGATAATCCGCTCCGAGATCGCATTGTGTCCGCAGCCGGCGCAAAGTGTTGTCTTGCCGCCGCGATAGTCGAGAACCTGAAGGCCAATCCGGTTCGTTTTGGCGGCGCCCTTGGGAGCGTCCATCGGATCAGGGGTAATGGGAATGATTGCCATCTAGACTCCTTCCTGAGTGACAAGATCATCCGTCACGGAACGTGCATCGATCGGCATGCCGCTATAGTGGCGTATACTGGCCAACTTCGCCAACTCTACCGGTTGCAGATGTAGCTTCAGCAAGCTCAACATCTGCGCATCGCGGTTCTGCTCGATCACATACACGCGTTCGTGAGACGCGACAAAATCATCTACCTCATGCGTGAACGGATAGGCGCGCAACCGCAGGTAATCGGTCTTTAGACCGTACTCTTCACTGAGCTGATCGCGGCTCTCACGCACCGCGAAGTCCGATGAACCGAAAGCGATCAGGCCTATTTTCGAGCTTCCCGTCTGCACTATTTCGGGCCGAGGTACCAGCATTCGCGCGGTCTCAAATTTTCGTGCGATGCGCTGTACGTTGTTTACATAATCATCGGGACGCTCTGAGTACGCACTCTTCTCGTTATGGCTGGTGCCACGCGTAAAGTAGGCCGCTTGCGGATGGTCTGTCCCAGGTAGTGTGCGAGAGCCAACGCCAGTACCATCCGTGTCTTTATAACGTGCAAAGCCTCCAAGCCTGGTTAGGTCGTCCGCACTCAATACCTTGCCACGATTCAGTGGTTTGTCAGGATAGACAAACGGCTCGGACATCCAGTTATTCATCCCCAGGTCCAGATCCGACATCACAAACACCGGAGTTTGCAACTGTTCCGCCAGATCGAAAGCCGCTATCGCCATCTCGTAGCATTCCTTCACGCTGCCTGGAATCAGCAGCACGTGCTTTGTGTCGCCGTGTGAAAGAAACGCGACAGCAAGAATGTCCCCCTGCTGCGTACGCGTGGGCATTCCGGTGGAAGGTCCACCACGTTGCACGTCGAAGATCACTCCTGGCAACTCGGCATAGTAGCCCAGCCCGGCAAACTCTGCCATTAGTGAGATCCCTGGCCCGGAGGTCGCGGTCATCGCACGTGCTCCTGCCCATCCCGCACCCAGCACTGCGCCGATAGCCGCCAGTTCGTCCTCGGCTTGGACCACCGCGAACGTAGCCTTGCCATCTTCCTCAATGCGGTAGCGTTTCGCGTATTCGATAAAGCCTTCTACAAGCGAAGTGGAGGGCGTAATCGGATACCACATCACTACTGTGCATCCGGCAAAGACGCATCCCAACCCCGCGGCGGAGTTCCCGTCGATCAGGATTTTACCCGCGGTCGCATTCATCGCTTGGACTATATAGCGGTCCTGCTTGGTGAAGTTGGCCGCGGCATACTCATACCCCGCCTGCACTGCCGCCCAGTTCAGGTCCGCAGCCTTCACCTTCTTGGCAAACTGCTTTCGCAGCGCTGGTTCCACGGCCTCCATATCAATCTTCAAAAGCTGCGCCGTCACGCCTACATAGATCATGTTCTTGACAAGCTTCCGCAGCTTCGCTTCCGGACAAACTCCGGCGGTCAACTTATCGAAGGGTACGGGATAGCAAGCCACATCATTGCGAAATTGTTTTAGATTGGCTGACTCTTCATAGATCGCCGCCGCACCCGTTGGTAGTGAAAGAATGTCCTCTTGCGCGGTCTCCGGGTTCATTGCAATAAGCAGGTCGATTTCTTTTTTACGCGCAACATAGCCATTCTTGTTGGCTCGAATGGTGTACCAGGTCGGCAGCCCAGCGATGTTGGAAGGGAACAGGTTCTTACCACTGACCGGTATGCCCATTCGGAAGATCGACTTCAGCAGAACAGAGTTAGCCGACTGCGAGCCAGATCCATTGACCGTTGCGATTTGAATGCTGAGGTCATTGACAATGTTTTCTTGCGGAGCTCGTTGCTGCGTCTTTGGTTCAACCAGCGTGGCTCCGTGGCTACCTTCTGCTAGCGCGACGAATTCTGTCGCCATGAGTTCTTCTCCCCTGGGTAAACCTGGGCGTTTCGCGAACGGATCACCATAGCATATTTGTTGGGAAACGGGCCGGAGCGCGACTCTGCGTCCAATCCTCTAACATTCGATCAGGAATCGCCTTCTGACATCTCTTGATAAAGCCTTGCGCACTTGATGGCATCTATAAATTCAGCGACTGTCAGCACGTCTGCCTCAATCTCACCAATGGTCAGACAAACGGCGCGACCTTGTCGCTCCTGTAGCCAGGAACCAACCACAGCCACCAAAATCGAGTGTTGCATAGCATCCAAACGGATTACCCACTCTCCAGACATAGGAGCACCGAACTCTGTAATAGCAAAGGGACGTTCCCTCTCGTGAGTATCTAAATCGTCGGTCTTAAAAGCCAGTTCGAGCCTACGAAGGCTCGATTGGTAGCCATCACTCCGCCACGGCGGGTCTTCTGAGGAAGGAATCATGCTGAGATGCAGTTCCATGGCCCAAAAGCCTATCAAGGCTTTCTATATAAATGCAATGGAATAGTGAATGGGAACGCCTTTCACAACCCGCTATGGCTTCGTGGTCAAGTAACAAAGGCAATCTTCTAAATACTGTACTGTAAGTGCAGTTATTCATTTCTGTCACGCCATATATTGAAACTGGGCGCGGTTTTTGCGATGAAAAGGCAGTATCCCTATTGGGCAGTGCCATTCATTTAATTAAGATTGGGGTTATCAATGCGGGATGAGACATCTTCGACTCAGGACATAAGGGGGCGTGGCCGCCACAGGAGTGTTGAGGCAGAGGCTTCTATCCTAAAGGCAACACTCTACCTGCTTGAGCGTAAATCGCTTCGCGAGGTGACGACGGATGCTATTGCGCAGCGAGCGGGCGTTAGTAAAGCCACCATCTATAAATGGTGGCCTAACAAAAGCATGGTCGCTCTCGATGCATACCTCGGGGGAATGAACGAGCGCGTTGCGATGCCGGATACTGGATCAGCAATTTCTGACTTTTCGCTGCAATTACGGTCTGTCATATCGTTCTATAAATCGTCGTTGGGTCGGTTATTTTGCCAGTTTATTGCGGAAGGCCAGAGTGATCCAGGGTTTCTTGCACTATTTCGTGAGAGATTTCTGTATGCAAGACGAGATGCGGCTCGTGTGATGTGGAAGCGAGGCGTTCTGCGTGGGGAGATTCGCGAAGATCTCAATTCCGAGATTGTTCTTGATCTGATTTATGGCCCGATGATCTTTCGCTTGCTCGCAGGACATGGGTCTCTATGTGAGTATGATTCTCAAGCGATGGTGGAAGCGGTTTTCTTTGGAATACGGCAGCAAGGCTATCAGCCATCAAGTAAAGCGACGCCATCCAAAATTCATGGCCGAAGATCATCCGGCTTTTGAGTCTTCCGTGGGGTAGCGAACGTCTTATTTACTGAACTTCAAGTTCAGTATTTTCTCGTTCAGCTGTGCCGATTCGCATAGCGTAAAAAGGAGTGCCGATGTGGATTGTCCGTCTAGCGCTTAGGAGACCATATACTTTCGTCGTCCTTTCGCTATTGCTCTTCATCGTCGGTCCAGTAGTCATGCTTCGCACGCCTGTCGATATCTTTCCAAACATCGATATCCCAGTCGTTTCAGTCGTTTGGAACTATGCAGGCTTGTCTCCAGAGCAACTGGCCGATCGCATTGTTCTGCCTTTTGAGCGCAGTTTGACTACTACTGTCAACGACATCGACCACTCGGAGTCGCAGACGTTGAACGGTGTCTCCGTCACAAAAATTTTCTTCCAGCCGACCGTCAACATCTCGCAAGCTGTTGCACAGGTCACTGCTATCGCCCAGACGTCCCTCCGGCAATACCCGCAGGGCACAACGCCGCCTCTTGTCATTCAATACAGCGCGTCAAGCGTCCCGGTACTCCAGCTCGGGCTTTCTGGAAATGGCCTTACCGAGCAGCAATTAAACGATTTTGGCCAGAACTTTGTTCGTACGCAGCTCGCTACCGTGCAAGGTGCGGCGCTGGCTTTCCCTTACGGTGGTAAGCAGCGTCAGGTACAGGTCGACATCGACACCCAAAAGCTACAGGCCTATGGTCTCTCCGCTGCTGATGTTGTAAATGCCATCAATGCGCAAAATCTCATCCTTCCATCGGGCGATGTGAAAATGGGGCATGTTGACTATCAGGTCGAAACCAATAGCGCTCCTACATCGATCGCTGGATTGAACGATCTGCCGATCAAGACCGTCAATGGTTCCACTGTTTACATCCATGACATCGGTAATGTCCGCGATGGGTTCCCGCCGCAGACCAATATTGTTCGCGTTGACGGGCAGCGCGCCTCGCTGTTGAGCGTTCAAAAAACAGGCAAATCTTCCACGCTCGATATCATCAAGAATGTCCGCGCACAGCTTCCACTGATCCTTGCGCAGCTTCCTCCGGCACTACGCATTAAACCCATCGCCGACCAGTCTATTTTCGTTCGCGCGGCCATTAGTGGAGTCGTTCGCGAAGCTATCATCGCTGCTTGTCTTACGGCCGCGATGATCCTGATCTTCCTCGGCAGCTGGCGGTCCACACTCATTATTGCCGTGTCGATTCCTCTCTCCGTTATCTGCTCGTTATTGATGCTCGCGGCTCTCGGTGAAACCATCAATATTATGACTCTCGGCGGTCTCGCTTTGGCTGTCGGCATCCTTGTAGATGACGCTACCGTTGAGATTGAAAACATCAATCGAAATCTTGAAGAGGGTAAGGAAGTTGAGCAGGCCATCCTCGACGGCGCCGCTCAAATCGCGATCCCGGCCTTTGTTTCCACCATCGCAATCTGTATCGTCTTCGTCCCCATGTTCTTCCTCGGTGGCGTCGCACGGTACCTCTTTGTCCCGTTAGCAGAAGCCGTCGTCTTCGCTATGCTCGCATCGTACTTTCTGTCGAGAACTATCGTCCCGACGATGGCGAAGTACCTCCTCAAAGGTCATGAGCACGATCGCGTCGACCAAGCTAAATCCAGTCGCAATCCATTTGTGCGTTTCCAGATTTTGTTCGAGCACTACTTTGAAGGGCTCCGCAACTGGTATCACGGCGTTCTGAACATCTGCCTGTCTTTCCGCGGAGTCTTTCTCTTCGGTATCGTCGCCTTCTGGCTCATCTCTATCGCAGCTCTCTATCCCTGGCTTGGCCAGGACTTTTTCCCATCTGTCGATGGGGGCCAGTTTAAACTCCACGTCCGCGCTAGTACCGGTACACGAATCGAAGATACTGCGCGACTTTGCGACCAGATCGAAGACACTATCCGCCATGAAATTCCTCATCAGGAACTCGGCGCGATCATCGACAACATTGGCATTCCATACTCGGGTTTGAACCTCTCGTACTCTAACTCTGCAACTGTCGGAACGGGTGATGCCGACATCCTCGTTACGCTTGCTGAAAAGCACCGTCCAACTGGCGAGTATACGCACGAACTGCGCGACAAATTGACCAGCCAATTTCCCGGAACAGAGTTCTATTACCTGCCTACAGACATGGTCAGTCAGATCCTTAACTTCGGTCTGCCTGCGCAAATCGATATTCAGCTCATCGGTCAAGCCGTTCAACAGGACCACGTGCTCGCCGAACACATGATGCAGCAGATCAGTCAGATCGCCGGCACCACTGATCTTCGCATTCAACAGCCTTTCAATCTTCCTAAGTGGACTATCAATGTAGACCGCACGCGTGCGCAGCAGGTCGGCTACAGCCAGTCAGACGTCGCCAATAACGTCCTCACAAGTTTGAGTGGAAGCTTCCAGACATCGCCGACGTTCTATCTCAATCCCCAAAACCACGTCAGCTACAACATTGCGGTGCAGACACCTCAGTACTTCGTCCAAAATCTGCAGCAGCTTGAAAACTTCCCCATCGCCAAAAATGGTTCCGGTCAGCAACCGCAAATTCTTGGCAACCTCGCATCCATTGTTCGTGGAGCAGAAGAGGGTACTGTCAGCCACTACAACGCTCGTCCGGTCATCGATATTTATGGCTCGGTCGAAGGCACTGATCTGGCCAGCGTCTCGCGCAAAGTTGAAAAGATCGTTGAGGACAGCAGGACCAAAGCACCTCGCGGAACTGAGATATATGTCCGTGGTCAGGTCCAAACCATGCACTCTTCATTCATGGGGTTGGCATTCGGTCTTCTGTTCTCCATCGTTCTCGTTTACGCTCTCATCGTCGTCAACTTCCAGAGCTGGCTCGATCCCTTCATCATCATTTCTGCACTTCCCGGAGCACTTGCCGGAATCGTCTGGTTACTTTTTCTCACCGGAACTCATATCAGCGTCCCTGCTCTTACGGGATCCATTATGTGCATGGGCGTTGCCACGGCGAACTCGATCCTTGTCGTCAGTTTCGCCAAAGAGCAGATGGAGCTGGGACTCAGTGCAACGGAAGCAGCGCTCTCGGCTGGCTTCACACGATTCCGTCCTGTCATTATGACTGCTCTTGCCATGATGATTGGAATGGTCCCTATGGCGCTTGGAATGGGCGACGGCGGCGAGCAGAATGCCCCCCTCGGCCGCGCAGTTATAGGTGGCCTTCTTCTTGCAACGTTCGGCACGCTAACCTTCGTCCCAGCGTTCTTTTCCTTTATGCACCGCAACGATCCACCGATCCAGCCCAAGCCAGAACTCCTTGAAAACGGTGCTCACGTATGAAAAATCAAATTAGTCATATAGAAGCAATGACGGCAACGAAGAGGCGAATGGAGACAGAGCGATGAGTCTAGACGAACACAAATTTTATGAAGTTGACCCCGCCGATGCTTCAGCTTCGAAGTACTCAGCCGTTCATGGCTCCGAGCAACTGGAGCACGAAACATCAAAAGTTTCGCCACGTTCGCTCGTCTTTCTGATCATCGTTGTGCTCACGATCTTAGTGGCGATTGCCGCATTTGGAATCCTTCACCGCGTTCATGCTTCCAATGAGCTGACGAAATATACCGATACAATCTCCGCCCCGCCGGTGTCTGTGCAACTTCCTGTTATGCAACAAAGCGCGAACGAGATTGTTCTGCCAGGAAACATTCAGGCATACGCGTTAGCGCCGATCTACGCTCGAACAACTGGGTACGTGAAAGCCTGGTATCACGATATCGGTTCTCATGTGAACAAGGGCGATCTCCTCGCTATTATCGAAACCCCCGAGCTCGATCAGGAACTAGCGCAGGCTAAAGCCGATCTTGCAACTGCACAAAGCAATGCAACAATAGCCAAGACAACGTCGGAGCGCTATAAAGATCTTATTTCTCAAAATGCTGTATCGCAGCAAGACACAGATTCGGCCGCTTCGCAGTTGGAGGCCAGGATTGCAGAGGTAAACTCAGCTACGGCCAACGTTCATCGTCTCGAAGAACTACAGTCCTTCGAACGAATTGAAGCGCCTTTCGACGGCGTCATCACCGCGCGTAATATCGATGTCGGCCAACTCATTACATCCACTGGAAGCACGGTCACTGCTGGCAGTGGGGTGGTCTCAAGCAGCAAAGAAATCTTCGACATCTCTGCCGTGCGCACGCTTCGTGTTTATGTCAACGTCCCCCAGGTCTACTCTCCAGACGCGAAGAATGGTGTGATCGCAACGCTTACCCTGCCGCAATATCCAGGCCGCAAGTTTGAAGGGAAACTGGTTCGTTCTTCCGATGCCGTTGATCCAACAACCCGAACCCTCCTCGCTGAAGTGGATGTTGACAATCGCGACGGACAGCTCTTACCCGGAAGCTATACAGAAGTTCATCTTCATACCGTTACACCTGCGCCAGCACTGATCGTTCCTGTCAGTGCTCTCATCCTCGAAACTGACGGCTTGCGTGTTGCCACAGTCGATGCGCAGAACAATGCCCATCTGATCCCTGTAACTTCTGGTCGGGATCTCGGTGCAACAGTCGAAATCCTTAGTGGCCTCGTTGCCAATCAACGAGTTATCACCAATCCCCCGGATTCCTTGATCGAAGGGGAAAAAGTCCGCGTTGTCGATCCTAACTATGTGGATGGAGACAAGCCATGAGAGTGGGGAGTCTCTTGATCCTATCGTTCCTCGCCCTGCTCGCAGTCGATGGTTGCAAGGTTGGCCCGAACTATAAAGTGCCTGCCATGCCGGCACCGCCTGCTTTCAGTGACAATGGCCATAACGGTGATTGGACTGTCGCTTCGCCAGCCGATCAAGCTGATCGGGGTGCCTGGTGGACCATCTATCGTGATGCTGAGCTCAATACACTCGAGCAGCAATGCACTACCGCGAACCAGCAGATCTCCGCAGCTCTGCATGCCTACGAACAGGCACACGATATCGTCCGTGAAGCGCATGCCTCTCTCTATCCAACCGTTTCAATTGGCGGTTCGGCAACCCGCAATCAGCTCTCCTCTAATGAGCCCTTGCGCCCAACTACGCAGCCCCTCAATTATTGGGATTTCCTCATCCCAGTCAATATCTCGTGGGAACCCGATTTCTGGGGCGGCATTCGTCGACAAATCGAATCCAGCGCCGCCAGCGCACAAGCCTCCGCAGCCGATCTGGCAACAATGCGTCTCAGCCTGCAAGGTATGCTCGCTATCAGCTTCTTTCAACTCCGCGGCCTGGACCTGCAGGCTCAGCTTCTTCGTTCCACGCTCGATGCCTATACTGAGGCCCTGAAACTTACACAGGCTCGCCAAACGGGCGGCCTAGCCTCCGACAGTGATGTCGAAGAAGCTCGTGCACAACTCGAACAAACTCGCGCTCAATTGATTGATCTCGGTGTGCAGCGCTCGCAGTATGAGCATGCCATTGCTGTCCTCATCGGTCGACCTGCAACAGACTTCCACATCCCGGAGCGTCCACTTGCCGGCGATCCACCCAGTGTTCCCACTGGTATTCCATCGGAACTCTTACAGCGCCGCCCTGATATCGCTTCTGCCGAGCGACACATCGCCTCAGCGAACGCCCTGATCGGTGTCGCGAAATCCGCATACTACCCCTCAGTCGTTTTCGGGGCCGGGGGCGGTCTGAATAGTGATAGCATCAGCCAAGTTTTTAGCCCCAAAAGCACGGACTGGTTCGCTGGACCCTCCGTCAGCGAGACCATCTTCGATGCCGGTCGTCGCAAAGCACAGGTCGACTATGCTATTGCCCAACGCGAGCAGGCCGCTTCGCTTTATCGTCAACAGGTTCTCTCCGCGTTCCGTGATGTTGAGGATCAATTAGCAGCACTGCGAGTGCTGGACGACGAGGCTACGGTAACAGCACGTTCTGTGGCTGCGGCAAAGAAGAGCACGGAGCTTTCTACTCTGCGGTATAAACGAGGGCTTGCCCAGTATCTCGAGGTGTTGACCAATCAAACCATTGAGCTAAACGATGAGCGGGCAGCGGCCACATTAGTTGCGCGACGGATAGTAGCAAGCACTCAACTTCAACTGGCGCTGGGTGGGGGATGGAATTCGACCCAGTTGCCGAGCAACTAGCAGTGCTGGCTCGCGGTTTATGTTTCACGGGCAGACGTCGGCCAGTTCGCGCACGCACCGGAAACGCGTCGCACTCTTAGTGCGAGTGTATGGGAATGGCTCGATACCGTTTTCCATGCGTACTGCCGCTGGAAATTTAACCCTGATCTAGGAGCATCGCATAGGAAAGTCGAAGGCCAGAGTACTGACTATAAAACGCATAGCTGGGATGCCATTGGCTAGAAGTTGCTCGAGTGCAGATGGGGATAAAGGACTTGCAGCGGGTGGGCCCTGAAAAGCATTTCAACCATTGATGTCAATCTCCACATTCTTATGATTTTGCATCAATTTTCGGCGAGAAACCGTTCTCTGTGGATAAATGCTCTTGCCTCCTTCATTCTTCTTTCTGTAAATTTACTTGCTAGCGATCAAGTGGACCACCATGCTTGCGCGACATGGCAACTCTTCATATTTGTTGCTTCAATAGATAGTTCTGCTCGAACGACGACGTCCGAGAATGTTCTGGAGGCATTAATGAAGATAGCGTTAGTGACGTGCTTAGCCCTGGTCGTCGTTGCCAGTTCATGGGGTAGTGAGCTTGCTCAATCGAATGGGAATGAGCACGTGGCAGTGGACGGCGATGCGCCGAGCGATCCTGGGCCTCTTGCAACACTGTCTCCAGACCTTAGGCCGGGGGCAATTCAATCCGCGATGCGCAAAGTGGCCGACTGGCAAAGTGCGCGCGTCGCGGACACGCCAAGTCAGGATTGGACCTACGCGACTCTGTACTCAGGTCTGCTGTCTGCTTCGGAGACGCTTCAAGAACCACGTTACCGCGACCTCGTTTTGCACGTCGCAGAGCATTACAAATGGAGGTTGGGGCCAAGACGGGCGCATGCCGACGATCAAGCCATTGGCCAGTCGTATCTGTGGCTATATCGTCAGTCGCCGTCGCCGGAGCGAATTCAGCCGTTAAAGGCGCAGTTCGATTCGCTTATGCAATTACCCGATGATCCGGCCAAGCCTGTCTGGTGGTGGTGCGATGCACTTTTCATGGCACCGCCTGTGTGGAGTAGTTTGGCCAATGTTACTCATGACACAAAATACGTGGCGTACATGGACCATGAATGGAAGGTGACCTCGAACCTACTATGGGATCCGCAGGAGCAGCTCTTCTTCCGCGATAAGAATTACTTTGATAAGCGCGAGAAGAACGGCCGGAAGGTCTTCTGGTCGAGAGGCAATGGTTGGGTGATGGGCGGCCTGGTTCGCGTGTTGGAGACGCTTCCTGCAAACTCACCGGACCGTGCTTTTTATTTGGAGAAGTTCCAGCAGATGGCGGACTCGGTGGCGAAGATACAAGGTCCGGATGGGTTATGGAGAGCAGGATTGCTCGATGCCGATGACTATCGCTATCCGGAAGTTTCCGGCTCGGCTTTTTTTGTTTATGGGATGGCGTGGGGGATCAATCACCATGTGCTCGACGCAAAACGATTTGGCCCGGTAGTCAAGAACGGCTGGGCTGGACTTGTACACCACATCTATGCGGATGGCCGGCTTGGATGTATTCAGCCGGTTGGCGAAGCTCCAGGCGCATATACCGAGAGTTCCAGTTACGTTTTTGGAGTAGGCGCATTCTTGCTTGCTGGCTCTGAGGTAAGCCAATTGAGTCAAAAGAAAGGGAGATGAGATCTGCCGATATACGTCGATCAATGTGGTTTGGCATAGCTCCCCCCTTTTGCGCGTTAAGTGCTTTGGAATGTGCAGTTAGAGGGCTTTTGGACTTGACAAAGCTTTGCAAATCTTGCCGCCGATCAGAATTGCATTGTCGCGATTGATTAGTGTGGGCGCACGCTTGACTACGGGGTTATAGAGAATGAAAATTGCAGCAAAAATTAGATACTCCTCGGTTCTACTAGTTGCTCTCCCTGTGGCGATGTCGATTCTGTTGTCGCCGGCAAAGCTTACTGCGGCAGTAATGTCCTCCTCTAATCTGACGGCCGAGCAGAACGTTTCGCTCCAATTTTCCGGTTCTTCCGATGCGGAGCTCTTCACAAAAGAACTTAACGCATCGTTTCAAGGCGTGCTCGAGAGGAATTTTGTCTCTGTCGCCGGCAACGGTTTTCCTGCAGGGTTTGTTAACGCATCGCTTCCGGGTTTTCCCTGGGCGGGCACGATGTGGACGCGCGATGGCGGTACCTTCATGCGTGAACTTGTTATGCGTGGTTATTTAGGGAAAGCTTCGTTGCTTGCCGAGTGTCTGATGCACTTGGTGGAAAAGAATTCAAATGGATTCTATTCCTTCCCGGAGTACTTCAAGGGATCGCGACCGGGATCGGGTGCGGAGATGGATGGCACGACTTCGATTGTCATCGGGATGGTGTTGTTGTGGGAACGCCTCCCCGATGGAGACCCCACCAAAAAAGATATTCAACAGTTCTTATTTCAAGACGCCTCGCCGATCAACAGCATCGAGTTCGAGCTAAAGACAAAGCCGCTCATAGAGGGAAGCGGCGAGTTCGGGTGTGGGTTGGGTGTTCCCGGATTGTGTTACAACGTAGCGCAAAACAGCCTGGCACGGCTTGCTCTACTGGCGGCAGCCAGAATGGCAGTTGAGGCCGGTGATGGCGCAAGAGCCAAGAAGTATAGGTATCTGGCGGAACGCATTGGCGATGCTATGGAGAAATATCTCGTTGCTGATGATGGAGGATGGATCTGGTGTATCGATGAAAAAACGATGAAGCCTGACCCGCGCGTATTAAACGCGGAAGGGAACAAGGGCATTGGATCGATCAACGGCGTTGCTTCTATGTATGCAGATGTGCTCGGTCTTGAGCCGGTGAGCTCCTCATGGAAGGCGGGCGCCGAGCATAGCGAGAAGACATTGCAGCGTCTCTACAACACTCCGCTGCGCAAGAATGAGTTCGACCATTACGGAATCTGGACACAGTTCGATCTGTTGGCCGGAGGATTTCTTTCCAGCCCATCTTACGGTCAGGGATATGCCATTCAGACTATGCTGCTTTTCGATAACCTGACGATGGCCGGGAAGGCGCTCTCTTGGCTTGCGAATGCGACTTATCAGCCCATCCCAGAGTATAAGCTGCATCGGGATTCACCCTATTTCTTCTATGAGCGGACCTACTCGCCGGATGCGGTGGGAAAGATTCCGCTCGCGGAAGGTTGCGGCGCATTGAATCTGGTTAATGTTTCCGAGCCGTTGAAGGTGTCTCGACTTATGCTGGGCGTGGATGACTCATCGCCGCAATCCACTCTGGTTCTTCCTCGACTTCCGGATAACTGGACGCGTGTTGCAGCACATAACTGGCCTATTCTGACTGAGAGTGGATTAGTCAGGGCCGACATCACGTTCGAAAAGAAAGGGTTAGGTGGCGATTTCACGTTGAAGCTTGTGGCCGGTCAACAGATCAGCGATTTGAAAGTTCGGATGCCCTCGAAGGGTGGATATGTCTGGCGTGAGGAAAAGCATGCCGGATCCGTTCATTTTGTAACGCAATAGATGGCTCATAAGTCGTGATGATGATTGGCGGCAGAGGGACAGAGATCTGCTTCCATTCCTAACGAGAGGATAGAAAGTTGAAGAGACGGACGTTCCTATTGCAGTCGAGTGCGGGGCTTGTCGGGAGCGTGACGCATGGCTTCGGGCAGATATCTGCGAGGCCCGGCAGCGGTGTTCATGATGTGGAAGACTTATCGGCGACGCAGGCCCAGCGGCCGATCGTGCACCCGGGCATCTTGCAGACTCGCGCGGATCTCGATTTTATGAAGGCGAGGATCGAAGCTGGCGAGGAGCCTTGGAAGTCTTCGTGGAACGTATGGCTTACGAGTCCTGGGGCGTCGCTCGACTTCAACCCGAAGCCGTTTGTACATGTGACTCGAGGCGCATATGCTGCCGGTGAGCAGGGAGGAGCCGAACTCTCGGAAAGCTCGAGAGTGGTGAATAACCATGTGATGCAGTGGTACGTGACCGGGAACGAGGCACACGCGCGCAAGGCGATTGAGATCTTCGACGCATGGTCGGATACATTGGCAGACTTTTTCGAGAATGACGCGATGCTCCTGGCTGGATGGACGGGAGGCGAGTTCTGCAACGCGGCAGAGATACTTCGCGCGACGTATCCGGGATGGAGTGCCCAGTCGCAGGAGCAGTTCAAGCGCATGTTGTTGACGGTGTATGTGCCGTTATTGCGACGGTTCTATCCCGAGGCGAACGGTAACTGGGATGCGGCGATCATGTACACGCTACTGGCGATCGGCGTCTTCTGCGGGGACCGCGAGCTGATGGAGATGGTTTATAGGCACTATCGCATTGGACTTGGGAACAGTGGCATCACGCGTTACATTTACCCAAGCGGACAGTGTGAGGAGTCGTGCAGGGATCAAGGCCATACCCAGCTCGGGCTTTCATACCTTGTGAATACCTGTGTGGTGGCATGGAACCAGGGCGTCGATCTCTTTGGCGAGGCTGACAACCGGCTGGCGCTGGGGATGGAATACACGGCGCGCTACATGCTGGGCGAGGATGTGCCCGCTTATGGCAAGGTCAGCGAGCAAACGCGGGGGAAATTCGGCGATCTCTACCACCCGGTTTTGCAGCACTATCTCTTCGAGAAGCATATAGCGATGCCTTACACAGAGAAGGCAGCTGCGAAGGTGCAGCGCGCGCATACTGTGGCGACGATGTTTCGCGGTGACAACAGCAAAGCTGCCGTTAAGTTGAAACCTGCACCGGAGGCCTCGAAGATTGCGGTGTCGGCAGGAGCACAGGCGAAGGCC
>Ga0302308_10001130_pt1 | contig 21788 bp, 20 predicted proteins | sample III_Palsa_E3_3_FD_200531 | JGI IMG/M metagenome (GOLD analysis project Ga0302308, IMG submission 200531) | Peat permafrost microbial communities from Stordalen Mire near Abisko, Sweden - III_Palsa_E3_3 | ecosystem: Environmental > Terrestrial > Soil > Palsa > Peat permafrost | place: Sweden...
CACGGGAGATTTGCAATGGACTTCTCAAAGAAACCACCCGCTCGGGTCTCGGCAACCAGTGATCCACGTTTTGAGCCGCTGATCGACACAGAACAAGCCGCAGCACTGCTAAGGATTCACCCCAAGACCCTACAGCGCATGGCGCGAAGGGGTGAAGTCAGAGGCTACCAGCTTGGCAAGCTCTGGCGGTTCCGTGCCTCCGATCTCGTCAAATCTGTTTCGGTCGAAGCTGCGTCCTAGACTTCCGGGCGAGTGGGCTGACCGTCCATTGATGGTTTGGTCGCGAAGGAATTGACCTGCAAGCTGACGAACCCCACGGGGCAAATGCTGATTGTTTCTTGGGGCCTAGAACAGTCGAGGCAACTCCCGGCATGGCCTTTCAGAACGAAGCCCTTTGATGACGTAGTCAGGCCAGGGGATTGTCTCGGCACTGCTGAGACAATCGCACTGCACCATCTTTTGCCAGCAGTCGCTTATCCTGTAGGGAGACCCGCAGAAAAGGTATCCCCAGAATGTTCGAACAGGCTTTTAAGAAGATCGACGACATCTTGCGCAAGGACGCAGGTGTTTCGTCCGAACTCGATTACATCGAACAGACCTCATGGCTGTTGTTCCTCAAATACCTCGATGCGCTCGAACAAGACCGGGCGCAGATCGCCGAGCTGCACGGCCAGCCTCATACGTTCTTGCTAGAGAAGCCATACCGCTGGCACTCATGGGCCACACCGCTGACAGCCAGCGGCGGCCTTGACCATAACCGCGCCCTCATCGGAGATGACCTCCGCGACTTCGTTGACCAGAGACTGTTCCCCTATTTGAAGGGTTTCAAACAGCGGGCAGACCGTCCCGACACCATCGAGTACAAGATCGGCGAGATCTTCGGCGAACTCAAAAACAAGTTCCAGTCCGGCTACAACCTGCGCGAAGTCATCGAGCTGGTCGATACCCTCCGCTTCAACTCGCAGACTGAGAAGCATGAACTCTCCGACCTCTATGAGGCCAAGATTCGCTCAATGGGGAACGCCGGACGCAACGGCGGCGAGTATTACACGCCCCGCCCGCTCATCCGCGCCATGCTCGCAATCGTCAAACCCCGCATCGGGGAAACGATCTACGACGGAGCTCTTGGCTCAGCAGGCTTCCTTTGCGAGTCTTTCGAGCGGCTCAATCAGGAGGCGAAGAATGTCGCCAACCGCAAGAAACTACAGACCAGCACTTTTTACGGCCAGGAGAAGAAGCCCCTTGCCTATGTAATCGGGTTGATGAACATGATCCTCCACGGCATAGAGGCTCCCAACATCATCCATACGAATACGCTGGAGCTGAACAATAACGACATCCAGGAGAAGGATCGCCACGATGTCATCCTTGCGAACCCGCCTTTCGGCGGTCGCGAGCGCACCGAAGTTCAGCAGAACTTCCCCATCAAGACATCTGAAACGGCGTTCCTCTTCCTGCAGCACTTTATCCGTAAGCTCCGCGCCGGTGGACGCGCTGGCATCGTCATTAAGAACACGTTTCTCTCAAACACGGATAATGCGAGTGTCTCCCTCCGCAAGCTCCTCCTGGAGTCATGCGACCTGCACACGATCCTCGATTGCCCCGGAGGCACATTCCAGGGCGCGGGTGTAAAGACGGTTGTGCTGTTCTTCACCAAAGGCTCTACAACGCGCAAGGTTTGGTTCTACCAACTGAACCCCGGCCGCAATCTCGGCAAAACGAATCCGTTGAACGATGCCGATCTGGCCGACTTCATCTCGCAACAGGCGACGTTCGCTGACTCGGCGCAGTCATGGTCGATTGAAGTAAGCGGCATCGACAAGAAGACCTTCGACCTCTCTGTCAAGAACCCGAACGGCAATGATGAGATCGTCCATCGCTCCCCGCAGGAGATACTGGACGAGATCGCCGCCCTCGACCTCGAAAGCGCCGAAATCCTCCAGGGCATCCGAGGTCTGCTATGAGCAAACTCAAAAAGCCAGTTCCGCTCTATGAGGACATCCGGGCTTTGGTTCTGTCGGCCCGCCAGACCATCGCCCGTGGCGTTGACTTGCTACAGGTTCATACCAACTACGAGATTGGCCGCCGGATAGTCGAGGAAGAGCAGAAGGGCAAAAATCGGGCGGAATATGGTTCCGACCTTCTCAATGACCTTTCCGCAAGACTTTCGAGCGAGTTTGGGAGTGGATTTTCTCGCAGCAACCTTGAGTACATGCGCAGGTTCTATCTGGCATACCCGGAACGGGCCTTTCAAATTTCCCAGACGGTGTCTGGGAAATCCCGTGGGATCACAGTCAGTCAGAACGTTTCTGACCAATCGGGCGTCGCACGAATATCCCAGACACTGTCTGGGATATTGGCGAACGACCAGTCCCAGCCGCCCTTCTCTCTGAGCTGGTCGCATTACGTCTTCCTGATTGGGCTGAAAGAGGCCGAGCGCAGCTTCTATGAGATTGAGGCCACGCAGCAGGGATGGACGCTGCGGGAGTTGAAGCGCCAGTTCAATGCCGGTCTCTACGAGCGTCTTGCTCTGAGCCGAGACAAGGATTCGATCCGGGAGCTTGCACGCAAGGGCCAGCACGTCGCAAAGCCGCAAGACCTGCTCAAAGAGCCCTACGTTCTGGAGTTCCTTGGCCTACAGGAAAAGGCCAGCTACTCGGAGTCCGAGTTGGAATCGGCCATCGTCACCCACATCGAGAACTTCCTATTGGAACTCGGTAAAGGCTTCCTCTTTGAAGCGCGGCAGAAGCGGTTCACCTTCGATGAAGAGCATTTCTTCGTGGACCTGGTCCTTTATAACCGGCTTCTGCGCTGCTATGTGCTCATCGACCTCAAGATCGGCAAGCTGACCCACCAGGACCTCGGGCAGATGCAAATGTACGTCAACTACTTCGACCGCTTCGTGAGGACAGAAGCAGAGAACCACACCGTCGGCATCGTCCTCTGCAAGAAGAAGAACACCGCCTTGGTCGAGATCACCCTGCCGAAGGATGCAAATATTCATGCTCGCGAGTACCAGCTTTATCTACCCAGCAAAGAGGAATTGCAACAGAAGCTGGAGGAATGGATCGGAGAACAAGGTGAGTAAGCTAGAAGACAATCGAAAACACCGGGGGGCCCCGACTCCAGATACCTGGGCAACTCCGAGGCTGAGTGAGGTTTGTTCGATCATCTATGGCTACACCGATTCAGCGACATTGGAGCCGATCGGGCCACGCTTCCTAAGGATCACCGACATTCAAGATGACATGGTCAACTGGGATACGGTTCCATATTGCAACATAGACCCGAATAAGCTCTCCCGCTATAGACTTCAGAGCGGAGACATCGTGTTCTCTCGCACCGGTGCAACAACCGGCAAGAGCTTTCTAGTTTCAGACCCTCCAGAGGCCGTTTTCGCCTCCTATTTGATTAGACTCCGATTATCAAAAGACTTAGCATTGCCTGAATTCGTAAATTACTTCTTCCAGACATCCTCATACTGGCAGGTCATTGCAAAGGGCTCAGTAGGCAGCGCTCAAGGTGGCTTCAATGCAACCAAGCTTGGAGATTTAGTTATCCCCATGCCGCCGATCAAAGTGCAGGAACGGATCGTCGCCAATCTCAATGAGGCATTCAAAGGAATAGCTGCAACAAAAGCCATCATCGAAAAGTCTCGTGCGAATGCTCGGCGACTATTTAACAGCAAGCTGCAGTCTCTGATCGGAAGTCCAATTGAGAATTGGCCGCGTACAAACCTCGGTGAGCAAACTGATATCTCGACCGGATTTCCCTTCAAGAGCCAGGGATACACCGCCTCAGACGACAGTATGAAGCTGCTCAGAGGCGACAACATTATTCAGGGGCAACTGCGCTGGGAAGATGTCAAGAAATGGCCCATTGCAGATACCGAAGAATATAAGGACTACGAACTTCGAGAAGGCGACGTCGTTTTAGCGATGGATCGTACATGGGTGAAGGCCGGAATAAAGTATGCAGTTCTATCTTCTGGGGATGTCCCCTGTTTGCTTGTCCAGCGAACTGCTCGACTGCGTGCAAAAAAAACTCTACATCCGAAGTTTTTAAGGTGGCTAATAGGGAGCGATCGGTTCACTGAATACGTTCTTTCAGTTCAAACCGGTAGCGGTGTCCCCCATATCAGTGGCCCACAAATCAAAGCTTTCGAATTTCAGTTGCCGCCGATGAAAGATCAATGTTTTATCGCAAGTCTTCTCGACGAGCTCTTATCCGAAACGGGCCGCCTGGACGGGGTTTACTCACAGAAGCTATCTGCACTGGATGCGTTGAAACAATCATTTCTCCAAAGCGCCTTTTCGAAAACGCTATAGACTGCTTGCATCCATGAACGAGTCCGAAACCCGAGCCGAACTGATCGATCCCGCCCTCCGCGCCGCTGGTTGGGGCGTGGTCGCTGGCTCACGGATTCTTCGCGAATTCAAGATTACGCAAGGGCGATTACTCGGAGCAGGACGGCGCACCGACCCCGATACTGCCGACTATATCCTCGTCCATCAAAATCGCAAGCTCGCCGTCATTGAGGCCAAGCGCGAAGAACTTTCCGAAGCTGAGGGAGTCGCCCAGGCCAAGCACTATGCCGGGAAGATGGCCGTCCGCTTCGCCTATTCAACGAACGGCCACAAGATCTACCGCATGGACTTGGGTAGTACGCCAGTTCAGGAGCCAGCCAACATAGATGAACCCGGTGACCCGGTTGCCATCACAACTTCCGAGGGTCTGGTAGATCACTTCCCCACGCCGGATGAACTGTGGGCCGCGACCTTTGCCGTGCCGAATGCGTGGCGTGAACGCTTCGCTCAGGTTCCCTTCGAGGACCGCTCCGGCTCATGGGACGTTCGCTACTATCAGGACACCGCCATTCAGCGTGTCCTTGAGGCAATCGCAGATGAACGCCAGCGCATACTGCTGACACTTGCTACTGGCACCGGCAAAACCGCCATTGCCTTCCAAATTGCATGGAAGCTCTTCCATGCCAAGTGGAATCTTTCGCGACAGCCTACCCGTCGGCCCCGCATCCTCTTCCTCGCCGACCGTAATATCCTTGCCGACCAAGCCTACAACTCGTTTTCTTCATTCGCTGACGATGCACGTAAACGCATCACTCCAGCGTCGGTAGTCAACGGACAGGTTCCAACAAACGCAAGCATCTTCTTTACGATCTTCCAGACGTTCATGTCCGGCACCGGCCCGGATGGCCAGCCAGCGCCCTACTTCGGCCAGTACCCACCCGACTTCTTCGACTTCATCATCATCGACGAATGCCATCGCGGAGGCGCGAATGACGAGTCGAACTGGCGCGGCATCCTCGACTACTTCGCCCCGGCGGTCCAGCTCGGCCTCACAGCCACTCCGAAGCGCCGGGACAACGTGGACACCTACGCCTACTTCGGAGAGCCGGTCTATATCTACTCCCTGAAGGAAGGCATCAACGACGGCTTCCTTACGCCCTTCAAAGTCGTTCAGGTATCCACCACTCTCGACGACTATGTGTACACCCCGGACGACACCATCGTTGAAGGCGAAGTAGAGGAAGGCCGTCGCTACACTGAGTCTGACTTCAACCGCATCATTGAGATAAAGGAGCGCGAGGAGAAGCGTGTCTCCGTGCTCATGGAGCGGATCGATCAGCGGGAAAAGACCATCGTCTTCTGCGCCACGCAACTCCACGCCGCCGCGATCCGTGACCTCATCAACCAGAAGAAGACGAGCACCGACCCGATGTACTGCTGTCGCGTGACAGCCAACGATGGCGCTCTGGGCGACCAGTATCTCCGCGAGTTTCAGGACAACGAGAAGACCATTCCCACGATCCTGACAACATCGCAAAAGCTCTCCACCGGCGTCGACGCCCGCAACGTCAGGAACATCGTCCTACTCCGCCCTGTGAACTCCATGATCGAGTTCAAGCAGATCATCGGGCGTGGTACTCGTCTCTTCGACGGCAAGGAATTCTTCACGATCTACGACTTCGTTCGCGCCCATCACCTGTTCAACGATCCTGAATGGGACGGTGAGCCGCTTGATCCTGAACCAGAACCAGAGCCGCGACTGCCCCAGCCACCAACTCCTCCCCCGGACGGAGAACAACCTGAGGGCGAAGACGACCCTGCGCCACGCCGTGAGCGCTTGGTGATTCGGCTGGCAGATGGCAAAGCCCGCGAGATTCAGCATATGACCGCAACCAGCTTCTGGAGTGCGGACGGTAGACCCATCTCTGCCAATCAGTTTCTGGAATCGCTGTTCGGGACCCTGCCTGAGTTCTTCAAGGATGAAGATGAACTCCGCAAAATCTGGAGCAAACCCGATACACGCCGCGCTCTGCTCAGGAGCCTTGAGGGAAAGGGTTTTGATCGAACACAGCTTGCAGAAATCCAGCGTGCGCTGGCTGCCGAACACTCAGATCTCTATGACGTACTCGCCTACATCGCGTTCGCGTTGCCCCGTGCGACCAGACAAGAACGAGCCGACCGCGCACGGCCTTCAATTCAAGCGACGTTCCCAGAGAAGCAGCAGGCTTTCCTCGACTTCGTACTCTCTCAATACGTCACCGAGGGCGTGGAAGAACTAGACCAGGACAAGCTCTCGCCGCTCTTGATCCTTCGCTACAACGCCATCTCCGACGCGATACTGGAACTAGGTGCGCCTCCGGAGATTCGGGATATGTTCGTTGGCTTCCAACAGTACCTCTATTAGCCACGAAGTCCCCTTGAAGTAGAGGGAAGAAAAGCACCCTGCGTTTGGCCGCTATGCGTCCCACACCACCTTCCTAAACGTATCTTTTTCTATGCGCAACGGCGACCATAAAGGCACGAGCAGATAGCTCTCACCGCAGTCTTTCGCGCGCTTATTCTGTCTCGGTTTATGTGTGACATGGTGCAACGACAGTATTTGTGTCGCCAGTGGTGACATAAATGAGGCTTCCTTCCGATGGTGGGGCTGGATGGCACCGTTCGTGTCAACCGTCCATCGTCAGTACCCTACCTACGGATGGAAGACGAATCATGTCTTGGCGGGAGCAGGTCTCCTCCCGTGCTTCGATCCTGCGGTTCTCCGCTTCCCACCTTGTATGTTCCGAATCAGGGCGCGACGATGAAGTTGCGCTTCGGCGGAAAGGCCGTACCCACCTGAGGCCGGGAGCGATCCTGAGCCTGTCGCAGAGAACGGCCACCGTCCCTCTCTTCTTACGCCGTGGAGAATCGGAGGCATAAAGCCTGCATGTTCAAGGTCGGCGACGAGAGCGAGTCCGTGACTGCGGACAGGGACGGGAGCCGAGGCCGAATCCTAACGCCGGAGGCCGTTCATGAGCAAGCGATCAATACTGGTTCAGGAAACAATCTATTGTGGCATTGATGTCAGTGCTAAAAGTCTTACCGTGGCGATTCAGCGGGTGAATCAGCCAGTCGAGCAAAGGAGCTTTCCTAACGCGTCTGTTGGGCACAAAGCTCTTATCATCTGGCTTAGGAAAGCCAAGTCACCTGTTCGAGTGTTATTGGAAGCAACGGGAATTTACTCTCTGGATCTCGCGTTTGCACTTGATGCGGCGGAAGGGATCGAGCTTGCAGTCTTGAATCCCAAGGTCGCCAATCGATTTGCTCAAACCATTCGACGATCGAAAACTGATGCGGCAGATGCGGAGGTGTTAGCTGAATACGCTCGTCGGATGCCGTTCACTGCTTGGGTCGCCCCTAGTCTTGGTTCAATGCGACTGCGCTCAATTGTCCGCCACGTCGAGAGTCTGTCTGTGCAGAGCGCTCAGAATCAGAACCGTCTTCACGCGGCACAAGGCTCCACTTCCACTCCCGGCTGCATTCTTCAGGATTTGAAGCGCTCCGTGGCATCCTTGGAGCTTCGTATCCGCAAACTTCGGCGCGAAGCAATGACACTCGTCCGACAGGACGATTTGCTTCGCAGGCGTTTTGAACTATTGGTAAGCATTCCGGGCATCGCACAGGTGAGTGCGATGCAATTGCTCGCAGAACTGTCTACATTGCCGTCAGATCTTACCGTGCGAGAATGGGTCGCACATAGCGGCCTTGATCCTGCGCATGAAATCTCAGGAAGCTCAGTGAGGAAGGCGTCTCGCATTAGCCGTGCTGGAAATCGTCACCTGAGAAGAGCGCTTTACATGCCGGCGCTAGTCGCATCCCGTTGCGATCCCCACGCAAAAGCCTTTTTCGAAAACCTGCTGGCTCGAAAGAAAGCTCGTCTGCAGGCGCTCATTGCTGTTGCTAGGAAGTTGCTGCACGCCATCTATGGGATATTTCGGAGCGACCTCAAGTACGAGGGGACAAAGCTGTTTCCTAAAATCACTTTGTCCTGACCGGATCCTAAGAAACGCTCGTATTTCCCCACTGATCCATATCGGACCGATTTGCGGTAATAAACGGGAGTGGATGAGTGCATTGGCCTTCCATGAGAAGGCCGGCCAGTGTCAAGTGTTGTGTAGTTGGGAAGTCATACTATTTTTCCCCTTCGCCCGGATAGCTAGAGTGTTTGGCCGGCGAGGAGCACAGTCAAGGCCGAGCGCAGCGAGTTCATCTTGAGCCTTGACTGCGGACGAGCCGGCGATATCAAAGTGCATCCGGGCGAAGAGAGTCGCTGATGAACTCCTTTCTGGTAGAGCACGCCGTCTGCGCTTCCGAGCCGTTCTGTCGCCACCCTTCCATCCGCACTCTGGCGTGAGCCTTTGCTCGCTCGGTGCAAGTTGGGTGTTCTCGATTCAGCCGGTGCTGCCACCTGATATTGCGACCTTTCACTCGATCTTGCAGATGGTGTGTTGGGCCAGGCCAATGACGCAGTCACCGGAACTCGGCTTATGACGGCAAACCTCCATATATCTGGACCGAACTATGCCACTGCCGGTAGTGTGGCCTGGCCACCTGGTCGTAGCGGCACATACCTATCTCCGCTAACCCAGAGTCGATGCAGCAGGACGGCCAGCTTACGCGCGACTGCGATCACAGCGCGTTTCTTGCCGCGCTTGCCTCCGTGCTCGGCCAGCCTCATGCCCCACCGGCGCAGGTCGCTGTCGACTCCCCACGGACCGAGCACATGATGCGCAGCCTGCACCAGGAGTGCTCGCAGGTACGGATCGCCCTCTTTACTGATATGCATCTGCGGCTCGCTCTGTCCCGAGTTGCGCCGTCCAGGTTGAAGTCCCACGTAGCAGGCTGCATCCCGGCTCTTGCGGAAACGACAAGGATCTTCGAGCGTCAGCATGTAGGTCAGGGCGATCAGCGTGCCCACTCCCTTGATCTGCTTCAGCCGCTCGGCCTCTGGATATCTGTTCCGCGCCATAGACTCGAGCATCTGATCGTACTGGCAGATCCGTTCGCTGGCCGACTCTATCTCGTGCATCATCGGTTCCAGTGCATACTTCAACTCCGGACTCAGATCCTGGGCTGCCTTCGACTTCATCCCGCGTGCGTTGCATCCGCGGAGCCGTTCCCCATAGGATTTCGTCAGTCCCCGAGCCGCGTTGACCAGCATCGTTCGTGTACGGACCAGAGCGGCTCGCGCCCGGATCACTGTCAGATCCGCTTGTGCCTCAGCGCTGCGATGCTTCACCGGACACAACAGCCGTGGATCGATCCGCACCAGTCGTGCGAGCGTCATGGCGTCGAGCCGATCGTCCTTCCGCCTGCTCTCTCCGATCAGTCGTACACTGCGTGCGTGCGCCACGATGGTCTCGTGACCGAGTTCACTGAGCAACCGGCTTACCCACGGGGAATGCGTTCCGGTCTCCACTGCGATACGACTCCGAGGCATCGCTCCGAAAATCTCGTTGAGCGCCTTGGGTGTCGTGCTCACCTTCTGCTCCAGCAGCACATCGCCGGTCCCATCCAGCACGCAATAAAAGCTCGACCGGTCGCCTAGATCCAGACCGACGGTCAGACGCCCGTCATACTTGTTGAGTGTCTCCTGCATCATCGTAGTAGTAAGCTTCTTCATCGCCGGTCTCCTTGTCTCCCGCGCTTCCAGCGCGTCGATAACTGGGAGCTTAACGCATCCCGCTGGAGACCGGCCTTCTCATCCCATCTGATATGGAGTGACCGTGTCAACTCCGCACAACTGTGGGGTTGTTCTTGTCGTTGCCGTTGCTTTTGTCCTTTCCCGAAGACAGAGCGAGCAGCAGTCGGAGCAGTTTTGAGCGACGATTGATCAGTCTGATATTCGCGGGTCGGAACCGCATAATCATGATCCGTCGGGAGCTGCCTCTGACTGTTATCGCGAGTCCGGTTGAGCCTGTCGCATAGGCCGAGCGAGGGTTCTCCTTCGTGCTTGCCCTGGCTGCTGCCGGCTCTGTGTTCGAGATGGATGTCAGCGTTCATCGATGTCGTTCTTCTCTTTTTCTTTTTAGGAAGTCTTGTCTTGGCCGTTGTCAGGCTGCAACTTGCTGCCTAGAGACAGTCTCTGCTCTGGTTCCAATAGCCCAGATAAAGCCCAGCAGCTCTCGAGCTACAGCTGTGACGATCTTCCTCTGATCCTTGCCGGCCGCGCCCAGCTTCATATATCGCTTGTGCAACCGGTGTTGCGCCTTCCATGCAATCTCCTTGGCTTCTTCCGAGATGCTCTCCTGTCGTCTTCGCAGACCGTACCAGATACGGGGCGGACGACGATAGCTCCATGCGGCTTCGACAACGATACGTCGCAGGTGCGCGTTGCCGGTCTTCGTGATGCCTCCGCGTCTGGTTCGCTTACCACTGGAATCCTCGCTTGGGACAACGCCGCAGTAACCCATCAGTTGCCGAGCACTGTCGAAGCGGGATACCTGGCCCAACTCGCTCGCAATGGTCACAGCCGAGATATCCGCGATACCGCGCAGTGCCTGTAGATCATTGATGACTTGTTGCAGCGCGGGCGATGCCAGCTTCACCGCTTCCATGATGGCTTGCTCCAGCCGCGCGACCCGCTCCCGCATGTGCTCGACTTCGTGGAGATAATCCTGGCGCGTGGACTCTTGAGCGATCTGTGTGAAACGCAGCTGCGCGACCCAGATCAGATAGGGTCGTGTCCACGGCCTGACTCCGGCCGGTGGACGCTGACCGGAGCGCAGAAGGAACTTGCTCAAGCGATGCCGCGCTCGCGCCTGATCCTGCTTGGCTGCTTCGCGGGCTCGCACCAGATCGCGCAAGGCCTCGGAACCCGCATCGGGAACCCATACCGGCGTCAGATCCCCTGATCGGTAGCATCGCGCCAGCTTCTCGGCATCCCGTCGATCGGTCTTCACTCGATCGCCAGCCTTGACCGGTACCAGCGTCGGTGCCACAACTTCGCACTCGACGCCGAGCTCCGCCAGTTGCCAGTACAAGACGTAGCCCGTCGGTCCGGCTTCATAACATGCTCTCAGCCTGGCCGCCGGACCAAGCTTCTTGATCAACTTGCGAATAGACTCCGCGCGGTTCGGAATCGTTCCCAGGCTCCGCACTTCACCTTCCGGCTCTGCGACCGCTACGGCGATCGTCTCAGCATGGACATCCAAACCTAAAAATCGTAACTTCTCCTTCATGACCGGCTCCCTTCCGCTTGTGGCTCTGAACTGTGCGTCCGTAAGGACGCTCACAGCTTAACCCACGGTCGGCGCATCGGCGCCGGTCACTCCATACTGACTGTTCTCATCAACTGAAGCCCAACTTCCCAGTTGTCCGTGATCCGGGAGCCATGCATGACTTACACAGCCCGACTTGTCACTATTTGTCGTTCAACTAAGCACTTGGGGTTCGGTTAGACTGCGTAAAATCGCCAAAATGTGGAGCTAATCGTCGGGTAACAGGTGTTGCCCTGCGGGCTGTGTATATCAGTCCGCAAGGCCAACAGAGACTAACGCCGATCAATAACGGTCAACATCGATGATTGCCTGGGCAAAGGCCTGCGGGGCTTCCTGCGGAATGTTGTGGCCGACGCCGCCGGTGATGAGCCGGTAGTCATACTTGCCGGAGAACTTGTTGCGATAGACTGTACTGGACGCGTGGATTGCCCCGTTGGAGTCGCCTTCCATGGTGATGGCCGGCACGGTGACGACAGGAAGCGCGGCCAGCCGCTTTTCGAAGTCGTCATATTTCCGCTCACCATCCGCCAAGCCGAGCCGCCAGCGATAATCGTGCATCACGATGTCAACATGATCCGGGTTTTTGAAGGAAGCTGCTGTGCGGTTGTACGTGGCATCGTCGAAGTTCCACTTCGGCGAAGCCTGGTGCCAGATGAACTTATTGAACTCGTCGAGGTATTTCGCATAGCCCGCCTTGCCGACTTCAGTGGCGAAATAGTACTGGTACCAAAATGCGAATGCAGCCTGGGGAGGCCATGGTGTCTGGTTGCCCGCAGGGCTGCTAATCAGATAGCCGCTGACGGAAACGATTGCCTTGCAGCGTTCCGGCCATAGTACTGCCATGACGTCCGCTGTGCGCGCGCCCCAGTCAAAGCCGGCGACGGTGGCTTTCTGAATTTTGAGTGCATCCATGAGAGCGATGATGTCGAGGCCAACTGCCGACTGCTGGGCGTTGCGCATGGTTGCGCTCGAAAGAAAGCTGGTGGTGCCATAGCCGCGCAGATAGGGAATGATCACGCGGTAGCCTCCGGAAGCCAGCAACGGCGCGACATCGACGAAGCTGTAAATGTCGTAGGGCCAGCCGTGGAGAAGGACGACCGCGGGGCCATCGGCGGGACCGGCCTCAGCGTATCCAACATTGAGGAGGCCGGCGTCGATCTGCTTCAGCGGGCCGAAGGACGTGTTCGTCCCCGGCTTTATCGCCGGCAGATCTGCCAGCAATGATGTGCTGGATAAAGGCTGGGTGCCCGCTGCGAAGAGTTCGCTTGGTGCGAGCAGTGCAGCTCCGGCTGACAGTCCGGCCAATGCGAAATGACGACGTGATATTGGAATTGATTCTGATTGCTTCATAGTTATTCTCCTTTTGACTTGAAAATCTGCTTGCCTGATCTTGCTGAGTTCTAACTTGCTGCATCTGTGATATATCCCCGGGGCCATGGGTCAGCCGAACGTGAACGAAAAAGTCTCCGCGCCCGGATCGAGAAACTCAATCTCGAACTGGCGATCACCGATGGGCTCCGATTGCCGGATCAGCTGATACAGCCGCTGCTCGATAGCCTTGCCGCTGCCTTGCTCGTCAACGTCAACTCCGTGAGCAGCGCCCGGCGGGTGTCCATCGATGAGCACGCGAAACCGAACGGAAGTTCCTCGCACTGCCGGTCCCATGACGAGATGAAGATCGCGCGCGTGGAAGCAATAGGCGATCCGCCCGGCGGCTTGGTTTAGCACAATGGACTGTTTTCCTACCGTCCAAGCACCCGAAAGGGCCCAGTGATTGAGGCTCAACCGCACGGGGGCTGCATAGACGCGACTTTTGTTCGAACGAGCACCACCCGGAGATGCAAAGTTCTCGGCGCGCTCGTAACCGACATAGGTTTCCGGAGACTTCAAGCTACCCCAATCGGCTGCTGCTTCAGCGCCACGGGCATCGACCGAGACCAGTCCATGATCGACGCCGCTGGTTCCGGCCTCGGTCAACAGCTGTTGAATGATCGCCTCCGCCTGGGCGTATTCTCCCTCTCCGAAGTAATGATGCCGAATATGCCCTTTCGCATCGACGAAATAGACGGCCGGCCACGCTTCGTTATCGAAATCGTTCCATATCGCATGGTTGTTATCGATCGCGATCGGATATTCCAGTCTCATCTCCTTCACGGCCCAGCGAACATTATCAATGTTCTTCTCGAATGCGAACTCAGGCGCTTGGACGCCGATGACCACCAATCCCAGATCCTTATATTTCTCGGCCCATGCGCGGATGTAGGGGAGTGTGCGTAGCGAGTTGATGCAGGAAAAGGTCCAAAAATCGACAAGGACGACTTTTCCTCGGAGGCCCTCCGCCGCCAAGGGTTTCGAGTTGAGCCACTCGGTCGCGCCGCCGAGAGAAGGAAAGTTACCTTCTACGGGTAATCGCACCGTTGCGGAAGACTCTGCTTTCGCGCAACCGATCATTCCGAGCTGGGCGGCGGCGACAGTCATGACCACTGTCCCAATAAACCGGCGGCGATTATGGTTGATTTCTTCGAACATTTTCTCTCTCCAATTGGGCGACATCTCGCCAACTAAGCACCGCGGACAATATCCATGACAGGCACGGCACAGCCCACGTTGGGGCGACGTCGAGTCGATGCATCGAAGATCTGGTCAATCGCTTCTGACAATGCCTGATTGAACGAATCGTCGGTCATCGCATATCGAAGATCTTCGAGCAGTGCACGTGAGAAGCTCGCAATCATCGGAGCGTTCTTCATAAGCCGTGCGCTCGCATCGAAGCGAGAGAAACCACCCGAAAGCGCCAGTACCCTCAGGACGTTGTCCTGAGAAGCCAGCGTGTCATAGAGGTGAGGCGTCACCGGGAGTGTGAGCTTGATGATCACCTTGACTGTGGGCGGTAGCTGATCCAACTCTCGCAAGAGCTCCTCAGCCAGAATATTTTCTGCACGACTTCGGGATAGATCTGGAAGTTTTGTCGAAATCTCCGGCTCAAGTATCGGAATCAAGCCGGCGTCGGCAATCGAGCGGCCATACTCGAACTGTTGCTTCACGACCGCCGCGATCCCTTCAGAAGAGTGCCCTTCGATGAAGGAGCGCATTTTTGTGCCGATCATTTGCTGATCCAAGGCCAGGTCGACAAGCCGTGGGAGGTTTTCAAGAGGCTTCATCAGTTGAACGCCATCCCCCTCGCTGCTCAAGCCCTCGTCGACCTTGAGAAAAGATGAAATCCCTCGCTTGTTCCAAAGAAAGGAGCACATTCGCTCTCCGTCGACTGAGCTGCCGACAGTCTTTTCGAACAAGATCGCAGCGAGGATTTTCGAGCCTGAAAAGGAAGGAGCGGTCACGATCCGCTCTCGCATCGCTTGTACCTGCGCGAACATTTCAGCCTCGTTCCGAAAAGAGCCACGATTGATTCCGTAGTGCTCTAAAGCGGCCGGGGTGGAGCCTCCACTTTGATCGAGCGCAGCGACAAAGCCCTTGCCAGTCGCAATCCGATTCAGCTGTTCCTGCAAACTCTTGAGCATTCCGTTCTCCTTGTTGGCGGGGTCCCGTACTGGATAGTCCCTAAATCACATTGATTACGACATCGATGTTCCCGCGTGTGGCCTTGGAATAGGGACACGTCTGGTGTGCGCCGTCTACAAGGGCCTGCGCGACGTCGCGGTCCAAACCGGGCAAGCTCACGTTAAGGCGAGCCTGGAGGAAGAAAGCGCCATCAGTTGTGCCCAAATCCACTTCGGCAGCAACGGTCTTGCTCGGCGGAAGAGCGACCTTCATCTTGCTCGCCACACGTGCCATCGCGCCAAGGAAACAAGCCGACCAGCCGGCGGCGAACAACTGCTCAGGATTGGTGCCCGTCGCAGGAGTGCCAGGAGGCGACAGCTTGATATCCAGGCGGCCGTCGTTGCTATGAGAAGCGCCGTCCCGGCCACCCGTGGTTTGGACTTTGGCAGTGTACAGAACTCTCTCAATTTTCGTCATTACGAATTTCCTTCAAGAGGACTGGTTTGCGGAAAATCCGGATTCATTCGGATCATTCCCTGTTGGATCGAATCTTGGGCCACGCCGACCTGCCCAGTGTTCGGGCATGGCAGGACCGGCAACGGGTCATTTGTACTAACGCAGTGATTTGAACGCTGCTCGCAGCTCGGTACTGAAGATTTCCGGTTGTTCCCAGGCCGCGAAGTGACCGCCCCTGGCGACATCATGGAAGTAGTACAGCGACGGATAGGCCTGCCGTGACCAGCTTTCCGGCGCGCGATAAATCTCATGCGGGAACACCGTGATGGCCACCGGCACTTTGATCTGATTGGTCTTCTGTGCCGCAGCGCTGAAGTTGTTGTTGTTATTTTCCCAGTAGAATCGGGACGAAGAGGCGCCGGTGTTCGTGAGCCAATACAGAGTGATGTCGTCGAGTATTTCGTCACGACCTATCACGCGTTCGGGGTGGCCGTCGCTGTCGCTCCACGCAGCGATCTTTTCGTACGTGAAGGCGGCCAGACCACTGGGCGAATCAGTGAGTGCGTAGCCGATGGTCTGCGGACGGGTCACCATCATCGCGCCGTAGGCCGCGCCTCTTCCGAAGAAGGTGCTGAGGGCGTTGTAGGCCCCCAGTTCCGCGGCTGTCAGCCCAGTGGGAGCCGGATCGCCGCTGTTGATGCCTTCCACCAGGTTCGAGGGAATCGTGGCTGGCATGGTGATATGAATGCCGAGCAGTCCAGGGGGCGCCTCGCGCGCCAGTGCGTCGGAGATGACCGAGCCGTGATCGCCACCCTCCGACACGTAACGGGTGTAGCCCAAGCGCTTCATGAGCACGTCCCAGGCCCGCGCGACGCGGTCGGGATTCCAGCCGAGATCGGTCGGCTTGCCCGAGAAGCCATAGCCGGGTATAGCGGGGATCACGACGTCGAAGGCGTCTTCCGCACGCCCGCCGTAGGCGACCGGGTCGGTGAGCGGACCTATCACCTTCAGGAACTCCAGCGGCGAGCCGGGCCAGCCGTGAGTGAGGATCAGCGGCAGCGCGTTCGGTTCGCGCGAACGCACATGGATGAATTGGATATCCACTCCATCGATTGTGGTCACGAACTCCGGCAGAGCATTCAACTTCGCTTCTACGTTGCGCCAGTTGTAACCGTTGCCCCAGTAGTGCACTAGCGCCTGCATCTCCGCCAAGCGGATGCCCTGGGATTCGTCATTGACCGTTTCCTTATCAGGCCAGCGTGTGGCCGCCAGGCGGCGGCGAAGCTCAACGAGTTCCGCCTCCGGAATGTGGATGTGATACGGACGAACTGCACTGTTATCAAGCTCTGCGGGCAGGCTCGTGGAGAGCGGGCTGACAGTCTTCACTTGCTGAGCGAACGATCCAGTCGCAAATAACAGCCCTACTCCGATGAGAGAGAAAAGCCTGCCTTGTAAGTTCATGTTTGTCCCCTTGTACCTTCTGAGTTCGGTGAGGCCGGCAACGCCGGCAGAATTTGACGAACTTCCAATGGGGCGATTCCGAATCGATCGATCCACCAGTCTGTTTTCGAACGTTGAAATAGCCTGTATTTCTGGCTCCCAACTAATTCCGATGATGAACTGGGTCCACCTTCTGCGCCACCCTCATTGGGGGCCTCCCTTCGAGTCTCATTCGTTGGGGATCGGATACACCACTTTCAAGGGGTAATGAGACAACTTATAGTTCTCGGATATCAATCCGTTTTCGACCAAAGAGCCGAGCGTCGATGGACCTCACTCCAGGGCCCAGCATTGCGAGGGCGGCACCGAGCGTGGCCAACACGACGCAGTTGGGCAGCTCTTCAGTTCTCGAAAATCCGGTCCATACTTCCACGATTACGACAAGCACACCGGCCACCGGTGTCCATAAGCCGACGAGAAGGAGCGACCCGGCTCCGATCTCCAGAAGTGGGCGTATGATGCCTTCCCACGGAGGTACTCCTAGTAGCTCACAGACTCCATCATGGATTAGGAAAATTCCGGAAACTAGCCGAAGGAGCAGGAGGCCTTTTCCAGGCCAACCGTTGGGGAACATGGAGAAGAGTCGTTGCACGGAAACCTCAACGACAATGTTAAGCAATTCGCGAGGGCGACCGAATCTCCAAAAACAGGCTCTGCGATACACCTCTTTCGAGGGGGTTATAGTTCGATAATTCCGCGCTTCAGCCCGATGGTTACCGCGTGGGTTCGGTCGTTCGCGCCTAACTTAGAGAGGATGTTCTTGACGTGGCCTTTGACCGTCTCTTCGGTAATCGACAGTTTATCTGCCACCAGCTTATTTGCATTTCCTGCGGCGATCAGTCTCAAAACATCGATTTCCCGGAATGTTAGAGAATCATCGGCAATGTGATTAGCAACTTGAGTGGCAAGATCGGCCGGAATCCGCCTTTGGCCGGCATAGACAGCGCGAATCGTTTCCAAAAGTTCTTTACGTAAGAAACTCTTCAACAGATAAGCGCGGGCCCCAGCCTTTAGGGCTCGTGAAATCTGAACATCCCCCGCATACGTCGTAAGGATGATGAAACGCGCATCGGGAAATTCGTTTCGGATCGCAATCATTGCGTCAATGCCGTTCATGTCTGGCATTTGCAAGTCGATGAGCACTATGTCGGGCCGGTGTTCCCGGAACTTTTCGATCGCTTCCTGCCCGTTCGACGCCTCGGCGACGAACTCCATATCGCGTTCATCCGCTGCAAGCGCTTGTACACCTTCGCGCAGCACCGGGTGATCGTCGGCTAACAAAATGCGTATGGGCCTAGGCGGATTATGCATCATCGTTTTTTCTCCGTTTCCAAAATGGCTGGAAACTGCCTCGGGAGGAAGCAGCTGCATAAACCGTCGAGCCGGGGATGCGAAATTCAATTTCAGTGCCTGCTCCTGGTTCACTCCACACATCCAATTCTCCCCCTAAACGCTGGGCGCGCTCGCGCATTCCTTTTAAGCCCCAATGTCCTGTCCGCTCGGCTCGGCCCTGCACATTGGGATCTATGCCTTTCCCGTCATCCCGGATTCGCAGTCGAAACAAGTCGTCGGTATAAGCAATTTCTGCTTCTATCAGACGGCCTTGCGAATGACTAGAGGCATTTCGCATCGCTTCGCGCGCAATCCGGAAAATGTGGATGTGGGCCTTTGGATCCAGAGCGTGCGCCGATCCCTCCACTACCATTCGGAACTGCAATTGCGCCTTCTCATTGGTGTCCTTCGCAACAAGCTCGTCCCCAAACGCAGTGATTTCCTCCGCCAGCACTCTGGCGGCAGGTGCAGGAGAGCGCAGGTCGTGAATCGCGTCTCGCCCTTCGACAATTGCCCGTTCCGCTCCGTCCAACGCTTTGTCGAGCGTCTTGATCGCCTCCGGCGCGCGTTCTGGGAGGAGATTCCGAGCTCTTTGAAACAGGAGCGTTATTCCCTGAAAGCTCTGTAAAAGAGTGTCGTGCAGCTCGCGCGCAATTCGAGTCCGTTCATCGACGCGCGTTTGAATCGTGATGTTGAAATGTCGTTCGAGTTGCTTTAATCGGAGTTGATAGAGCGCCCACAACAGCAAGAGAAAGAGCCAAACGGAGCAAGCTCGAAACGAATTTGTCTGGTACCACGCCGGCAATATTGTGAAATTCACGTTGGCCATCTTGTCCGACCAAACGCCGTTAGTGTCTGAGGCACCAACGGTGAAATGATACTGGCCAGGTGGAAGATTTCGGTACATTACAGGACTTGCCGTGCTGACCTCATGCCATCGGGGATCCGTCTCCAGCAATCTGCCCCGGAAGCGGATTGCTTCCGGGTCAGACAGGCTTATAGCAGCATACTCGATCCGAACACTAGAGGTGTGCGCGGGGAAAGTGGCTTGCGAATTAGGATCGTAAGGCCTATCGTCGGCTGAGACCGACTGGATTGTAATTGGAGGTGCTATCGCTTTTTCTTGCGGACGAGTTGGATCCAGCCACACCAAGCCACCGGTTACTGAGAACCACAATCGTCCATCGCTTCCTTCAACGACCGACGGCAAAGGCCGGATTTGCGCGGCAAAACCTGGCAGTCCTTCTCTATTGCCAAAGTGCTCACCTTTAACACGATAAGAAGGATCATTCAAAGCTAAGGAGATTTCGGCTCGACTTATGTGAAAGATTCCGGAAAGACCGTTTAGCCACAAATCCCCATTCGGTGTCTCAACAATCCCTGAAATTCCGAGAAGCCAGTCGTCATTAACAGCACCTATAGTGTGAAATCTTCCATTGTCAAACTGCTGCAAACCAAATTCACCACCAATCCATATCTGAGATCCACGTCCGTAGATCGCGGTGATCGTGCCCACCCGAATGCCATCACTGGGTAGGAATACTTGGACTCGATCTCCATCTAAAACGGCCAGTTGACTCCTCGTATAACCGAACCATACCCGACCGAGGCTGTCGGTAAATTCGCTGACGACATCTGGCCTAGGGAAATCCCGCCGCCCGCCGGACAATGTCCACACACCCTTCTCGTATCGATACAAGCCGCGCCGCGTAAAAGAGACCCACACACCTCCAGCACGGTCAGACGTGATGACTTGCAGGTAGATGGACTGATCACTCATCTCTTTGGGGAGTGCGATTCGAACCAACTTGCCATGGACGAGATGCCAGAGTCCGCCGGCCCCCGCAAACCAAAATGTCTTGTCCGCTGCACGGTAAGCGAGCATCCAATATCCGGAATTGGGCACGTGAAGGGTGTCGATCTTTCCATTTGCAAGATGATAGAGATCGGGGACACTTGTACCCCATGCACCAACCCACATTCCGCCATCATCATCGGCGGCGATCGCGAACGGTCCTTTCACCGAGGAGAGATTCAGTCGGGTGAAAGGGGCATAGAAAAATCGATGGATCCCGGTGTCATCGCTAAACCAGACATTTCCTTCGCGGTCAACTAGCCATGCATCGTTATACGGATGAACATCATAGGTTTCAGAACTCCCTGAGTTTGCCTTGGTCACAACATCGCTAAGCGGCTCGGAAGCCTGGATGCGCATCAACGGACCTCGCGGCATAATCCAGACACTGTTGCGGCGATCGACGATCTGCTGGGAGTCCTTCCTGAAAATTGGGAAGGCAATCAGACCGTCATCCGGATTCCTAGTGGAATTCGCGACATGTTGCCGCGTGATCGGGCTCGTCATAACCATTTGATCGGCGTCGCGGGTAAAACCACTTCCGATCGGATTTTCGTCGGCAACTCGAAACCGTTTGCTGCCCGGAAGCATGTATATGAGCGTCTGCTTGGAGTAACCCTCCAATGCCCAAAGCGTTCCGCTTCGATCAAACGCCAATCGCGTAAAGCTGCTTGGAGCGTTCCATTCTGCTCCGAGGTGGCGCCACGTCGGGCCTTCGAACCGCCAAACTCCGTTGACTGTACCGGCCCAAATGACTCCATCAGGGTCCTGAGCGAATCCGTTAACGGTTCCGGTCGATGCGCCGCTCTCGCGTCCGTAGTTCTTTACCCGTCCATTGTTTATGAAGCTGAAGCCTCCAAACTCATAGCCGACCCAAAGGCCGCCCGATGAGGGGGCAAAAATCGAAATCAAATTTGTGGAAAGGAGTTGATCGCCGGACGGAGCGTGAAAGCGCTCAAACCGCGTACCGTCAAAACGAAACAGTCCGCTGGGGCCGCCGAGCCAAAGAAAACCGTCAGCCGTCTGTGCCATGCTCTGGATATAATCCGGTGCACCCTGCTGGACCGTCCATGACTCTTGCATGACCTGCCTGCTGTCCGATCGCCAACCCCCAAACAAATCCCCGCGATTCGGACGCGGCAGCGCCGGAATATCTCTCGGGGCACCTCCCCTCATGCCCGACGCCGGCTGCTCGAAGTGCAACATGGTCCGGTCGCTTTGAAGAGCGAAGGCGGGGGTGCAGATGAGCGCAACGAACAGACCAATCCGCGCGATCGACGAGCTGTGATCTGTACGATTCATTCCTGTCGACGGACGCGCAACAAGCCGGAAAGAGCTTAAAAAGGAGACGGTTTCAGGTGGAGTTCTTCATCCTTTTGGCTCTGTGCTGGAGATTATAGTCTGTTCACACAAACACCTCTCGACCGAAGCGCAGGTGCAACGGGTCATGACGGTTGCTCCCAAATTGGCGGCGAGGAAGTCGCTCACCTCATTTGTTGCCAAATCGCCAACTCACTCATTTAGCCGTGATCGGCAAGCGGAAATCGGATTCCGCCAGGGAAGTTCTTCGGCTGAGATCAG
>Ga0302308_10001137_pt1 | contig 21772 bp, 23 predicted proteins | sample III_Palsa_E3_3_FD_200531 | JGI IMG/M metagenome (GOLD analysis project Ga0302308, IMG submission 200531) | Peat permafrost microbial communities from Stordalen Mire near Abisko, Sweden - III_Palsa_E3_3 | ecosystem: Environmental > Terrestrial > Soil > Palsa > Peat permafrost | place: Sweden...
TCGCTGACCACGAAGCCCACGCCCGGCCACCCGTCGGCGGACGCCGCGCCACATGTCGTGCGCTGGATCGAGACCGCCGTCGCTCTGGCGCTGGAGGGCAAGGCGGCCGGCGTCGTCACCGCGCCGATCGCCAAGGCCACGCTCTACGAGGCCGGCTTCAAATACCCCGGCCACACCGAGTTCATCGGCGCCCTGACCGCCTCCGCGCCGCTGGCCGGCGCGCGCGGGCCGGTGATGATGCTGGCCGCGAAGGAGCTGCGCGTCGCTCTGGTCACCGTCCACGAGCCGCTGGCCCGCGTGCCGGGGTTGCTGACCCATGACCGCATCGTCGAGACCGGCCTCGTGCTCGCCGAGGCGCTGAGGCGGGACTTCGGGATCGCCGCGCCGCGGATCGTTGTCGCCGGTCTCAATCCGCACGCCGGCGAAGGCGGCGCCATCGGCCGCGAGGAGACCGAGATCGTCGCACCGGCGGTGGAGACGCTGCGCCGTCGCGGGATCGACATCCGCGGCCCGCTGCCCGCCGACAGCCTGTTCCACGACGCCGCGCGCGCCACCTATGACGCGGCGCTCTGCCTCTACCACGACCAGGCGCTGATCCCGGTGAAGATGCTGGACTTCTGGGGTGGGGTGAACCTGACGCTGGGCCTGCCCGTCGTCCGCACCTCGCCCGACCACGGCACGGCCTTCGACATCGCCGGCAAGGGCGTCGCGCGGCCGGATAGCCTCATCGCCGCCATCCGTCTGGCCGCCGACATCGCCGCGCGGCGGCGGACGCCCGCGTGAACCTGGGCGACCTGCCGCCGCTGCGCGAAAGCCTGGCGGCGGCGGGGCTGGCCGCCCGCAAGAGCTTCGGCCAGCACTTTCTCCTCGACCTCAACATCACCCGCAAGATCGCCCGCCTCGCCGGGCCGCTGGAGGGCGAGCGCGTGGTCGAGATCGGGCCTGGCCCCGGCGGCCTGACCCGCGCCCTGCTCGAGGCCGGCGCCCAGGTGGTCGCCGTCGAGAAGGACGCGCGCTTCATCCCCCTGCTGGAGGACCTCGCCGCCCGCGCCGACGGCCGGCTGACGCTGATCCAAGCCGACGCCCTGGCGTTGGATCCCGCAGTGCTACCGGCCGACGCAGCGGTGGTCGCCAACCTGCCCTACAATGTCGCCACGCCGCTGCTGATCGGCTGGCTGACCGGCGCCTGGCGGCCCAAGGCCATGACCCTGATGTTCCAGAAGGAGGTGGCCGAGCGGATCGCCGCGGCGCCCGGCTCAAAGGACTACGGTCGACTCACAGTCCTCACCCAGGCGCTGTGCGAGGTGCGGCTGGTGATGGAGCTGCCAGCGCGCGCCTTCACCCCGCCGCCCAAGGTCGCTTCCGCCGTGGTGCGCCTGACGCCGCGCGCCGACCGGCCACCCGACGCGCTGGTGGACCAGCTCCAACGCGTCACCACCGCCGCCTTCGGCCAGCGCCGCAAGATGCTGCGCTCTAGCCTGAAACCGCTCGGCGGCGAAGCGCTCTGCGTCGCGGCGGGGGTCGAACCCAGCGCGCGGGCCGAGGAGCTCAGCGTGGCGCAGTTTCTGACATTAGCGGAGCAGCTGAAGCTCTGATTTCTCAATAATTTCCCAATAAGTCTTGTCACCCCGGAAGCCGCGCAGCGGCTATCCGGGGTCTCCTCGGCGCGGGCGAGGCAGGAGATCCCGGCTCTTCGCTACGCTACGGCCGGGATGACATGGTTGGGGTATGGTCTGGCGGCGGTCAGGCCGAAGCCTCCGCCGTCGCCGGGCGCTGGATCAGCTCGATCACATAGCCGTCCGGGTCCTTGGCGAGGCAGACGAGCGCGCCACCGAGGCTGGCGTTCGCCGCCGGCTCGCGCGTCACCTCCAGCCCCGCCGCCTTCACCTTGCCCGCGATGGCCGCCGGGTCGGTGACGTAGAAGACCAGCTTGACCGGATTGTCGCGATAGTTGCGCGCCGAGCCGTCGGTGTAGTGCATCAGCACCACCGCGTTGCGGCCCTCGTGCGCCAGCATCACCTCGTCCATGTAGTCCAGCTCGAAGGTCCGCTGCAGCTGCATGCCGAGCACGTCGCGATAGAAGGCGGTCGACCGCTCCAGGTCGCTGACGCCGATGCCGACGGCGGTGAGAAAATCGGGCGAACGCATGACGGCTCCCTCCTGGGTTCCGGCCATCCTATGGTGACGCGCCCTCCGGGGCCAACGCATTAGGAGACGGGTGATGGAACAGGTCGCGGGCGGCTTCGCCCTCGTGGAGGCGCCGGTCTGGGCGCCGGGGCGCGGGCTCTTCTTCAGCGACGTGCTGGGCGGCGGCATATTCCGGCTGGGGCTGGACGGCGAGATCTCGCAGGTCGTGCCCAAGCGCCGCGGCGTCGGCGGCATGGCCCTGCACGCCGAGGGCGGCCTGATCGCGGGCGGACGCGACATCGTCTGGATCGGCGAGGATGGCGAGACCCGCACCGTGCTCGCGGCCGCCGACACGCCCGGTGCGATCGGCTTCAACGACCTCACCACCGATGTGGCCGGACGCGTCTACGTCGGCTCCCTCGCCTTCCGGGTCTTCGCCGATCCGCCGAAGCCGGGGTTCCTGCATGTGATCGACCTCGACGGAAGCATGCGCACCCTCTCCGACGGCGTCATCCTCACCAACGGCCTCGGCGTCTCGCCGGATGGCCGGCGGCTCTATCACTGCGACGCCCGCGCCAATGTGGTCCGCGCCTATGACGTGGGGCCGGACAGCGCGGTCGGCCCCTGGCGGACATTCGCGACATTGGGCGAGCGCGGCATTCCGGACGGGATGAAGGTCGCCTCCGACGGCTCGGTCTGGATCGCCGACGCGCGCGGCGGCCGCGTCGCCGTCTTTGAGCCGGACGGCGCCCACCGGATGGACCTGCCGGTCCCGCTGCCGATGGTGACCAGCCTGTGCTTCGCCGGCGACGATCTGAAGGACCTCTATGTCGTCACCGGCTCGGAAGGCGGTCCCAGCGAGCGCTGCGGCGCGATCTTCAAGACCCGGGTCGACGTCGCCGGCCTGCCGCTGACGCCAGCGCGAGTGGCGATCTGAGGCTCAGGCCACCGGCCACGCCGGTAGCGCCAGCACCGCGTCGCCCAGCAGCGCCTCCAGCGCCGGATCGCGCGGATAGGGCTCGTGACGATAGTGGCGGAAACCCTCGGCGTAGGTGACGCCGAAGTCGCGTCCGCGCCGCGCGCCCCAGGCTGTCATCGAGCCGGGATAGTCGGTGACGCCATGCTGCTTGGCCAGCCAGGCCACCTGGCTCGCGTGCGCCAGCAACATCCGCCGCTTGGTCTCCATGAACTCGGTGATATCGACCCCGAAGTCCGGCCGGATCCGCACACCCTCGCGGTCTCGCCCGCCGATCGGGTCCATGAAATAGAGGTGCGGGATCGCCGGCAGCGGCTCGGCCTCGCCGGTGCGGTAGTTGGGCACGCTGGCGGCGAAGCAGGCGTCGCGCACCAGCACGCTCACCGCCTCGTGGTCCGGGTGATAGTCGACCGACGAGGCGGTAAGCACGATGTCCGGCCGCGCCTGGCGGATCAACTCGGTCATCCGCCGGCGCGAAGGATCGTCGTTGAACACCGCCAGGTCGCCGAAGCCGGCGCAACGGTAGTCCGCGCCGATGATCGCCGCGGCGGCCGCAGCCTCGCCCTGGCGGATGCGCGCCGTCGCCTCGGGCCCGGTCTCGACCGCCCCGCCCTCGCCCGCCGTCGCCGTGACGATGACGAGCTGATGGCCACGCGCCGCCAGCAGCGCCAGCGTGCCGGCGCCCAGAGTCTCGATGTCGTCGGGATGGGCATGGATGGCGAGCAGACGGGCCATGGCTGACCTTTCGCGCCGGCCGGCGCGCTTGTCTACCGCTCCGAGCGCCAGACACGCGACGCCGCCGCATAGAGCGTGGCCGCGATCACCGCGAGGTCGAGGGCGTAGAGGTAGCGGTAGTCGCAGGCGATCGAGATCACCGCGAAAGTCGCCGCGAAGGCGAGCCCGCCCGCCACCATGGCCGCGACGACGACATCGACCGGCCGCCGCCGGCGCAGCAGCATTCCCAACAGCACGAACCCCGCCACCGCATAGGTCCCGTGCGAGTAGACAGGAGTCGGGACGTAAGCGAGCGCATAGGCCTCGATGGCGTCGTCGCGGCCGGTCTGGCGTTCGGTGAGCCGGGCGCCGACGAGGGCGTCCGCATCGCCATCGACGCCGGTGGAGATCATCACGCACTCGGCCGGCCGCGGCGTCAGCAATGTCCAGCCGAATACCGCCGTGCGGACCCGCAGATAGAGCAGCGGATGGCGCAGCACGAGGTCGCGCCACTGGGCGGCGATCGGCGCGGCGACGCCCTGGCGATGGTCGAGCGGATCCAGCACATCGTCCTCGAGGCTGTCGATCCGGCTGGGTGAATAGACGGGAACGGCGTCGTCGCGCAGCATCGACTCCACCCAGGGCGCGCGGTCGTTCAGCACGCCGAGGCGATAGCGCGGATCCAGGGCGGCGGCGCCGACGATGTCGTAGACCTCAAGGTGCTCCCACTGCTCGGCCACGCCGTGCGAGCCGGTGAGCCGCGCATCGAGCGCGAGGTTGGCGGCGATCAGCATTGCGGCCCCGGCCACGAGGAAGCCGACGCCATGGCCGAGGCCACGCCAAGCCTTGGCGCGCGCCGCGGCGTGCGCCGCCATCCAGCCCACAGCCGCGGCGGCGAACGGCAACACGACGACGCCGTTCTGCCGCGACAGCGCGCAGAGCGTGAGCAGCACGAGGCTCCCGCCCAGCAGACTCCAGCGCCAGGCCGGTCTCGCCCAGATCGCGACCGCCCAGGCGAGGCAGGCGAAGCCCGCGACGGCCGATCCGGCGAACAACACGTCCTTCCAGACGATGACCGGATAGACCGCCAGCTGCGGCGCGCACGCCAGCGCGGCCGCCGCACCCGCTCCGACCCATGAGGCAGGCCGCGCGATCAGCGCAAAGGCCAGCAGCGCGCCGAAGACCAGCGTCGCATCGAAAAGGACGAACAGCGCCGCGCCTTGGTGCGCCGCGTCGGCGAGTCCGAGCAGCCAGGACATCACCGGCGGGTGCTGGCCGCTGTAGACGCCGCGGCGTCCCTCGGCGAGCTGCATCACCGAGTCCCAGGAGAAGTGGCCGGGCCAGTTGACGATCAGGCAAACCGCCCAGGCGCCCACGATGATCGCCGCCGTGACGAGGCGCGGCGCCCGATCGCCAGCCAGGAACGCCGGCCGCAAGGCTCAGCGCCCTGGAGGTCGGGTCGTCATTGCGGGGTCGCCGGCGGCGAAAGCCAGGCGCCGTCGCCGGGCTTCAAGGCGCAGACCGTCCGGCCGTTCTCCTTGAACACCACCGTCGCCGGAACCGGCTTGGGGACCACCAGCGCCATGTACGACTTGATTGTGTAGGAACTCGCTGGCGGCGCCGTGAACTTGTAGTCCACCTCCACCGACCCGCCCGCCGCCGCCACGGAAACCGGCTCGAAAGCCGGTCCTTTCGCACCGCCCGGGATCACCCTGGCGATCAACAGCACGTCTTGCGACGCCCAGGTCTCGGCCGGAGGCGCGAACTGCTTGGCGCCGCCCATCACCGCCGCGGGATGCATCACGGCGTCCCAGCGCGCAGCCGCGTCGATCACCGCACAGAGCGGCGCGCTATCGGGCGTCCAGTTGCCGACGAAGCTCTGGAAGGCGGCGGGATCGAGCGCCTGATAGGCCACCGGCGCGGCGCCCGCCGACGCCCCGGCCATCGCCGGAGCCAGCGCCGCCATCAGATACCGCCGCATCTCGCCAGCCCCCGATTCCAATCCCGACCGAGCCTACTATGAGCCACGGCCGGGCGCACGGGCGGCGCCTAGGACTTCTGGGCCTGCAGATCGTCGACGAACCCCGCCAGCCACGGGTTGCGCGTCCGGCGCAGGCGCTCGGCGTGATAGATGTGGGCGAGTTCGGCGTAGGCGTGGTCGAAATCGTCGTTGACGATCACGTAGTCGTACTCGCCCCACTTGGTGAACTCTTCCCGCGCCGTCTCGAGCCGTCGGCGGATCATCTCGTCGGAGTCGCCGGCGCGGGCGTGGATGCGCCGCACCATCTCCGCCATCGTCGGCGGCAGGATGAAGACGCGGACCGTGTCCTCCGGCGCCGCCGCGGCGATCGCGCGGGCGCCTTGCCAATCGACGTCGAACATCACATCGCGGCCCGCCGCCAGGCTCCCCATCACCGAAGCCCTGAGCGTGCCCGAGCGATGGTGGTCATGCACCTTGGCCCACTCGAGGAAACCCCCGGCTTCGATCTGCGAGTCGAATTCGGCCTCGCTGACGAAGAAGTACTCCCGGCCGTGACGCTCTCCGGGCCTCGGCGTACGCGTGGTCATCGAGATCGAGAGGTCGATGTCCGCATGGTCGGCCACCAGGCGGCGCGACAGCGACGTCTTGCCCACCCCGGAGGGGCTCGAGAGCACCAGCATCAGGCCCCGGCGCGGCCGCTCACTCGACATTCTGCACCTGCTCGCGGAACTGATCGATGGCCGCTTTCAACGCCAGGCCGGTGCGGGTCAAGGCCGTGGTGGCGGACTTGCTGCACAGGGTGTTGGCCTCCCGCATGAATTCCTGGGTGAGAAAGTCGAGCCGGCGGCCGGCGGCGGCGTCCTCGGCCATCAGCGCGCGGGCGGCGGCGACGTGGCTACCCAGCCGGTCGAGCTCCTCGCGCACGTCGGCCTTCGTCGCCTGCACCGCGGCTTCCTGCAGGATGCGGTCGGCCGGCGCGGCGTCGCCCAGCAGTTCGGCGAGGCGTTTGGCGAACCGGTCGCGGATCGCCGGCCCCTGCTCCGCCGCCTCGGCTTCGGCGGCGCGCGAAAGAGACTCGATCTGATCGACGAGGCCGGCCAGCACCGTCCCCAGCGACGCGCCCTCGGCCAAGCGCGAAACCTTCAGCCCGTCCAGCGCCTCGGCGAGGCTCCTCGCCATCGCCGCCTCGACCTCGCCGCGCAGCTCCGGCGCCTCCTCGGTCTCGCCGATCTCCAGCACTCCGCGCAGACCCAGCAGGCCGTCGGCGGACGGGGTCAGGGCGTGACCCTTCGAGGTCAGCTCGTCGGCGAGCTCGAGATAGCGCGTCAGCACCTCGCGGTTGATCTTGACCGCGCCGGCGGCCTCGGCGCGGCGCGCCTGCAGGCCGAGGCTGATCTGGCCCCGCTGGAAGCGGCTCTGCGCCGCCTCGCGGGCGATGCGCTCCAGGCTGTCGAAGCCCGGCGGGCCGCGAAACCGGACCTCGAGATTGCGGCCGTTCACCGAACGCGCCTCGGCCGCCCAGCTCCAGACGCCCGATGCGCCCTCGGCGCGGCCGAAGCCGGTCATGCTGGAGAGCTTCAGCATCCGCTCGCCGGCTTTCCGGCGGCCATCGCGGCGGCCCGGCAGTTGCGCGCCGCCTCGATGCCGCGCCAGCGCACCACGTTCTGCTGGTGCTGGGCGAGCGTCGTCGCAAAGGCGTGGCCGCCGGTCCCGTCGGCGACGAAATAGAGCTCGCCGGTGCGCGGCGGATCCAGCACGGCGGCGAGCGAGGCGCGGCCCGGATTACCGATCGGCGTCGGCGGCAGGCCGGTGATCTTGTAGGTGTTGTAGGGCGTCTGCGAGGCTAGTTCGGAGGCGCGCAGGCCATGGCCGAGCGGCCTGCCGCCGGTGAGGCCATAGATCACCGTCGGGTCGCTCTGCAGCGGCATGTTGACCTTCAGGCGGTTGAGGAAGACCGCGGCGATGCGCGGCCGTTCGTCCGGCTTGGCGGTCTCCTTCTCGACGATGGAGGCCAGGATCACCGCGTCCTCGGGGTTCTTGTACGGCAGGTCGGGGCGCCGGTGCGCCCAGAGGGTGGCGAGCAGCCGGTCGCGGGCGTCCATCATTCGCCGCAGCACGGCCGAGCGGTCGTCGCCGCGCAGCGCCTCATAGGTCTCGGGCAGCACCGCGCCCTCGGGCGGCGCCGGGGCGACGCCGGTCAGGTATTCGGCGCGCATCAGGGTCTCCATCACCGTGTCGGACGACACGCCCTCGGGGATGGTGATGAAATGGCGGACGACGCGTCCGCTGGCGAGCGCATTGATCACCGAGTTCAGCGAGGCGCGGGAGACGAAGTCGTATTCGCCCGCGCGCAGCCGATGGGCCGCGCCGGTGACCTCCGCGACCACGATGAAGAAGGTGTCGGAGCCGATGACGCCGGCGCGCTTCAGGTCAGAGGCGATCTCGGGCACCCCGGCGCCCGGCCGCAGCACCACCGTGGTCGTCTCGCCCTGCCGCGCCGCCGGACCGGCGCCGAAATAGGCGAAGAGGACCACGATCAACCCCAACGCCGCGGCGACGCCCACCGTGACCAGCGCGCCGGCGGCCGTCATCATCCGGCGCCGCGTCTTGGCGTTTCCGCGTCGTCGCCGCGTCGGCGCTCGGCTCACGGCGCCTTCTTGAAGACGAGCGAGGCGTTGGTGCCGCCGAACCCGAAGCTGTTGGACAGCGCCACGTCGATCTTCATCGGCTTGGCCTTGTGCGGCACGAGGTCGAGGGCCGTTTCGACCGACGGATTGTCGAGATTGATCGTCGGCGGCGCGATCTGGTCGCGCAGGGCCAGCACGCTGAACGCCGCTTCCACGGCGCCCGCCGCGCCCAGCAGGTGGCCGATCGAGGATTTGGTCGACGACATGGTGGTCTTGCCGGCCGCCTGGCCCAGCAGCCGCTCCACCGCGCCGAGTTCGATCTCGTCGCCGAGCGGGGTCGAGGTGCCGTGGGCGTTGATGTAGTCGATGTCGGCCGGATCGATGCCCGCGTGGCCGATGGCGGCCTCCATGGCGCGGTAGCCGCCATCGCCGTCTTCCGCCGGCGCGGTGATGTGGAAGGCGTCGCCGGCCATGCCGTAGCCGATGATCTCGGCGTAGATCTTCGCCCCGCGCGCCCTGGCGTGCTCCAGCTCCTCGAGCACCAGCACGCCGGCGCCCTCGCCCATCACGAAGCCGTCGCGATCCTTGTCGTAAGGACGCGAGGCCTTCTGAGGCGTGTCGTTGAAATGGGTCGACATGGCGCGGCAGGCGACGAAGCCGGCGACGCCGAGCGGACAGACCGAAGCTTCCGCGCCGCCGGCCAACATCACGTCGGCGTCGCCATAGAGGATCATCCGCGAGGCGTCGCCGACCGCGTTCGCGCCGGTGGCGCAGGCGGTCACCACCGAATGATTCGGGCCCTTGAAGCCGTAGCGGATCGATACCTGGCCGGAGGCGAGATTGATCAGCGAAGAGGGGATGAAGAACGGGCTGACGCGGCGCGGGCCCTTCTCGTGCATCTCGATGGCGGTCTTTTCGATGGTCGCAAGGCCGCCGATGCCCGAGCCGATGATCACGCCGGTGCGCCGCCGCCCGGCCTCGTCCTCCGGCCGCCAGCCGGAGTCCTTCACCGCCTCGTCGGCGGCGGCCATGGCGTAGAGCACGAAATCATCAACCCGGCGCTGCTCGCGCGGGGTCATCACCTGGTCGGGGTCGAAGGCGCCGTCGTAGTCTGGGCCGCCACCGCCGCGTCCGTCGATCCGCGGCACCTCGCAAGCCACCTCGCTGCCAAAGCCGGTGGCGTCGAAGGTGCTGATCCTGCCGGCGCCGGACTGGCCGGCGAGGATGCGGGCCCAGGTCTTCTCCGTCCCCCAGGCCAGGGGCGTGACCATGCCTATTCCGGTGACGACGACACGCCGCATCTGGGAATCGGTCTCCTCGATTTGCGCAGCCTAGCAGGCGCGCGACGCCGGGTCCGCCCCGGGGCTCGTTATTGTGATGTGGAGGGCCGGCGCCCGAATGCGAAGCCGCCGCGCGCGCCGGGACGCGACGCGGGGCAACGGGGTGCGGCCCTGCGCCCGCGTCAGGCGCCCAGCCGCTCCTGGATGAATTTCACCGCGTCGCCCACGGTCTGGATGTGCTCCGCCGCGTCGTCGGGAATTTCGATGTCGAACTCTTCCTCGAAGGCCATGACGAGTTCGACGTTGTCCAGGCTGTCGGCGCCGAGGTCGTCGATGAAGCTGGCCTTCTCGGTGACCTTTTCCGGGTCAGCGTCGAGGTGCTCGATGACGATCTTACGCACGCGCTCAAGAATGTCGGACATTCAGCTATCAGTCCCTCGTTGTGGTTGAACGCTCGGCGTCTGGTCTCTATCCCGCCGCCGCGCGGAAGTCCTCACCCATATGGCGCCAGTGGTGGCCGCGCCAATACTGGCTTAGCAAAATCCGCCGTTTCGCTAGCATGTTCCATTCGGGGAGGCCAGCGGCGGAAAAGTCCCTCAGATCATCGCCATGCCGCCGTTGACGTGCAGGGTCTGGCCGGTGACGTAGGCGGCCTCGTCGCTGGCCAGATAGACGCACGCCGCCGCCACGTCCGCGCCGACGCCTAGCCGTCCCAGCGGCACATTGCCGAGGATCTGGGTCTTCTGCGCGTCGGTGAGCGCGTCGGTCATCGGGCTCTCGATGAAGCCGGGCGCGACGCAGTTGGCGGTGACCCCGCGGCTGGCGATTTCCTGCGCCAGCGCCTTGGTGAAACCGATCATGCCGGCCTTCGAGGCGGCGTAGTTGGTCTGGCCGGCGTTGCCCATCACCCCCACCACCGAGGTGATGCCGATGATCCGCCCGCGCCGGCGGCGCATCATGCCGCGCAAGGCGCTGCGAGCGAGCCGGAAATAGCTCTCCAGGTTCACCGTCATCACCTGGCGCCAGTCGTCGTCCTTCATCCGCAGGATGAGGCCGTCCTTGGTGACGCCGGCGTTGGAGATCAGGATATCGAGCTCCATGCCGGCGGCCAGTTCCGCCGCCGCGACTAGGCCGTCCACCGGCGCGGCCTCGGACAGGTCGGCCGGCGCGATCGACGCCCGCTCGCCGAGTTCGGCTCGCAGGTGCGCCAGCGCCTCCTCGCGGGTGCCGGAGAGCACTGTGTGCGCGCCCTGGGCGTGCAGCGCCCGCGCGATCGCCCCACCGATGCCGCCGCTGGCGCCGGTCACCAGCGCCATCTTGCCGGATAGATCGTACATCGCGGACGCTCCCTAAAGGCTCTTGGCGAAGGCTTCGAGGTCGGCCGGGGCGTTCAGCGCCACGCCCTCGGCGTCAGGGGCGATGCGCTTGACCATGCCGGTCAGCACCTTGCCGGCGCCCAGCTCGGCGAAGCGGGTCACGCCGCCCTCGCCCGCCATCCACTCGACGCTCTCGCGCCAGCGCACCCGGCCGGTGACCTGTTCGATCAGCTGGCGGCGGATCGCCTCGGGGTCGTTGGTCGGCCGCGCGGTGACGTTGGCGACCAGGAACGTGCGTGGCGCGACGATGGTGATCGCGGCCAGGGCCTCGGCCATCTCGTCGGCGGCCGGCTGCATCAGCGGGCAGTGGAACGGCGCCGAGACGTTCACCGGGATCGCCCGCGCGCCGAGTTCCCTGGCCTTTTCGATCGCCTTCTCCACCGCCGCGGCCGATCCTGAGATCACCACATTGCCGGCGTTGTTGTCGTTGGCGACCGCGCAGACGCCCACCTCGGCGCCGGCGGCCGCGGCGGCCTCGGCCAGGGCGACGTCGCTCTTGGGACCGATCAGCGCCGCCATCGCCCCCTCGCCCACCGGCACGGCCCGCTGCATCGCCTGGCCGCGCCGGCGCAGCAGCCGCGCGGTGTCCGCCAGGGTCAGCGCCCCGGCCGCGCAGAGGGCCGAATATTCGCCCAGCGAGTGGCCGGCGACGAAGCTCGCCTTCTGGATCGGCACGCCGAATTCCTGCTCCAGCGTCCGCGCCACGGCGAGGCTCACCGCCATCAGCGCCGGCTGGGTATATTCGGTCAGGGTCAGGGTCTCGATCGGCCCCTCGCGCATCAGCTTCGAGAGTTTCTCGCCCAGGGCGTCGTCCACCTCCTCGAACACCGCGCGCGCCGCGGCGAACGCCTCGGCCAGCTCCGCGCCCATGCCGACGGCCTGGCTGCCCTGTCCGGGAAAGATGAAGGCGAGGCTCATGCGCTTGGGTTCCGTCCGTTGAAGGCGCCCGTGGTTAGGTCAAGACGCCCGGCGGCTCAAGCTGCGCCGCGTCCAGTGATTGCGCTGGCGTGGCCCTCATGGCGGAGCTAACAACCGCGCGGGACATCCCATGGGAGACCTATCGATGCGACATTTCATCCTGGCCGCCGCCGCCGCGGCCGCGCTCATTTCAGCGCCCGCCTTCGCCGCCCTGCCGGTCGGCGCCAAGGCCCCGATCTTCAAGGCCGACGCCTATCTGGCCGGCCAGCCGCTGAAGTTCGACATGGCCGCCGCGCTGAAGAAGGGCCCGGTGGTGCTGTATTTCTTCCCCGCCGCCCACACGAGCGGCTGCAACATCGAGGCGCACATGTTCGCCGACGCCATCGACAAGTTCAAAGCCCAGGGCGCCACCGTGATCGGCGTCACCGCCGGCAACCTCGACCAACTCGCCGCCTTCTCCACCGAGACCGAGCACTGCTCGGGCAAGTTCCCGGTCGCCGCCGACCCCTCTCTGGCGATCGCCAAGAGCTACGAGGCGACCCTGGCGCTGCGTCCCGGCTGGTCCGACCGCACCTCCTATGTGATCGCCCCCGACGACAAGATCATCCTGGCCTACTCCAACCTGAAGCCCGACGACCACATCACCCAGACCCTGGACGCGGTGACGACCTGGCGAGCCGCGCACCCGCACTAGGCGCCGGCGCGTTCACGAGAGCTACATTTCTGCGCCGAGTTCGCGATGACCGATGAGCCCACGCTGAAGCTCTATGCCTACTGGCGCTCGATGGCCGCCTATCGGGTTCGCGTCGCGCTGGCGTTCAAAGGGGTCGCCGTGCATGAGATCCCTGTCGACCTGGACGCGGGCGAACAACTATCGCCAGCGTTCCTGGCGGTGAACGCCGAGGGCGCGGTGCCGGCCTTGATCGAGCCGGGGCAGCCGGCGCTCACCCAGTCCATGGCCATTCTCGAATATCTCGAGGAGCGGTTTCCGGAGCCGCCGCTGCTGCCGAAGGGCTTGCGCGACCGGGCGCGGGTGCGGTCGCTGGCGGCCCTGATCGCTGGCGACACGCATCCGCTGATCGTGCCGCGCGTCAGGAACTACCTGATGACGCAGGCGGGGTTCGACGCCGACGCATGGCGCGCCTGGGCCGTTCATTGGATGACACGCGGCGTGTCATCCATGGAAACGCGCCTCGCGGCCGATCCGGCGACCGGAGCCTTCTGCCATGGCGATGCGGTGACCATCGCCGACATCTGCCTCGCCAGCCTCGTCGCCGTGGCCAAGGTGCTCCGGTTCGAGGTGAGCGACTATCCCACGGTGGCGCGGATCGTCGCCCGCTGCGAGGCCATCGAAGCGTTCGAACGCGCGAGCCCGATGCGGCAGTCTGGCGCGCCGGTTCAAGGCGCTTAGGCCCGGCCAGCTTGCCTTCCGGCTCGCATTCCCCTAAGGACCGCGCCTCCCAACGGAGCGCGGTCATTTCGCGGAGCGTCAAAGGGCTCGGGAACCTCCCGGCCGCCGTGACCTGACCCATCGCAACCGGGCGTCTTCCGCCGCCCGCGCGCGCCGCGCTCACGAGCCGGAAGAAGGAACGCATGGCGTATTACGAGCACGTGCTCATCACGCGGCAGGATATCTCGCCGCAACAAGCCGAAACCCTGAACGAAGAGCTCAAGGCCCTCATCGAGGCTCAAGGCGGTCATATCGCCAAGATCGAGTACTGGGGCCTGCGCAACCTCTCCTACCGGATCAAGAAGAACCGCAAGGGGCACTATTCGCTGCTGGCCATCGACGCGCCGTCCGACGCGGTCAAGGAGATGGAGCGCCAGCTGTCGATCAACGAAGACGTGCTGCGCTATCTCACGCTGCGCGTCGACGTGCTCGACCTCGAGCTGTCCCCCGTGCTCGCCCGCCGCGACCGTGATCGCGAGCGGCGCTTCGACGAAGTTCCGGCGTAAGGAGCCGCACAGATGTCAGACGTTTCCGCGCCCGAAGCTCCCGCCTCGGCCCCCGCCAGCGGCCCGCGCCGCACCTTCATGCGCCGCCGCAAGGTGTGCCCGTTCTCCGGCGCCAACGCCCCGAAGATCGACTACAAGGACGTCAAGCTGCTGCAGCGCTACATTTCCGAGCGCGGCAAGATCGTCCCCAGCCGCATCACCGCCGTCTCGGCCCTGAAGCAGCGCGAACTCGCCAAGGCGATCAAGCGCGCCCGCTTCCTGGCCCTGCTCCCCTACGTCGTGAAGTAGGAGCGCCACCATGAAAGTGATCCTGCTCGAACGCGTGGAGCGCCTGGGCGCCCTCGGCGACGTGGTCTCGGTGAAGGACGGCTTCGCCCGCAACTTCCTGCTGCCGCGCTCCAAGGCCCTGCGCGCCAACAGCGCCAACATGAAAGTCTTCGAGTCGCGTCGTTCCGACATCGAGGCCAACAACGAGAAGGCCCGTGAGACGGCCGCCAAGTCCGGCGACAAGCTGGACGGCTCATCCTATGTGATGATCCGCCAGGCCGGCGAGAGCGGCCACCTCTATGGCTCGGTCTCCGGCCGCGACGTCGCCGACGCGGTCAACGCCGAGGGTGGCAAGGTCGACCGCGCGATGGTCATTCTCGACAAGCCGATCAAGACGCTGGGCTTCCATCCGGTGCGGGTGCGCCTGCACCCCGAGGTGACCGTCACCGTCAACATCAACATCGCCCGCAGCGCGGACGAGGCCGAGCGCCAGGCGCGCGGCGAGAACGTCATCACCTCGCAGTTCGAGGAAGAGCGGGCGGCGGACGCCGAGGCCATGGCCGACATGCTCGAGGGCGGCGCGGGCCAGCAGGCCCCGGATCGCGACGGCGACTAATAAGGGCGACGCGGTGCGGCGAGAGCCGCACCGCCAAGCTTTCCACAGGCCGCAAAAATACTGTGGAGCGGCGAAACGCGCGCTGCTCCCTCCCCTCGCGTTAAGCTATCAGTAACCAAATGGCCCTCGCACCCGCCCTCGACCTGCGCCCCGCGCCGCAGGACGCCGGACCCCAGCACGCACCCGCCAACGTCGAGGCCGAACAGGCCCTGCTCGGCGCGCTGCTCTATGACAACGGCGCCTATGAGCGGATCAGCGACGCGCTGCAGGCGCAGCATTTCTTCGAGCCTTTCCACGGGCGGCTGTTCGCCGCGATCGAGGCCAATATCCGCCGCGGCCAACTCGCCGATCCGACCCTGCTGGCCGAGCAGTTCCAGCGCGACGCCGCGTTCCAGGAACTGGGCGCGGTGCGCTACCTCGCCGACCTCGTCGACCGCGCCCCGCCGGCGGCGCGCGCCTTCGACTACGGGCGGGCGATCTACGACCTGGCGCTGCGCCGCGAACTGATCCGCATCGGCGGCGACATCTCCCAGACCGCCCAGGTCGGCGATCCGGAACAGACCGCCCAGGACCAGATCGAGGCCGCCGAACAGCAGCTCTACACCCTGGCCGAGACCGGTTCGTCGTCCTCGGGCCTGCTCGCCTTCGACGTCGCCCTCACCCACGCCATCGAGATGGCGGCCGAGGCCTACAACCGCGACGGCGGGCTCTCCGGCGTCTCCACCGGCATCACCGACCTCGATCAGAAGCTGGGCGGCCTGCACCCGTCCGACCTGATCATCATCGCCGCCCGCCCCTCGATGGGGAAATCCTCGCTGTGCGCCAACATCGCCTTCAACGTGGCGCGGCGCTATGAGTGGGAGCCGCAGCCGGACGGGACCCGCAAGACGGTCAACGGCGGCGTCGTCGCCTTCTTCGCCCTGGAAATGTCGGCGCCCCAGGTCGCCATGCGCCTGCTGGCCGAGGTCAGCGGCGTGCCCTCGGACAAGATCCGCAAGGGCGAGATCACCGCCGTCGAATTCGGCCGTATCCGCGACGCGTCCACCGAGATCCAGGAATCGCCGCTGTTCATCGACGACACCGGCGGCATCTCCATCTCCAAGCTGGTGGCCCGGGCCCGGCGGCTGAAGCGCACCGCCGGCCTCGACCTGATCGTCATCGACTATGTGCAGCTGATCACCTCCGGCTCCGGCTCGCGGCCGGAGAACCGGGTGCAGGAGGTCAGCCAGATCACCCAGGGCCTGAAGTCGCTGGCCAAGGAGCTGAGCGTGCCAGTGATCTGCGCCGCGCAGCTCTCGCGCCAGGTGGAGAACCGCGAGGACAAGCGCCCGCAACTCTCCGACCTGCGCGAATCCGGCTCCATCGAACAGGACGCCGACGTGGTGATGTCGATCTACCGCGAGTCCTACTACCTCAGCCGCACCGAGCCGCGCGAAGGCACCGAAGAACACCTCGCCTGGCAGGAGAAGATGGACCTGATCCGCAACGAGGCCGAGGTCATCATCGGCAAACAGCGCCACGGCCCGATCGGGACCGTGAAGCTGCACTACGACGAGAACATCACCAAGTTCTCCAACCTGGCGCGCGACAACCGCTACGAGCCGCGGTAGCCGGACTCAGTGCACGGTGCTCAGCGCCGCGCCGCCCGCGACCACGGCGGTGACGGCGGTCGCGGCGATCACCATCCAGAGGATTGTGGCGATCACGACATAGACCACGGCGGCGACCACGAGGGTGACGATGAAGTAGCCCGTCGTCTTGTCCGCGGGCGACTTCATCAGCTTCGGAAGGCCGAGGTACATCGTGTACAGCGTGTAGACGCCGCCCACCAAAGCCAGCAGTCCGGCAAGCGGAGGAATCAGCCCGCCAATACCCGCCAACCACGCCGCCGTGTTGGCGTAGATGACGAGCTTGAGCGCCTGGAGCTGGTTCTTTTCCGCGCCGAAGTTGGGCGCGAGCGTGTCGACGATGAAAGCGACAAGGTAGGCGCCGCCGAGCGAAAGCACATAGCTGACCACCGCCAGGAGCGCGGCGGCGATCGGCGACATGTGGATGAACAGTACGTCACCGATGATCAAGGCGATCGGCCCGATCGCCGCAAGGATGCAGGCGTAGCCCGTGAAAAGCCCCGCGACGCTCGCCGGCTCGCCGTCGATGACATCCCACTCGGCCGCCGGCTTCGTGATCATGTTCTGGACGCGCGCCACTAGCCCAGCGTTGATAGGCCCACTCACCACCGACATGCCGTCCTCCTAAAGTCCCATACCCAAGCTGAGGCTAGCCGAAGTCAGCCGAGCTTACGAGACGTTGTTATCCGAACCGCGCCGCGATTCAGCCGTGCGCCATCCCATCGAGCCGATCCGGTCCCACCGCCGCCACGGCCGCCTTCAGCACGTCGATGCTGACGCCCGAGCCCTGCGCCCCGACGCTGAAGCGGTTGGCGACCAGGACGCTGTACTCGCCGCTCTTGGAGCTGTTGTCGTAGCTCTCCTTGGTCAGCCGGCCATTGATGGTCGAAACCTTCTCGTAACCGGTCGCCGTCTGCTTATCGCTCTGGACGTTCATGGCGGTGGCGAAGGCGCTGAGCCCGGCGGCGGCGCCCAGGTCGGTGATGGTCACCGTCACGTGAATGTCGGTGTTGGAATAGGTCGCCTGCGCGTTGGAGAGCGCCGCGGCGCCGGCGCTGGTCGCCTCGATCTCGGTGCGTGGCGCGCCGCCGACGTTGTCAGGCAGCAGGCTCTTCAGCTTGTCCGGATCGATGGCGACGATCTTGCCAGGGCCGCCGGTCTGCTGCGCCTTCTCCTGGGCCTCGAGCTGCTTGGCGGCCGCCTGCAGCTTGCCGAGATCGACGCTGCCGCCGCTCGCCCCGTTGCCGAAATTCACCGTGCCGGACAATTGTCCAGGCGTCCCGGCCACGCCCCCGGCGATCGCGCCCATCCCGGCGATGCTGGTGGCGACCGCGCTGCCGACGATGAACACCAGCGCCGCCAGCACCACCACCACGACGGTGTAGACCAGCGACCGGTCCTGCGGCGCCTTCATCAGCTTCGGAATGCCGAGGTAGAGCAGGTAGAGGCTGTAAAGTCCCACCAGCCCGATGACGCCGCCGAACCAGGGGATGATAATGAAGACGCCGGCCAACCAAGCCGCGGTCCAGCTGTAGACGGCCACCTTCAGCGCCTGCAGCGGGTTCTTCTCGCCGCCGAAGTTGGGCGCCAGGGCGTCGATGATCAGCCCCATCACGAAGACGCTCGCGAGCGTGATGATGTAGTAGGCCACCGCGGCGCTGACGGCGAAGACGGGGTTCGGCGTGTAGCAGACGCCGATGAAACAGTGCGGCATCAGGCCATGGATCGCCTGGGCGATGGCCGGCAGCGCGGCGAGAATCGCCGCGTAGCCCAGCATCAGGCTTTGGGTGGTGGCAGCCTCCGGCGCGATCACGTCCCATTCGGTCAGCGGCCGGGTCAGAATTCCGATGACACGCGCGATCAGTCCCTGAGCCTTCGGCGACTCTACGATACTCATCCGCACCCCCTCGCGACTTCCATCGCGGCGAGGCTAGTCGAAAGCCGTCCGGTCACAAGACCAAAGTTACGTGAAGCTTTGTTCGGCGGCCGGGCGCCGCGCGGCTATTCTATCGGTCTTCATTCCTGTGAGTCGGAGCGCCATGGCCCGCGACGGCGCCACCTACGTCTGCCAGTCCTGCGGCGCGGTCTCCGCCAAGTGGGCGGGTCAGTGCGTGGCCTGCGCGGCGTGGAACAGCCTCGTCGAGGAGGTGTCCAGCCGCCCGCCCGGCGCCCTCGCCCCGCAGCGCGGCGCCAAGGCGCGCGGCCTCGCCTTCGAGGGGCTGGAAGCCGAGACGGCGGCCGCGCCGAGGCTCGTCACCGGCATGGAGGAGTTCGACCGGGTCTGCGGCGGCGGCGTCGTGCCGGGTTCGGCGATCCTGATCGCCGGCGATCCCGGCGTCGGCAAGTCGACCTTGCTGCTGCAGGTCTGCGCCCAGGCCGCGCTGCGCGGGGCCTCGTGCGCCTACATCTCCGGCGAGGAAGCCGTCGAGCAGATCCGCTCGCGCGCCCAGCGGATGGGCCTCGCCGCCGCGCCGGTGCGGCTCGCCGCCGAGACCGCGCTGCGCGACATCGTCGACGCGCTGAAGCGCGAACGTTTCGACCTGGTGGTGATCGACTCGGTGCAGACGCTGTGGAGCGACATGCACGAGGCCGGACCGGGGTCGGTCACCCAGGTGCGCGCTTGCGCCGCGGAGTTGGTGCGGCTGGCCAAGAAGCGTGGGATCGCCGTCGTGCTGGTCGGCCACGTGACCAAGGACGGCCAGGTGGCCGGCCCGCGCGTGGTCGAGCACATGGTCGACGCCGTGCTCTCGTTCGAGGGCGAGCGCGGCTATCCGTTCCGCATCCTGCGCGGGGCCAAAAACCGCTTCGGCGCCACCGACGAGATCGGCGTCTTCGAGATGAGCGACGCGGGGCTGGTGGAGGTGCGCAATCCCTCGGCCCTGTTCCTCGGCGAGGGCGGCGAGCGGGCGGCCGGCGCGGCGGTGTTCGCCGGGATCGAGGGATCGCGCCCGGTGCTGGTGGAATTCCAGGCCCTGGTGGCCCCTTCCGCCTACGGAACGCCGCGCCGCGCCGTGGTCGGCTGGGATTCCGGACGCCTGGCGATGATCCTGGCGGTGCTCGAAGCCCGCTGTGGGCTTGGATTCGGCACACGTGACGTTTACTTGAACGTCGCCGGCGGGCTCAAGGTGACCGAGCCGGCGGCGGATCTCGCCGCGGCGGCGGCGCTGGTGTCTTCGGCCCTGGAAGCGGCTCTGCCGCAGGACTGCGTGGTGTTCGGCGAAATCAGTCTCTCGGGAGACGTCCGGCCCGTTTCGCGGACCGAGATGCGCCTGAAGGAAGCCGTCAAGCTCGGCTTCTCGCGCGCGCTCGGCCCCCAGGGCGCCGCCGAGACAGCCGGCGTCCGCCAGGTCAGCGTGGCGCGGCTGGCCGACGCCGTCGCCCGGATCGGAGGCGAGGCGTGGGACGCTCCATGAGCCTCTTCGACCTCGCCGCAGGCTTGGTGCTGATCGTCTCGGCGATCGTCGGCTGGGTCCGCGGCGCGACGCGCGAGGTGGCGACGGTGGCGGCCATCATCATCGCCGCCATCGTGGCGATCGCGGCGCTGAGGTTCACCGGCGGCGTCGCGCGACATGCGATCCACACGCCGTGGCTGGCCAATATCGCCGCCATCCTGATCGTCTTCGCGGCGGTCTACATCCTGCTGCGGGTGATGGCCGGGGCGCTGACCCGCCGCATCCACCAGACCCAGGGCCTCGGCGGGGTGGACCGCACGGTCGGCGCCGGCTTCGGCGTGGCGCGGGCGCTGGTGATCCTCGGCCTCGCCAACCTGACCCTCAACGCCATCACTCCGCCCGACCGGATGCCGCCGTGGATCTCGCACGCGCTGCTCTATCCGGTCTCGGCCTTTTCAGCCCAGACGCTGAAGGCGTTCGCCCCGCGCGGCGCCGATTTCGCCAAGCAGGTTGCGCCCGTCGTCGGAAACGCCATCTCCGGGTCGAGCGATCAGGACCAGAATCAAGACTACAATAGCGCGCCGGCTCCCGCCGATCCGCGCCCGGAGACCACGCCGTGACGGCCGAACCGAACTGCTCCTGGCGCGATGACGACAGGCTAAGGCTCGAATGCGGGGTGTTCGGCGTCTTCGACACGCCAAACGCGTCGGCGACTGTCGCGCTCGGCCTGCACGCCCTGCAGCACCGCGGCGAAGAGGCCTGCGGCATCGCCGCCTTCGACGGCCAGGGCTTCTACACCGAGCGCCACATGGGCCACGTCGCCGAGTCGTTCTCCGGGCCCGACCTCGCCGAGCGGCTGCCAGGCGCCTTCGCCATCGGCCACACCCGCTATTCCACCGCCGGGGCCAGCGTGATCCGCAACGTCCAGCCGATGTTCGCCGACCTCGAGGCCGGCGGCATCGCCCTGGCCCACAACGGCAACCTGACCAATTTCCTCACCTTGCGCGAACGGCTGGTGGGCGAGGGCCATATCTTCCAGTCGACCTCGGACTCCGAGGTGATTATCCACCTCATCGCCATGTCGCGGAAAGCCAAGTTCATCGAGCGCTTCATCGAGGCGCTGTCGCAGATCGAGGGCGCCTACGCCCTGGTGGCCCTGACCAACAAGAAGCTGATCGGCGCGCGCGATCCGCTCGGCATCCGACCGCTGGTGCTGGGCGACCTCCGGGGCAAGCCGGTGCTGGCGTCCGAAACCCGGGCGCTCGACATGGTCGGCGCCACCTTCGTGCGCGACGTGGAGCACGGCGAGATCGTGGTGATCTCCAGCGACGGCGTCGAATCGATCAAGCCGTTCCCGGCCGCCCGCGCCCGTCCCTGCGTGTTCGAATACGTCTATTTCGCCATGCCGGACTCGGTGGTGAACGGCCGCTCGGTCTACGACGTGCGCAAGCGCATGGGTCGGCGCTTGGCCGAAGAGAGCCTGGTGCCGGCCGACGTGGTGGTGCCGGTGCCCGACTCCGGCGTGCCGTCCGCGCTCGGATTCGCCCAAGCTTCCGGCCTGCCGTTCGAGATGGGCATCATCCGCAACCACCACCTGGGCCGCACCTTCATCCAGCCCAGCCAGGACGCGCGCGAGCTCTCGGTGCGGATGAAACACAGCCCCAACCGCGCTGTGCTGGCCGGCAAACGGGTGATCCTGGTCGACGACTCGATCGTGCGCGGCACCACCACGGTCAAGGTGGTGAAGATGGTGCGCGAGGCGGGCGCCAAGGAGGTGCACCTGCGCTCGGCCTCGCCGGCGCTGAAATTCCCCGACTACTACGGCATCGACATGCCCGAGCGCGAACAGCTGATCGCCTCGCGCATGACCGTGCCGCAGATGGCCAAGCAGTTCGGCGTCGACAGCCTGGCGTT
>Ga0302308_10001142_pt1 | contig 21670 bp, 20 predicted proteins | sample III_Palsa_E3_3_FD_200531 | JGI IMG/M metagenome (GOLD analysis project Ga0302308, IMG submission 200531) | Peat permafrost microbial communities from Stordalen Mire near Abisko, Sweden - III_Palsa_E3_3 | ecosystem: Environmental > Terrestrial > Soil > Palsa > Peat permafrost | place: Sweden...
ACTCATTTCCATTTCTGTATAGTCCATGATGCCGCGGAATACAGCACGCCGCCGTCTTCGGCAGCCTTCACATTATGAGTTCCTGCTGCATGTCCTATCGACCCGTCGGTCAGCCCAACGTTGGGCCTGAAAGAAAACTCGAGTCTGTGAAAACCGCGGAGGCCACCGCAAAACTTTCCTTTCTCGAGCGAGCACAACTTGCCAGCGGCGATGCCTGGTCGCCTGATCCCAAGAACCCGCCGCTCTACCTGGATCTACCGAAGAAAGTTGCGCAACCCGCCATCCTGGCCAAGTGGGCTCCGAATGGCCCTCTCGACTTCATCGATCAGTACATCCCAAAGCTTCGCAGATACAACAAGATCGCGATCGACGTTGGAGACCAGGACAACCTGCTCCCAGATACGGCCAAGCTGCACGACGTGCTCGATCGGCACAGCATCCCCAATACGTTTGAAATTTACGCAGGCACGCATACCAGCGCTGTGGCGGACCGTTTCCAAAATCAAGTGACCCCATTCTTCAGCAAACATCTTTGTTTTCAAACGAGCTGCCAACAGACAGCTTCAGCCAAAGGAGTAGCATGACCGCACATTCTCTTCGCGCTTATTGCCGCGGGCTTAGCGTTGCAGCCCGCACGTCATCCCTCATCCCGATCTGCGCGTCAGTCGTCTGCGGCGCGATGTCCATGGCACCAGCCAGAGCACAGGAGGCCTCGAGTTCCTCCGCGCCTTACCTGAACCAAACCTTGTCGCCTGATGTGCGCGCCCGCGACCTGGTAAGCCGCATGACCCTTGAAGAGAAGGCTTCGGAGCTAGTCAATCAATCCCGTGCCATCCCGCGCCTGAAAGTCCCGGCGTACGACTGGTGGAGTGAATCGCTCCATGGCGTAGCCGTGAACGGCACGACGGAATATCCCGAACCTATCGGGCTGGCCGCGACCTTTGATGTCCCTGCAATTCACACCATGGCGACGGACATCGGCATTGAAGGCAGAGTGGTGCATGCCCAGGCCTTACATGATGGCGGTTCGTCGATCTTCCATGGGCTGGATTTCTGGGCGCCAAACGTCAATATCTTTCGCGATCCGCGCTGGGGACGCGGCCAGGAAACCTACGGCGAAGATCCATTCCTGACCGGTCGCATGGGGGTCGCGTTTGTGACTGGCATGCAAGGCGACGACCCAACCTACTATCGCGTCATCTCCACCCCCAAACACTTCGATGTGCATAGTGGCCCGGAACCGACGCGCCACTTTGCTGACGTCGATGTGAGTCGCCACGATCAGCTTGATACCTACGAGCCTGCGTTCCGCGCAGCGGTTGTAGAAGGCAAAGCGGGATCGGTGATGTGCGCGTACAACGCCATCAATGGCCAGCCGGCCTGCGCAAATCAATATTTGCTGCAGGACCTGTTGCGCGGCTCCTGGGGCTTTCAGGGATATGTGGTTTCAGACTGCGGTGCCGTGCGCGACATCTTCAGCGGTCACCACTACCGTCCAAGCCAGCCGCAGTCCTCCGCCATCTCGCTCGAACGCGGTATGGATAACGAATGTGTCGACTTCACCTCGCTCGTGAAAGACGACCACGACTATAAGCCCTACATTGAGGCAGTCCAGCAGGGCTACCTTAGCCAGGGTGCCATGGATACTGCCCTGGTTCGGCTGTTTACGGCTCGCATCAAACTCGGCATGTTCGATTCGTCCGATAACAATCCCTACGCGAAGATCGATGAGAAGGAGTTGAATAGCCCCGAACATCGCGCTCTTGCTCGCAAGCTGGCGGAAGAGTCGATGGTGCTTCTGAAAAATGACGGCACGTTGCCGATCAAACCAGCCACACGGAACATTCTGGTCGTTGGCTCGCTTGCCGACCAGACGGCCGTTCTGCTTGGCAACTACAACGGCACGCCGACCCACACAGTCTCAGTGCTTGAGGGCCTCAAAGCAAAGTTTCCAGATGCCACGATCACCTATATTCCGGGCACACAATTTTTGAGCGACGACGGCGAGCCCGTGCCGAATAACCTGCTCACAACCACGGAAGGCAAGCCCGGCCTTGAGGCCGTATACGCCGATTGGGGCGGAATCGATTTCGGTCCCGGCGTGAAACCAAAGCCGATCACCAGTCGGATCGAGCAGAATATCGATCTGAGCAAACAGAACGCGCCCGCCGCAATCGCAGGCAAGAAGTCCGTCGGTGTGCAATGGACGGGAAATCTCATAGCGCCAACAACCGGCGACTACCTCATCGGCTTGCAGGCCGACGGCTTCGCACGCGTCTCCGTCGAGGGCAAAATGGTGGCACTGCAGTACGGCTCGCAGGGAGTCGAAACTCACCTCGGGCGTGTTCATCTTGTGAAGGGCCAGAAGGCTGCCCTTGAGGTCCAGTATCGAAGCGCGGACGACCGCAAACCCAGCGCCAGACTCATCTGGTCGGTCGTAAATGATGCGCCTTCTCCCGAAGCAGTCGCCGCCGCACGCAAAGCCGATCTCGTCGTCGCGGCCGTCGGCATCACCAGCCACCTCGAAGGCGAAGAGATGCCGGTGAGTCAGCCGGGATTCCTCGGCGGAGACCGGACCAGCATCGATCTGCCGCAGCCTGAGGAAGACCTGGTGGAGGCAGTGGCGGCGGCTGGCAAACCCCTGGTCGTGGTGTTGATGAATGGCAGTGCGCTCGGCGTCAATTGGATCGACAAGCATGCCAACGCGATTCTCGAAGCCTGGTACCCCGGGGAGGAGGGTGGTGCCGCCGTCGCAAATACCCTCAGCGGCAAAAACAATCCTGCTGGCAGACTTCCCGTCACCTTCTATAAGGATGTTAGTCAGCTTCCTCACTTCGAAGATTACTCCATGCAAAATCGCACCTACCGGTACTTCACGGGCAAACCTCTCTATCCCTTCGGCTATGGACTCAGCTACACCAGCTTTAGCTACGGTGCACTGATCGTTCCTGAAAAGAGCGTGAATGCTGGTGATCCGGTGAGTGCTACTGTCACCGTCACAAACACGGGGAAGGTCGCCGGAGATGAGGTAGCGCAGCTTTACCTGCAGTTTCCATCGGTAGCGGGTGCGCCACGTGTCGCTCTGCGTGGCTTTCAGCGAGTTCATCTTGAACCTGGGCAAAGTCAGCAACTCCACTTCGAACTCAAAAACCGCGACCTGAGCATGGTTACAGAGGACGGCCATACCATCATCGCAGGAGGCGATTACGCCATCAGCATCGGTGGCGGCCAACCCGATACCAAGGCGGAAGGAGTTACCGGGCATTTTCACGTCGACGGGCAGATCGCGTTGCCAGAATAGTTGCTGTAGCTAGTCAGTTAGAGCGAAGAGCCGATCATTCCAAGTTGACGCTAAATCGCCCATGCACTCGTCGAGGACAAATGAGTGAAAGCTTAAGCGGGAGGCGCAATAAGCCATTCCGCTGCGGTCATTGAGGCAGGCGAGAATCCGCTTTTCGAAGGCTCATACTAATTTGGAGTCAGCATAGGCTTGAATCCTCTCGCGGTGATCCGCCTGTCGGCATAGAGTTCCATCAGCTCTTCATCAGTGAGTATCGCAACTGTATCGTCGGTAAAGTTCAAGGCGAAAGTGTCATCCGTGATGCGATCGATCGATTCAATCTGGAATTGTTTGGCGGTCATGGGACTTCTCCTTGCGAGCTTGGATGCGGAGGAGCCGCTGATCGTCGACGGCGCAACGATGCTTAGGATTGCGTGATATGTCTGCCATCGGACAGAGTGCGGGGTATTCCCAGCCGGACGATCGGGCGTGAATAAGCCACTGGCTGCGATGGATTGCAGAATAGCCGTACGACCCTTGGTCCTCCCTGAGTCTCCAATTTGGGCTCCACTTCGGTTGCGCGAACTGTCAGTGAATGGGGGAAGCATGAAACGGACAGTGCAGCTATGCCATCAATCGAACCAAGCAAAGCTAGGATGCCATCGATAGGACGCTTCCCTTGGACAAATTTCTGCATCTGATAGTCGCTATGGTCGTTCCGTTGGTCAGCGAAACAGGGTGGGCAAACCGGCTGAACGGCATGCCGGAATGGGAGCCGCAGCTAACGTTGACCGTTGTCGTGGTACCACATCCGGATGATGAGGCGCTGGCTGCTGGTGGGTTGATTGCAGCGTTGCGGAAGACGGGCGTAGAGGTGACTGTCGTCGCGGTTACGGATGGTGAGCATGCCTATACGGAGAATGAGGGACTGGCTGAGCTTCGGAAGAAAGAGCAGATGTGTGCGCTGGCGCGGCTGGGAGTGCCGCAACACAAGATCGTCCGGTTGGGGATGGTTGATAGCGGGGTGGTAGCGCAGGAGGGTGAGTTGGTGGCTCGGCTCCGTACGCTGATCCCTGCCGAGTCGCAGGTGTTTGCTCCGTGGGCTGGAGACTTTCATCCGGACCATGAAGCATGCGCGCGAGCATCTGCATTGGTCGTTCGCGATGTTGGAGCGACGCTGATTTCATACTTTTTCTGGACATGGCATCGAGGGACGGTTGCGACGGTAGATGGATTGCAGCTGCGGAGGTTTCCGCTTAGCGAAGAGTTGATGGATGCGAAGCGCGAGGCGCTGGCGTGTCATGCATCGCAACTCAGACATGAGGGGGAACCCGAGGTTCTCCCGGAGAATTTGCTGTGGCCGGCACGAATGCCCTTTGAGGTGTTCGCACTGTGACAGCGTCGACTACCAGCGCGGAGTTCTTTGAACAGAAGTATCGCGACCATGCAGACCCGTGGGATTTTGCAGGTAGCGATTATGAGCGGTCACGCTACAACGCAATCATCGGGGCGTTGGGTGAACGCAGGTACGAGCGAGCCTTCGAGCCCGGATGTTCAGTTGGTGAGTTGACCTGGCGATTGGCGATGTGTTGCGAGCGTGTTGATGCTATGGACATATCTGTAACCGCGATTGATCGTGCAAAACGGCGTTGCTACGGACTGTCCAATGTGGATTTGCAGGTGGGTGGTTTGCCGCATCAGATTCCAGATGGTGCGTTCGACCTCATCGTGTTTTCGGAGATTGGTTATTACTTTGACGAAGCTCGCCTGCAGGAGTTAGGGAGTGCGTTGGTGCAGCGCATTCCTTTTTCCGGAACCCTGCTGGCGGTGCACTGGCTGGGCACGTCGGGCGACCATTACTGAGCGGAGACCGTGTGCACGAAATTATCGGCAGTCTGGACGGATTGCGGCTAGTGCACTCGGAGCGTCACGCGCGATTTCGGTTGGAGCGGTGGGAGCGAATATGACGACGGGTCCGTGGCATGTCAGTGTTCTAATCCCCGCTCGGGACGAAGAGGATTTATTGCCGCGATGCCTGAGATCGGTGCTCGAGGCACGGGCTGCGCTGGCCGGTAGGGCAACGTGCGATGTGGTCGTCGCGATTGACCGTTCAATGGATGGCAGCTTCGATATCGCACGTCAGATGCTGAGCGATGCGGGTGTTGCTGTTCGTAGCGAGGCAGGCATTGTGGGGGTTGCGCGTGCTATGGCAGCTAAGGCCGCGTTGACGCGACGCAAGCAGAGAACTTCCAGGATTTGGCTGGCCAATACGGATGCGGATTGCTGGGCGCCGCGCACATGGTTGACGGATCAACTGGAAATGGCGGATACGGGCGTAGAGGCCGTCGCGGGCACAGTCGATGTCGACTCGTTTGATGAGCACGATGCTCATGTGCCGCAGCGTTTTCGGTCTACCTACCTGCTTCATTCCGACGGAACTCATCCGCATGTGCACGGAGCGAATCTGGGCGTGCGCGCCGATGCCTATCTGCGCGCCGGCGGATGGGCGAACCTGCGCACAGCCGAGGACCATGATCTTTGGGCGCGGCTGCGTGCGACGGGTGCCCGAACGCTTTCACCTAGCCATTTGCGGGTGCTTACCAGTGGAAGGCGCACGGGGCGTGCTCCGATGGGCTTCGCGAGCGCACTGGCGGCGCATAACGAGGTGATTCTTGACGCGTGAAGCGCTGATTGCGCGAGTGCACGAGGTGGTTGCCGAACCGATACCTTTGCCAGGCAGCGGGCAGACTGCGGAGAGGCATCAGCGATTATTTGACGTGGGGCGCGAGGACCTCTCGCTCGCGCGTCTGGTAGAGGCACATTGGGATGCAGTCGCGATCCTCGCCGAATCGGGCCGCGAGCCTGAACGTGGCGCGCTGTATGGTGTTTGGGCGGCCGAGGCTTCCGACAAGGTGCTGCGGATGGAGGGAGGGTTCCTCTCTGGGAAGAAGCCGTTTTGCAGTGGTGCAGGCATCGTGGATCGCGCGCTGGTAACGGCAAAGGAGCCCGAGGCGCGGCTTCTAGACGTCGACCTGCGAGGATGCGATCGTCGCGTGTGCTTCGATGACAGCGCATGGAAGGCGAGCGCCTTTGCTGAGACCAAGACCTCTGAGGCGACTTTCGATGCAGTTCCGGTCAAGAATTCACATGTCGTCGGCGAAACGGGGTTTTACCTCGCGCGTCCAGGATTCTGGCATGGAGCCTGTGGTCCGGCTGCGTGCTGGGCTGGCGGGGCGGCTGGGCTCGTGCAGTGGGCGCTGGAACAGGAGCGTCACGATCCGCATACGCTAGCCCATCTTGGGGCGATGAGCGCGGCGGTATGGTCGATGCAGGCAGTGTTACGCTCTGCGGGCGCTGAGATCGACGCTGCTTGGGAGGATGTCGAGGCTGCGCAGATACGGGCGCTGGCTGTGCGGCATGTTATCGAGCAGGCTTGTACTGATGTCTTGCGCAGACTGGCAAGGGCGTATGGACCGCATCCATTAGCCATGGACGAGGCGATCGGACGACGGTATCAGGAGCTTGATCTCTACGTGAGACAGTCTCACGCCGAGCGGGATCTCGAAGCACTGGGAAGGCTTCTTCGTAAGGTGAAAGTAACGTAGCGACGTGGGGCCGCGCGGTCAAGCTCGCTTAGCGGAGAACTAAGCGAGCCTGTCGCGCGCAGCAACTACTGCCAGGGGTCGATCACAATCTTCGTGACATCTTCTTTCTTGTCTCGCCAGACTTTGTACATCTCGGGGGCCTTGTCGAGCGTGATGCGGTGCGAGATGATGTAGCTGGGGTCAATCTGATTCTTCTCGATGCGCTCCAACAGCGGTTTCATGTAGTTGTGCATGTTGGTCTGACCCATCTTCATGGTGATGCCTTTGCCGAAAGCGGCGCCAAAAGGAACCTTGTCCAACAATCCGCCATAGACGCCCGGAATGGAAAGCGTACCGCCCTTCCGAACTGCCTGGATGGCCTGACGCAGAACGACGGGGCGATCAGTTTCGAGCATCACGGCCGTCTTGAGCTTGTCGTAGACACCTTGCAGCTGCGAAGAGTGACCTTCAAGGCCCACGGCATCGATGCAGCTATCGGGTCCCACGCCGCCGGTTAGGTCCTTCAGTGCGGTGAGCACCTTGACGTCGTCCTCCGCGTAATCGACAGTGATTGCGCCGATTGACCTTGCCATGGCGAGGCGTTCCGGCAAGCGGTCGATCGCGATCACGCGCGCAGCGCCGAGCATGAAAGCGCTCGCAATCGCGAACTGGCCGACAGGTCCGCAGCCCCAAACAGCCACTGTGTCCCCCGGGATAATCTGTGCGTTCTCTGCAGCCATGTATCCGGTTGGGAATATGTCAGAGAGAAAGAGAACCTTTTCGTCGGGAAGATCCGTCTCGAGCTTCAGGGGCCCTACGTTGGCAAACGGCACACGGGCATATTGCGCTTGGCCGCCAGCGTAGCCACCCATCATGTGCGAGTAGCCGAAGAGGCCCGAGCCTGAGTAGCCGTAAGCCGCCTCCATGAGATGGGCATTGGGATTGGTGTTGTCGCACGCAGACCAGATCTTCTTCTTGCAAAACAGACAGCTGCCACAAGCGATCGTGAATGGTACGACGACACGATCTCCTCGCTTCAAATTGTGGACCTCTTTACCAACCTCTTCGACGATGCCCATGAACTCGTGGCCCATGATGTCTCCAGCCTCCATGGTCGGAATGAAACCGTCAAAGAGATGGAGATCCGAACCGCAAATAGCAGTGCGCGTGATTTTGATGATTGCGTCGTGCGGGTTGACGAGTTCAGGATCTGGCACCGTCAACGTTTCAACTTTACTTGTACCCATCCAACAAACAGCTTTCATTTCGACACCTCATCTCGCGGATTAAACCGCGGTTGCGCCCGGGGGCGTTGGAATGTTTTCTCCGTACATCGACCGTTTCATCTTGCCCACGAATCCGCGGTCGCCATGGGGCGCAGTTTGTGAGTTCGGAATTTCCCCAGTCTCAGCGAGAGCTTTGAAGTGGCGAAGATTTTCGATGACGCCCTGCTTCGGATTACGGCCGGTGAGCGACTCCCACGCGCTGGCGAGCTTGCCCGACTTGAACTCCATAAGAAGGGTGACAAACGTGCCGCGATCGCCGGGAGCAGGTTCAAAGACCACCTCGCCCGCTTCGTGAAGATCGCCATCCAGTGACCGCCAGGCGACGCGTTTGCCCGGTTCGTCAGCAAGAATCTCGGCGTTCCACGTGAGTGTCTTGTCGCCGTCCTTCATGGTCCAGCGCGAAGTATTTATGCCGGTGATGACTACCTCTTCAACTTGTTCCTGCCACAGCGGTGCGTTCTCCGTTGCTCGCCACAAGTCATAAAGCTGCTCTGGCGAACCTTGGACGAGTGCTGATGTCCGCACCCACAGCTTTCCGTCCTTATCCTCCGGGGGAGCAAGGTAGTGGCCGTCCTGCAAGATGGCCGCGCCCGAGGAGGCGGGAAGCATCTCCGCATTTGGTTTTTCATTCAGTGCTGTCGACATAGATTTCCCTTTCCTGATTGCGATGAACACATTCCCAATTACTTTTCGCTATTTGGCTTGGCCATCTTCTCGTGCATCGCGCCCTTCATGCTGCCCGGGACCGCATTGGCCAACATTCCCTCGATCTTGGTCGTAAGTGATGCGGAATAGACGTGATCCTTTCCACTCAGCAGCGCTTCGATACCCTGGTGAGCCACATCATCCGGCTGGCTTTCCTTCTTGCCCTTTTGGCCAACAGAGGTGTCGTCCATACCGGCACGATGAAAGAAGTCGGTATCGGTCGGACCAGGTTGCAGGGCGGTGACGGTGATGCCGGTGTCACGCAGCTCATAGCGCACACTATGAGCGAAAGAAAGAACGAAGGCCTTGGTGGCTGCATAGACGGCCTCGCGAGGAGCTACCATTTCGCCTGCTATCGATGCTGTGAACAGAATTTTTCCTTCATCGCGCGTCTTCATGTGTCGCACAATATGCTTTGCGAGATGAACGGTCCCCACGCAGTTCAGTTCAATCATGTTGAGCTCATCGTCGAGGTTGGTGTCCCAGAAGTTTCCACCAACACCGACACCTGCGTTGATACAAGCGATATCGAGTGGCCGGGCACCGCCCTCAATCGCATCCCAAAGGGCGTCGACGCCCTCGCGGGTGGCGAGGTCGGCCTGGATTTCGGTGACGTGCGCTTCAAGCTTTTGAAGTTGCTCGGTCGCACTGGCCAGGCGTTCGCCCGCGGAACAGACCACGAGGTCATATCCACGGGAGGCTAATTCTTTTGCGAGGGAGAGGCCAATCCCACTGGAGGCCCCTGTGACTAAGGCAAGTTGATCTGCCATTGATGATGCTCCGGATCCTGTATGCGAGCGATCGTGCCACGTCGTATGATGCAGCTTTTCGCGTTTGCGTGATTGCCGGCGCGTGCGTTGATGCGATCGAATTGTTTCCACGAAGCGCGAAACGCCGCGAAACCCGCAGTTGCGTCCGGTCCGGTTATCTTGGCCTGCTGCTCATGGTCGCGCAAGCCTTCTTCTTCAATGCCGTTTTTTTCTCTTACGGTCTAATCGTGAAGAGATTCAATGCGCTTCCGATCCACTTGCTGCCTTCGCGATCGCGAGCTTCCTCGGACCGCTCACGCTGGGCAAGCTGTTTGACAAGATTGGCCGCAAGCCGATGATCACGACAACGTACGCGGCAGCGGGTGTTCTCCTGGCATGCACTGTCTTTCCGTTCGCTAACGGCTCGCTCGGACCGCGGGGTATGGGAATCGTATTTTCGCTGATCTTCTTTATTGCTTCGTCGGCTGCCAGCGCCGCGTATCTCACGGTCAGCGAGATGTTTCCGCTGGAGATCCGAGCCTTCGCCATCGCCATCTTCTGTGCGCTCGGCACGCTGATAGGAGGCGTCGGCGCTCCGATTCTGTTTGGCTACCTGATCAAGTCTGCCTCTGGTCCTGTTGTCGCCGCCGGCTATGCCCTCGGTGCTGTTCTCATGGTCGCTGCCGCCGTCTGCGAACACTTCATCGCCGTGGAGGCCGCCGGGAAGAGCCTCGAAAGCGTATCGAAGCCCCTTCGGAGCAAGTGATAGCAGCGAAGTCGGTAAGCAGGGAAATGCAGGCAGAGAGGTTTGACGCAGACTGCATTCGCCGCCACACTATGCCACCACCCTTAGGAAGCCGTTCCGGGCGGGACGATCGGCAGGGCGGCTTTTCGCCATGCATTGAACCCGCCAATTATGTCCGTGGCGCGCCAGAGTCCGAGATCCTGTAGAGAGGCGGCTGCGAGGCTTGAGGTATAGCCTTCGGAGCAGAAGACGATCGCCTGGAGGTCGTGGTTTGTCGCGATGGGGAGCCGCGCGCTGGATGTCGGGTCGAGGCGCCACTCGAGCACGTTGCGCTCGATGACCAGCGCGCCGGGGATACTACCCTCGATGGAGCGCTGGGCTTCGGGACGGATATCCACGAGGATCGCCGCTTTGTGCGCCATCGCCTCATGGGCCTCGGTTGGAGTGAGGCGGCGTAATCGGGCGCGTGCTGCTGCGAGCACCTGCTCAATGCTCAAAGCCCCGGTCCGGTCTGTGCGCTTCTGCGGCTGCACTCGCCACTCCTGATCGAGAGTATCAACCTTCTCAGACGCGCGTTCTCGCGGAACGAGTTGACTGCCCTCCATGTTGTACTCGTTCATTTCATCGAGCGGAGGCGAATAAGCGTGAATGCTGATGGCCGGCGCGAGGGAGGTGTTACGAACGTCATGCGCGTAGTCGGGACCGAATGCACGTGCCTTGCCTGGATGGATAATGCGAGTCGGCTCACCAGGACGATGTTCCTCGAGAGCCCCCGTCGCCACGACAAATGCTCCCGAAGACGCACCATGGTCGTGGAAGCCGGTGGAATGCCCTGGCAGCCAGCTGATTACCCATAGGTCGTGGTCTGGACCGTGATACAGGCGCTCGTACCAGCGTCCTTCGGTGCGGAGCCGCACTCGATCCATCCATCCATCCGATGATGCGAACAACGATACGATGTCGACGAGTTCTTCGGGTGTACGCAAAACCGCGCTGGACAGGCGATCAGCAGCGATCACCGCGTTGGTGACCTCAAGACGATTATCTGTTGAAAGTTGCATGGAATTTCTCCAAAGCTGGACCATCGCAAATGCACGGCGCCCTTGCCGGCTCTGCCGGATACGAGGGGCGGAATGAGGATTCGGATGAGCTTTGGAGAAGGAGCTTCAGGAAGATCTGGAAATATCGCTGCTCACCCAACGGAGGGTTGGTCGCAGCGGCAACAATGAAGTAGAGAAAACGCCATAGACTGACGCTAGCATGGCCTGAAGAATCGGGTCAACATTGGAGCATACGGAGGCAGCGTTTGCTTGACGCGAAGCGGCGCCACGACCTTCCGTGTTGGCTAGGTGCTCATCAGTTTATCGAGGGTAATTGGGAAGTCGCGAACGCGTTTGCCCGTGGCGTGGAAGATGGCGTTCCCAACCGCTGCGGCGGCGCCGGTGATCCCGATTTCTCCAATACCACGGGCGCCGAGGGGATTGAACTTCGCGTCGGGAATGTTCAGCACGGTTACATCCAGCACGCCGATGTCGGCATTGACCGGTACGTGATATTCCGCAAGATTGTTATTCACGTAGCGGCCGTAGGTGTCGTCGAGGTGGGACTCTTCGTGAAGGGCAAAGCTCACTCCCCAAACGATGCCACCCTCCAGCTGATTGATGCCGGTGGTGTCATTCATGAGCGTGCCGATGTCGTAGGTTGCCACCATGCGGCGCACCTGGACCATGTGCGTGTCGGCATCCACGGCGACCTCCGCAAAGACCGCCCCGAAGGAATGAGTGCTCAGCGCAGTGTGATCCTCGCCTGGTTCTGCGGAGCCGGTGGCTTCGACGGGCTGGCCGCCGTTGCGGGCCAGGATGTCGGCGTATGCGTCCGACTTGCGGGGCGCTGTGTTCAGGAAGAGCCGTCCATCCTTTGCGGCGATGTCAGCGATGGGCGCACCGTGAAGCGGGGACTTCGGATCATTGATTGCGAGTTGCGCAACCTTAAGTTTTGCCTGCATCGCGGCTGCTTCGATTGCCGGTCCGATGCTGGCAGCCGACTGCGAGCCGCCGGAGACCGGCGCCTTGGGCAGCGTGGAATCGCCCAGCTGTGCCTCCACTAACTTCGGATCAATGCCCAGGGCGTTGCCCGCGGTCTGCGCCATGATCGTGTAAGTACCGGTGCCGAGATCCTGCGACCCGCAGGCGACAAGCGCGTGTCCGTTCGGAAGAATGCGAACCATCGCCTGCGCGGCAGAGCGGTTCGCGGGATAGGTCGCGGTGGCCATTCCCCAGCCGATGAGCTGATTGCCTTCGCGAGTAGAGCCGGGCATTGGATTGCGCTTGGACCATCCAAAACGCGCCGCAGCCTGCTCATAGCATTCACGGAGATGTTTGCTCGAGAATGGCTTATCACTACCCAAATCTTTCTTAGCGTAGTTTGCAAGACGCAACTGGACGGGATCCATCTTGAGCGCGACGGCTAGCTCATCCATCGCCGTTTCGAGCGCGGCGGTGCCTGTCGATTCGCCGGGCGCGCGCATGAAGGTCGCCACTCCGAGGTTCATGTCGACGAGCTTCTGGGATGTTTCGCAGGCCTCGCTGCTGTAGAGCATTCTGGTCTGAGCGGCGGAGGGCTCGAGGAAGTCCTCCATGACCGAGGTGTGCACGATCACGTCGTGTTGCACGCCGGTAAGCTTACCGTCAGGGGTCGCAGATAGTTTGATGTGCTGGACAGTGGTGGGACGCCCACCGACGGGTCCCCACATCTGTGGCCGCTCCAACGCGAGCTTCACTGGCCTCTGCACCATCTTCGCCGCCATCGCCGCGAGCACCACGTGCGACCATGTCGACCCCTTGCTGCCGAAACCACCACCGGTGTAAGGACATTCAACGCGAACGCTGTCGAGGGGGACGCCGAGATTGGTGGCGATGGTCATGCGATCGCCGGTGATGTACTGCGTGCTGTCGTGCACAGTTAGCTGTTCGCCCTCCCACCAGGCAAGCGTCGCGTGGGGTTCCATCGGGTTGTGATGCTGGTAGGGCGTGGTGTACGTCTGGTCGACGGTCACAGTGCCCTTCGCCATGGCGGCGGCTATATCCCCGCGCGTCTGTGCGGCGGGCTCGCGGCCCGGAGATTTCGGGGGTCGAGCTTCCGCGAGGCGCTTGTCGAAGTTGAGCTTTGCGGGAGAACTCTGGTAGTGAATGTGCAACAGCTCCGCAGCCTGCAGCGCCTCTGGCAGCGAATGCGCGACGACGACGGCGATTGGCTGACCGTTGTAGAACACATCGCGCTCCTGCAGCAGACTAAGGTGCCGCCGCGCAGGAGGTTGCGGCTTTGCGACCGGAAGTTTAGGCGCGTTGAAGGGAGTGATCACCGCGAGGACGCCGGAGGACTTCGTCGCAGCGGAGTCGTCGATGGACACGATGCGCCCGCTGGGAATGGTGCTTTGGACGATATATGCGTAGACCGGATCGGTGGGCGGCTTGAACTCTACGGCATACTGCGCGGCACCCGTTACCTTGGCGCGCGCGTCGTAACGTGTCATAAGCTGTTTGGAGCCTGGCTTGGAGGCGTCCGTAGCGACGCTTGGAGCTTTTTGCTGTTGGGAAACTTCGGTGTCGGTCGCGCTCATGCTTCTGCTCCTGCGGTGGTGCCGCGCGCTGCGAGGGTGAAGGCGCGAACGATACTTTGTTTGGCGAGCTGTATCTTGAACGCGTTGCCGGCATAACCTTTCGCACCGCTGAGGGCGAGATCCGCAGCGTGCAGGAAGGACTCTCGTGTAGGTCTCGCCCCTGCCAGCGCCTTCTCCGCTTCGGGAGATCTCCATGGCTTATGCGCGACGCCTCCGAGGGCAAGGCATGCAGACTTGATCGTGCTGCCGTCCATCTCGAGTCCGGCTGCAACTGAGACCAGGGCGAACGCATAACTCTGGCGATCGCGTACCTTGAGATACCAGGAGTTTTTCGCGAAGGGCGAAGGGGGCAACTCGATTGCGGTAATGAGTTCGTCGGGCTTCAGGTTTGTATCAAGGTTGGGAGTGGTGCCCGGCAAGCGATGGAATTTTGATAGCGGGATGTTGCGCTTGCCGCTGACGCTTTCGACATGGACGGTTGCGTCGAGGGCGGCGAGCGCCACATTCATGTCGGAGGGATTTGTGGCGATGCAGGAGTGCGGGCTCCTCGGCCCCTCGTCGCTTTGGCCGAGAATCGCGTGGATTCGATTGAATCCTAGAATAGCCGCGCAGCCGCTGCCCGGAATTCGTTTGTTGCATGCGGGAAAGGCCGTATCGGTGAAGTAGTAACAGCGAGTCCGCTGTAGAAGATTGCCGCCAGTCGTAGCCATATTGCGGAGTTGTGGTGAGGCGCCGCTTAGAAGCGCCTGCGATAGAAGCGGAAAATTTGCGACCACCTGCGGATGGTTAGCGAGGTCGCTGTTGCGGACGAGTGCTCCGATCAAGAGACCACCACTTGTTGAGGTTTCGATCCTGGTGAGCTCCAACCTGGTGACGTCGATAAGCGTAGATGGGCGCTCCACGTTGAGCTTCATCAGATCGATCAGATTGGTGCCGCCACCGAGAAACTTCGCGCCGCGCGTACCGATGGACTTCACTGCGCTCTGTGTTGAATCTGCGCGCTCGTAGTCGAAGGGAATCATGACGGCACCCCCTTGCCGAGTGCGGTCCGAACGGCTGCAACGATGTTGGGGTAAGCCCCGCATCGACAGATGTTGCCGCTCATGCGTTCTCGAATTTCGTCGTCCGTGATCTGGGGTCGCTGTAGGTTGGCGGAGCGCCATGACACTTGGCTTAGCTCGCCGGACTTTGCCTCGTCGATCAACGCGGTGGCTGAACAAATCTGTCCGGGCGTGCAGTAGCCGCATTGAAATCCATCATGTTCCGCGAACGCCTCTTGCACCGGGCTGAGATCGTCGCCCTTCGCAAGTCCTTCAATCGTGGTAATCTCGCTGCCTGCGACCGACAACGCGAGCGTAAGACAGCTATTGACGCGGCGACCGTCGACGAGCACTGTGCAGGCGCCGCACTGTCCATGATCGCAACCCTTTTTGCTTCCGGTCAGACCCATGTTTTCTCGTAGAGCATCCAGCAGCGTGGTCCGCGTATCGAGGGATAGCTGCGTAGTTTCGCCATTCACCCGCAGCGTCACGTCGGTATGTTTAGGGACGGTTGTCGTGGCTTCACGCGCGGCCTGTGCGGCCGCCAACTGAGGCAGGCCCGCTGCCATGGAGGCACCGATCGCGCCCGCAGACTTCATGAAACCTCGACGCGAGAGTGTTAAAGGAACAGCGGGGGCGCCTGATGTCTCAGGCTGCTCGGGGCCTGTTGCGGCGGGGGCTTCCAGCTCCGCGATAGAACAGGGTGGGTGTTTCATTGTCGCCTCTCTGGGTGGCGCGTCTTTTGACGATTTCTCGCTCCACTCACGTAGATGGGGAAAGCAAGAAACGAGATGCATCCAGAGGGATCCGCGGCGTTGAAAAAGGGCTCTTTAAGGCGTTCGGCTATGAGGATCTCCAGCTTCCTCATAGCCGAGTGCATGTTTGTCTGTTCATGTTGCGTACAGTCTTCTACGCCGCGGGATGATCGAGGATCTGCGCGAGCGCGTGCAGGCGTTTCGCATCGGCTGCGTCGGTTGCACTGGACGCGTCTGCCTCTACCGAGGCAGCCATCGTGTGCAGCTTGGCGAGATCCTTCTTGCTGTTGTGGGAATCCTGCGTGTGCTGGATTGCCTTGTCGAGTGCGGCGATTCGGTCCGATGGAAGGGCCTTGGAACGCTGTAGCTGATCGACATACGCGCGCGCAACCGTTAGTTGTTCAGGCCAGGTGATCTTCGGCTGGTTCTGCACATTGAGCTCGTTGAACTGGACCAGGTTGGCCGCATCAATCTCATTCTGGGTCAGGAACTTGCTCGGTACGAGTTTGAAGACATCCAGGCCGCGCGCAATCTCCGAGCCATAGATGAAGCCGTTGTACCAGTACGCGGACCAATAGCCACCGAGGATCAATGTCTTCGGATCGATGGGCCCGCGATCGAAGTAAGCAATTTCGTAGGGATGCGCAGGGTCGGTAAAGTCCATCACCGAGATGCCTCCCTGGTACCACGCCTGCACTTCGACATCGCGCCCCGGAATCGGGATGAGCGAACCGTTATGCGCCACGCAGTTTTCGGTGGCGGTCTGCGCTGCCGGCATCTTGTAGTAGCTGGCCAGAGATAGATGGTCGTCCTTGAGAGTGAAGATCGCATCGGCTCCCCACTTGATCGGATCGGTCGCACGGCAGCGCGGCTCCAAGCCGCCTCCCCACTCGTCGGTGAAGACCACCTTGGTGCCGTCATTGGAGAACGTCGCGGAGTGCCAGTAGGAATAGTTGGGATCGTTGACCGCGTCCACGCGCTTCGGATGGACGGGATCCTTGATGTCCAAAAGGATGCCGTTGCCCGAGCAGGCGCCGGCGGCGAGGCCCAGCGAAGAGTCGACGGTGATGTCATGGCACTGGTTAGTGTCCGCAACCTTTTCCGTACCGTGACTGCCACCGTTGTTCAGGCCATTCATCGCTCCGCTGCGAGGATCCACAAAGACACGCGGGCTCGACACGATTTTCGAATCCTGCGGCGCCGCGAGCGGAACCTTGATCACATCGATGCGGAAGAGCGACGTGTTTGGATCTTTGTCGGGAGCCTCGCCCGAGCATCCCGCCAGCTCTTCCTTCTGCCGCACGAACGATGTTCCCGAAACATAGATGTAGACGTTGTCTTTATCGTTCGGATCGACTACCAGCGTGTGGGTATGCGAGCCGCGGCAGGTCTGGACTGCTCCCACCTGCTTAGGATTTTTGATGTCGGATATATCGAAAATTCTTACGCCGCGAAAACGATCAGGACTTGCTGCCGGGACGGGACGCTCTTTCTCGTGGCCGGGCGGTGGCGGAGGCGGTGGCGGGAAGCCCTGCGTGCCGCAGTCGAGGCGCCCGTTCGGCATCTCCACCGACATGAAGAGGAGATGCCCGTAGACGGAGACATCGCCCTGTCCGCCGGGGCACACCAGCGAGGTAATCAGCGAGACCTTGGCTGGGTTCGAGATGTCATAAAAATTCACGCCATAGAAGTTGCCCTGGAACAGGTGTGTTCCCTGGAAGGCAAAATCGGAATTGGCGAAGGCCAACTGTGCAATCACGAGTTGCATCGGCTTGGGCATCTTCGCCCTGTTGCCGACTCCGAGCAGACCCAATGTCTTCTGCACGGACGGATCGTCGGCATCCATTGTATTGATTTGGAAGGCAGTGGGCTTCTTGAGGAAGTCGAGATGCTCCATGCCCATGGCGGTCTCGCCGGCGTCGTACAATCCGGGCCTGAGGCCCACGCGAGGATCGTTCGTGGTCGACCCCGTCATTCCTGGAGGCAGCGGAGTTGCTGGAGGAGGTGCGAACGGATTGGGTTGCTCGGCTGCGGGCTGGGCCGCCGGCGTCTGTGCCGTCAATGCGACCGGCGCGGCGGACAGCAGGGCCAATGCAAACATCGCAGCGGCGAAACGAATGGCTGGGGCATGGACGCGGTTCATGGTTTCTCCTTCAACATGTTCTGCATAATTCTGATCTCGGCTCGCTGGGTGTTATCTGCATCGGTGGCGAAGTCGAACAACTCTGCGTCCTGACCCGCGCCTGGGTGATCGAACAGATCTTTCACCATGATGAGCGCCCCATTGTGGTGCTGAATCATTCCTGTCAGAAACAGGAAGTCGAATTTTGTGCCGCCGGCGTGGCGCAACGCGTCCATCTGCTCCGGCGTCAGCATACCGGGCATGGCGTGCATGGGATTGCCATTCATATCCATGTCCGGCATGCCCGGCATGGCCATGGATTCGGGCTGGCCGCGCGCCGCCAACCATCGCTTCATGAACTTCATTTCGTCGGACTGGGAGAGGCTGATGCGCGCCCCGAGGGTCCGAATCTCTGGATTTTGCGTGTGGGACTGGATGAGCGCGGTCATCGCGACGGCCTGTGCGTGATGCATGATCATGCCCTGCATGAACTCGATGTCGGCGTGCGAATCCTGCGGGACAACGCCTGCGGTGGATGACGGAAGCGTCCTGCTCGGTGTGCCTGGCGCGCCTGGCTCAACGACTGGAGCTGTGCTTGATTGTTGAGCAGTTGCGCTGGTCGTCAAGCTGCCGTAAACAAAGGCGGCGGCAAGCCACGTGCAGCGGAAGACCCACGCTGCCGCTGAGGGCTGCGGCTTGCGCTTGCAATCTGGGAGGGTCCGCTTCAACGTGCGCGCTAACTCAGGCATCTTCGATCGCTACACGGTATCACAGCGAAGCCGCTCAGGCCATCACGAAAGCGAGCGATTCAAGGCGAAATCATTCGATTTCGTCCATACCGAACCTTTGTATTCCAAGCGGAGGGCGGATGGGGTGGCCGTCGACCGGCTATCATGATTACGATGTTTCATCCGAGTAAAATCTCGATCGTCGGTTCGCTCGTGGCCCTCGCTGCTGTGCTCGTCTGGCGGATCCGCGAGGGCCGTACGGCGGTTTCCGTGAAGAAAATTGTGATTCCGCCGCTCGGCATGGCGACTGGATTCTCGATGTTCTTCGTTCCAGTATTTCGTATTCCCTGGACGTGGGGCCTGGCAGCGTTTCTGATCGGCGCGGTCTTTCTTGCGTACCCGCTGCTGAAGACTTCGCGGCTGGTGCAACAGGGCAACGCCATCATGATGCAGCGTTCGACCGCGTTCTTCAGTGTGATCCTCGTGCTGGCTGCGGTGCGAATCCTCGCGCGCGGATACTTCGACACCGTATTAACCGTGGAGCAGTCTGGTGGACTGTTCTTTGTGCTGGCTTTCGGAATGATTGTGCGCTGGCGACTGAACATGCTTTGGGAGTACCGCAAACTGACCGCGGGTAATGGAACCGTCGCCGTCAGCCGGTTATAGTTTTGCGGGCATGAAGCGGGTCAAGCCGCGACGAGCGGAGCAGGCGGAGAACACATGTTGCGATGGATTGAGCGATTGCTTGCGGGCTTTGGATTGCTGGTTATTCTGTCTCTGTTCGCATTCCTCGCGACGTATGAAACCGTTCCGACCCGTAACTGCGATTTGAACCATTTCGACACGATCCTGGTGCTTGGCTATCCGACATTGCTCAACGGGCAGCCCTCCCCCGAGCAGCGCGAGCGCGTCGCCGAAGGCGTGAGGGAATTCAAAGCTGGACGCGCAGAACATATGATTTTCAGCGGAGGTACGTCGGAGAATCAGTTCGTCGAAGGCCAAGTGATGGCCAAGCTCGCCGTAGACCAGGGAGTTCCTCCGTCTGCGATCGTGGTCGAAGGCCAAGCGCAAAATACGATCCAAAACATCTACTTCAGTGACCGAATCATGGAGCAAAAGGGTTGGACCAGCGTCGAGGTCGTCAGCTCCCCAAGTCACCTGCCGCGCGCGGCCCTGATCCTGGAGCACTATCATTTTCAGTGGAAAGAGCATGCCTCGCAGTGGCCACTAGAGTACGACTGGCGAAGACTTGGCACGGTCTACGCAGGGGAGATCGTGGAGACCTGCGTGCGGCGCTGGCGCGGGTTCCCTCCATCGTCTTTCTTGCCAACTCGATACGCTTCCTGATACTGAATTAGTGCATCCAACCGGGGTGCAGTCCAGAAACGGCACCGAACATGATCCACGAAATAGCAAGGAGCGATCGTATGTCGAACCCGAATCGGTGGGGCATTGCAGCAGCAGGATTTCTGATGCAGATGGCACTCGGCGCCGTGTATGCGTGGAGCGTCTTCCGAACGCCTCTCGTCAAGCAGTTTCACTGGTCCATCTCGGACGTGACCCTTACCTTCACGATCTGCATTTTCGTGCTCGGGGTCTCGGCTTTCTTTGGTGGCCTTTGGTTGAACAAGGTTGGACCGCGCACGGTCGCCCTCACCGGCGGATTTCTGTATGGGCTCGGCGTATTCCTCGCAAGTTTCTCGGCGTTTAAGCTGTGGTGGTTGTATCTAAGCTATGGGGTCGTCGGCGGGATCGGACTTGGTTTTGGATACATCGTTCCGATCGCCGTGTTGGTCAAGTGGTTTCCCGATCGGCGCGGGCTCATCACCGGCATCGCGGTGGGGGGCTTCGGTGCTGGCGCGCTGGTGACTGCACCAGTAGCCACGCGCCTCATTCAGCACGTTGGCGTTCTAAAGACCTTTGCCTATCTCGGCGTTATCTATCTTATCGTAACCATGGCCGCCGGATACTTCATGCAAAACCCTCCGGACGGCTGGAAGCCTGAAGGCTGGACGCCCACCGCCACCGAAAACCGGCAGCGGGCGGCGAAGGATTACACCCTGGGCGAGGCGCTTAGCACCTGGCAGTGGTGGGCGCTCTGGCTGCTGCTGTTTCTGAATACCTCTGCGGGCATTTCGCTCATCTCGCAGGAGTCGCCGATATTTCAGGAGATCGACAAGACGAGCGTCCTTGTTGCCGCCGGCATGGTCGGCATCGTCAGTATTGGCAACGCCGCTGGCCGCATATTCTGGGCCTGGATCTCTGATACCATCACCCGCCGATGGACGTTCCTCGTCATGTTCATCCTCCAGGTCGGCCTGTTCTGGATCGTGCCGAGTCTTGGCTCAGTTGCCATTCTCACTACGGTGGCATTCCTTATCCTGATGTGCTACGGCGGAGGCTTCGGCACCATGCCGGCGTTCGCGGCAGACTACTTTGGGTCAAAAAATGTTGGCCCCATCTACGGCTTGATGCTTACCGCCTGGGGGACCGCCAGTGCCTTCGGTCCGCTGCTCATCGCCCACCTGCGCGAAACCAGCGGATCGTATGTCAGCGGGCTCCATACCATCGCAGGCATTATGGCCGTCTCTATCATTCTGCCGATCCTGGTCCGGGCGCCTAAGGCACAACGCAGCTAGTTCGTCGGCGCGGCCGCTCAGAGTTACTGCGTCGGGTTCGACCCGGTCAGGATTTGCGGAAGATAGAAGTGGAAGAACTGGTCTGCGTCGGAGTGCAGGCAAGCGTTGGCGTTTGGCGCGCCTTCTTCAACGCGCGTGAAGCCTGCATCGTCGATGCGAAGGCGCATCGGCGTGACCGGGCAAAGCGCGGGCTTAATGACCACCGCGACAGCCATCGCGTCAAACAGCGTTGGCGTGACATTGTTCGGATAGGCCGCCCACTGCTGATACAGCGCATGCAGCGCCTCTGTCATCGGAGTTTGCTGGCTGAACAGTGTGGCGCGTAACACTTCATCCAGTTTCAGCTGGGTGGAGTCGAGCGGCATCATGTCGATCGGTACTCCCGATGCGAACAGTTTCCGGGCCGACGGAACGTCCA
>Ga0302308_10001145_pt1 | contig 21655 bp, 22 predicted proteins | sample III_Palsa_E3_3_FD_200531 | JGI IMG/M metagenome (GOLD analysis project Ga0302308, IMG submission 200531) | Peat permafrost microbial communities from Stordalen Mire near Abisko, Sweden - III_Palsa_E3_3 | ecosystem: Environmental > Terrestrial > Soil > Palsa > Peat permafrost | place: Sweden...
GCACTCTCCTAGCGCGTGGCCTTGAGCTTGCCCACGGGCGGGCTTGGGGTGCGGCGCACGACGCCGACCACGACGCCTTCGATCAGCAGCCCTTCGTGCTTCAGATCGATCCGCAGCGGCTCGAAATCCGAATTCTCCGGCATCAGCCACACCGTGGTGCCTTCCTGCCGGTAACGCTTGACCGTGACTTCATTCTCGAGCCGCGCGACCACGATCTGACGCTGACGGACTTCGCTGGTGCGATGCACGGCCACGAGATCGCCGTCAAGAATGCCGGCATCGCGCATGCTCATGCCGACCACTTTGAGCAGGTAATGCGGCCGGGGCTGGAAGGTGGCCGGATCGATCTGCAGGTGCTCGACGATATTCTCCTCCGCCAGGATGGGCCGGCCTGCGGCAACCGACCCCACCAGCGGCAGCCCCATCTGCTCGCGCAGGGTGTCCTGCAGCTGTATGCCCCTGGAGGCCCCGGGGAGCAGCTGGATGACGCCCTTGCGTGCCAGCGTGCGCAGATGTTCCTCCGCCGCGTTGGGCGAGCGAAAACCGAGCTCGGCGGCAATTTCGGCGCGGGTGGGTGGCATCCCGGTTTCGGACAGGCTGCGCTGGATGTAGCGCAGGACCCGGATTTGGCGTGGCGTCAGATCACTCATACTGTAATTATATACAGTAAACGGCTCCACGCCACAATGCCGGCAATTTCGAGCCAATTTCGGAGCGATTTGTGGGGCTTCACTGACAGGGGAATGCGAAATCCCTATTGCATTAATAGGTTAAATTTGGTCAAGTTGGCAGCCGCAAAATCGCCCCGGGGCGCAAATGCTCGGGGCGATGCGGTTTTTATCCTGAGAGTCTAAAGGGGACTGAAATGAACAAGAGTATTGTTGTGAAGCTGGCCGCGGCGGCTGCGATCGTTGCGCTCGCCGGCTGCACGGACATCAAGCCGCTGCAGGCTGATGTCGACAACTTGAAGCAGCAGGTAAGCAAGCTGCAGACCGAAGTTGACGCGGCGAAGTCGTCGGCTGATTCCGCTTCGCGTGCCGCCAGCGCGGCTCAGAGCACTGCCAACCAGGCTGCCACGGCTGCCCAGGGCGCGCAGAGCACTGCCAACCAGGCGCTGTCGGCGGCTCAGGCTGCTCAGTCTTCGGTTGACGCCACCAACGAGAAGATCGACCGCATGTTCAAGAAGTCGGTTTCGAAGTAATTCGACCGATCTGTTGAACCTGAAAACGCCGCGTTGCGCGGCGTTTTCGTTGATGTCTGTTTGTCACGATGCATCCGGCTGACGATCCGTCAGTCGGATGTGTTGTGTTCGATTGGTTAGCGCCCATTCGTTAGCGATCCGGCGCTCAGCCGCCGGCCATGGCGCCGATCAGCCCATACATCCCGATACCGAGCGCCGCAATCGCATCTCCGGCGATCAGACCGCCGCCGAGCAGCGATACCACGCTCATATCAATCGGCAGCTCGGCCTTTCCAGTTGCGCCGCGCCGCCTGAGCATCCAGTCGAGCGCGTCGCCGAATACCGAACCGCCGGCGAACCAGGCGGAAATGGGCAGATTGACGAAGCCGCCGAATGACGAGGCATACGGCGAGGGCAACAGCACCGCGAAGATCGCAAAGTCCACCGCTCGCGCGGCAGCCCCGCTGGTGCGCCAGGCGCCATAGCGGCGATTGGCGGCAATGAGCTTGCGCAGCACCTCGATCGCGAAGCCGAGCGCCACGCCGACGACGATCGCCGTGCGCTGATAGGGCTTATCGTCGGTGAGGCTTCGCAGCGCACCGACGAATTTGTAGGTCATGGCCGAGGTCCAGTGCACGGGCTGCTGCGCGGCGCTCATCACCGTCTGGTCCTGGAGCAGCACGGGATAGGCCGCCATGAAGAGCCTGGCGAAAGCCACCGCGCTGATCGCGCCCATGACGATGCCCGCCACCTGGTAGCGAAACTGGATGGTGCGGCTGGTCCCGAGCCTGCGACCGGTGGACCTGTCCTGCTGCATGTCCGAACCGACGCTGATCGCGACCAGCAGCGCGGTCCCCGCCATGAGTCCAACCGTGGCGTCCTTGAGGCCCAGCATGGCCATGAGAATCACGGTGACCACGAAGGCCGAAGAAATCGGATTCCAGTCGGTCAGCCCCTGGGAAATCCCGTTGACCAGTGCGAACACGAACACCAGGGCCAGGGCGAAGCTCAGATAGCCCGCCGGCTGACCGAGCAGCTGGGTGCCCGCCCACACCGTGGCCAGGCCCCAGAAGATCACCCAGATGATGAGCCGTCCGATCTGGGTCTTCTTCCAGGGTTCGATCTCCTGTGGCACCGGATCCGCGCCGACCCGGCGTGCGCGCAGCACGGCATCTTTGAGGATGAGGGTCATGTCGATGATCGAAGCGCCGAGAATCATGCCGAGCGCGATCAGGAAGGTGATCTTGCGAAACGGCTCACCCGCGTGCAGCCAGCCGATGCGGACGAAATAGGGGACCAGCGCCTGCCAGCTGAGGGCAGCCACCAGCGCCGGTATGCCCACGCGCGCGCCCACCACCATGCCGGCGCCCACGGTGGACATCGACAGCCCCGTGGCACCCAGCCAGGCGATGCGTGTCGTGGCGAGACCCGAGACAATGCCAGCCAGCATGCCGCCGCCCAGGGTCGCCACCGAGCGCCTGAGCAGTTCGGGATCGGTCAGGGCGCGCAGGATATTCGCGACCGCCAGCCCGCTCGGATACACCAGATTGAGTCGATCGACGAGTATCGGGGTGTAGAGCATGCCGACTCCGGCGCCATACATGCCGACGCAGAGCATGTAGAGCACCAGGTGCAGCACGGGCGGCTGCGGCAAGCCCATCCACACCATGGCCTGGATCACCACCGCCATGGCACTCATCCCCGCCACCGAGGCGGCGGTGGTCTGGATATAGTTGGCGCCGTGCTTGCCCTCGGCGCCGTAGCCGTAAGTGACGGTTGATCCGAGAATGCCGGCCAGCACCTGCCCGCCGACGAAGAAGCCAAGCGAAAAATTCATGTAGGAGGCGGTGACACCGCCGAGCGGACCCAGGATCAGGATCCCGATGGCCCCGAGCAGCAGGTGGTATTTCCAGGTGTCGATGGCGGGCAGCCATCGCCATCGTGGCGCAGCCATCAGAACCGCAGCAGCGCCGAGCCCCAGGTGATGCCGCCGCCGAGCGCCTCGAGCAGCAGCAGATCTCCGGGCTTGATGCGCCCGTCGCGCACGCCCACATCCAGCGCCATCGGCACCGATGCGGTCGAGGTGTTGCCATGCTCCTGGACCGTGACGATCACGCGTTCCATGGGCATCGACAGTTTCCTGGCCACGGCCTGGATGATGCGAAGATTCGCCTGATGCGGCACCAGCCAGTCGATGGCGGACTTCTCGATGCCATTGGCCGCCAGCGTCTCATCGACGATGCGACCCAGCAGTGTAACAGCGACCTTGAACACCTCGCTGCCCGACATGCGGATGAGATTTCCGGGGGCCATGGTGCCCGGTGCCCGGCCGCGACTGGGTCCCCCCGTGCAGTAGAGCAGGTGCTGATAGCTGCCATCGGAATGCAGGTGGGTTGAAATGATCCCGGGCTGCGCCGAGGGGGCCAGCACCACCGCGCCCGCGCCGTCGCCAAACAGGATCGCGGTGCCGCGGTCGGTGTAGTCGGTGATGCGCGAGAGCACTTCCGATCCCACCACCAGCGCGCGCTTCGCCTCCCCGGCCCGCACGAATTTGTCGGCCACGCCGAGCGCATACATGAAACCGCTGCAGGCTGCCTCCAGGCTGAAGGCCGGTGCGCCGCCACAGCCCAGCCGGGCCTGCAGCAGGGAGCCGCAGTTCGGGAATATCAGGTCGGGCGTGGTCGTCCCGTAAGAAATCAGATCGATGTCTTCGGGCCGGAGGCCGGCCGCGGCGATCGCCTTGCGTGCGGCCTGCTCGGCCATGTCGACGTTGGATTCGTCATCGCCAATGATGTGCCGACGCTCGATCCCCGTGCGTTCGCGGATCCAGACATCGCTGGTGTCCAGGCGCTGTTCGAGCTCGAAGTTCGTGAGAATCTTCGCCGGCAGATAACTGCCGGTGCCGACAATCTTGGAGTACACGCCGGTGCTGCCGGTGCGCGACGCCGTGCTATTCCTGGCTTTCCGGCTCCGCCTTCTGCTCGATCACGCGGCGACCGCGATAGAAACCATCGGGCGTGATGCAATGACGCAGGTGCTGCTCACCCGATTGTGCATCGACCGACAGCGCGGGCGTTGCCAGCCCGTCGTGGGAACGATGCATGCCGCGTTTGGACGGTGTCTTGCGGCTTTTTTGTACGGCCATGATCCAATCTCTCCTCGAACAAATTCGTAACTAACCATCATCTTTGCTGCGGCGCTCGAGCAGCGCCTTCAGATCGGCGAAAGGCCGAACGGTGGCGCCCTCCTCGATCGCAGCGGCCTCAGGTCCCGCTGGCGTTGCAGCCACCGCATCCGGCGCCGCTGCGGCACAACTCGGGCCCGCATCGTGCAGCGGCACGATCGGGATTGCGAGCAGCACCTCTTCGGCCACGAGCGCCGCCAGGCTCAGGCGGCCCTCCGGCGCGAGAAAAGTCTCCCAACCGGCGGGCGCTTCCTCGGCTTCCCGTTCCGTTTCTACCACCAGCACCGGTGAGTGTGACTCCACCGTCAGCGGCATGGGCGCCATGCAGCGCTGGCAGACCACCTGCAACTGCGCGCGCAGCTCCACATCGGCCACCGCGAATCCCTGCTCCCGGCCAAAGCGCACTTGCGCCTGCACCAGGCCATTCCCGGCTCCGAACTCCGGCGGTATATCCGGCAGCTCCGCCACGGGGATCTCAAATTCAAACGCCGCTCGCGAGTCCGCCAGCTTCCTGACGTCGCGTAGCTTCAAGGCGCCGCCCGACATGGGTCGCGTATAATAATTCCAGTGCCGCTGCGAGTCAAAACTTCCAAGACTTTCAAGCCTTTGAGATCGCTTCAGTGCTGATCCTGGCGTCCACTTCCCCCTATCGGAGGGAATTGCTCGCGCGATTGCGCCTGCCTTTCCAGGCGGCATCGCCGGAAGTCGACGAGGCGCCGCTTCCGCTTGAGACACCGCTGGAGCGGGCGCAGCGCCTGGCGCTTGCCAAGGCCTCCGCCATCAGCCGGCAGCAAGGTGATGCTACCGTGATTGGCAGCGATCAGGTGGCTGTCTGCAAGGGTGAGCTGCTCGGCAAGCCCGGTAACGCCGCGCGGTGCCGCGAGCAGCTGCAATGGCTGTCCGCCTCGGCCGCACTGTTTCACACCGCCGTGGCTGTGCTGCAGCCCGCAAGCGGAGCGAACATCCAGCTCGTCGACACCACCACGGTCTACTTTCGTGCCTTGAGCGCGGCCGAGATCGAGCGCTACATCGAAGCCGAACAGCCGTTTGATTGCGCCGGCGGCTTTCGCTGCGAAGCACTTGGAATCAGCCTGTTTGCGCGCGTCGTCAGTGAGGATCCCACAGCCCTCATCGGCCTGCCGCTGATCGCGGTGGGGCGCGCCCTGCGCCAGCTCGGATACGAGATCCCCTAGGAGGCTAGCTCAGCCGGTCGAGCACTGCGCGCAGTTCCTGCGGCAGGGGCGCATTGAAGCTCTGCGCGCCGCCTCCCGGCCAGGAAAAGGCGAGACTGTGGGCGTGCAGGAACATGCGCTTCAGCCCCAGCTCCCCGAGCTCGGAGTTGGCAGCCTCGGCACCATACTTTTTGTCGCCGAGCACCGGATGGCCGCACCAGGCCGCATGCACGCGGATCTGGTGCGTGCGTCCGGTTCGCAGCGTCGCCTCGATCAGGGTGGCGCACGAGCCGTAGTGCTCCACGGGTTTGAATTCGGTCAGCGCTTCCTTGCCGCGCTCGTCGACCTTGACGGTGCGCTCGCCGCCGACGCGCAGATCCGTGCGCAGCGGCGCGTTGACGCTCTTGCGCCCGAGCTTCCATCGACCCGCCAGCAACGCGAGGTACTTCTTCTGCACCGCCCCCTGGCGCAGCAGCGCGTGCACCGTGCGCAGCGCCGAACTGCGCCGGGCCACGAGCAGACAGCCACTGGTATCGCGGTCGAGCCGGTGGCAAAGCTCCAGGGTCTCCGCCGGCCGCGATGCCCGCAGCGCCTCGATGACCCCGAATGACAGGCCGCTGCCCCCGTGCACGGCCAGCCCCGAGGGCTTGTCGAGTACCAGCAGCCGCTCATCTTCGTGAATGATCGCGCGCTCGACGGCGCGGATCAGGCCCGGCGGCACCCGCAGCGGCGCCCCAGGCACGACAGGCTCGGCGTCGCGAACCGGGGGCAACCGCACCGAATCACCCTGGACGAGCCTCTGCTCGGGTCCCGCGCGCCGTCCATTGACTCGAACCTCCCCTCGCCGTATCAGGCGAAAAATACGGGTCCGCGGCACTCCCACGAGCAGCTGCCCGAGCAGCTTGTCGAGCCGCAGGCCCTGCGTTTCCGCGTCGATTTCGACGTGCCGGACAGCACTGCGGGGGCTCTTCGGCAGGCTCTCTTCTGGATCAGCCAAATGTCACTCCCGTCACAGCCGACGCTTAAGTGTTTGTTTTTCAGTGCCGTCGGCGGCTATAATCCGACCGTTGTCAACAGCTTAAGGGCCACGACAACAAGACTGCGGCCTGAACGCCGCATGGTAGTTGGTCCTCGATATCGAGGCCATCGCGTATGAGTCGGCCGACCCGGTCCGCGCTCGCCGTCGTTGCTCCTCCGCAAGTTCGAGCCCACGAGCGCGCCGCTGGTCAGTGGACCTCAAGAGTTTTCCGGCGCGCCGCCAGTCATGGCGGCCACGAGTCAATGACAGACAGTCGATCAAAAAATCGATGACCATCACGACGCGCCAACCAACCTTCGAGCGCTCCGCTGCCCGAGGCGGCTTCGCAAACCTGCCCCCACACGTGCAGGTTTCGAAACCACCGGCCTCTCATTCAATTCTGGCAGAGGCAAATGAAAAGAATGTTAGTGAACGCGACCCAGCAGGAAGAACTGCGGGTCGCAATGGTGGATGGACAGAAGCTCTATGACCTGAGCATCGAGATACCGTCGAGGGAACAGAAAAAAGCCAATATCTACAAAGCGCGCATCTCCCGGGTCGAGCCCTCGCTCGAGGCGGCTTTCGTCGACTACGGCGCGCAGCGGCATGGCTTCCTGCCGCTCAAGGAGATCTCGAAGGAATACTTCCGCAGCCAGCCACAGGGCGGCCGGCTGAACATCCGCGAACTGGTCTCAGAAGGCCAGGAACTGCTGGTCCAGGTCGAGAAGGAAGAGCGCGGCAACAAAGGCGCGGCGCTGACGACCTTCGTCAGCCTGGCCGGCCGCTTCCTGGTGCTGATGCCCAACAACCCCCGCGCCGGTGGCGTGTCGCGCCGCATCGAAGGCGAAGAGCGCGACCAGATGCGGGAGGTCATGAACCAGCTCGTGGTGCCCGACAGCATGGGCGCCATCGTCCGCACGGCCGGCGTGGGTCGCACCGCGCCCGAGTTGCAGTGGGATCTGGACAATCTCAAGACGCAATGGGAAGCGATCGATGAGGCCGCCAAGACCCGCGGTGCACCCTTCCTGGTTTACCAGGAGAGCGATGCGGTCACGCGCGCGCTGCGCGACTACCTGACCGATGATATCGGTGAAATCCTGGTGGACGATGAGGCCGCGTTCCAGAAGGCGCAGGAATATATGCAGCGCTTCATGCCCAATGACGCGCATCGCAAGCTCAAGCTCTACACCGACGACATCGCGCTGTTTACGCGCTATCAGATCGAGAGCCAGATCGAGTCGGCCTACGCGCACAAGGTGCAGCTGCCCTCGGGCGGCAGCATCGTCATCGACTACACCGAGGCATTGGTATCGATCGACATCAACTCCGCGCGTGCCACCCGCGGCGGCGATATCGAAACCACCGCCTGCAACACCAACCTCGAAGCGGCCGAAGAAATCGCCCGCCAGCTGCGCATCCGCGATATCGGAGGCCTGATCGTCATCGACTTCATCGACATGGAGTCGACCAAGAATCAGCGCGACGTCGAGGACCGGCTGCGCGATGCCATGAAGATGGATCGGGCACGCATCCAAATCGGGCGCCTGTCGCGCTTCGGCCTGCTCGAGATGTCGCGCCAGCGCCTGCGGCCCAGCCTCGGGGAATCCAGCCACCTGGTGTGCCCGCGCTGCAACGGCATCGGCAGCATTCGCAGCGTCGAATCCATGGCACTGTCGATCCTGCGCCTGGTCAGCGAGGACGCGCGCAAGGAGCGCACCTCGCGCATCATCGTGCAGTTACCGGTGGACGTTGCCACCTACCTCATCAATGAAAAGCACGACGCCCTGCGGGCCCTCGAGGACAAGGGTCACGCCCAGCTCGTGATCGTTCCCAATCCGCACATCCAGACTCCTGAGTACTCGATCCGCCGCGTGCGCGAGGATGAAGCTCAGCTGCCTGAGAACTCGCAGGTCAGCTACCAGATCCCGGTGGCGCCGCCGAGCGTCGATCCGATCGCCGAGCGGGTGCGTCCGCCTGCCGAGCTGCCAGCCGTTGCCGCCCTGCTGCCCAAGACGGCCGCGCCGCTGACGCCCACGCCCGTGGCAGCACCGAGTCCTGTGGCCGCCACTGAAGCCGAGGAATTCCAGGGTTCCGGATTCTGGGGTCGTGTCAAACGATGGTTCGGAAGCGATGAGGTCGGCAGTGAGCAGCCGGCGCCGCAGGCAATTGTCGACGCACCCAGTGAGCCGCGCCGCGAACCGCGCCGCGGCAACGGTGGCGGCAACGCTCGCCGTGATGGCGGCGGCCGGGGACGTGACCGACGCCCCGACCGCGGTCGCTCCGATGGCCCGCGCCGCGATGCGCCGCGGCGCGACGGTCGCGACACCGGCATGCGCAGCGACGCGCCGCGCGTCGAGGGCGGCCGCAGCCCCGATCGTCCGCGCGATGAGCCACGCCGCGAGCCGCGGCGCGACGAACCGCGCCGGGATGAACCGCGTCCGAGCGCCGAGGGCGAAGTAGCGTCCGAAGCGGTCGATCAGCAGCACGGCCCCATGTCGGGCCAGCCGGCCATGGACCGCCCGCGCAGCGGGCGTTCACGCCGCGGTGGTCGCCGACGCAGACGCGGCGGCGGTGGCGGCGGCAATCGGGACGGAATGCCGGCCTCCGGCCTTCCCGGAGGCGCCAACGGCGCAGCCGGTGATGGCGGCGGCTCGGCTGAATCAGGCTCGCACGGCTGGGGACATTCCGAGGGCGCGGAGCACGAGCAGGGCGGCGGCGGCGCGCCCCGCAGCGACTCACCTCGCTACGACGCCCCTCGCAGCGACTCACCTCATGACGACTCGCCTCGCAACGATGCGCCGGCCTCGGCTCCGCCGGCGCATTCTCAGGGCGGCAATGAGGGTGGTGCGTCGGCCCCGGCAGCCGCTCCCGAGACTCGCCCGTCGGTGATGTGGTCGTCAGCGCCCTCGTTCCCGCCACCGGGCGGCCCCAGCCGCGAAGACTAGTCAGCGTCCGGCTTCGAGCAATGCGGCGACGGCGGCAACGTCGTCCGCCGTGTTGACATCGGGGCCTGGCGGGACGCTCGCGCGCTCGACGCGGATATCCATCGCGTTCTCGATCGCGCGCAGTTGCTCGAGCTTCTCGATCTGCTCGAGCGGGCTCGGCGGCAGCGCTGCCAATCGCAGCAACGAAGCCACCCGATACGCGTATAGGCCGAGATGCCGGTGCGCAAGCGCGTGACTGCGCTGGCTGGCCAGTCCCGCCGGCGCCCCATCCCGCGACCAGGGGATCGGTGCGCGGCTGAAATACAGCGCACGCTGTCGTTCATCGGCCACGACTTTTACGACATTGGGATCCAGCAGCGCGGCGACCGAATCGAGCGGCATGCTCAGGGTCGCCAGGTCCGCAGCAGGATGTCTCGCCAGCAAGCCCGCTACCTGATCGAGCAGTGCTTCAGGCATCAGGGGCTCATCGCCCTGCAGATTGACGACGATATCGCTGTCGGGCCAACGCTCGCGGCGCGCTACCTGGGCAATGCGGTCGGTACCCGATGTGTGCGCGGCATCCGTGATCTGCGCATCGCCGCCAAGCTCACGAACGCGTTGCGCGATGCGCTCATCATCGGTGGCCACGATGACCTGGGCTGCACCCGAGCGTCGCGCGCGTTCATAGACCCACTGGATCATGGCCTTGCCGGCCAGCGACAATAGCGGCTTGCCGGGCAATCGCGCGGAACCAAAGCGCGCCGGAATGACGACGCGGAACATGGCGCCGCCTAAATCTCGAGCAGCGGATCGGTGGGAGTCAAAACGCGCGCTTCATCCTCGAGCATCACCGGGATGCCATCGCGAATCGGGAAGGCCAGCCGATCGCCGCGGCAGATCAGCAGCTGCTGCTTGCGTTCGTACCGCAGGGAGCCCTTGCAGATGGGACAGGCCAGTATATCGAGCAGTCGTGCGTCCAATTCACACTCCAATCGCGCGCCGCAGACGCGCCATCAGTGCTGCGGCATCGGCATCGGCCAACTGGGCCGTGACCGGCAGAAACCAATGATCTGGTCCCCCGAGCTTGCTGCATTTTACCGCATCCTTCTCGGTCATCAGCACCGGCAATCCATCCGCGAACTGAATCTCCGCGTCGCGGTAGCGATGGTGGTCCGGAAAGGGGTGCTCGATCAGCGTAAGCCCGGCGCCGCGCAATGTTGAAAAGAAGCGCTGTGGATTGCCGATACCGGCCACCGCATGCACGCGCTGTCCGGCAAAGCTCGCGAGCGTGCGCGGATCGCCGCCGCCCAAGGGTACGAGCGTATCGCCTACCAGATTCATCCTGAAGGCGCGGAGCAGAGGCTGCGCCTCATCAGCGACGCCGGCGCCATTGAGCACCACGGCGTCGACCTGCTCGATGCGCTGCCGCGGCTCCCGCAGAGGACCCGCAGGCAGAAGATAGCCGTTGCCAAAGCCACGTTCGGCATCGACCACCGCAATTTCAAAATCCCGCGCCATCGCCAGATGCTGCAGGCCATCATCGGAGAGGATCACGTTGACCCCGGCATCGAGCAGCAGCTTTACGGCTCGCGCCCGCTGGCGGCAAACCGCCACCGGGCCGCCCGCTCGCCGGCGCAACAGCAATGCCTCATCGCCGACCAGATCCGGATCACTGTCGGCCTCGACCCGTAGCGGGCGTGAACCGCGGGCGGCGGTGCCGCCATAACCGCGCAGCACGATACCGGGCGAGAGGCCCTCGGCACGCAGCCTGGCGCTCAGCCAGATCACCAGCGGGGTCTTGCCGCTGCCGCCAACCGTGAGGTTGCCGACCACGATGACGGGCCGCTGCAGGCGCTCGGAGCGGCGCCAGCCGCGCTCGTAGGCGGCGCGGCGCAGCTGAACCGACAGGCCGAAAAGCCACGACAGCGGCCGCAGCGCCAGTGGCGGCGGCGTATCGCGATACCAGATCTGTTGCAGCCGCCCGGCCACGCGTGCGCCCGGCGCCTAAGCGCTGAACTGCAACCGGTGCAGGTCCGCGTAGACACCGCGCCGTTCGAGCAGCTCGGCATGCGCGCCATACTCGACCACCTCGCCATCGCGCAGCACCAGGATCCGATCGGCCTTCTCCACCGTCGAGAGGCGGTGTGCGATGACGAACGTGGTGCGATTGCGCAGCAGCTGGTCGAGGGCTGCCTGGATGTGCCGTTCCGCCGCCGTGTCGAGCGCCGAGGTGGCTTCATCGAGTATCAGTATGGGTGTGTCGCGCAGCAACGCGCGCGCGATCGCAATGCGCTGGCGCTGCCCCCCCGAAAGCATCACGCCGCGATCGCCCACCTCCGTGTCCAGACCCTGCGGCAGCTGCTCGACGAATTCCATCACATAGGCCGCGCGCGCAGCCGACTGCAGCTGCGCCTCGCTGATATCGCTGGCGCCAAAGATGATGTTGTTCCGGATGGTGTCGTTGAACAGCACGACTTCCTGGCTGACGAGGCTGATCTGGCGGCGCACATCCCGCAGCGAGTACTCGCGGATATCCACGCCATCGATCAGCACGCTGCCGGAGGTGGGATCGTAGAAGCGCGCCAGCAGCGATACCAGCGTCGATTTGCCGCTGCCGGAGCGGCCGACGATGGCGACCGTGGCCCCGGCCGGCACGCTGAGCGAGATATGACGCAGTACCGCGCCCTTCTCCACGGCGTACTCGAAACCGACGTCCCTGAATTCCACCTCACCGCGCGCGCGCCCGAGCGGGCGCGTACCGCCCTGCGGCTCACCGGGCGTGTCGAGTACTTCGAACACGCTCGCGCCCGCGGCGATGCCCTGCTGCATCGGGCCGGCGACGGCCAGTACGCGCTTGAGTGGTTGCAACACCTGGAACAGCGCCAGCAGGAAGGGGAAGAATCTTTCCACCGTCAAAGTGCCAGCCTGCAGCTCGCGATTGGCGATGTAGAGCACCGAAGCCAGTCCGACCGCGGCGATCATCTGCACGACCGGGTTGGCGCTGGCACGCGCATTGATCAGGCGCACGTTGGTGCTGCGGTTCAGTTCGTTGGCCGCCTCGAACAGACGCGCGACATGTCCCTGCGCGTTGAACACCTTGACCACGCGATGCGCATCCAGCGCCTCCTTGGTGACGCGCGTGACATCGCCCATCGAATTCTGAATGCGCTTGCTATAGCGGCGGAAGCGGACATTGACCTTGCGAACCAGCCACGCGATCGCAGGTGCAACGAACAATGCGTACAGGGCCAGACGCCAATTGAGGTAGAACAGCGCGCCGACGTTGAACACGATCGAGAGCGAGTCGCGGATGATGACAGTCAGTGCATCGGTGGTTGCCGCGGCCACCGTCTCGGCGTTGTAGGTCAGCCGCGACAGCATCGTGCCGGAGGATTCGCGGTCGTAAACCGAGGTCGGCAGCCGCAGGTAATGGGCGAACAGATCGTTGCGAATCGACTTGATGACCTGCCGGCCGACCCAGAATGGAAAGTAAGTGGCAAGATAGTCGCCCAGTCCGCGGACCGCGAAAATGCCGAGCACTGCCAGCGGCAGCCATGCCAGCACCTCGCGGTGCTGTTCCAGCGCCAGCGCGCTGGTCAGATAGCTCTTGGTAAACGTGATCGTCAGCAGGTCGGTGCCGGCATACAGCAGCATGCCGAGCACACCGAGCAGGTACATGCCCACAAAGGGACGCGCATAGCCCAGCAGCCGGCGGTATACGCCGCGCGCCTGCTCGATGTTGGAGGCGCTGGCAGGACTGCCCGGCGCGGGTCGATTCAAGGCGATCCCGCTTGGGGCTCGGTGAGAGTGGCGACGTTCATCTGCGTGAATCCCAGATGACCGAGCACGTCCATGGCCGTGACCACCGATTGATGGCTCGCCCGCCCATCGGCGCGGATCGTGACCGGCGCAGAGCGTGCCGCGGCGGCGCTGCTCTTGAGGATGGCGGCGCGCAGCGTGTCAGGGCTGGAATTGACCAGTTCCCGGCCATTGACCAGGTAGGCGCCAGCGGCACTGACCGAGATCACCAGCGCATCGGGCGCAACCCGCTCCTGGGCCTGATTGTTCACCTGTGGCAGGCGGATGCGCAGGCGCCCTTCGGCCGTGAAATTCGAGGACAGCATAAAGAACACGACCAGCAGCAGCACGACATCGATCAACGAAGTGACGTTGATTTCCGGCTCCTCGGTTCGGCGCGGCTTGAGGTTCATGCGACGGCGGAGCTCTACGCCTGCGCGACCTGTGCCGCCGCGGCCGCGGCCGGCGCGGCCGGCGCGGATGGCTGCAGATTGTGGCTGGCCGACGGCGCGCGTGCCGCGGGCGGCGGCGAGGTGACGGTATCGGGTTGCCGTCGGGCGGCCGCCTCGAACGAATCAACCAGCCGCAGCGCGTTCTTTTCCATTTCGATGACGATGCGCTCGACGCGCCCGCGAAGATAGCGGTAGGCAATCAGCGACGGTATCGCCACGCACAGGCCCGCCGCGGTCGCCACCAGCGCCTCGGCGATACCCCCCGAGAGCATGCGCGGGTCGCCCGCTCCGCCGGCATTTATGGCATTGAAGGCCTTGATGATGCCGGTGACGGTACCCAACAGGCCCAGCAGCGGCGATACACCGGCGATGGTCCCCAGTGTATTCAGGAATCGTTCGAGTTCGTGAACCGTATGCCGCCCGGTATCCTCCAGGCGCTCCATGAGCACTTCCCGGGGGCGGTGCCGATTCAGCAGACCCGCGGCGAGCAGTCGGCCGAGCGGCGAATTCTGCTCCAGCGCTGCGATGACCTTGTCATTGATCTGATGTGTCTCGACCAGCTTCCAGACCTTTTGCATCAGATCGGGCGGCAAAACCCGCCGATCCTGCAGCGTCCAGAGCCGCTCCAGTATGATGGCCGCGGAAACGACGGAACACAGCATGATGGGCCACATCAGCGTTCCGCCCGCCTGCACGATTTCCCACATTTCCGGCGTCGACTCCTACTGATTTTCGAGCGGCGGCCGCATGATACCTAAAGCCTGCCGCCCGCAGCGCAAATTCGAGACGCTGCACCTATGGACTATTACCTGCAATTGCTAGAGTCAGAGGGCCATGCCTCGCCGGTTAGCTAAAAAACTCGCGACCCTGATCCGTACGCGGCGCCATAAATGGTACCTGAACATTTTCGGCGACCGGTTGACGGACTCACACTTATGGACACTGAACCGTCACTCGATCACGGCTGCGTTCGGCGTCGGCATCGCGGTGAGCTTCATCCCGCTGCCGATCCATCTGCCGCTGGTGGTACTCGCGGCGCTGTGGTGGCGATTGAATCTCGCGGTGGCGATCGCGGCGACCTACCTGGTCAATCCCTTCACGATGGTCCCCGCCTACTATATGGCCTACCGAGTGGGGGCGGCGTTGTTGCGTTTCAAGCCGCACCACTTCGAATTCCACCTGACCTGGAACTGGCTCGAACATGGCCTCGGGCCCGCCTGGCGCCCTTTCCTGCTCGGCTGCCTGGTTTGCGGCGTGGTACTGGGCCTCACAGGCCGCTTCGCACTCGAGTTCTCCTGGCGCATGGCAACCATGAACCGCTATCGGATCCGCCGGAAGCGGCGCGCACTCAGGACGTCGCCGGCACCGGCGGCCGCAGCTGACCGCCTTCCAGCTCCAGCACCCGATCCATGCGCGCCGCCAGGCGCGGATCGTGCGTCACGACCACCAGGCTCGTACCCATCTCGCGATTGAGCTCCAGCATCAACGCAAATACCTGCTCCGCATTGCGTCCATCAAGATTGCCGGTCGGTTCATCCGCCAGCACCAGTTGTGGCGAAGTCACCAGCGCGCGTGCCACGGCCGTTCTCTGCCGCTCACCGCCGGATAATTGGTGCGGCTTGTGATTGAGCCGCTGCGCAAGGCCCACGCGCGCGAGCAGTGCGCGGGCACGTTCGGCGGCGCTTGCAGCGGACTCGCGCCGCACCAGCAATGGCATCGCCACATTCTCCAGCGCGGAGAACTCGGGCAGCAGGTGATGAAACTGGTAGACAAAGCCGATGCTGCGATTGCGCAGCGCACCGCGCTCGCGTTCGCCGAGCTCATGAATATTGCGGCCATCGATGATCACCTGGCCCGCGTCCGGCCGGTCGAGCCCACCCAATATCTGCAGTAGTGTCGTCTTGCCGGAACCGGAGGCGCCGATGATGGCCAGTCGCTCACCGCGCTGAACCTCCAGCTGCACATCCAGCAGCACCTCGAGCGTAGCCGAGCCTTCGCGGAAACTGCGGCGTACGGCCCGGGCCGATAGCACAGCGGACGTGCCGTCAGTCATGCCGCAACGCCTCTGCCGGCTGCGTGCCGGCCGCACGCCATGCGGGATAGAGCGTTGCCACCGCGCAGAGCGCAAACGCGAGGCTGCAGATTCGCAGCACATCGCCCCATTCCGCATACGCAGGCAGGTCGCTCATGAAGTACACCTTTGCATCCAGAAAATGTGTGCCGAGCACGCGCTCGAGCGCATGTACCAGCGACTCGAGATTGGCGGACAACGTCAGCCCGAGCGCCGCACCGGCGGCGGTACCAGCCAGTCCGATGAAGGCTCCCTGGATCGAGAACACAGCCAGAATGCTGCCGGGGGCAGCACCGATCGTGCGCAGGATCGCGATATCGCCGCGCTTATCCTTCACCACCATGACCAGCGCTGCGACGATATTGAACGCGGCCACCGCGACCACCAGCATCAGGATCACGAACAGCATCGACTTGGTGATCTCGATCGAGCGGAAGAAATTGGCGTGGTTTCGCGTCCAGTCGCTGACGTAGTAGCCGCCGCCCAGCGAGACCGCAAGGTTGCGCACCACGCGCGGAGCAGTGAACGGATCACGCAAAGCCAAGCGCACACCCGTGACGCGGTCGCCGAGCTGGTAGAGACGCGCCGCATCGGCAAGGTTCATGAGCGCGAGACCGCGATCATATTCATACATGCCCGAATGAAAGATCCCGCTCACATGGAAGCGGCGCATGCGCGGCTCGATGCCCGCGGGCGTTGCATCTCCCTTGGGCGCGATCAACACCAGATCATCTCCCACGTGCGCTGCCAGCGCCGCCGCGAGCGCATCGCCGAGGATGAGCCGGTAGCTGCCATCGGACAGATCGTCGATGCTGCCACCCTGGATGCGATCGGCCAGGCCGACGGTGCGGCGTTCCTGTGCCGGATCCACGCCGCGCACGGTGGTGCCGGCCGTGTGATCGCCGTGCATGAGCAGCGCCTGTGCCTCGATATACGGGGCGGCAGCCAGCACTTCGGGCATGGTCAGCGCCCGCGCCTGATCGGCGCGCCAGTCGTTGAGCGTGCCATCGAGTCCCATGAGCGTCGCGTGCGAGGTCACGCTCAGGATGCGGCTCTTGAGCTCGCGCTCGAAGCCGTTCATGACCGACAGCACCACGATCAGCACCGCGACGCCGATCGCCAGACCGAGCACCGATACCACGGTGATGAAGGACAGAAAGCCGCGCCCCTGCGTCGCACTCAGATAACGGATTCCGATCAGCCATTCGTAGGGACGCATCATGCTATTCGTAGCGCAGCGCGTCGGCCGGCGGTGTGCGCGCGGCGCGCAGCGCCGGGTATATGGTGGAGAGCAACGTCAGGGTAAAGGCGGCAGCCGCTATCCAGAGCACATCGTGCGGGTGCACCTCGGATGGAATCGTCGTTATGTAGTAGACCTGCGCGTCCAGGAAGTGGAATCCGAACAGCCGCTCGAGCACCGGCACGATGGCATCGACGTGCAGCGCCACGAGCACGCCCAGGGCCAGGCCGCCGGCGACGCCGAACCAGCCGATGGCGATGCCCTGGGTCATGAATATGCGCAGCACGCTGCCGGGCGAGGCGCCGAAGGTGCGCAGAATGGCGATGTCGGTACGCTTGTCGTTGACCACCATCACCAGCATCGCCACGGTATTGAACGCCGCCACCGTGACGATCAGCAGCAGGATCAGGGCCATCATGGTTTTCTCGATGCGGATCGCTCGGAAATAGCTGGCGTTGTCCTCGGTCCAGTCGCTGCTGCTGAACCCTGCCGGCAGGGCGGCGCGCACCGCGGGCATGAAGCGTCCCACTTCGAGAGCGTCGGTGAAGCGCAGCCGCAGTCCGCTCGAGCCGAGCGCATGCGGCGCAAATGCCCGCACATCCTCGAATTGTGCCAACAACAGCGAATTGTCGAGTTCCTCGAGCCCGGCCTGGAACACGCCGCCGACCGTGAACTGGCGCAGGCGCGGCTCAGGCAGCCCGGAGTCCGATGACATCGGCACCAGCAACGTGATTGGATCGCCCACATGCAGCCCCAGCTGCTCGACGATGTCGCGCCCGACGATCACGGCGTTGCTGCCCGGCTTGAGTGCCGCAAGACCGCCCTCCACCAGCAACGAGCGCACGTCCGCCACGCTCTGCTCCAGGGCCGGATCGATGCCGCGCAGCTGTACCGGCAGCATGTCCGGCCAGTGCACCGCCAGGGCGGTCAGCTCGATGTAAGGCGATACCCCGGTCACGCCCGGGAGCGTCTGCAGCCGCTGCCGCAGTGCCTGCTCGCCATCCACGGAGGGGGGCCCCTGGTCGACCACCCGCGCCTGGGCACCCAGTGCCAGCAGGCGATCCCGCAGTTCCCCCTCAAAGCCGTTCATGACCGACAGGATCACGATCAGAGCGGCCACGCCCAGCGAAACCCCGGCCAGCGACACCCAGGTGATCAGGGACACGAAGAATTTGTGTTGCCGCGAGCGCACATAGCGCAGGCCGATGAACACAGGCAACGGCTGAAACATCTGCCGGCATTTAAGCACAGGCGACCCCGAAACAGGACCTGGATCACAGAAACAGGCCGGTCCCGGCGGGGCGGCGCAGGCGCCTCCTGCGCCCGGTGCTATAGTCCGGCTCCGTGGATGGCACAGCGCGCAGGTGCATCATGATCAGGACACAGGTATCGAAAGCCTTGAGGCTGGAACCCTGGCGAATTGCGGCCCTCGCGGCTGCATTGGCCGCGCTCTATTGCGGCACGGTACGCGCCGAAACCATCGCCGTGGACGATCAGGTCGCGGTGCGCAATTCGGATGTCAATTGCCCCGGCCGCGGCATGACCATGAAGACGGTGGAGGAGAAGTTCGGCGCACCGCAGGAGCGGCACGAGGCGGTCGGCCAGCCGCCCATCTCGCGCTGGGACTATCCGACCTTCTCGGTGTTCTTCGAGCACGAATACGTCATCCACTCGGTAGTCAACGCGGGCCAGTGAAGCCTGCGTAACTCGCGGCTAGAGTTCGCGCAATCCGCTCGTCACCGGCATCCGGGCGGCGCGTAGCGCCGGGAACAGGCCGCCGACGAATCCGATCACGAGCGCCCACTTCAGGCCCGTCCAGAGCAGCGCGGGCGACACCTCGAAGGCGAACACGACCTGGCTGAAGTTCGAACCCAGCGTCGACACCGTGTAGTGGTCGAACAGCAGCCATGCCAGCCCCGCACCGATCAGCCCCCCGAGCAGTCCGAGCAGCATCGTCTCGAGCAGCACCGAGACGATGACGGGTACACCGCGGAAGCCGATCGCGCGCAGCGTTGCAATCTCGCGTGTACGGGCCGCAACGGCGGCGTACATGGTATTCAATGCACCGAATACCGCACCAATGGCCATGATCGCGCCGATCGTGATGCCCAGAATATCGATGAAGGTTGCCAGCCGGGCGGATTGCTCACTGTAGTAGGTGCGTGTGGTCCGGGCCTCAACCTTCAGGCGCGGGTCGCTTGCGAGCGCGGCTTTGAAGGCATCGAAGGCGGCCGCGTCCGTCAGCAGCGCAGTCACCGATGTGGTGCTGCTGCCGCGCCGGTAGGCGGGGCCGACGATGTCGGCATCGCCCCAGATTTCGCTGTCGTAGGCGTCGTCCGATTGGAACTCGCCGACCACGGTCCAGCTCTGCCCGTTGAGATTGATGCTCGAGCCGATATCCACATTTGCAAACTGGGAGCGCGCGCCCTTGCCCGCGATCAATTCGCGCAGCCCCGGTTGAAATTTGCGGCCGGCCACGATCCGCAGCGCCGGTCGCAGCTCCCAGGCGCGCTCACTGACACCTCGCAACTCGACATTGGCGTCCAGCCCGGTGCTCTTTTTCGGCAGCGAGGTGATCACAACGAGTTCGGGGGAAGCGATGGGCAACCCCTGGGCGTTGCGCATGACCTGCGGCAACTGCGAGATCAGCTGCGCGCTGTCATGGTCGAGCACGGAATTGATCTCGCTCTGCGCGCCAGCGCGCATGACGATGACCGCGTCGTCACGGCCGGTCTGCCTGAGCGTCGAGGCGAAGCCCGCGCCCATGGCAAGTACTGCCACGAGTACGCCGACCACGCCGGCAATACCCACGACCACGACAAGCGAAGAGCCGAGGCGCTGCGGAATGGTCAGAATTGCGACCAGCGTCACCGACCAGGCCTGTCGTCCCGAGCGTGTCGCGACCAGCCAGAGCAACAACAGCAGCAGTAGCCCGCCGATGATCATGGTCGCACCCTTCAACGTCCGGCGAGCGCATCGACTATGCGCAGGCGCATGCCGCGTCGTGCCGGCAGCGATCCGACCAGCAGTCCGATCAGCACCATGATGGCGAGGCCTCGCGCCCAGATCGGCGCGCCCACGGGCAGCATTGGCAGCGCCCCGCCGATGCTGACGCTGAGCGCGCTGACAGCGACGCCTGCGAGCAACAGCCCCGCCGCGCCGCCCAGCACGATCAGCAGTACGGACTCGGCGAGCACCAGCAACAGCACGCTGCGATTGGAGAACCCGATGGTCTTGAGCACGGCGAATTCGGGAACGCGTTCGCGAACCGCCTGGGCCATCGTGTTGCCCGTCAACAGGATCAGCGTAAAGAAGACCGCACTCATGATCATGCCGACAATCATGCCGATATCGCCGAACTGGCTGACGAAGCTCGCCTGAAAGGCCTGCTCGGTCTGGGTCTTGGTTTCGTGGTCGGAATTGACGGACAGCATGTCGATGGCCTGCGCGACACGGGCCGCCATCTTGCGATCGGACACGCGCGACACGTACCAGCCCACGTTACCGTTGCCGAAGGCGCGCGCCTCATCGAAGTAGTCCCAGTTGAAGAACAGCACATCCTCCTGATCTTTCTGCTTGGGGTCGTTTTCGTGGAAGATGCCGACCAGGTCGAAAGTCCAGGCGTTGCTGCCGCCCTTTTGCGGGAAGATCGTGGCCTGCAGCGGTATCTTGTCGCCAAGTTTCCATTGGTATTTGCGGGCCAACCGCTCACCCACGACCGCGCCCGTGCGCGTGTTGCGAAACGCCTCGCGCTCGGCCGGGCTGAGCTGCCACTCCGGGTAAAGATCCAGGAAATTTGCCGCCACCGCCTCGTTGGCAAAGAAATTCTTGGGATCCTGGTAGACGCCGCCGAACCAGTTGGCATAGCTGACCTCGGCCACGCCGGGCGTCGAGGCGATGCGCTCCAGCAGACTCTTGGGAAGCGATAGCGTGAAGGAGATCCTGGATACGGTCACCAGCCGGTCGACGCCGGCGATATCGTGGCCCGCATTGGCAAAGGCGCTGCGCACCGAATCGAGCAGGCCGAACAGCAGAAACGCAGCCAGTACCGACAGCAGCGTAAAAATCGTGCGGGTCTTGCGGCGCAACAGCGCGCTCAGCACCAGATGCAGGTATTTCATGGGAGCGGCAGCTCGCCGTGCTCGACCAGAGTGCCCTTGTCCAGGTGCAGCGTATGGCTCGCATATTCGGCGGCTTTCGGATCGTGCGTGACCATGATAATCGTCTTGCCATGCTCGCGATTGAGCCGCTGCAGCAGGCTCAGGACTTCCGCCGCGGACTGTCGATCCAGATCACCCGTGGGTTCATCGCACACCAGCAGCGTGGGATCCGAGACGATCGCGCGCGCGATGGCCACGCGCTGTTGCTGCCCGCCCGACAGCTCACCTGGCTTATGCGCCGACCGATCCCGCAGTCCCACCAGTTCGAGGGCAATATCGGCGTTGCGTCGCCGCTGCGCGGCGGACAGTCGCGTCAGCAGCAGCGGCAACTCGACGTTGCGCCGCGCCGTGAGCACGGGCAGCAGGTTGTAGAACTGGAATACGAATCCGACGTGCGCTGCGCGCCAGCGCGCCAGCGCGCCCTCCGAGAGGCGATCGATGCGCTCGCCGCCGATC
>Ga0302308_10001147_pt1 | contig 21646 bp, 17 predicted proteins | sample III_Palsa_E3_3_FD_200531 | JGI IMG/M metagenome (GOLD analysis project Ga0302308, IMG submission 200531) | Peat permafrost microbial communities from Stordalen Mire near Abisko, Sweden - III_Palsa_E3_3 | ecosystem: Environmental > Terrestrial > Soil > Palsa > Peat permafrost | place: Sweden...
AATTGGCGGGATTGGAGGTTTTCTCCTCGACGATCTTGGCATCGGCCAAGGAGAGCAGGAGCTTGTGGATCTTCGCGGCATCGGCCGGATAGTCGCCGCGCTGTGCCACGCTCCATTGGCCGCCCGTGTGATGCAGCGTGACTGCGGGCTCGGCGGCGCCTTTCTGCAAGTCGATCTCGCTCACCGTGCCGAGCGCGCTCGTGAGCTGAGGCAAAAACAGCGCGCCCTCGGCGCGCGGCTCGCCGGAGTCGCGTCTCGAGCCCAGATAGAGGGCGGCCGCGAGCACGATGAGCGCGGCGACCATCAATCCCGTGAATCGTCCGCGGCTCATGCGGGCTTGCCCGCGCTCGCGCGACGCCGGCGTCGCAGGCTGAGGAGCAGCGCTCCCACAAGAGCCACGGCGAGCGGCGCGATGGCGATGTTGATCACTTTCAGCCAGATGTCGAGGCGGTTGATCTCGACATCGAGCCCGCGCTGAGTTTCGCGCAGCTCCTTGCGCACGTGCGCCTTCTCCGCGGTGAAATTCTTGACCTCTTGCTCCTGCTCGGGGGTCAGCATGAGCGAGGCCTGATCGTTGCGCTTGCTCTGCAGCTCGGTCAGTTTCGATTCGGTCTGTTGCAGCTCGCTTTGCAGCTCGAGCACCTTGGCACGCAGCCGGTCGTCCGCCCGGCGCTTGAGCGCTTCCACCCGCTCGAACGGCCTCGAGAAGGTCGCGCGTCCACGAATGCTGATGAGCGCGCTCGAACCGCCCAGGTTGTCGAGTGCATTGGCGACCAAGTCGCCGTTACTGGCGAACGCCTGGCTGATGCGTTGGCCCATGAGCTCGCGGGTCTGCACCCACATGTAATCCATGAGCATATCGGTGTCGGCGATGATCACGATATTGGCGGAGCCCACGGATTTCGCCAGGTGCGCGATCGGCGGCCCGGCCGCGGGCTTCTGATCGGCGGGCGCGCCTTGCGGATAGGCCGACGACACGGGACCCGTGATGCGAGCAGCGAGCGCGTAGCGTATGCCGGTGGGCTTGAAGCCGTCGCGCAAGCTCGCAGGATCCGTCGTCGGCCCGAAGCGCACCGCGGGCAACGGCGCGGCACTCGTCGAGCTCATGAGCAAGGACTCGAACTTGGTGGTCGCGCCGGCGCGCGGCGCGAGGAAGCCCGCGGTCGCCACGTTGATCGTGTCGAGCGAGGCGGTGTCGATGTCCTTGTTGTTCATGTCGTCTTTGCGCAGTCCGAGGATGCCGATGTGACGAGTCGGCGCTCCCTGCGCGCTCGCGCGCACCTCGAGGCCCAGATCGAGATCGGCAACCACCTTGGTAGGATCGTAGGCGACGCCCCAGGCCGTGAGCAGCGGCTCCAAATCGGAGGAGCGGTTCGCCCCGGCGCCGGCAAAGGGATTCTGCGGATCCTGGCCGCTCGTGTCCGCGCCGCTGTCCGGATCGACGAACAACAAAACCTTTCCGCCGCGCATGACGAACTGATCGATGGCGTAAAGCGTCTTCGGCTGCAAGTTCTTCGGGTGCACGATCATCAATACATCGACGTCTTTGTCGATGTGATCCAGATCGGTCGTGAGCGTGCGAATGGTGAAGAGCTGCTCGAGCTGCGAGAGGATCGGCCAGGTCTCGCCCATCTGCCCCGTCATGGGATTGAACTGGCCCTGCATCGGCAAGCTGCTCACGAGTCCGACGACAGGCTTCTTGGGATTGGCAAGCTCTTGAATGAGCTTGGCCACATCGTACTCGAGGAATTCCTCGCGGTCGGGCGTGAACCCCGGGATCACCGAGCGGCCGTCCGTCGAGTTCGTGCCGGCGAGTCCGAAGTAGAGCGATCCGCCCGTGCCGTCGCCCAGCGGAAGCGGCTGCAGTCCCGCTTCGGCGGCGCGGTCCTCGTCCTCCGAGAAGGGCTGGGGATCGATCACTTGCAGGCGTATCTTGCCGCCCGCGCGCGCCGTCACTTCCTCGAGAAACTCACGCACCCGCGCCGCGTACGGCATGATGAGCGGCGATTGCTTGGCCGCCGCATCCCGCGAGAAATAAAAGTACAGATTGATCGGCTCCTTGATCTCCCCGAGCACCTGCTTGGTGCCGGCGGTCAGCGTGTACAGACGATTTTGCGTGAGATCGAGCCGCATGCCGCGCAGGGCAAGGTTGGAGAGCATCACCACGCCAAGAAACAGCACCGCGAGCGCCACCAGGCCGCCGATGCCGAAACCCGTTTTTTGCCAGCGTTTCGTCGTCACCTATTCCGCCTTCTTCATGTCGAGCACGAGCGCCGTCGCCGTCAACCAAAAGACGATGAGCGCCACGAAGTACACCAGGTCGCGCAGGTCGATGACCCCTTTGGAGATCGCTTCGAAATGCGAGTAGAAGCTCAAGGAGGCGATCGCATCGACGAGTGTTTGCGGCAGCACGTCGCGCACGAAGTCGAGCACCAGGGGAAATCCGGCGAGCAGAAACACGAACCCGACGAGCGCCGCGGTGATGAAGGCGATCACCTGGTTGCGCGTGGCGGCGGACAGGCACGTGCCGATCGCGAGAAAGCCGCCCGCCATCAGGAAGCTCCCGACATAGCCCGCGACGATGGCGCCGTTGTCGGGGCTGCCGAGGTAATTCACCGTGATCCAGATGGGGAAGGTGAGCGCCAGGGCCACGCCCGCGAACACCCAAGCCGCGAGGAACTTGCCCACCACCGCCTGCCACAGGGTGATCGGCAACGTCATCAGCAGCTCGATGCTGCCGCTGTTGCGCTCCTCCGCCCACATGCGCATGGAGATCGCCGGAATGAGCACGAGATAGAGCCACGGATGCCAGCGGAAGAAGGGCTGCAAGTCGGCCTGGCCGCGCTCGAAAAAGCCGCCCACCTGAAAGGTGAACACGGCGGACAGCACGAGAAAGATGACGATGAATACATACGCTAGCGGCGTCGCGAAATAACTCTTCAGCTCGCGCCGGAAGACTATCGAGGTTTGGCTCAAGGCTGTGCTCCCCCATCGGCCGCGGCGCTGCCCGGCGTCGGCGCCAGCGCGTCGTGCGCCGCGACGCCGCGGCGAGTGAGGCGCCTAAAGACCTCATCGAGCCGTCCCGATTCGAGATGCAGCTCGGGCACGTCCCAGTCGCGCTGGGTGATGAGCGTGCTCACCGCCGGCAGTGCGTTCTTGCCTGGGTGCGGGACCGCTGTGAGGCGCAGCTCGCGCTCGTCGGCCTCGAGCTCGGCGACCTCGGGGAGAGCGCCGATCTCGCGCCGTGCCGCCGTGAACTGCTCGCGGCGGTCGAAGCGCAGGCTCACGGCGTGGTGATAGCGCGAGCGGGCCTCGAGCGCGGCCGGGGATTCATCGGCCACGATGCGCCCGTCCGCGATGATGATGGCGCGTGTGCACACCTCGTGCACCTCCTCCAGAATATGGGTGGATACGATCACCAGCTTGTCCTTGCTGAGCTCGTTGATGAGGCGCCGTACTTCGTGCTTCTGGTTGGGATCGAGGCCGTCGGTCGGCTCGTCCAAGATCAGCACCTGCGGGTCGTGGATCAAGGCCTGAGCCAAGCCTACGCGCCGCCGAAATCCCTTGGAGAGAGTCTCGATCACCTGGTCGATGACGGGCCCGAGCGCCAGACGATCGACCACCACGGCGAGCCGCTCGCGCCGCCGCTCGCCCTTGAGGCCGCGCACATCGGCAATGAAGTCCAGGAACTCCGCCACCGTCATCTCACCATAGCTCGGGGCGCCCTCGGGCAGATAGCCGATGCAAGATTTGGCAGCGACGGGTGCCCGCTCGATATCGTGGCCGCACACCGTGACCTCGCCGGCCGTGGGCGAGATGAAGCCCGCGATCATGCGCATGGTGGTGGATTTGCCGGCGCCGTTCGCGCCCAAGAAGCCGAGTACCTCGCCGGGCGCGACCGAGAAAGTCAAGTCGTCCACGGCCAGGATGTCGCCATAGCGCTTGGATAGGTTTTTAATCGTGATCATGGCCCCGCCTTTGAGCGCATTTTGACGAAGCGGTTCCCTAAAATCGGGACTTAAGCCTCGAGGCAGCTGCGCTAGCTGCCGCCGGCCTTCTTCTCGATGGCCGTTTTATTGTCCTTCAATATCCGTCTTACCTCGGGCAACGGCGGCCGATCCGCCATGCGGGCGATCAGCTCGGCGAGCTCGTACCACTTCCTTCCCCACTGTACCAGACGCGCCGCATCGGCAATTACCTGGTCCCGCGCGGCGTCGGCATTCTGAGCGGCGGCGATTTTAGCAGGTTGTTTGGAGGCGGGTCGCCCCGGCGCGGCTTCCGCGCCGCGGCGTTCGGTGCGCGTGAGGTTTGCCGTGCTCACGGGCTGCGGCGCCCGGCGCTTCGCGGCAGCCAACTGCGGCATTTCCCGAGTGGCGGTGGGGCTATCCGGAGCGCTGCGTCCGGCCGCGGGTTTCTGCGCCGGCCGCTTCGCCGCGGCGAACCTCGGCATCTCCCGCGTGACGCTCGTGGTGCCGGTGGAGGCGGCCCGATGCTCGGCGCCTTTCGCGGGGGGGCGCTTGGCAACTGCTTGCGCAGCGGCTTGGGCTGAAGCCTCGGGACTGCGCTCGAGCTCGCGCTCGTCGGCCTTTTCGGCGAGCGGGATGAAGCGCTCGATATGCTCGGAGCCGATGAGGTTTGCCAGAAAAGTCATGAGCTCGAGGGAGTCGGCGAACTTGGTGTCGCCCTGTGCGATGCGCTCCCGGACCTGCGCCTTCAAGGCGACCGCCTTTTGCGAGGCCAGATCGATGATCCAGCGGCTCGGCCGTTGATGCTCCGGCCAGGATTGCACCTTCCAGTAGCTGTCGCTGTCGAGCTCGGCGTACTTGGCGTGCAGCTCGAGGCTCTTCAGCCACTTCTCCAAAAGCTCCAGCAGGCGTTCATCGGCGGGTGTCGGCATGGGGGCCCTCTCGGTCGCCGCCACCCTAAACGAACCGCCGGCAGATGGCTACCGTCTGCGTCGCTCTGGCGCGCGAGTTGCGGCGCGGGCGGGCCGGCGGTGGCTCGCGTAGACTTCCGGCATGTGTGGTATTGCGGGAATCATCGGCTCACGGGCGAGCCTCGAAACGGTCAATGCCATGACGAGCTTGCTCCGCCACCGCGGACCGGACGGCGAGGGGTCATGGAGTGCACCGGGTGTCGTGCTCGGCCACCGGCGATTGTCGATCATCGACTTATCGCACGCCGCCGATCAGCCCATGGTGCTCGGCTCACGGGTGCTCACCTATAACGGCGAGATCTATAATTACGAAGCGCTGCGTGCGCAGCTCCCCGGACCCTGGCGCTCGACCAGCGATACGGAGGTGCTGTTGCACCTGCTCGCGAGCGAGGGCAGCGCCGGGTTGCGCAAAGTCGTCGGCATGTTCGCTTTCGCGCTGTGGGAGGGGGACGCACGGCGCTTGACGCTGGTGCGCGACCGGCTCGGTATCAAGCCGGTTTACTACCGGATCCTGCCCGATGGCCTGGCGTTCGCCTCGGAGCTCAAAGCGCTGCTCGTGCTGGACAAGCCGCAAATCGATGCAAGTGCCGTGCGCGACTATCTGTTTCACGGCTATGTGCCGGCTCCGAAGTCGATCTACCGCGGCATCTGCAAGCTGCCGGCCGGCCACACGCTCACCTGGCAGGACGGCCGCGTGCGCATCGAGCGCTGGTGGAAGCCTTCGGCGGCCATCAAGGCGCGCACCGAAGATGAGACGCTGCAAGAACTCGATGCGCTGCTGCGGGAGGTGATCCCGGCGCACACCCTGGCGGACGTCCCGGTGGGTGTCTTCTTGAGCGGCGGAATCGATTCCGCGCTCACGGCCTCGTACCTGAACGCGCCGCATACCTACAGCCTGGGCTTCGATGCCAGGGAGCGTTCCGAGCTCGAAGGCGCGCGTGCCGCCGCGACGCATCTCGGCACGGTGCACACCGAAATGACCGCGCAAGCGGCGGATTTCGAGCAGGCGCTCGATGCGATCCCGCGGATTTTCGACGAGCCCTTTGCCGACAGTGCGGCATGGTCAAATTATCTCATCGCAGAGTTCGCACGCCGCGAGGTGACGGTCGCACTCAGCGGGGAGGGAGGCGATGAGGTCTTCTGCGGCTATCCACGCTACTGGTCGAGCATCGGCGGGCGCTCGAGCGTGCTCAATCGGACGCTGGCGCGCTGGCTGCCGCCGCTCTCGCGGCTCGGTGCCTCGATGCAGCGCCACGCCTACACGGGCCTGCCGGCATTCGCGGCCGCCTTGGGCGGCATGCCGCGGGCGCAGATCGAGCGGCTGCTCGCGCGCGATTGGCTCGAGAGCGGCTACGATTATCTGTGGTTTTACCGGCAGTTCTGGCGCGAGGGAGAGGATGCGCTGGTGCAGTTGCGCTGGCTCGATCTGCACACCTCCCTCGCCGAAGGGTTGCTGACGAAGGTGGATCGAACGAGCATGGCGCATTCGCTCGAGGTGCGCCCGCCGCTGCTCGATAATCGGCTGGTGGAGTTCATGCTGAGCGTCGATCCGTCGCTCCTCGTCGATCGGCGGCGCCGTCGCGGCAAGTTGCTGGAGCGCCGGCTCATGCAGCCGCGGCTCCCGCCCGGTCATCTGGAACGTCCCAAGTCCGGATTTGGATTGCCGGTGCATCGCTGGCTCAAGTCCCAACCGCGCGTGCTGCACGGGGCGGTCGCGCGACTGCGTGAGCGTGGGGTGCTTGGCCGCTCGGTGGGCCCGGAGTTTCGGCGCGCGTGGTCGCTCCTGGTGCTCGATCGATGGTTCGCCGCCTTTGGCTGAGCCCGGTCTGCGGATTTTATTCGTGCCGGTGTCGGGGCCGTACGGCGTCGGCGAATTCGCACGCTGCTCGGCGATCGCGAGCGCCGCGCTCGAGCGCTGGCCGCAGGCCTCCGTGCATTTCCTGTTGAGTCGCCATGCTCCCTATATCGCAAAGGTTCCGTTTCCCGTCACGCGCTTGCCCGCGTCGGCGACCTTTCACTCGGCGGAGGTCATCGAGTTCATGCGCAGATGGCGTCCCGATGTCGTGATATTCGACAACGCCGGGCGCACCGCCCAGCTCGAGGCCGCGCAGCGCCTCGGTGCGCGCCTCGTGTTCATCAGCTCCCGCCCGCGCCAACGGCGGCGCGCCTTTCGCTTGGCGTGGATGCGCCTGCTCGATGAGCATTGGATCGCGTATCCGAAGCTCATCGCCGGCGGGCTCGGGCTCATCGAGCGGCTGAAACTCACGCTCCTGCGGCGTCCCGCGGTGCGCTATTTGGACGTGATCATGGCGCGCGCCGCGAACAGCACGACGACCAGCGCGAGAGCCGCCGGCCCCGCTGTCTCCGGCGGCAACGACGTCGTCGTGGTACCGGGCGGCGGCACGGGACATCCCGGCGCGGAGGATGCCGCGCAGAAATTTCTGGCCGCGGCCAGAGGACTCGCGGCGGCGGGCTTTGCGACGACCTTCGTGGGTCCGACAGGGGACGCCGGCGAGCCGTCCAACGCGGCGAGCTCCGCGCGGCTCGCGTGTACGGCGTCGTTGCCGCAGGCCGATCTCGCCGCGCTCATGCGCAGTGCACGGCTCGTCATCGTCAATGGCGGCTCCACGTTATTGCAGGCGATCGCCTGTGGAGCGGCGTGCGTGGCCGCTCCGATCGCGGGCGATCAGCTCGAGCGCATCCGCGCCTGCGCGGCCGCCGGCGTCGCGGTGGAAGCGGCGCCGCAAGCCGCCGATCTCGAAGCGCAAGCGCGGCGACTTCTCGAAGACGAGCCCGCGCGCGCCGCGCTCGCGCAGCGCGCGGCGGCACTCGGGCTTGCCGACGGCGTCGAAGTCGCCCTCAATGCGCTCGAGAGCCTGCGGCGGCGGAGCTAAAGCCTCAAATGCCCAACATCGTGCTCTTAGGCTACGACCTCGATCAGCCTTCGTTCCGGCACCGCATGCGCAGTCTCGTGCGGCCGCTCGAAGCCGCCGGCTGGGCAGTGCGCGCGGAACGCTTCCCGAGCGGCCGCTATGGCCTGCGCACCTGGGAGCGGCGTGCGCTGCTTCGCTGGGCGGACGTGGTCGTGATGCATCAGATCAAACTGAGCGCCGTCGAGGCGCGGCTGTTCGCCGCCTTCAGCCGGCGGCGAGTGTTCGATGTGGACGATGCGATCTATGTGCGCAAGCCGCGCCGCCTCGGCGAGCCGGCGGACGAGTCGCTGTGGCGGCGCAAGAAATTCGCGGCGACCTGCCGCGCCGTCGATGCCGTGGCCGCGGGCAACGAGGTGCTCGCGGGCGTTGCGCGCGAGTCGGCGCGGGCGGTCGAGATATTACCCACCTCGATCGACATCTCGGCCTACCGGACGAGCGAAGCGGGCGTCGAGGGGCCGGTGACGATTGCCTGGATCGGAAGTCCCGAGAACCTGACCTACCTCGAGATGCTGCGGCCGGCCCTCGGCCGGCTGACGGTGCGCCATCCCGAGATCAAGCTCAAAGTGATTTGCTCGCGCTTTCCGAACTGGCCGGAGATCAACGTGGAGCGCGTCGTCTGGAGCGAAGCCACCGAAGCGGCCTCGCTCGCCGCCGCCCACATCGGGGTCATGCCGCTCACCGACGATGCCTGGTCGCGCGGCAAGTGCGCTTTCAAATTGCTGCAATATATGGCTGCATCGCTTCCCTGCGTGGCCTCGCCCGTCGGTGCCAACACCGAGGCCGTCATCGACGGCTTCAACGGTTTTCACGCAGCGGGCGATGTCGACTGGGAGCGAAGTCTCGAGCGGCTGATCAATTCCGCGCCGCTGCGCGCCAAGCTCGGCGCCAACGGCCGCGCCCATGTGGCGCGGCGCTATTCGCTGCGCGCCTATCAGACGCAGTACCTCGCGCTGCTCGCGCGTCTCTCCGGTGCCTGACTCAGTTTGGTATGCTTCCGGTATGCCCGCGGTGCATGTCCATCAGATCCTGAATTACTACACGCCGCGCGCGGCGCTCGATCCGGGCTTTTTGGTCCTCGACAACTCCTCCAACGAGCGGCCCGACTGGTACGAGTACTGGCCGATCCGCAAATTCCTGCTGGAGACGCCGCTCGATGAGGACGCGTTCTACGGCTTTCTGTCTCCCAAGTTCCGACTGAAGACGAACCTGAGCGCGGCGCAAGTGCGCGCGTTCATCGAGCGCGCCCCGTCCGGCGTCGACGTTTTCCTGTTCAGTCCGAGCATTCACAACAGCGCCTATTACTGGAACGTGTTCGAGCATGGCGAGTCCGAGCACCCGGGCCTCGCGGGCATCGCCGCGCGCTTCTTCGCGCGCATCGATCCGAACTCGCGGCTCGATGAGCTCGCCTCCGATTCGCGCAACACGGTGCATGCGAACTATTTCATCGCGAAGCCGCGATTCTGGCGCGCGTGGCTCGAGGTCAACGAGCTGCTGTTCGCGATCGCGGAGGATCCCGGCGATGCCCTCGGCGAGGAGCTGCGCACACCCACCGCCTATCGCGGCCGCGCGAGCGTGCAGATGAAGATCTTCCTCATGGAGCGCACGGCGACGTGGCTCCTGAGCCGCGACGCGAGCTTCCGCGCGCAGGCGCGCGATCCGTTCGCTTCCCGCTCGCGCGTCTATAAAGTCCCTCTCGCGGTGGTGTGCGACGCCTTGAAAATCGCCTACACGACGCAGGGGCGCGGGCAGTACAAGGACGTTTTCCACATGCTGCAACAGGTACGCGGGCTGTTGAACTTTCAGGTGCGCATGGGCGAGCGGCTCGGACTATCGCGCGTGCGGCCCTCGCTTCGCGCGCTGAAGTCCTACTGGCAGTCGGATGCACCCTGACACGGAGAGCGACGAGTGACACTGCCCGATCCATCCGCGCGCGAGTTCTGGCAGGGCCGGCGCGTCCTCATCACCGGACACACCGGATTCAAGGGGGCGTGGCTGTGGCTCTGGCTCAAGGGCCTGGGCGCGCGTCTCGCCGGCTACGCGCTCGCGCCGGCCACTCGGCCCTGTCTCTGGGACATCGTGCGCGCCGATGCGCGGCCGGATGAGTCTTCGATCATCGCGGACGTCCGCGAACCGGCCGAGTTGCGCTCCGCGGTCGAGGCGGCGGATCCGCAAGTGGTCTTTCACCTGGCCGCGCAGGCCTTGGTGCGTGAATCCTACGCCGATCCGCTCGCGACTTTCGCGACCAACGTGCTCGGCACGGGAGCGCTCCTCGAAGCGTGCCGGCCGCTCAAGAATCTCGACTGCGTGGTCGTCGTCACCAGCGACAAGGTCTACGAGAATCAAGGCACCGGGCGGCCGTTCGAGGAGGGCGACCGACTCGGCGGTCACGATCCTTACAGCGCGAGTAAGGCCGCCGCGGAGATTCTGACGCAAAGCTTCCGCGACAGCTTTTTCGCGGACGGGCCGCCGATCGCCACCGCGCGCGCCGGCAATGTGATCGGCGGCGGCGATTGGTCGGTCGACCGGTTGATTCCCGATTGTGTCCGCGCGCTCGAGGACGGACGCCCCGTGAGCCTGCGCTACCCGGATGCGGTGCGGCCGTGGCAGCATGTGCTCGAGCCACTCGGCGGCTATCTGGAACTCGCGCAAGCGCTGGTGCGCTCGCCCGGGAGCGCGCCGCGCGCAATCAATTTCGGTCCGGATGCGGCATCCTTTTCCAGCGTGAGGGCGGTCGTCGAGGCGTTCAGCGCCCGCTTCGGCGGCAAGCCGGGCTGGGAGCGCGACCGCTCCGCCCATCCGAGCGAGGCGCGGGCGTTGACGCTCTCCTCGATGCTCGCCGAGCGCACGCTCGGCTGGCGGCCCCGGCTCGACTTCGACCGAGCGCTGCTCTGGACCGCGGACTGGTATCGCGCGCATGCGGCGGGGGAGGACATGTTGAGATTTTCCGAGGCGCAAATCGCGCAGTATCGAACCTGCGGCGGGTCACGCGAATGAAGTGCGTGATCCTCGCGGGCGGCAAAGGCACGCGCATCGCCGAGGAGTCGAGCACGCGGCCGAAACCCATGCTCGAGATCGGCGGCCGTCCGATCCTCTGGCACATCATGAAGCTCTATGCCTCGTTCGGCGTGAACGAGTTCATCGTTTGCCTGGGCTACAAGGGCTACATCGTGAAGGAGTACTTCGCGAACTACTTCTTGCATCAGGCGGATGTGACGTTCGATATGGCGGGCAACCAGGTCGAGTACCACGATTGCCGCAGCGAGCCCTGGAAAGTCACGCTGGTGGACACCGGCGAGGAGACGATGACCGGGGGACGCCTCCTGCAAGTGAGCAAGTACCTCAATCCGAACGAGCCGTTCTGCATGACCTACGGCGACGGGCTCGCGAACATCGATATCGCCGCCGAGATTGCCTTTCACCAGGCGCGGGCCTTGAAGGCGACCGTCGCCTGCGTGCGTCCGCCGGCGCGCTTCGGCCGTGTGGTCGTCGACGGCGCGCGGGCGCTCTCTTTCGCGGAGAAGCCGCAAGCCGAGGGCGGATTGATCAATGGCGGCTTCTTCGTGCTCGAGCCGAGCGTGCTCGAGCTGATCGACGGCTCACATACCGTGTGGGAGAATGAGCCCATGGAGAGTTTGGCGGCCACGGGTCAGCTCGCCGCGTGGGTGCACCTCGGCTTCTGGCAGCCGATGGACACGCTGCGCGACAAGCAGCACCTGAACACTTTGTGGGACTCGGGCGCCGCGCCGTGGAAGCGCTGGCAAGGTTGATGCATCGATGGCGGGTTCCGTGACCGCGTGCCGCTCGTGCGGCGGCCGCCTGACCATCACCATGGCGGATCTCGGCATGCAGCCGCCCTCGAACGCGTTCCTCGCATCGCCCTCCGAGGCGGCAGGCGAGAAGCGTTATCCGCTGCGCGCGAAGGTGTGCGAAATCTGCAAGCTGGTGCAGGTGGATTTCGACGTCGCGCCTGAGGAGCTGTTCGGCAACTACGTGTACTTCTCCTCTTACTCCGAGGACTGGCTGGCGCACGCCCTGCGCTATGCGGACATGGCGCGCCGCCGATTCGATCTCGGGCCCGAGAGTCTCGTGGTCGAGCTCGCGAGCAACGACGGCTATCTGCTGAAGAACTTCTTGAAGATGGGCATTCCTGTGCTCGGCATCGACCCCTCGGATACGGTCGCGCGTGCGGCGGAAGGTGTCGGTGTGCCGACGCTGGTCGAGTTCTTCGGTGAGACGCTCGGACGCAAGCTCGCGCACGAGGGCCGTGGAGCCGATCTCATCGTCGCCAACAATGTGCTCGCGCACGTCCCGCAGCTCAACGATTTCGTCACCGGCATCGCGGCGCTGTTGAAACCCGGGGGCACCGCGACCATCGAGTTCCCGCACCTGCTCAAGCTCATCGAGAATGTCGAGTTCGACACGATCTACCACGAGCATTATTCCTACCTCTCGCTCACCTCCGTGGAGCACCTGTTCTCCCGGCACGGCTTGCGCGTCTACGATGTCGAGGAGTTGTCGACGCACGGCGGGTCGCTGCGCATTTTCGCAACGCATGCGCGGCGCACGGAGCTTCTTGACAGCGTCTCGTTGCGGGCACTGCGCGCGCAGGAAGCCGCGGCGGGATTGGGCGAGCTCGACACCTACCGGCGCTTCGCGGACCACGTGGAGGCCTGCAGGCGCTCGCTGCAAGACTTTCTCGCCCGGGCACAACGCGAATCGAAGCGCGTGGCGGCGTACGGGGCCGCAGCCAAGGGAAACACGCTGCTCAACTTCTGCAGTGTCACGCCCCGGGATATTGCGTTGGTGGCGGACCGCAATCCGCACAAGCAAGGCAAGCTCCTGCCCGGCACCCACATTCCGGTCGTATCGCCGGAGACGTTGATGGAAAGCCGCCCGGACTACGTTTTGATCCTGCCATGGAATCTCGAGCGCGAGATCCGCCGCCAGCTCGACGGCATTCGAGCCTGGGGCGGGCGATTCCTGACCGCGGTGCCGCAGGTCGCCGTCGACGCGTGAAATTCCTGGAATCGCCGCTCGCGGGCGCCTACACGCTCGAGATGGACCGGCTCGAGGACGAGCGCGGTTTTTTCGCGCGCAGTTATTGCACGGAGGAGTTCGCCGCGCACGGCTTGGCGGCATCGATGCCGCAGTCGAGCGTATCGTTCAATACGCGCCGCGGCACCTTGCGGGGTCTGCATTACCAGGCGGAGCCGCACGCCGAGGATAAGCTCGTGCGCTGCACCGCGGGGGCCATTTACGATGTCATCGTGGACTTGCGGCCGGATTCCCCCACCGCGAGGCGCTGGTTCGGCATCGAGTTGAGTGCCGCGAATCATCGCTCGCTGTTCGTCCCGAAGGGTTTCGCGCACGGCTTCATGACGCTGCGCGACGATACGGAGGTGCTGTACATGATCTCGGTGCCGTACGCCCCGGGTTTCGAGCGCGGCCTGCGCTGGGACGATCCGGCGATCGGCGTTTCCTGGCCGATGCCGCCCGCGGTCGTGTCGGCGCGCGACGCCGCCTATCCGGTGCTCGGGGACTGACGGCGTGGCCAAGGTGCTGGTGACGGGAGCCGCGGGGTTCATCGGCCGCTCGAGCCTCGAGCCGCTGCGCGAGGCCGGCTACGAGATCTGTGCCGTCCTCTCGCCGCGTCCGGATCAGCGCGATCGCATGGGCGAGGCGCTCCTCGACGTCGAAGCGAGGCACGCCGACCTCACCGATCCGGCCGCCGTCGACGCGCTCCTCGAGGCGGTGAGACCGACGCATTTGCTGCACTTTGCATGGATCGCGACGCCCGGCCTTTACTGGCACAGCGAGGAGAACTATCGCTGGCTCAGTGCGTCGCGATATCTGCTCGCCGCCTTCGCACGCTGCGGCGGTCAACGCGCGGTGATGGCGGGGAGCTCCGCCGAATACGATTGGTCGCGCGTTGCCGTATGCCACGAGCGCTCGAGCCCGCTCGCCGATGCGGGCGGAACTGCGACGCCGTACGCCGCGTGCAAGATCGCGATGCACCGCTCGCTCGAGGAGTACGGCAGCTCGCATGGCCTCTCCAACGCCTGGGGGCGGATATTTTTTCAGTACGGTCCGGGCGAGCATCGCGAGCGATTGATCGCTTCGGTGATCGTGAACCTGCTTGCCGGGCGCGAGGTGCGCTGCACGCATGGCCGGCAGATCCGCAGCTTCTTGCACGTCGAGGACGTGGGTGCGGCATTTGCAGCGCTGCTCGCAAGCCCCGTGCAAGGCCCCGTCAACATCGGCTCGGGCGATCGGATCGCGATTGCGGATCTGCTGCAACGTCTGGCGGACGACATCGGCCGGCCCGAGCTCCTGAAGCTCGGCGCGCGTGCCGCCCCGCCCGGCGAGCCTGCCGTGCTCGTACCGGATATCGACCGGCTCTCGCGGGAAGTGGGATGGAGTCCGCATCGGGCGCTCGATGCGGGGCTGCAAGACACCGTTCGATGGTGGCGGGTGAGGCTCAATGATTCCGCCCGCTGAATGGCATCCCATGGCCGTGCATTTCCCGCTGGCGCTCACCGTGACGGGCGCGCTCGCGCTGAGCGGTGCGCGGCTGGTGCCGCCCGCGCGGCACGGTGCGACGCTTGCCGTCGTGGGTACCTGGAATCTGTGCCTCGGGGCGCTCGGCGCGCTGCTCGCTGTGGGCACCGGGCTTGCCGCCGTGGCGAGTCTCGAGCTTGCCCCATCGGCGCGTGCGGCGGTGGGGCTGCACGTCAAATGGGCGATCTTCACGACCGCCGCGCTCGCGTTGCTCGCGGTGTGGCGCGGTGCGGGGGTGGACGCCGACTCGCGTCCCTCGCGCGCGTTCCTGGTGGTCTTGTGGGCCGTCACCGCCGCGCTCATCGTCACGGCCTACCGCGGCGGGCAGAATGTGTATCGATACGGCGTGGGTGTCACTCAGGGAATGCAGCTCGAGCTGCATTCCTCAGGAGGAGAGTCGTGAGTCTGAAAGCGTCTGAAATTGCCCGATTCGCCAATGATGTTTGGGACCAATCGATCGTTCCCGCGCTGTGCGAGTACGTGCGCATCCCGAACAAATCCCCGCTGTTCGATCCCGACTGGGAACGCCATGGCCACATGGAGCGCGCGGTCGAGCTCCTGGCCGCATGGTGCAGGCGCCAGCCGATCGCCGGATTGTCGTTGCGCATCGCCCGGCTCCCGGGCCGCACGCCGTTGATATTCATCGAGGTACCGCCGCAGGGCCACACGCGGGACGATACCGTGCTGCTGTACGGCCATCTCGACAAGCAGCCGGAATTCACCGGCTGGCAAGAGGGTCTCGGGCCCTGGGAGCCGGTGATCCGCGACGGGCGGCTGTATGGCCGAGGCGCCGCCGACGACGGCTATGCCGTCTTCTCCTCGCTCACGGCCATCGCGGCACTGCAGGCGCACAACATCCCGCACGCGCGCTGCGTCGTGCTCATCGAGGCGTGTGAGGAAAGCGGCAGCGTCGATTTGCCGGCGCACGTCGAGGCGCTCGCCGCCGACATCCGATCCCCAAGTCTCGTGGTGTGTCTCGATGCGGAAGCGGGCGACTACGAAAGGCTCTGGCTCACCACCTCGCTCCGCGGCAACCTCGTCGGCACATTGGCGATCGATTTGCTCACCGAGGGTGTGCATTCGGGCGCGGGCTCAGGCATCGCGGCGTCGTGCTTCGATGTGCTGCGCGTGCTGCTCGCGCGGCTGTCGAACGCCGACACCGGCGAGATCCGCCTGGCAGAGCTGCATGCCGAGATACCGGCGGACCGGCGCCGCGAGATCCACGCGACCGCACGGCTCCTGGGGCATTCGGTCGCCGCGCGGATGCCCTTCGTGCCGGGAGCGCGTGCGATGTCGCAGGACCCGTCGGTGCTTTTGGAAAACTCCACCTGGAGACCGACCCTGACGGTCACCGGGCTCGATGGATTGCCGAACCTCGGCAACGCGGGCAATGTGCTGGCCCCGCGCCTCACGGCGAAGCTGTCGTTCCGCTTGCCGCCCACCGTGGATGGCGCGGCCGCGACCGGCGCGGTGCGCCGCGCGTTGGAAACCGATCCGCCATACGGAGCGAGAGTTGCCTTCACGGGAGGCGCGAGCCGCGGCTGGAACGCGCCGCGGACTGAAGGCTGGCTCGAGCACGCTGTCGCGCAGGCCTCGAGGGCGTACTTCGGCCAGGAAGGCATGTCGATGGGAGTCGGAGGCACGATTCCTTTCATGGCCATGCTCGGGGAGCGCTTTCCGAGCACGCAATTTCTCGTCACCGGCGTACTCGGACCGCACTCGAACGCGCACGGACCGAACGAGTTTCTGCATATCGATTATGCGAAGCGCCTGACCGGCGCGGTCGCCGACATCCTCGCGCGGCACGCGCAGGCTTGAGCCAAGAAAAAGCCGTGCAATCCACGAGGATTGCCCGGCTTAGGGCGTCGTTTGATCGCTGCGCCGAACGCGCCGACAGCTAGTTGCTCGGCATGGTTCCGGTGAAGTAGGCGAGCACGTAGGCTTTGAGGGCCGCATCGCCCTGCGGGATGCCGTACACCTTGACCGGGGTCCCCACGGCGAGGCCCGCGGTCAGTTGCGTGAGGCCATCGGTCGTGGTGATGTCGACCGGGCTCACCGTCACCACGCCGTCCGTCCGGTCGACTTGATAGACGAGCGTCGCGGAACCCTGCGTCGCGCTGATATCCACCGTGACCGGCATGGTTCCACCCGCGGTGGTCATGGTGAACGAGTTGCTCACCAGGCCGGCCGCGACAGCGCCGAGCGGCAGGCGCGAGGGCAGGAGGATGCTCGCAAACGCCGCCCAGCCGCCCGGGTTGGCGGGATCGTTCCAGGTCGAGAAGCTGACCCCGTAAGAGGGCACGGCGCCGACGGTACCGCCGAAGTTGACGCTGCCGCCCGTGGCCGCAACGAACTCGTTGACTGCATCGGTGCCGTCCATGAGCAAGGTGGGGTAGGCGAAGTTCCACCACTTGTATCCCACGATCGCATCGCCGCTTGCGTCCTTGCCGTTCGGCGTCGTGCCCGAGACGTAATTCATGGTGTAGACGTAATCATCGGTCGTCTCCACGAAGCTGCGCGTGTAGAGGAAATTCGCGGTGGTGGGCGAGGAGATCGCACCGTCATAACGCGCCGTCTCGATCTCGATGTTCTGCGCGACCAACGGCGTCGCCAACGGATCGACCACGGTGGCGTGCACCTTGAAACCGCGCACCAGATCCTCGCTCGACAGGAACCCGGGACCCGTGCCGATCGGCTTGGAGTCGACGGCGGCATCGTAGGGCTCACGCACGAAGAACTGTGTGTTGCCGTTGACGAGGAGCGGCACGCCGATTCCCGACTCGTTCTCGACGGTCACCATGTCGTTCGTCGTATTGACGTGCAGCACATGGCCCTCGGGGCTCACCCAGACGTTGTTGAACTCATCGCTCGCATAGATACGCGTGGCCACGAGGGTGCCGTTCTGCTGATAGCGCGCGGCGATGCGCACGTAGCGGCCGGCGAGCGAGCTCTCGGCGGAGAAGCTGTCGATCACCGTGCGCGTCTTCGCGTCGAGGTCGTAGAAAATCGTGCCGTTTACGGAGTCGGCGCTGATCTGCAGCGACTGGATGCCGGCGATCGCGGTCTCGGGATTCACCGGGGGTTCGCTCGGGAATTCCCTGGTGACGGTGATCGTGTCCGCGGCGACGGCGCTGACATCGCCGTACATGTGACGCAGCACCAGGCGGGTCAGGTCGTAGCGCGGCAGGCGGCGCAACGGTCCGTCGAAGTTGACGGCCCAGACAGTCGGACCGCCGCCCACGGGCACGTGGCCGATGAGGAACGCGGGATGTCCGAGATTGAACTCGAGATCGAGCGCGTTGTTCTGCGTCGAGGTCACGACGAGCGGCGAATCGAAATTCACCGTGACCGGCACCGTCAGGCTGCCCGTCGCGCCTTGCGTGTGCTGCACTTGTATCTCATTCGCGGCAATCGTGACGCCCCCCGGCGCGGCAAAGCCCGCTTCCGGGTTGGTCGCCGTGGTGAGCAGGATGTCGCCCGGATTGGCGCTCAGGGTGAGGATGGCACCGCTGTAGTTACCGAGCGGAACGCTGGTGTTGCCGAGCAGCTCGTCGAGTTGATCGAGAAGCACGAGATTCGTGACGGGTACGGGGCTCGGCGCCGCATACACGGTGACGTTGGTGCCGCCACCTTGCGGAATGAGCGAGATCGACATGATCTTCACGCCGATCGTGGCCCAATCTTCGGATGAGGCGTCGCTCACCATCACGGCGACATTCGCGGTTTGCGTCGGAGCCGATGTGGAAGTCGATGACGTGCCGGCGGCGGAGCCGCCGGAGCTGTCGGATCCGCCACATGCGGCGAGCAGCGTCGCGGTGATGCAGAGCGACAACGCTCGAGTCGAGTTGGACATAATCACGCACTCCATGTTTTCACGCTGAGGTTTCATTGCCGCGACATATTTGGTCGCGCCGTCGATGACACACCCAACGGGCGATGTGTTGGAGCGTTGACAACATGCAGCGCAGAGAAGCTGTTTGTTTGAGAAATCCCTGTCTCTTATTGCAGACAATGCGCGCGACAAAAGGCGCGCGGCCGATTCGGCAGCGTGAGAATCAGCGTCGCGCGGCGCCCGAGCGGGCGCGCCACGCGCTGCGGTATGCGTGCTCGATGCAATGTGCGAAGCGCGCGGCATCCATGAGAGGCGAGCGCTGGAGCGTCTCGCGGAGCGAACCGCGCAGCGCGCGCAGCCGCTCTAGATCCGTCGCGAGCGCCGCCGCGATGGCGACGAATGCCGCGTCGCTGTCCGCGACCAGATCCAGAAGATCGAGGTGAAAGAGCTGGCTCAATCCGGCGCGGCCGACGCAGGTGTCGCCGACGCGGGTCACGATGGGAACGCCCATCCAGAGCGCGTCGAGACTCGTGGTGTGGCCGTTGTACGGCAGCGTGTCCAACCCGAAGTCGACGTCATGGTAGGACCGCAGGTACTCCTCGCGCGGCCGGAATTCGACGAAGTCGAGCCGCGCGGCAGCTACTCCGCGCGCCGCGAGGCGTTCGGCGAGATGCTCGCGATGCCGGCCCGCGGGCGCCATCAATTTGAGGCGCGCTGCGGGAATCGCGCGCATTGCGCCGCCCCACAGATCGAGCGTGCGCTCGGTGAGCTTGCAGGGATTGTTGAAGCAGCCGAGCGTCACGTAGCCGTTTTTGATCGCGGGTAATTCGTTGACCTCGATGTTTTCGGTTTGCGGCGCGTAACACCAGAAGGTGTCCGGTAGCCGCAGCGTGCGTTCGCTGTAGTGGCTGTCGAAGTCCGGCGGATCGAGCCGCGGATCGCTCAAGCGATAATCGATCGCCGCGATGCCGGTCGTGCCTGGATAGGCGAGCCAGGCGATCTGCACAGGGGCGGGTTTTCGCGCGAACAGAAGCGGACGTCCGTGCGCCATGTGCATGTTCAGGTCGACGAGAATGTCGATGCGGTCTTCCCGCACGAGCGCTGCAAGCGCGGCGTCGCCGAGCGTGCGCACATCGCGCCAAACGTCGGCGCAGCGCTCCAGGCGGCGCGTCCAGGCATCGCTCCGCTCGGCGCTCGAATAACAGACCACTTCGACCTGGCGCCGATCGTGGTGCGCGAGCAGGGGCAGCGTGAATAGACTCTGACAGTGCTCGCGAAAGTCGCCCGAGACATAGCCGATCTTCAGCCGGCGATCGGGCGAGAGATCGCGCGCCGGCGGTGCCTGCGATCGCTCCAGCGGCGCGGCGAACCGCGCTCCCCACCGCAGGCACTCCTCGAGAATGGGCAGAGGCGCGGCGCACTGAAAGCTGAGCGCGTAGGCAAGATTGCTGTGAGTCGCCGCATTGCCCGGATCGAGCTCGAGCGCTTGCCGATAATGAGCGATGGCCTCATCGAGTGCGCCCGCATCCTTCAGGACATTGGCGAGATTGTCATGCAGCGCAGGATGCCGAGGGTCGACTGAGAGTCCCCGGCGCAGCATGTCCTCGGCCTCATCCAGCCGCCCGAGCGTGCGCAACAGGCAGCCCGCATTATTGATCGCAGCCGTGTAGCCCGGCCGCGCCGCGAGCGCCGCGTCGAACGCCGCCATGGCGGCTGCGAGCTCGCCCGTTTCCTTGTACGCGTTGCCCAAATTGTTGAGCGCCTCGGCATGGCCCGGACGGCGCGCCGCGGACCGTCGATAGAGCTCGATCGCCTCGTGCGGAAGCCCAAGACCGCGCAACGCGTTGCCGAGATTGAATGCCGCGTCGGCGTTGTCCGGCTCGCGCGCGAGGACGGGACGCAGGATCGACTCGGCCGCCGCAAAATCGCGGCGCTCGCAGTGGACGATTGCGAGATTGATCGCATGGGATGCTGCGTCGGGCTCGAGCCGTGCGGCGGACTCGAGGCGCCGCGCCGCCTCGTCGAGCTCTCCCATTTCCCGCAGCACGGCGCCGAGATTGCCGAGCGCGCGCGGATCGTCGGGCGTGCGCGCGAGCGCCGCACGATACGCCGTCGCCGCTGCTGCCGGATCGCCGCCGCGCTGCAGGCTCACGCCGAGATCGAGCTGCGCGTCGAAGGAATCCGGTTCGAGCTCGAGCGCGCGCCGCAGTGCGGCCGCCGCTTCCGACCAGCGCTCGAGCGATTGCAGCGCCTGCGCGAGACCGAGCTGATAGCGCACATTGCCGGGCACACGCTCTGCTGCCGCGCGGATCAGCGTCGCCGCGGCCTCGTGCCGGCCTTCCTGCAATTCCAGGAGCCCGAAGCGAAATAGAGCGAGATCGTGCGCGGGCTCGGCGCGCAACACCTCGGCGTACAACCGGCGCGCTTCCCCAAGGTCGCCGCGACGATGGTGCTCGGTGGCCGTGTCGAGCCGGGTGGCCGGGGGTGGTCGGCTCACAATGTGTCCGCAGCCAGAGGCCCGAGCGCTTCGACGAGCGGGCGCAGGTGATCGAGCAGAGCCGCCGAGCGGCCGACGCTCGAGCGGTAAATGGGTCGGCGCACCTGCGCGAAGCTCGCGGTGTTCACCGCCCGTGTTGTTTCGAAGAAGCGGCCGCACGCCTCGTGCCACGGCAGGCCGAGGAAGTCCACGAGTCGGCGGGTGGTCTCATCGGGTTGCGACACCAGTGTCTCGTAATCCACTTCCATGAAGTTATCGGCCGGCAGCATCCCGCGCCAGTGAGCCATCAGGGCATGATAGTCGCGATAGTAAAGACCCAGCTCGCGGAGCTCGTACGCGAACGGTAAATCGCCCGCGAAGAGCTTGCTATACGTGGACAAGCAGGTATCCGTGGCGTCGCGGCGGCAGTGGATGATGCGGGCCCGCGGAAATAGGCGATGAATAAGTCCCAAATGCTGGAAGTTCATGAGGCCTTTATCGACCACGCGCGCGGCGGCCGGCGCAGAGCGCCGCAGGCTCCGAAGCGCCGTTTCCGCCGTGCGCGCCTCCTCGCCGCGGGCGCCGTTTTCGAGCGCCAGGATGATCTGGCGCACCCGGGTCTGTTCGCCGCCGCCATGGGCCTGCGGATGGGATGCGATGATGTGCTCGATCAAAGAGGATCCGCAGCGCGGCATACCGACCACGAACACCGGCAGCTCGGAGGCGCGTGCGCCCGTAATCTCCCCGCGCGCCGCATCGAGCGGCCGCGCGGCGATCGCTCGCAGGGCGCGCGAGGCCGCCGCCGGGTCGTATTCGATCGTGGCACGCTTCATACGGTTGGCCTCGTGCCAGTGCGCGAACGCCGCATCGATCTCGCCGCACTCGAACCGCGCTTTGCCGAGCGCGAAATG
>Ga0302308_10001159_pt1 | contig 21533 bp, 16 predicted proteins | sample III_Palsa_E3_3_FD_200531 | JGI IMG/M metagenome (GOLD analysis project Ga0302308, IMG submission 200531) | Peat permafrost microbial communities from Stordalen Mire near Abisko, Sweden - III_Palsa_E3_3 | ecosystem: Environmental > Terrestrial > Soil > Palsa > Peat permafrost | place: Sweden...
GAGCGCTGCGATCTGGTCTGCCGGAAGGGCCTTGGAACGCTGCAGCTGATCGAGATAAGCGCGCGCAACCGTTAGCTGTTCAGGCCACGTGATCTTCGGCTGGTTCTGCACATTGAGCTCGTTGAATTGCACGAGGTTGGCGGCATCAATCTCATTCTGGGTGAGGAATTTGGTCGGAGTGAGTTTGAAGACGTCGAGGCCGCGGGCGATCTCCGAGCCATAGATGAAGCCGTTATACCAGTAGGCGGACCAATAGCCACCGAGGATCAGGGTTGTCGGACTGATGGGGCCGCGATCGAAGTAGGCGATCTCGTAGGGATGCGCTGGGTCGGTAAAGTCCATCACCGAGATGCCTCCCTGGTACCAGGCCTGCACTTCGACATCGCGGCCTGGAATCGGTACGAGCGAACCGTTATGCGCTACGCAGTTTTCGGTGGCGGTCTGTGCTGCCGGCATCTTGTAGTAGCTGGCGAGCGACAGGTGGTTATCTTTGAGCGTGAAGATCGCATCGGCGCCCCACTTAATCGGATCGGTGGTGCGGCAGCGCGGCTGCAGTCCTCCGCCCCACTCGTCGGTGAACACCACCTTGGTGCCGTCATTGGAGAACGTCGCGGAGTGCCAGTAGGAGTAGTTGGGATCGTTGACCGCGTCGACGCGCTTGGGGTGGATGGGATCCCTGATGTCGAGCAGGATACCGTTGCCTGAGCAGGCACCGGCGGCCAGGCCGAGGGAAGAATCGACTGTGATGTCATGGCACTGGTTGGTGTCTGCTACTTTTTCTGTACCGTGGCTGCCGCCGTTGTTGAGGCCGTTCATGGCGCCGCTGCGAGGATCCATGAAGACGCGCGGGCTGGAGACGATCTTTGAGTCCTGCGGCGCTGCCAATGGAACCTTGATTACATCGATGCGAAAGAGCGAAGTGTTCGGATCTTTATCCGGAGCCTCTCCCGAGCAGCCCTCGAGCTCCTGCTTCTGCCGCACGAAGGACGTTCCGGAAACGTAGATGTAGACGTTGTCCTTATCGTTCGGATCGACGACCAGGGTGTGGGTGTGGGAGCCGCGGCAGGTCTGGATGGCTCCCACCTGTTTGGGATTCTTGATGTCGGAGATATCGAAGATTCTTACGCCGCGAAAGCGATCGGGGCTGGCGGCGGGCACGGGGCGTTCCTTCTCATGGCCGGGCGGTGGAGGAGGCGGAGGAGGGAAGCCTTGTGTGCCGCAATCCAGGCGACCGTTTGGCATTTCGACCGACATAAAGAGGAGGTGGCCGTAGACGGAGACGTCGCCCTGGCCGCCCGGGCACACGAGCGAGGTAATCAGAGATACCTTTGCTGGGTTTGAGATGTCATAAAAATTTACGCCATAGAAGTTGCCCTGGAAGAGGTGGTTTCCCTGGAAGGCAAAATCCGAGTTTGCAAAGGCCAGCTGCGCAATCACGAGCCGCATCGGCTTGGGAATTTTCGCGCTGTTGCCGATTCCAAGCAGACCAAGAGTCTTCTGCACGGCCGGATCATCCGGGTTGGTTGAATTGACCTGAAAGGCATTCGGCTTCTTGAGGAAGTCGAGATGCTCCATGCCCATGGCGGTCTCGCCGGCGTCGTACAAGCCGGGCTTGAGGCCCACGCGGGGATCGTTGGTGGTCGAACCCGTCATTCCTGGAGGCAGTGGAGTCGATGGCGGCGGCGCGAATGGGTCGTCTGGCTCGGCTGCGGGCTCGGCTGCGGGCTTGGACGCGGGTGTCTGCGCTTTCAAGACGCTCGGTGTAATGGACAAGAGGGACAATGCGAGCATTGCACCGGCGAATCGAATGGCGGGAGCATGGAAACGGTTCATTCTTTCTCCTTCAACATGTTCTGCATAATCTTGATCTCGGCTCGCTGGGTGTTATCCGCATCGGTGGCGAAGTCGAAGAGCTCGGCGTCCTGACCCGCGCCGGGGTGATCGAATAGATCTTTCACCATGATGAGCGCGCCGTTGTGATGCTGGATCATTCCTGTGAGAAACAAGTAGTCGAATTGTGCGCCGCTGGCTTTGCGCAATGCGTCCATCTGCTCGGGCGTGAGCATACCCGGCATGGCGTGCATGGGATTGCCGCTCATGTCCATGTCCGGCATACCCGGCATGGCCATCGATTCAGGCTGACCGCGCGCGGCTAACCAACGCTTCATGAATTTCATCTCGTCTGACTGGGAGAGGCTGATGCGTGCGCCTAGAGACCGGACCCCCGGATTTTGCGTGTGAGACGGGATGAGCGCGGTCATCTCGACGGCCTGGGCGTGGTGCATGATCATGCCTTGCATGAACTCGATGTCGGCGTGGGAATTCTGCGGAACGACGCCGGTGGTCGAGGACGGAAGCGTTTTGCTGGGCGTGCCGGGCGCACCGGGCTGAACGACTGGAGCTGTGTTCGGCTGCTGAGCGTCTGCGCTGATCGTTAACCCGCCGTACACAAGGGCTGCGGAAACGCACGCGCAGCAAACGATCCGCGCTCCCCTGAAGGGGTGCGGTTGGCGCATGGAATCTGGAGGGGTGCGCTTCAACGTGCGTGCTAACTCAGGCATGTGCGATCGCTAAACGGTATCACAGCGACGTCGGTCGGAGCATCAGGAAAGCGCTTGATACGAGCCGAAATCATTCGAGTTGGCGAAGGACAGGCATTTGGATTCCAACTGTTTGGCGGATGGCAAGCCCTCGTCCGGCTATCATGAGGAAGATGTTTCATCCGAACAAGATTTCGATTGTTGGTTCGCTGGTCGGCCTGGCTGCCGTGCTGGTCTGGCGGATTCGCGAGGGCCGCACCGCGGTTTCCGTGAAGAAAATCGTGATCCCGCCGCTGGGCATGGCGACCGGATTCTCTATGTTCCTCGTACCCAGATTTCGCATTCCCTGGACGTGGGGTGTGGGAGCGTTCCTGATTGGCGCGGTGCTTCTCGCGTATCCGCTGCTGAAGACTTCGCGACTGGTGCAGCAGGGCGATGACATCATGATGCAGCGTTCGACTGCCTTCTTCAGCGTGATCCTCGTCCTGGCGGCTGTGCGAATCCTCGCTCGCGGATACTTCGACACCTTGCTGACCGTGGAGCAATCGGGCGCATTGTTCTTTGTGCTGGCCTTCGGAATGATTGTGCGCTGGCGCCTGAATATGCTGCGGGAGTATCGCAAACTGACCGCTTCTCACGGGACCAACGCACTCAATCGATGATAGGTTTGTCAGCAGAAAACTGATGTACTCTTGGAACCACGGAGCCGGTGGAGAGCACATGTTGCGATGGATGGGGCGGTTGCTTGCGGCCTTCGGATTGCTGGTCGTTTTATGCCTGCTGATCGCCTTTGTGACGTATAAGACCGTTCCCACGCACAATTGCAACTTGACCCACTTCGACACGATTCTGGTGCTTGGATGTCCGACACTCGTCAACGGACAGGCTTCGCCCGAGCAACGCGAACGGGTAACCGAGGGTGTCGGGGAATTCAAAGCCGGCCGTGCCGAACACATGATTTTCAGCGGAGGGCCGACGGAGAACCGGTTCATCGAAGGACAGGTGATGGCCAACCTGGCCGAAGAGCAGGGAGTCCCGCCCTCTGCGATCGTGGTCGAGGGCGAAGCGCGAAACACCATTCAGAACATATACTTCAGCGACCGGATTATGCAGCAGAAGGGTTGGACCAGTGCGGAGGTCGTCAGTTCCCCGAGTCACCTGCCTCGGGCCGGGTTGATTCTGGAGCACTATCATTTTCAGTGGAAAGAGCGTGCCTCGCAGTGGCCACCAGAGTACGGCTGGCGAAAACTGGGTATGATTTATGCCGCAGAGATTACCGAGACGTGCGTGTGGCGCTGGCGCGGATTTCCTCCGTCGCCCTTTCTGCCACTCCGACGCGCCTCCTGATCCTGGTTTGGCCCATCCACCCGGGGTGCAGTGCAAAAGCGGGCCTGAAAGCGATCCAAGAACTAGCAAGAATACAAAACCGCAAGGAGAGATCGTATGTCGAATCAGAATCGCTGGGGCATTGCAGCAGCAGGATTTCTCATGCAGATGGCACTCGGCGCGGTGTATGCGTGGAGCGTCTTCCGCACGCCTCTCGTCAAGCAATTTCACTGGTCCATCTCGGACGTCACCCTCACCTTCACGATCTGCATCTTCGTGCTGGGCGTCTCCGCTTTCTTTGGCGGCCTTTGGTTGAACAAGGTTGGACCCCGCACCGTGGCGCTCACCGGCGGCTTTCTGTATGGTCTCGGCGTATTCCTCGCCAGTTTCTCAGCATTTAAACTGTGGTGGCTGTATCTAAGCTATGGAGTGATCGGCGGGATCGGGCTCGGCTTTGGATACATCGTTCCCATTGCGGTGCTGGTCAAGTGGTTTCCGGATCGGCGCGGGCTCATCACAGGCATCGCCGTGGGCGGCTTCGGTGCGGGCGCGCTGGTCACTGCGCCGGTCGCCACGCGGCTCATCCAGCGCGTTGGCGTCTTACACACCTTTGCGTATCTCGGCATTATCTATCTCATTATCACGATGGCCGCCGGTTACTTCATGCAAAACCCTCCGGACGGCTGGAAGCCGGAAGGTTGGACGCCCACTGCCACGGAAAACCGGCAGCGCGCGGCGAAGGATTACACCCTGGGTGAGGCGCTCCGGACCTGGCAATGGTTTGCCCTCTGGCTGCTGCTGTTTCTAAATACTTCTGCGGGTATTTCGCTTATCTCGCAGGAGTCGCCGATATTCCAGGAGATCGATAAGACCAGCGCGCTGGTAGCCGCCGGGATGGTCGGCATCGTCAGTATCGGCAACGCCGCCGGCCGCATCTTCTGGGCGTGGATCTCCGATTCGATCACGCGCCGGTGGACCTTCCTCGTGATGTTCGCGCTTCAGGTCGGACTGTTTTGGATACTGCCTAGCCTTAGTTCGGTAGCTATCCTGACCACGGTGTCGTTCCTTATCCTGATGTGCTACGGCGGAGGGTTCGGCACCATGCCGGCGTTCGCGGCAGACTACTTTGGTTCGAAGAACGTGGGCCCGATCTACGGCCTGATGCTGACCGCGTGGGGAACCGCGAGTGCCTTCGGACCGCTGCTCATCGCCCACCTGCGCGAAGCCAGCGGATCGTATGTTAGCGGGCTGCATATCATCGCAGGCATTATGGCTGTCTCCATCCTGCTGCCACTCGTGGTCAGAGCGCCCAAAGCGCAAGCGGCTGGGTGAGCCTATCGCGTGCGGATGATTCCAGTCACTGCTTCGGAGTTGGGCTGCCGAGCACTTGCGGAAGATAGAAGTGGAAGAACTGGTCTGCATTCGAGTGCAGGCAAACATTCGCGTTAGGCGCGCCTTCTTCAACGCGGGTGAAGCCTGCATCGTCGATGTGCAGGCGCATTGGGGTGACTGGGCAAAGCGCAGGCTCCATGACTACCGCGACGGCCATCGCGTCATACAGCGTTGGCGTGAAATTGTCTGGATAGCTGGCCCACTGCCTATACAGCGCTTGGAGCGCATCCGTGACTGGGGTTTTCTGGTTGAACAGGATGGCACGTAGCACCTCATCCAGTTTTAGCTGCGTGGAGTCGAGCGGCATCATGTCGATCGGCACACCGGATGCGAACAGTTCGTTCGCTGCCGGAATATCCATCGCGATGTTGTACTCCGCGTTGGGACCTTTGTCGGGTAGATAGCCGAGGTCGCCATATCCCTGGTGGATGGAGCCGCCCATCATGACGACGCGCTTCAGCTTGCGGAAGGTGACAGGGTCCTTCTGAATCAGCGCGCCGACGTTGCTCAGCGGGGCCAGCGAAATCAACGTGACCTGCCCCGGGTTGCGTCGAACCTGGTCGAGGATGAAGTCGACGGCATGCGGCCATCCGTTGACTGGCTCTGGAAACTCCTTTGCCCATGCGGCTTGCGTGAAGGGCGTACCGGGTTGCGTCTTCGGCCCTGCGGCTACAGGGATGTCTGCATGACCGGTCTGCTTGAGAAAGCGCTCGACCAGCCGTGCCCGCAGATCCGTGTCGCCCCACGCTGTCGTCACGCCAAGAATCTGCAGGTGAGGATTGGACAACGCGAGAGCCAGTGCAAACGCATCGTCAACGTCATCGCCAATATCGGTGTCGATGATGACCTTCTCTGCCGGCCCAGCGGTCGCCGGGGTCCTCTGTCCGCTGGCGCGCCCGCAGAGGACACCGATCGCGGCGAAAACCATCATGCTGCCGACAAAGGCTTCTCGAGCGAAGCACGCGGTGTCTACTTTTTGCGTCATGCAGTCTCCTACGGCAGGCGTTTGACCAATCAACTTCCGCGGCCGATCTCCATCTTACGTTTCCTTGAAGCGTTTGCGATTTTCTCCGATCTCCTCCCATCAGACCTCTGGAGATTGCAAACGGCCTTCTTATCCTTTGGGTTCTCAGCGCAGATGCACCCGTCGCGGGGTTGGGGCTTTCGATCCGGTAAAGGGCTCTGCTTTTTGACGACTTCACCACGCGCCTGCTCGCACGCGACAAAACTCCGATAGACTGGGCAACCATGGCCAGTACCTTCGGGAGCCCGAACGCTGCGCTGCGCGACCACACCATCGCTTGTCTCCTGGTGGGCGCGAGCGCCGGCCTGTTCGGTTGCGGGAAGGGTGCGGCACCCACTCCGCCTCCGGTCGTCACGATCGCCATTGCAGGCCACGTGATGGGCGGTCAACACGGTATCCAATCGGCGCAGGTGGTGGTGTATGCCGCTGGTAGCTCGGGCAACGCGTCTGCGGCCATCGCGCTCGGAGATCCGGTGTTCACCGCCGCGGATGGCTCGTTTTCTGTGACCAGCAGTGATCCATGCACGTCGGGAACCGGGCCGCTGTACATCGTGGCCTCGGGCGGAACTGCGGGGGCTGCGTCCAGTTCGAGCAATCCTGCGCTGGTGCTCATGACCGCGCTTGGACCGTGCGATCGGTTCGCGTCGGCGAGTGGCTTGGTCATCAACGAAGTGACTACGGTTGCAGCTGCGTGGGCGCTTGCGCGGTTTATGAACTCGGCTACGAGTGTTGGCTCTACTGCAACTAACACGCATGGGATCACGAACGCATTTCTGAACGCGCAGCTGCTCGCGAGCTCTACCAGCGGTGAAGCTCCGACGTTGGCCGCGAACGTCTCCATCGAGGCTGGCAAGCTGTACGCGCTGGCCAATGCGCTGAACCCCTGTGTTGTGACGGGCGGTACCACTTGTGCCGCGCTCTTCGCTGCCGCGACGCCGCTGACGGGCGTTGCGCCGCAGAACACACTCGGTGCAGCGCTCAACATCGTGCAACATCCCGGCGAGAATGTCGCGACGGTGTTCAAGTCCATCGCCGCGAGCCCGCCGTTTTCTACAACTCTGACGCAAGCGCCCAACGACTGGACGATGAGTCTCACCGTTACGGGCGGAGGTCTCAACGCTCCGGCCTCGATTGCCATGGATGCGTCCGGAAATGCGTGGGTCGCAAACTACGTTGGCGTGCTCAGCGCCTTCTCGCCGCAGGGCACTCCGTTGAGCAGCGCGGGCTATGGCGTCGGAACGCTGAGCGAATCGTATGGCCTGGCTATCGATCCCAGTAACAATGTATGGGTCACGAATGAAGAGACGCCGAGTCATGCGCCGACTACCGGCAGTGTCTCCGCGTTCCTGGGCGCGAACTCTGCCACTCCGGGCAGCCTGCTCAACGGCAGCAGTTATTTCTACGACGTCTCGATCGACTTTCCGCGTGCCGTTGCCGCCGATACCAACGGCAACATCCTGATCGCTGATTACGGCAACTCCTCGGCGACGATTTACAGCAGCGCCGGCAAGCTTCTGCAAAGCGGAGTTCCTGCGGGCGCAGCCGCGCTACCGGTGGCGATATCGGCAGACGGCTCGCACGGCTTCTGGCTGGCCAACCAGGGCGACAACAGCGTCGCGCACATTTCTTCTACAGGGGCGCTGCTTGCGCACACCGTGTGCTGCGACGGCGCGAGCGGCATTGCGATCGATCCCGGCGGAAATGCCTGGGTCGCTAACTACAACAACAGTTCGGTGAGCGAGGTGTCGAGCACCGGAATGATTCTCATCGACGGCGACACGGGCGGCGGCATCGGCGGCAACAATCCTAATGGCGTTGCCATCGACGCGGGAGGGACTGTTTGGTTCGCGAACTTTCGTGGCAATAACTTCTCCGCGCTGGCCGACAATGGCGGCGTTGTGGCTGTAGGAACGCCACTTTCTCCGGACACCGGGTATGGCCTCGACGCCCACCTGGTTCTTCCCTTTGGCATCGCTCCCGATGCGAGCGGCGATATCTGGATCAGCAACTTCGGCGGGAGTAGCATCGTTATGTTCTTCGGCCTTGGCACCCCGACGGCGACCCCGGTCATGGGCGCACCGTCTGCTCCTTGACTGCGGCAATCGGCGGATCTGCACTATTGCCGTTCACCTCATTTGCCGATAGATTCTTCGTAGACAACCCACTGCCGAGTCGTTTACGTTTTTGCCGACCCATGAGATGATCAGGCGCTGAATCCTGCGCATCTCCAACTGTCTGTGACGTTCGCTCAGGAGAGTGATGCAGTCCGCGCTGAGCAGCCAGCAATCTACCGAATGCACTAAGAGAGCCGGGGGCCTGAGGTCTCCGCTCCTGGGTTGCGGTCTGTTGTTTGCGAGAGTTATCGGCATCTGCGTCGCCGCGTTCCTGGTCGGATCAACACAGGCCCAGGTCGACTCCCGGTTCCGCACCGCGCCGCGCTCGCTGATCACGCAGAACATCAACCGCAGCCAGACAACGCCGATTCCGGGTGCGTTCGGTCGCCCCTCATTCACGGATCAAGGCGAGGCAGGCGGTTCGCTCCTTATGGAGCACGTTCAACTGCTCCTGCGCCGTCCTGCTGAGCGGCAGGCGGCTTTCGACGCCGTTGTGGAGGCTCTGCATACTCCTGGCAGCTCGAGCTATCACAAGTGGCTCACACCGTCCGTTATCGGCGCAGAGTTCGGACTCTCCGGCGCCGACGTCGCGGCCCTTACCTCCTATCTTGAATCGGAGGGGTTTACCGTCAACTTCGTCTCCCCCGGCAACAACCTTATCGACTTCACGGGCACTGCTGCGCAGATTGGACACAGCTTTCAGACGCAGATCCACAATGTCGAGCTCGACAGCGGCGAACTCCGCTACGCTGCGCTCCAGCCCGCGACTATCCCGACAGCGCTCGCTCCTGCGATTGTGGGTTTCGTCTCCCTGGGGAATGCTGAGGCGCCGCGGCCTCTACTGCGCAAACCGCTGCCGGCACAACAAACGGCAGCGATGCTCGCGCGAGCTTCCCGCGCGCTTCCGCAAAACACAGAGACGATCAATGGCAGCACCTACTACGATGTCGGTCCGCAGGACTTCTACACCATCTACAACGAGACGCCGTTGCTGACGGCCTCGACTCCGATCAACGGTAGCGGACAAACTGTTGCCCTGCTGGAAGAGACCGACATCAACACGGCCGACGTCACGCACTTCCGTGCGACGTTTAACGTTCTGCCCAACGCGCCCTCCCTCACCGTGCTGCACGGATCGGGCGCTTATACCTGCGGTGACCCCGGGATTCTCAACTCCGCTAACGACGACGAGGAGGGCGAGGCTGTGCTCGATACGGAGTGGGCCGGAGCTGTCGCGCCCGCCGCAACTTTGCTGTTCGTCTCCTGCGCGAGCACCAGGGTCACTGCGGGCATCTTTCTCTCCGCGGAAGCTGTGATCTACAACAATCTTGCCAGCACCATGAGCCTTAGTTACGGTGAGTACGAAGGTGGCGCCGGCAGTGAGAATGCCATGGCAAACGACCTTTGGGAACAGGCCGCCGCGCAAGGGGAGACCGTGGTGGTTTCTTCGGGCGACAGCGGTTCCGATACCGACGACCAGGACGCCAAATACGCCTCGCATGGTCTGAATGTCAGTGGCTTCTCCTCTACGGCCTACAACGTCTCTGCCGGCGGCACTGATTTTCAGGACGCCTATAACGGGGGCCTCGGCGACACGTCGTACGAGGTCTCTACCTTCTGGAACGCGACCAACACCACGGGCGACAGCTCCGCGAAAAGCTACGTTCCGGAGACCACATGGAACGATACATGCGCCGGTAGTCTCGCCAGCTACTACGTCACCCGCAGCACGACGCCCACGGCCTTCTGTGATTCGAAGGAAGGGTACACCAACTTCCTGGCTACGGGCGGCGGTGGCGGCGGGATCAGCTCCATCAATGCGCGTCCGTCGTTTCAAAATGCCACAGTCTATGGCCTCCCGACAACGCCCGCCTATCGTCTGTTGCCCGACATCTCGCTGTTCGCCTCGAACGGCTTCTGGGGACATCTGTTGGATTACTTTGAGTCCGATGTCAGCCCAACGGCTTTGCAGTTCGCCGGCGGAACCTCGTTTGTCGCACCAGAGCTCGCGGGCGTCTTTGCTCTCGTCGATCAAAGCACGGGTGAGCGGCAGGGGCAGGCGGACTACGTGCTTTACCCGATGGCCGGCATCGAGTACGGAACCAGCACGGCTACAGGAGCCTGCAATGGCAGCGGCGCGATCGGTACAGGCACAACCAGTGGGCTTCCCGCCAGCAGTTGCATCTTCCACGACGTCGAAACCGGCAACATCTCCCAGGCGTGCAGCAAATTCTCGCCGAATTGTTACGTGGATAGCGGAAGCTACGGCATCCTCTCCACCAGCTCCTCCTCGGACTCGCCGGCCTATCCTGCAGGCGAAGGCTACGATCTCGGCAGCGGACTTGGCTCCATCAACATCACCAACCTGGTGGACAACTGGCAGAATGCAACCAACGGGATCCTCTATACGCCCACGGTGTCGCTCGCTACCAGCCTGGGCTCGTACGTCTATGGCGCGCCCACCGGCATCACCTATACCGCCACCGTATCTGGCTCGGGCAGCTTTCCCACGGGCTCGGTTGCGTTCTCGGGCTCGCCGATCATCGGCGCCATCGGCTCCGCGGACGCGCTCGTGATCAGCACGGGTTGCACCAACGGTGGCACCTGCACGGAATCGACTACGCAGGCCTACACTCCCTTTGCGACGCTTCCCGCCGGCGTCTACACCATCACCGGAACGTACAGTCCGACGAACGAGAACTACACCAGCGCGTCCGGCACCATTGGCCTCACGGTCAGCAAGCGGACTCCCACCCTGGCGGTGAGCAATGCCACGATTCCTGCCGGCAACTTTAACGTGGCGCTGACGGCGACCCTGGCGTTCGGGGGTTCGGGCCTCGCTCCCGGCGGTGGCGTCAACTTCACAGTGAACGGTGGCAGCGTTATCAACGGCGCGTGCATCGGAACCACTTCGCCCGTCACCTGCACCGTCAGCTATCCGATCTCCACGCTTGCAGCCGGGTCGTATACCATCAGCGCGAGCTATCCGGGCGACATCAACTACAACGCGGTCGGTCCGGTGCTGGCGACACTTTCGGTGGTGAGCAACCCGTCTACGCTGAGCTTCTCCGTGGCAAGTCCGCAGCATACGATGGTTCCTACGCTCAACCTTTCCGCGTCCTCGAACAACGGGTCCGGGGCTCTCACGTACTCGGTCGTCTCCGGCCCCGCCACCGTCACTGGCTCGGTGGCAACGCTTACTGGCGCGGGCAGTGTTGAACTCCAGGTTACGCAGGCTGCCGGCGCAACCTACAGCCTCACCAAAGCCACCACCACGTTCACGGTACTCGCCGGCAGCATCTGGATCGGCGATTCAACCGACAAGGTGAGCACCTTCGATCTGCTCGGCAATGTCATCATCGCGAGTCCGGGACTGTCGGGCGCCGGGGTTGGAACAGTCGCCACCCCCCAGGGTGTTGCCTTCGATGGCACCGGAGATCTCTGGGTCGCGAGCAGTACAGGGGTGAGCGAGTTCAACCGCTACGGCACACCGGCGAGCGCTAGTGCTCTCACCTCCGGTGGCATCAGTGCGCCGCTGTCCCTCGCCATCGATGGCGCCGGCACGGTATGGATTGCGAACACGAACGGCAGCGTGAGCGCGCTCTCGAACACGGGTACCGCGCTCTCACCCGGCACCGGCTACCCTGCCGCGGCCACTTCCTCGAGCAGCGGTGGCATCGCAGTCGATCTTTCTGGCGATGTATGGGTGACCAGCAGCAGCGGCAACACGGTCACGGAGATTCTCGGAGCGGCCGCCCCCGTCGCTCCGCTGTCGACGTCGCTGGCCAACAAAACGGTGGGGGCGACGCCATGAGGTGCTTTCTTAAATGTCCGTCCCAGCTCTGCGTGCGCGACGTCGGCGCGTCGCGACGAATCATTGGCGGCCTCGTTTGCGCTGCGCTGAGCCTCGTCCTGAACGGGTGCGGGGGAGGTAACAACGTCCCCGTCACGACGACTGTCGCGGCGCCGCAAGTCGCAAGCATCTCCGGCCGCGTTATGGGAGGCCAGCAGCCGATCAACGGAGCCATCGTCCAGCTGTACGCCGCCGGGAACACAGGGTATGGATCGGCCTACCCGTACGCTACTGGCACCTCACTGCTCGGCAATCACTCGGTCGTTACCTCGGGCGGCGGTGACTTCAATATCACGGGCGACTACACCTGTCCCTCCAGCTCGACCCAGGTCTACATTGAGGCCGTCGGGGGTGTGCCGATCGCCGGCGAAGCTGCGAACCCCAACATCATCACGCTGGCCGCCCTCGGTCCCTGCGGAAATCTTTCCAGTGCCACCTTCATCACGATCAACGAACTCACAACGGTCGCCTCGGTATGGGCTCTCGCTCCGTTCATGACGGGGCCCTCCAACATCGGCACCAGTGCCACCAACAGCGTCGGTCTTAGCAATGCGTTTGCATCCGTGAACAAGCTAGTGAATACCGTGGATGGCGCACTCGGCGGTACTGCGCTGCCCGGCGGAGCTTCCATTCCCACGACCGAACTCAACACGCTCGCCGACATCATCGCTTCCTGCATCAACACGGCGGGAGGAGGCACAGCGGGGGATGGTTCCGCGTGCGGCAACCTGTTCGCGCTGGCTGTCTCCTCCACGGGATCCAAGCCGAGCGACGTTGTTACTGCTGCACTCAACATCGCGCACAATCCGACGCAGAACGCCGCAGCCCTCAACAAACTCGCTGACGCCACTGGACCGTTCCAGCCAATTCTCGCGTCCGCGCCGGCCGCGTGGACCGTCGCGATTCAGTATTCGCCCGCCGGCCTTTCGGCTCCTACCGGGATTGCCGCGGATCAATCAGGGAATCTCTGGGTCACCAACGCGACCGGCCACTCCGTGACCCTGCTCAGCCCTGCCGGCGCGGTGACGGGAACTTACGCTGCTGGCGAATCGGGGAGCGGGGCCATCGCAATCGATCTCAGCGGGAATGCCTGGGTCGCGGCGAATACGTCTGGCACGCTGCTCGAAATCACGCCCTCGGGGGCTACCACCACAACCACCGGTGGCGGCCTTACCGCTACCAAGTCCCTTGCGATTGACGGCTCGGGGGATGTCTGGGCAGTTGGCACGGGCAGCAATCTCAGCGAGTTCACCAGCTCCGGAAATCCGGTCTCCTCGACGGGTTATAGTGGCGGCGGTTTGTCCGGCGGCCAGGCCCTCGCCATCACTCCGCAATGATCTATCCGGCTAAGCTGTCCTACGCGGCCTTGCTTGACACAAACCTCGCCAGCTCGACTCTCGGCACCGCCGGATTCAGCAGACGGTGAGGATCGGACACGTTGCGCCTGCGAGTAGCGCTGGGGTCAGGCCCGTCTGAATAAATTCAAGCCAGAAGGAGGCTTTCCTCGCTCCCAGTACGATCAGGTCGGCGTTAACCCGCTTCGCCAGATCTAGAATCGCCTTCGACGCCTTCCCATGTTCGACGACAAACTCCGGCTCGGAGCTGCAATGCGCGGATTCAGGGATAAGCGCCTTCAACGACGAGAGGTGCTTTGCTTCAGAGTCCGCACCCCTCGATGCCTCGCGGTCCGCAACGACATGGCAGAGATAGACCTTTGTCCCGGTCGCGTGTCCCAAGGCCAGCGCGAGCTCGATACCCTTGGCGGCCTGGGCGGAGAAGTCCGTTGCATAGACAATTCTGTGAAATGAGATGGGGCCAGGCAGGGGTGCCACCACATGCGGCCCGACCGTCAACACCGGGCAACGCGCCGTGCGAATGACGTCTTCCGCAGTTGAACCGAGAGCCAGCTTCTTCAATCCGCGTTTGGAGCTCGTGCCAAGCACGATCAGGTCGGTGTTGGAGGCAACCGCTTCCAGGATGATTGCCGCCGCCGGCTGAAAGTCTTCAAGGACCTTCCTGGTGGTCCTGATTCCGGGCATACGCGTGGCCAGCCGGAGCAGATCCTCTTCACCAGTGTGCCGAACGGAATCGAGCGCGCACTCCGAGATTGCGTCCAGCGAAGGCAGAGTTACCACCGTCGTCAGTTCCAGGGCGGATTCATCCTGCAACGCCAGTCCGACCGCGTAGGCCTGGGCGGTCTCGGCGCCCGCAGAAAAATCAGTTGCCAGAAGAATCCGCTCGAATTTAATTTGGGTTTGCAGATCGATGGTTCTCATGTTTCCTCCGTTTTCCTCAATCCGTTCTGGAACTGATGATTCGCATGGTTGTCATCGGAGGTTGTCGCGAGGGTCCACCCGAAGTGACCTTCGTACGCCCACGACGCCGCAGGCACGGGCCGATGCGACGAGGATCGGAAAGACGCAGAAACCGATGCCCACCAGCACCGTCAGGAACTCACCCCGGTCGAGGACCAGCAGCTTGGAGGCGAGAGTAAGGAATCCGCCCATGGCTAGAATCCTCGGCCAACCCACAGCGATCGGCGGTCTCCTCCATCACACGCTCAGGTGACCGGCGTCACAACAAACCCAAGCTAGAGCCGTAGGTCGGTTCACGATGCACCGTTTTTTCACAACCGCAGGGTTGACAAACTCTCAGATGAGACAGAGTCTAGATTGGAGATGGACGTCGAGACGATCAGGCATCTACTGGATGCGAGCGGAGTAAAGTTCACCACGCAGAGGTATTGCGTGATGGCCTTCCTCATGGAAAATCCGGGCCATCCCACGGCGGCGGAGATCTTTGACGGGGTCAACCGGCTGGATCCGCGCTCGGCGCGGGCCACCGTCTACCGCAATTTGCGCGACCTGGTGGAGGCCGGCCTGGTGCGTGAGGTTGCTGTGGAAGGCCGCTCCGCGCGCTTCGACCTGAAGGGGATGCGGCACCACCATTTCATCTGCGACCGCTGCGGTGAGGTCGAAGACATGGAGTGGTTCAACGTTCCACAACCACCCGCCAACTTTCTGGGTGATCGGATGGTTCGCGAGTACGAGTTGATTCTTCGCGGACTGTGCACCAGCTGCGCGGCCGCCGCACCAAAAGCTTTTGACATGTCGAATGATCGGCGCCGCATCGGCGAAAACCATTCATCCAACGACAATGACTAACCAACGCAACCGCAATAGGCTTTCCCCTAACGAGATAAAGGAGCTTCCATGTCCGACGAAATGAAATGCCCGGTGCCGCACGGCGCCCACCCTGCAACCGCTACAGAGACGGCGTCGCCAATGCACGGCGCGGTCACGATTGACTCGCGGAAGATTTTGCGCAACTTTGAGTGGTGGCCGGACCGCCTCGATCTCGCCGTCCTGCACCAGAACACCAAGCTCGCCGATCCGATGGATCCCGACTTCGACTACGCGAAAGAGTTCGCGAGCCTCGATCTCGACGCCGTCATTAAGGATCTGCATGCGCTGATGAACGACTCGCAGCCCTGGTGGCCCGCGGACTTCGGCCACTACGGTCCTTTCTTCATCCGCATGGCCTGGCACAGTGCCGGCACCTATCGCACCTCGGACGGCCGCGGTGGCGCGGGCATGGGCACACAGAGATTTGCTCCGCTCAATAGCTGGCCCGACAACGTCAGCCTGGATAAGGCGCGCCGCCTGCTCTGGCCGATCAAGCAGAAGTACGGCAAGAAGATTTCATGGGCGGATCTCATGATCCTCGCCGGCAACGTAGCGCTCGATTCGATGGGTCTCAAGACCTTCGGGTTCGGTGGCGGCCGGGTCGATGTGTGGGTGCCACAGGAAGATATCTTCTGGGGTTCGGAGCACACTTGGCTTGGCAGCGACCGGTACCAGGGCGACCGCGATCTCGACAACCCGCTCGCCGCGGTGCAGATGGGCCTCATCTACGTGAACCCGGAAGGCCCGGACGGCAAGCCCGACCCGGTCGCCTCCGCGCGCGACATTCGCGAAACCTTCGGCCGCATGGCGATGAACGACGAAGAGACGTTCGCGCTGATCGCCGGCGGTCACACCTTCGGCAAGGGGCATGGCGCATACGATCCCAGCAAGTATGTTGGTCCTGAACCCGAAGGCGCGCCCATCGAGCAGCAGGGATTCGGGTGGAAGAACTCTGCCGGCAAGGGCAATGCGGAGGACACCATCTCGAGCGGCCTCGAAGGCGCATGGACGACCAAGCCAACGACGTGGGACAGCGAGTACTTGGATAACCTGTACAACTTCGATTGGGCGTTAAAGAAGGGTCCGGGCGGCGGTTGGCAGTGGTACGCCGTCGCGGAAGGCGAGACGATTCCCGACGCGCACATCCCTGGAAAGAAGCACCTGCCCATGATGTTCACCTCCGATCTCGCGCTGAAGTTTGATCCGGCGTACGAAAAGATTGGCAAGAACTTCCAGGCACATCCTGATCAGTTCGCCGACGCGTTTGCGCGGGCATGGTTCAAGCTCACGCACCGCGACATGGGTCCGATCAATCGCTACCTCGGCCCGTTGGTTCCCAAGGAGCGTCTCATCTGGCAGGATCCCGTTCCCGCGGCAGAAGGCGAGCTCATCGGCGACGCGGAGATTGCTGCGCTGAAGGCGAAGATCCTTGCCTCGGGGCTTTCGATCGCACAGCTGGTCTCGACGGCATGGGCTTCGGCGGCTTCCTTCCGCGGTTCCGACAAGCGTGGCGGAGCCAACGGCGCACGCATTCGCCTGGAGCCGCAGAAGAACTGGGAGGTCAATCAGCCTCTTGTCCTCGCCAAGGTTCTCAGCACGCTCGAGGGAATTCAGAAAGACTTCAACGCAGGCAGCAAGAAGGTGTCGCTCGCAGACCTCATCGTTCTCGGCGGCACTGCTGCTGTGGAAGCGGCTGCGAAGAAGGCTGGCCATGACGTCAAGGTTCCCTTCACGCCGGGCCGCACGGACGCCACGCAGGAGCAGACGGATGTGGAGTCGTTCGCTCCACTTGAGCAGACGGCAGACGGATTCCGCAACTATCTCCGCCTGGGGCACACGCAGCACCCGGAGGCGCTGCTGGTGGACCGTGCGCAGTTGCTGACGCTTACTGCTCCCGAGATGGCCGTGCTGGTTGGAGGCTTGCGCGTTCTTGGCGCCAACTTCCGTGGCTCTAAGAACGGCGTCTTCACCGACAAAACCGAAACCCTGACCAATGACTTCTTCGTCAACCTGCTCGACATGGGGACGGAGTGGAAGGCATCGTCCACGACCGAAGGCGCATTCGAAGGCTTCGATCGCGCAACCGGTGATCTGAAGTGGACCGCTACCCGCGTGGATCTGATCTTCGGCTCCAACTCGCAGCTCCGCGCCGTCGCGGAAGTCTACGCGGCAAGCGACTCGAAGGAGAAGTTCGTCAAGGACTTCGTGAAGGCGTGGACCAAGGTGATGAACCTCGACCGCTTCGACGTCGCGAAGAAATAGCTTCCAATACTTCAACCCTCTGGCCCGCTTGAACCTCCAACAGGTTCAAGCGGGCCAGCCGTTTTCGGGCCCAAATCGCGCGGGCTTTGCGTCGTTCCCGTTTATGGCGATAATTAAAACTGATATGTCAAAGCAACAGTTCCAGACCGAAGTAAGCCAACTCCTCCAGCTCATCGTCCATTCGCTTTACTCGCATCCGGAGATCTTCCTCCGCGAACTCATCTCCAACTCCTCCGATGCGCTTGACAAGCTGCGTCACCTCACCCTGACCGACGACAAGTACAAGGCGCTCGTCGGCAACGGCATCGACGCGCCGCGCATCGACCTCACGCTGGACGAAGAGAAGAAGACTCTCACCATCTCTGACACCGGCATCGGCATGAACGAGGAAGACCTCGTCTCTCACCTTGGCACGATTGCTCGCTCCGGTACGAAGAACTTCCTCGCGCAACTCTCGGGCGACGCAAAGAAGGACTTCTACTCTGTCTTCATGGTTGCCGACAAGGTGGAAGTTTTCTCGCGCAAGGCTGGCGAAGAAAAAACCTACAAGTGGACCTCCGACGGTAAGACCGGTTTTGACATCGAAGAGGTCACTGGCGAGGAAGCCCGCTCAGTCGCCGGCACCACCGTCCTCATCCATTTCAACGAAGAGGGAGCGACCTACGCCAACGCATGGCGTCTGCAGGAGATCGTCAAGAAATACTCCAACCACATCGCCTTCCCCATCTTCCTCACGTACGCCAAGAGTGAGTGGAACGCTGAGAAAAAGGAGTCCATCAAGACCCGCGTGACGGAGCAGGTCAACGCCGCCAGCGCCATGTGGCAGCGTCCCAAGTCTGAGCTCACCGACGAAGACTACAAGGAGTTCTACAAGTCCATCACCGGCGACTGGGAAGATCCGCTCTTCTGGTTCCACACGCGCGCCGAAGGTACGCTCGAATACACCACGCTCTTCTATATCCCAGCCAAGGCTCCCCTCGATCTCTACCAGGCCGAGTACAAGGGCGGCATCAAACTTTACGTCAAGCGCGTCTTCATCATGGACGACTCCAAGGATCTGCTGCCGCAATACCTCCGCTTCGTGCGTGGCATCATTGACTCCGAAGACCTTCCGCTCAACGTCTCGCGCGAGATCCTGCAACAGAACAAGATCCTCACCGCCATCAAGACAGCGAGCGTCAAGAAGATTCTCTCCGAGCTGAAGAACATCGCCGCGAACGACAAGGAAAAGTACGCCGAGTTTATCGCTCAGTACAACCGGCCGCTCAAGGAAGGCGTTTACGGCGACTATGCCAACCGCGAAACTCTGCTCGATCTTGTACGCTTCAAGTCAACGAAGGTCGAAGGTCTCACCTCGCTTGCGGAAGCGAAAGAACGCATGCAACCTGAGCAGAAGGCGCTTTACTACATCACTGGCGGCTCCGAGAGCATGCTGCGCAACTCGCCCCTTCTCGAGATCTACAAGAAGAAGGGAGTCGAGGTTCTGCTGCTCGACGACGACATCGATGAGATCGTGTTCTCCAACGTAGACAAGTATGGCGACACAGATCTCAAGTCCGTCAACAAGTCCACGCCCGAAGAACTCAAGGACGACTCCGCTCCCGAGCAGGCCGCCGAAAAGGCCGAAGCCCTCAAGCCCCTGCTCGACAAGATCAAGGCCACGCTTGGCGATGCCGTCAAGGAAGTCCGCGCCTCATCGCGTCTCGCCGACAGCCCGTCTGTGATTGTTTCGGACGAAGATGAACCCAGCGCCCGCATGCGCCAGATGATGCGAGCGATGGGCCAAAAGGAAATCCCCGAGCCGACGCCAACCCTCGAGATCAACCCCGATCATGAGATCGTCAAGAAGCTACTCGCCAGTCCCGAGGATGCACGCGTCGCCGACGCCGCGTGGCTGCTCTTCGATCAAGCCCTCCTGCTCGAAGGCGTGCCACTCAAAGACCCATCCGCCTTCGTTCAGCGGCTCAACCGGGTGCTGAATCAATCGATCTGATGGATTAAATGAGAAGGGTCGACTTTCGTTGCCGGTTTTCGGACGGTTGGCGCTTCCTGGGTGGACTTGAGTCCAATCAAGTTTTCCTGACGCCAGTAGGATGGAAGAGCAGGAGCATGTCATGAGAATTGCTTTCCGAAAACTGGCTGCCCTCGGGTTGGTCTTCGCGACGATGTACTGCGTTCGTATTTCGACCGCACAACAATCTGATGAACGCATTGCCTTCCGGCGAGCAGCAGTTCTGACGCACGGGATCAACCTATCTGGCTGGTTCGGAGGTTGGGGAGACTATTCCACTGAGCACACGTCCACCTATATCACTGCCGCCGATTTTCAGATGATGAAGGGCATGGGGATTCGCTACGTACGATTTCCGCTGGATCCCACATTGCTTTCACAAGGGGGGCTAAGAAATCCTGACAAGGATCAGATCTGGGCACGCATTGACAGCGCACTTGACCTGGCGATGAGTTCCGGCATGGCCGTCGACTTTGTGGTCTTCCCGAAGGACGATTACAAGCAGCGGCTGGCAACCCAATCCGGGGCTGATCAGTTCATTATGCTCTGGCAAGTTCTGGCGAAGCACTTCATTGGTCGCGATCCGGATCGATTCTTTTTCGAATTGATGAATGAGTCAGAGGAGCAAGACCCCTACCGATGGGTGGGCCTGGAAAGCGCCACCGTGAGGGCGATTCGCGACATCGATGCGCAGCACACGATCATCGCGTCCGGCGCACATTACGACAGTCTCGGCGACCTCCTTACCACCGAGACCATTGATGATCCCAACATTATTTACTCGTTTCACTTCTACGAACCCTATGCATTCACCCATCAAGGCGCGAGCTGGGGTTCGGTCGAGTGGAATTACTTCAGCGATGTTCCATATCCTGCAACGTCTGACCAGATCGCGGACCGCCTCAAAAACATTTCCAACGATTCAGCACGCTACCAGCTCTACCTGTACGGAGCGGAGGGTTGGAATGCGGTGTCGATTCTCCACCGTATTGCGTTCGCCGCTGCGTGGGGTCGTGGGCGGCATGTTCCAGTCGTTTGCAACGAGTTTGGCGCCTTTCGCGATACTGCCCCGCACGATTCTCGAGCTCGCTACCTCCACGATGTTCGCACTGCTTTAGAACAGAATGGTGTTGGATGGGGTATGTGGGATTGGAGTGGCAACTTCGGATTGGTCACCCATCAGGCAAATGCGATCGTGCCGGATCGTCTTGACGTGGATGCGCTCGGTCTCAAACAACCTTGACGTGCGACCTCACCCAGCATTGCGCGGATAGGGAAAGAAATGGTCGGGACGACTAGATTCGAACTAGCGACCTCACCCACCCCAAGGGTGCGCTCTACCAGGCTGAGCCACGTCCCGACTTGTTACGATTGCCGCTCGCACCTCAAAGGGCCAGCGGCTGGGGTACCTTCAGTCTACACGAATCCGATGGGCTTCTCGTGTTGAGAAAGTGTCACCCGAAACCGGGCTAAGTAACCCTCTGAGTAACCCGAAACCTGGCTAAGCACGCACCGAGCGCACCGATTTCAGGCGGTTTACGTCGTGGGCGCTACATACTCTTTGGGCAGTTCGCCGCCGGTGCCGAAGAAAAATTCGTTCATCTGCTCCACTAAAAACTCCTGCGCCTCGCGCGTCCAGGGCTGTAGGCGGTACTCGTTCAAGAGCATCTTCTGCCGCTCCACCCACTCGCCCCAAGCCTTTTGAGACACATTCTTATAGATTTTCTGGCCAAAGTCCGTATCGAACGGCGGCTCGTCCAACCCCTCCATCTCAGCCTTGTACTTCGTGCAGAACACCATGTGCGCCATCGCTAAGCTCCTTTTGC
>Ga0302308_10001162_pt1 | contig 21516 bp, 20 predicted proteins | sample III_Palsa_E3_3_FD_200531 | JGI IMG/M metagenome (GOLD analysis project Ga0302308, IMG submission 200531) | Peat permafrost microbial communities from Stordalen Mire near Abisko, Sweden - III_Palsa_E3_3 | ecosystem: Environmental > Terrestrial > Soil > Palsa > Peat permafrost | place: Sweden...
GGCGAGTCGTCGAAGGTTTCGTGAGCGACCCGCCGGCGGACATTCTGCGCCGGCTCACGCCCATCCCCACTTACACCGACCACCCCACCACGACCCCGCACGACATCGTCGGCGTCGCGCCCGACGGCACTCCGCTCCACATCGATGTGGTGGAGGCCGCCGCGCCGGCTCTGCTCCTCTTCCTCTCGGCGGCCTGCCTCGGCTGCCGGGATCTCTGGGAGGGCCTGCCCGAGCTGCACGCCGGCCTGGCCGGCGCCGCCCGCCTCGTCGTGGTGACGCGCAGCCCGGGGGAGGAGAGCCCCGAGGCCATCACGGCTTTGGCCGGCGACGCGCCGGGCGCGGCGGGTATCGACCTCGTGATGAGCTCCACGGCCTACCGGGACTACCGGGTGGGCGGTCCGCCCTTCCTGACCGTCGCCGCGGCCGACGGCGTGCGCACCGAGAGCGTGGCGTGGGGTCTCGAGCAGACGCTGGGGACGGCGCTGGCGTCCCTGCCTGACTCCCCGCACGACGCCCCGCACGACTCCCCGCACGACGCCCCGCACGACTCCCCGCACGACTCCCCGCACGGCGAGTAGCCCGATGGCACCCGGTGTCACACCCTGTCGTCATGCTTGGCCCCAACAGAGAGGGTCATCGACATGCCGACTTCCAGGGACACCGCCAAGGTCATTCAGTTCACCGGCGTCAACGACGTCTCGAACGTCACCGACGCGCCGAACGTCGCCGACGTCGACGACGCGCCGAACGTCACGGCGCCGAACATCACGGCGCCGAACATCACGGTGCTGGGCAGCGAGCCGACACTCTTCGCTCACCCCGACGTCACGCCCATCGGGCTCGATGCCTCAGGCGATCTCACGATCGATTGCGAGTGCTGCACGCTTCGTGACACTGCCGCCTGCGACGACTGTGTCGTCAGCTTCCTCCTCGAGCGCGAGCCCGAGGACGCTGTTGTCATCGACGCCGACGAGGCGCGCGCCATGCGCATGCTCGAGCGGGCCGGGCTCCTGCCCACGTTGCGCTTCAGCACGGAGGCTGGCTGAGGCGCTCCGGAGGCGGCCCCCCAGGCGGCCCCCCAGGGGACAGCGGACGCTTCTTCGCGCCTGCGCCTGCGCCTGCGCCTGCGCCTGCGCCTGCGCCTGCGCCTGCGCCGGCAGCGCGCGGTGAAGCGCCACCTTCTCGTCACCAACGACTTCCCGCCCAAGGTGGGCGGCATCCAGAACTACCTCTGGGATCTGTGGAGTCGGCTCGACCCGTCCTCCTTCGTGGTTCTGACCGCGTCCTCCGACGACAGGGCCGCCGCCTTCGACGCCGCGCAGGCTGAGCGCGGCATTCGCATTCAGCGCGTGCCCGGCAAGCTCCTCTTCTTCCCGACGCCTGACGCGCGCGCCGCAGTGCGGGCCGCGGTCAGAGAGCATCGCAGCGAGCTGGTCCTCCTCGACCCCGCCCTCCCGCTGGGACTCCTCGGGCCGCACCTCGACGTCCCCTATGGCGTGGTCCTCCATGGAGCCGAGGTCACGGTGCCGGGCCGCTTGCCCGGCTCCCGGGCCACGTTGGCCCGGGTGCTGCGCGGGGCGCGGCTCGTCGTCTCGGCCGGCAGCTATCCGGCGGCCGAGGCCCGACGCGTCGTGCCCGACCTCACGGCCTCCCTGGTCGAGGTCCCGCCCGGCGTCGACACCGGCTCCATCGTCCCCCTCCAGGCGGCCGAGCGACGGGCGGCCCGGGCCGTACTCGGGTTGCCGGTCCAGGGGCCGCTGCTCTCGAGCGTCAGTCGCCTGGTCCCGCGCAAGGGGATGGACGTGCTGATCGAGGCCGCCAACCGCCTGGCCCCCTCGTTCCCGGACCTGACGGTGGCCATCGCAGGTGACGGCCGGGAGCTGGACCACCTGCGGCGCCTGGCCGAATGGAGCCCGATCGCCGTGCACGTGCTCGGGCGGGTGAGCCGGGCCGACCGTGCCGCCCTGCTGGGTGCGGCCGACATCTTCGTCATGGCGTGCCGCAACCGCTGGATGGGTCTGGAGCAGGAGGGCTTCGGGATCGTCTTCCTCGAGGCGGCCGCGGCCGGCGTGCCCCAGGTGGCCGGCGACAGCGGCGGGGCGTCCGAGGCCGTGGAGCACGGCGTCACCGGCCTGGTGGTCGAGGATCCTGGCGACCCTGGTGCGGTGGCGGAGGCCCTGCGGAGCCTCCTGGCCGATCCCACCCGCCGTCGCAGAATGGGGCGGGCTTCCCGATCTAGGGTGCTGGAGTCCTTCGACAACGACATTCTCGCTTCTAGGCTGGCCGAGGCGCTGGCCGGAGTGGCAATCTGACGCATCGCCGCGCTGGCAGCACCGACAGGAAGGAAACCCCCGGTGGCCGACCAAGCCACAGAGAAGATCTCCATCGCAGCGCCGCCCGAGCGCTGCTTCATAGTCGCGGCCGACCTCGAGCATTACCCGGAGTGGGCCGCCGACATCAAGGAGGTCGACGTCAAGGAACGTGACGACCTCGGCCGCCCGCTCCTGGTCACCTTCCGGGCCGCCGCCTTCGGGCGCAGCACGAGCATGACCCTGGCCTACGACTACGACAAGGCGCCGCACGTCCTGTCCTGGAAGCTGACCCAGGGCGACATCACCACCAAGTGGGATGGCACCTACGTCTTCGACCCCGGCGAGGGCGGGGGCACCGACGTGACGTACCACGTCGAGGCGGAGCTGCGCGTGCCGATTCCCGGCTTCATCAAGATGCGGGCGACCAGCCGCATCATGGCCACCGCCATGCGAGAGCTGAAGGCGCGGGTCGAGTCGGACTCGTGACTCCCGACGGGGGCCAGTCGGCCACCGACGTCACCTACGGCATCGACATCGGCGGGACCAAGGTCCTCGGAGTCGCCCTGGACCGTTCCGACGCCATCGTGGCCGAGGCCCGCGTCGCCACCCCGAAAGGCACCCGCAACATCGTGGGCAGCCACGTCGCGGCGGCGGTGGCCGACGTGGTCGCCGGACTCGACCGCGCCCTCGCCGGCACGGCAGCGCCCTCGGCACCGACGCCCGTCGGAGTGGGCGCCCCTGGCATGGTGGACCGTGCGGGGAGGCTCTGCTTCGCCCCCAACCTGCCGCAGGCCCAGGGCGTGGACTGGAACGAGCTGATCGGCGACCGGCTGCCCGGGCGCCGACTGTTGATCGAGAACGACGCCAACTTCGCCGTGCTCGCCGAGCACCGCCTCGGCGCGGCCCGGGGCCACGACCACGTCGTCATGGTCACGCTGGGGACCGGCATCGGTGGTGGCCTCTTGATCGACGGGCACGTACAGGTCGGGGCCACGGGCTTCGCCGGCGAGATCGGCCACATGGTGGTGGACCCGAACGGCCCGCCGTGCCCCTGCGGGCGGCGCGGCTGTTGGGAGCGTTTCGCCTCGGGTGCTGGGCTGGGCGTGCGGGCCCGCGAGGCGGCCCTGGCGGGGCGCCTGGGTGAGGTCGTCCGGATCGCCGGCGGCGACCCGGAGAGCGTGCGAGGCGAGGACGTGTCCGCTGCCGCGGCCGCGGGCGACCCGGCAGCGCAGCGGGTGATCCGCGAGGTGGGTTGGTGGATCGGCTTCGGCCTGGCCAACCTGACTGCCGTGCTCGACCCCGCGTGCTTCGTGCTCGGCGGCGGGGTGATCCAGGCCGGCGACCTCCTACTCGACTCGGCCCGCGCCACCTTCGCCGAGCTGGTCGAGGGTGGAGACCGGCGTCCCGGCATCGTGATCGCGCGCGCCGCCTTCGGGGAGCGGGCCGGCGCGGTGGGCGGCGCACTGGCGGTGCGCGCCGGCGGGTTGTGATGCGGACCGGGGTTGTGTTGCCGACCTTCCGGGACACACCCGACGCGGCGTTCGCTGCCGCCGAGGCCGCGATGACGGCGGGCGTTGACGGCGTCTTCTGTTACGACCACGTGTGGCCCCTCGGCCAGCCCGAGCGGCCGGCGCTGGCGCCCTTTCCCATCCTCGGCGCGTTGGCCACGCTGCTCGGCCCACCCCGCGGCGAAGGGGAGGGGCCCTACCTCGGCACGCTCGTGGCCCGGGTCGGCCTGGTACCCAACGCCGTGCTGGCGGCGCAGTTCGTGGCGCTCGACGGTGTGGCCCCCGGGCGGGTGATCGCCGGGCTTGGCACGGGCGACAAGATGAGCGAGGAGGAGAACCGCGCCTACGGCATCCCCTTCGCCCCCGCAGCCGAGCGGCGAGCCGCCATGATTGAGCTCGGACGCGAGCTGTCCTCGAAGGGGATCGCGGTGTGGACGGCCGGAGGACCGGCGGGCCGGGGGGAGGAGGCCCGGGCCGCCGGCGCCGCTCTGACCGTGTGGGACGCCACCCCCGAGCTGGTCGCCGAGCGGGCGGCGGGACCCGGCGCCGTGGAGGTCACTTGGGCCGGCCCGCCGCCCTCGGCCTCGCCACCGCTCGCCGAAAGGATCCGGGCGCTGGGGGAAGCCGGCGCCACCTGGGTCGTCTTCGGTTGGCCCGTCGACGTGGAGGAATTGGCCGACGTCGCGCACGGCCTCGGCCGAGACCGGGGGTCCGGCGGCGCGCGACCCGGGTCCTAGACTTCCACGATGGAGTTCCGCCGCATCAATGGGTTGCCGCCGTACGTCTTCGCCACCATCAACGACCTCAAGGCAGCGTCGCGGCGAAGCGGTCGCGACGTCATCGACCTCGGGTTCGGGAATCCGGACCTGCCTTCGCCCGACGTCGCGGTGGCCAAGCTGGCCGAGTCCGCCCAGAACCCGCGAAACCACCGGTACTCCGCCTCGCGCGGCATCCCGAAGCTGCGCAGCGCCATCACGGACCTCTATCAGCGCAAGTTCGACGTCACGCTCGATCCTGACACCCAGGTGGTCACGACTATCGGGGCCAAGGAGGGCTTCTCGCACCTGATGTGGGTGCTCGTCGCACCGGGCGACACCGCGCTGGTGCCGTCACCCTCCTACCCGATCCACATCTGGGGGCCGCTGTTCGCCGGGGCGGACGTGCGCCAGGTCCCGCTACAGGGGCCCGACGTGGACTCCGTCGACGCGCCCGACCCGGGCGAGGCGTTCTTCGAGGGCCTCATGCACGCCTGGGAGGAGTCGTGGCCCAAGCCGCGGGTCATCGTCCTCTCCTTCCCGCACAACCCGACGACCGCCTGTGTCGACCTGTCCTTCATGGAGCGCCTCGTGGCCTTCGCCCGCGAGCACGAGGTGGTCCTGGTGCACGACTTCGCCTACGCCGATCTCGGCTTCGATGGCTACGACCCGCCGTCGATCCTGCAGGTGCCCGGCGCTACGGACGTCGCGGTGGAGATCTACACCATGACCAAGTCGTTCTCCATGGCGGGTTGGCGCGTCGGCTTCGTCGTTGGCAACGAGGAGATCGTGCAGGCGCTGACGAAGCTCAAGACGTATCTCGACTATGGGACGTTCCAGCCCATTCAGATCGCCGCCATCGTGGCCATGAACGAGGCGCCGGAATACCCCAAGGAGATCAACGAGATCTACCGGTCGCGTCGTGACGCGCTGTGCGATGGGCTGAAGAAGATCGGTTGGAACCTCGTGCCGCCCAAGGGGACGATGTTCGTCTGGGCCCCGATTCCCGAGCCCTACCGGGAAATGGGTTCGCTCGAGTTCTCCAAGTACCTGGTCAGCGAGGCCGGCGTCGCCACTTCACCCGGCGTCGGCTTTGGTCCCGGCGGGGACGGCCACATCCGCTTCGCGCTGATCGAGAACGAGCAGCGCATCGGTCAGGCCGTGCGCCTGCTGCGCGGCGCTTTGACGAAGCTGGGCTGACGAAGCTGGGAGAACCGGGCGCGCGTTCGTGGCGCGCGCTCAGCTTGGTCTGAGGAATGTGGGGCAGTATCCGCTCCGTGTCGCGCTCGGACCACTCTGTTGTCGCGCAGCAGGGGATGCCGGCGAAGGGCGCCGCCCTCCCGGGCGTCCGGGGTGGCTACATCAGCCAGTTCGATTCGTTCCGGGTCATCGCCTGTTGCGCCGTCGTCCTCCAACACTCGTTGCTGTGGAACGTCCAGGCCGGGAACACGACGGCATGGGCCTTCGTCATGCTCCTGCACTTCAGCCGGACGGCCTTCTTCTTCCTGGCTGCCTTCATGCTGACCTATTCCCAGATCACCCGGCCCCGCTCGACGGTGGGCTTCTGGCGCCGGCGCTACGTGCAGATCGGCGTTCCCTTCCTGGTGTGGACGCTCATCTACTGGGTCTTCACGATGATCACGGGTAACTCGTGGGACCAGGCGTGGTCGCTTCTGTGGAACTACACGTTGTACGGCTACTACCAGCTCTACTTCGTGGTCGTCCTGCTGCTGCTCTACCTCGTGTTCCCCTGGGTGCTGCGAGCGGTCCGGGCCTCTTCGCACCACGTTGCGCTTATGACCGGGAGCCTCCTGTTCGCGCTCTTGCTCGCCGCTGATCTCCATTACACCTCGTCCTTCGGCGTCGTGGGCCAGTGGACGCTCGACATCGCCAGCAAGTGGCCCTGGGCCCGCAATCCCATCACCTACCAGGAACAATTCATTGCGGGCATTCTGGTGGCGCTGCACTTCGACCAGGTGCGGAGCTTTGTCGAGCGCTGGTACCGCCAGGTGATCGCAGGGGCGGTGGTCATGGGCGTGATCGCCACGCTGTGGTACCTGATCGCAGTCTGGACGGGCTCGCCCACGGGTCGCGCCTCAGACCTCTACCAACCGGTGGCCTTCCTGTGGTTCACCGCGGCGGTGGCGGCCCTGGAGTGCGGCGCCTGGATGTGGTGGCGCCACAGCGCGCGCCACGCGGGGAACACGCCCAGGTTCCTCTCAGCCGAGTACCTCGCAGGCTTGACGGGCGGGATCTTCCTGAGCCACGTGCTCTTCATCAACCTCATTCGCACCGGCCTCGGGGATGCGGGCATCACGCCACACCTGGGTTGGGCCGGCACCGTCGGCGTCACTTTCGTACTCACCATCGGCAGTGCGGCGCTCTTCACCGCGCTCGTGTTGCACACCCCGTTGCGCTGGGTGCTCACGGGACCGGTGCGCGCCGAGCAACGTGCCCGACTGGGCCCGGAGACGCTGTCGCCGCGTCAGCTGGTCGACGCGGACGAGGTCGCGGTCGCGCCCGTGCGCGAACCGGTGCGTGTCTGATCGCGCCGTGTCGCTCCGCGTCGCGCTGACGCCAGCGCCAGTGCCTTCGCTCTGACATCTGGCGGGGCAGCGCGCAACGGAGCGGGCGCGAAAACTCAGCGTTAACCCAGGTACTGATCATTCTTTCCTTACAAAATCCTCATGAAGTTCTTCTCCCGTTCCCAGTACAGGCTCAGACGACATGGGCATTCTGGAAAGCGGTGACTACTCGAGATGCGAAGTCGACGTTGTGGTTCGTACGCCATGGAGAGAGCACCTGGAACGCATCGGGGTTCGTGCAAGGACAAGCGCCGGGACCGGTGCTCACCGCCAAGGGCCGCGGTGAAGCGGCCGGCATCGCCGAACGCTTCGCTGGTATCCGCATCACCGGCTTCTACACGAGTGACCTTGCGCGGGCGTGTGAGACAGCGGGGATCGTCGGGCAGGCGCTGCGGATGAAGCCGCGGAACGATCGCGCCCTCCGTGAGCGGAATTTCGGCCTTGCCCAGGGCCGCCCACACAGCGAATTGAGCTCTGCCGCATCGGGGATCGACATCGATCGGGTGGTCGATGCTGACGCCCGACCGCCGGAAGGGGAGTCCCTGCGCGAGCTGTACCGGCGCGTCGGCGCGTTCATCGCCGACGTGGAGCGGCACGAACGGGAGGGCGACGTGCTCGTGATCACCCACGGAGGCGTGATCCGGGTCGCCCAGGCCTACTGCAGTCGCATCGCGGTCGGCGCCATGTCCTGGGGCCCGGTGCCCAACGCAAGCGTGTGGAAGCTCGGCGGACCGCGACTACGCGTCGCCAGTGTGCCTTCGACGAAATCGAGAGAGACAGTGAGGAGCGTGTGATGCGACCAACAATGTTGCAACTACCCCAGAGGGCAAGCAAGCCGCGAACGGACGGCCTGACGATGATGGTCGACGGTGGCCTGCCGACGCGCCAGTTCCAAGACGTAGTGGAGAGCGGCGCCGAGTTCCTCGATTTCGTCAAGTTCGGCTGGGGCACGGCGATCGTCACGGCGGACCTGCAGCGCAAGATCGACGTGCTCAAGAACGTCGGCGTCGACTACTACTTCGGCGGCACCCTCTTCGAGAAGTTCCTCCTGCAGGACCGCTTCGACGACTTCCGCGACCTGTGCCTGGGCTACGGGTGCCAGTACGTGGAGGTCTCGAACGGCACCATCGACCTTCCCCACATTGAGAAGGCCGGCTACGTCAGGAAGCTGGCCGGTGAGTTCAAGGTGATCTCCGAGGTCGGTTTCAAGGACTCGGAGCGCTCCGAGCGCCTGGCGCCCGACCGCTGGATCGAGTGCATCCACGAGGACCTCGAAGCCGGGGCCTTTCTGGTGACGCTGGAGTCCCGCGAGAGTGGGAGCTCGGGCATCTGCCGCCCCAACGGGGATCTCCGTTTCGGCCTCATTGAGGAGATCCTCGACAGCGACGTCAGAGCTTCGCAGCTCTTCGAGGCGCCGTCCACCCAACTCCAGTGCTATTTCGTGCGGCGCATCGGTTCCGACGTGAATCTGGGGAACATCTCGTCCACCGCGCTGATCGGACTCGAGACCATCCGGCTCGGCCTGCGGGCCGACACCCTGGAGTGCTTCGAGAGCAAGGTGTCGTGAGAGAGAGCCGCGACGTCTTCCACCTGGCGATCCCGGTCAACGACCTGGACGAGGCGGAGGCGTTCTACGTCGGCGCCCTGGGCTGCAAGCTGGCCCGGCGCTACGCCGACCGCATCACGATCGACTTCTTCGGCGACCAGCTGGTGTGCCACTTGTCCGAAGACGAGCGCCCGCGTGCGGCCGAGCTGAGCCTGTACCCGAGGCACTTCGGTGTGACCTTTCGCGAGGAGCGGGACTTCGACGCGCTGTACGAGCTGTCTGTACAACGCAAGATCGAGTTCTTTGCCGACGTGAGCACCCGGTTCGACGGGCTCGTCGAGGTGCACCGGACCTTCGTGCTACGCGACCCCTCGGACAACCTGGTGGAGTTCAAGCACTACGCCGACCCCCGGATGATGTACTGATGCAGGCCGTCGCCACCAGGTGGCGGCCTAAGGCCGCCGGCGAGCCACCCGTGACCGAGCCGGCGCAATGCCCCGCGCCCGACGGGGCGCTGTGCGACGTGATTCGCGCCCGTTCGGTGCTGCTGGGCGATCGGGCCTACCTCGAGCACGCTCGCGACGACCGCATGGTCCTGTCGTTTCGCGGGTTGGAGGAGCGCATGGACCGCTGGCGTTCGCTCCTCGCGGGGCTCCGGGCTCGTGGCCTCAGCACCGTCGGCCTGGTCGTCGCCGATCCGATGGCCTTCGCGGACGCCTTCCTTGGCGCGGTGAGCGCCGGATTCTGGGTGGCGCCTCTCGACCCGTGCCTGCCGGTGAGCGGCGGCGGGGGGCTGGCGGCGGCCTTGGCGCGAGCCGGTGTCGACGTCGTGCTGGCGGATCGACCCACTCCGTCCGGCGTCGATGGTGTGTGGATCGAACTGGATCGCCTCGAGCACATGGAGGAAGGGCCCGCGACCCGACCCGGCGCGACGGCGCCACCGCGAGCCGGCGGCGGTGTCGTGTTGTCTTCGTCGGGTACGACCGGGACGCCCAAAGTGGTTCGATTGGGCCAGGACAAGCTGCTCCATACGGCGCGCGGTGTGGCGACGCACCTGCAGCTGGCCCCCGAAGATCGTGGCTTCAATCCGCTGCCGCTGTTCCACATCAACGCCGAGGTAGTGGGCCTCCTCTCGACACTGCTGGCTGGTTCCAGTCTGGTCCTCGACGACCGGTTCCATCGGAGCGGCTTCTGGGACCTGATGGGCCGCCGTTCGATCACGTGGATCAACGCGGTGCCTGCCATCGTCTCGCGGCTGAGCGGGCTCGAGCCGGATGAGACCGTGCCCGGCGGTATCCGCTTCATCCGCTCGGCCTCGGCCCCGCTGCCGGTGGCGGTGGCGGACCGGTTCGAGGCGAACACGGGGATCCGGGTCGTCGAGACCTACGGCATGACCGAGGCGGCCAGTCAGATCACGGCCCACCCGCTCGCCGTCCCGCGGCGCCCCGGATCGGTGGGGCTGCCCGTCGGAGTGAACCTGCGGATCGTCCGGCAGAAGGATCCGGTCGGGTGCCCGCTCGAGGCTCCGGAATTCCACATCGGCCATGTCGAGATCAGCGGAGCTTCGGTGATCGACAGCTATGTCGGGGGCACGCATCGTGACCACTTCGGCAACGGCTGGATGCGCACGGGCGATCTCGGCCATCGTGATGCCGACGGGTTCGTCTACCTGCATGCCCGGACCGATGACGTGATCAATCGCGGTGGGGAGAAGGTTCTGCCCCGCGAGGTCGAGGAGGTCATCGGCGCCGACCCCTTCGTCGACGCCGCGGCCGTGGTCGGGAGAGACGATCCCGAACTGGGCCAGGTGCCGGTCGCCTATGTGGTCCTGCGGAGCGATGACGATGAGGACCCTTCAGCCCCGGGCCTTGACGCACGCCAGGCGGCGGATCGGATCAAGAAGTCCCTCGAACGCGACCTCGTGCGGGCCAAGCGACCGGTCGCCCTCTACGTGGTGGAAGCGTTACCGGCTGGCCCCACGGGCAAGGTGAAGCGCCGCCTGCTGGGCAGCCCCGATGTGCCCGTGCTCTTCACCTTCGACCTGCGGTGACAACGGTCGAGTCGGCGGTCGAATCGCAGGTCGAGTCGCCACTGTCACCGGCGCAGCCCGTGCGGGGCACCCGCAAGCGGCTCGATCACATCGACGCCATGCGTCCGGTGAAACAGGCGGGCGTGGTGTCGACCCACACTCTCCTGTTCTTCGCGCCCGTGGCGGCGGGGCTGACCGTGGGAGCCTCGTTGCAACTGCTGCACGTGACCCGAGAGGCGTTTCTCTTCGTCTCGGCCTGCATGCTCGCCTATAGCGTCCGGGACCGGCCGGGCATCGACCACCGCACCTTCTGGCGCCGTCGCTGCGCTCTGGTCGCCGTGCCGTACCTGTGCTGGACCGTCATCTACTTCCTGGTCGGTCTCCCCGGTGAGCACGGGACACCCAGGGCGGACACCATCCATCTGCTGTACCTGTTCGGCACCGGCTACTACCAGCTCTACTACTTGTTGGTCCTGCTGGAGTTCTACGCATTGTTCCCGTTCCTCCTGATCCTCCTGCGCAAGACGGCGGGGCACCACGGTCTCCTGCTGCTCGCGAGCGGGCTGGTGCAGATCGCGCTCGTGTCGACGATGCATTGGGGCCTCGTGCCGGCGTGGATGCAGGGCTACTGGGCCACCCGCGAGGTCACCTCGTACCAGTTCTACCTGCTGGCCGGCATGGTGGTCGCTCTGCATCTCGACGAGTTCCACGACTGGCTCTGCACACACGTGCTGCTCATCGTGGCGGGCACGCTGGCGGCGGCCGTGGCCGCCGAGGTCTGGTACTACCTGGCGGCCGATCACGTGGTGGGGTGGCTGGGCTCGAGCTCCGATCCCTTCCAGCCCATCGTGATCCCGTTCAACATCGGGGCCATCGCCTGCATCTACCTGATCGGCGTGGCATTGGTGCAGCGACGCCGATCGCGCCGCACCAGAGCCATGGTGCAGTCGGGCTCGGACAACTCCTACGGGATCTATCTGGCCCAGGTGCTGCTCATCACGATGCTGAGCTGGCTCGGTTGGCAGCATCTCAACGCCTACCTGCCCTGGCAGCTCGTGGCGGTGATCACCGTGGTGGTCGTCTTCATGGCCTGCATCGCACTGACGGAGTTGCTGGCCCGCACGCCGCTGGCCAAGCCGCTCACCGGCCGGACCCGGGTGTCGTGGCGCCGCGCCGGAGCGCCGGTGGGCGCACCGGGGCTCCGTGTGGTCGACGGGGCGGGCGGCGCCGACCCCGCTCAGGCGCTGGCGACGGGCTTGCCGGAGGCGACGGCGACGGGCTTGCCGGAGGAGCCGGCGACGGCGGCGGCGATGGCGGACGCGATCGCGCGGTAGCCGGCGTCGTCGGGGTGCACGTTGTGCCCGAAGGGTGCGTGGCTGCACATCCACGTCAGGGCGCACGTCCGGGCCACGTCCGTCGGCACGGTGGGGAGGCCAGACCACCGCACGTCGCGACGGTCCCCGAGATCGAAGGCGGAGGACACGTCGGCGATGGGCACGCCGGCCGCCGCGTAGTCCCCCCGCAGGGTGGCGTCGAGCCGTTCCATCACGTTGAGGCTGGCCACGGCAAAGGCCTCTCCGCCGCCGCCCCTGAGGTAGTCCCCGAGGTAAGGGTCGTAGTGCCCGACCCCGACGATGCGGGCGCCGGAGGGGACCGCTGCCTTGATCGCGGCCAGGATCTGGGTGAGCTGACGGTGCACCGTGGCCAGCGATGTCTCCACGCAGGGCGCATTCACCACTTCGTGACGCAAGCAGGAGAGCAGGTCGTTGAAGCCGAGATCGACGGTCACGAGGACCGTCGTGTGATGTGTCCGGAGGAACGCCTCGGCCGCCTGGAGCTGGCTGCCGTCGGCGTAGGCGCACTTGCCGCCGCCTTCGAGCACCGTCACGGTGGTGGCGCCGGGACAGCCCAGGTGCACGACGGTCAGCCCGGGCCAGCGGTGTTGTTCGAGCCGCACGAGATCCTCGGCGTAGCCATCGCGCGTGCGCTGGCCCCGAGGGTGGGAAAGCGTGGGCTGGAAGCCGACCGAGGCCGAGCCGCCCAGGGCGAGCAGGTAGGGGGATGCCGTCGCCGTCACCGCCGCTGCCGGCGGGGCGGAGCGAGCGCCGCCGACGAGGGCGGCCGAAGCCACGACGGCCGCAATCGCCGCCAAGACAGTGATGCGCTTTCCCGCTCGGACACGCCGCCACGGACGCGGCCCCGCCACGCCGTCCCGGGGATGGCGACCCGCCAGCATCACGGGAGGCCGCTGCCCGGCACTGTCGTCCGTACCTTCTCGAGGGCGCCGTCGCGGTTGGCCCGCGCCACCGCGGCGTTGCTGTCGACCGCCGTGACGAGGTAGAGGGTGCGCCGGTCGTCGTCGCCCAGCATGCAGGCAAAGCAATTCCTCGACGTCGTGACACGCTCGAGAATCTCCCCGCCCTCTGCGACACGCACGCATTCGGCGCTCAGCGCGTTCGCCACCCAGACGGACCCGTCGGCGCACAGGCAGATGCCGTCGGGGCCGACGCCCTCCAACGAGGCCCAGACGCGCCGATTGGTGAGCGCCCCGTCGGCGGCCCGGTCGAAGGCAGTCAGGTGGCCGCCGAAGCTCTCGGCGATGATGAGCGTGCCGCCGTCCTCGGTGATCACCGCGCCATTGGGGAACTGGAGATCGCCGGCTGCTTCGTGGGTGGTGCCGTCGGGGTCGACGCGCACGAGCGACGCGGTGCTGATCGCGCTCGCCGGCACCGTCCCGTCGTAGAGGCCGTCGAGGTCGAAGCCGAAGTTGCCGGAGTAGGCCTGGCCGTTGGCGGCGACCACCATGTCGTTGGCGTGCCACGTAGCGAAAGGCTTGAGGTCGCCGTGCACGACCAGCTTCCCGTCCGGTTCGCGGCGGTAGATGACCCGGTCGAGCCGCGAGTTGATGAGGAGACGGCCGTCGGGGAGCCAGCCCAGGCCGGCCGGCTCGCCGTCGAACTCCACCTCGACCCGGGATTCGCCCTCGGGCGAGACCGAGGACACGGTGCGGGCGAAGAAGTCGGAGTACCAGAGCCGGCCCTCGTGCCACCGCGGGCATTCGCCGAAGTAGAGGCCCGAGACGAAGGGCTCGGCAGTCAGGGTTTCAGTCGTCACGGTGTGCTCCTCTGGGCCGGGTGGGACCCGGCATTGCAGTTCAGCACAGCAGGCCCCGGTGCGTGGGCCGCCCGCCGGGGGTACGTTTGGCGTGTGACGTACTGGGTGCTCAAGGCGATCCTGACCCCGATCTTCTACGTCCTGTGGCGCGTCAAGGTCGAGGGGCGGGAGAACATCCCCAAGCACGGGCCTGTCGTGCTGGCGGCGAACCACCAGTCTTTCTGCGACTCCTTCTTCATCCCCCTGGTGGTCCGGCGCAAGGTCACGTTCCTGGCCAAGGCGGAGTACTTCGACTCGTGGAAGACGGCATGGTTCTTCCATGCGGCCGGCCAGATCCCGATCCGCCGCGGCGGCGGGAGCGTGTCCGAGCGGGCACTCGACACGGCCCGCAACGATGTCCTGAAGGAGGGCCACATCCTCGGTTTGTATCCCGAGGGCACCCGGACGCTCGACCCCTACGTGCACAAGGGCAGGACCGGCGTGACGAGGCTGTCGCGCGAGTGCGGGGTTCCGATCATTCCCGTCGGCGTCGTCGGCACGGTCGAGGTGCAGCCGGTGAACGCCAAGTTCATGCGGCCGTTCAAGACCGTCACCATCCGCTTCGGCAAGCCGATGCAGATGGATCCCCCGGAGAACCCCGACGACCCGCTGGCCAACCACGACCACACCCAGTGCCGGGACTTCACGGACCGGCTCATGCATGAGATCGCTCGCCTCTCCGACCGCGAGTACATCGACCAGTACGTCCCGACCCGGGCGAGCAGGCAGTCTGACCAGGCTGCCTGAGGGTGGCGGACCTTACGCACGCACCGCACCGGCCGATTCGTAAGCCATTTGAAACAGGCAGTTCATATTGACCGCCTAACGTTGATTCTATGGCTGGCTACGTAGTGCGGATCGCTCTGCCGGACCGGCCCGGGGCGCTGGGCTTGGTGGCCAGCAGAATCGGGGCAGTCGGGGGCGACATTGTGGCGATCAACATCTTGGAGCGCGACGAGGGGCACGCCGTCGACGAGTTCGTGGTGGAGATCGGCGGACAGCATCTCGTCGAGCTGTTGCAGAGCGAGATCCACGAAGTGGACGGGGTGTCCGTCCTCGAGATCAGGTCGGCTGACTCGACGACGCCGGCGGGCTGACGACGTAGGCGCAGACGTGCGCGCCGTCCATGAGGTGCGCCACGCGGCGCACTGACGCCCCGGGCAGTGCATCGCGAATGAAGGCGAGCTCGCTCGTGCAGGCCTGCGAGAACCCGTGCGCCACCGTGAGGATGGCGCAGTTGTGCTCGGTGATGCGCCAGCTGCCGTCGGGAAGCTTCTCCGCTTCGGCGAGGTAGCCGTCCTCGTCGAGAATGGCGGTCAGCGCGGACACCTGCTCGTCGAAGGGGAGGTGCACCGTCTTGGGGAGCGCGCCGGCCACGCGCCGCTGACGCCGTTGCTCGAAGAGCTCGTCGACCTGGCTGGCGCCCGGCCCGCCGAGATATCCGAGGAGCTCGGTCGTGAGGTCGCCGTAGCGCTTCGGGTAGAGCGCCTCGGCGGCCGAGGTCAGCTCGTACACGTGGCGGGGCCGGCCGCGCCGCGCTCCCTCGGCGACCTCGTCGCGGTGCGCCAGGAGCCCGTCGTCCTCGAGGTGGGTCAGTTGCAGGCGGATGGCGGCGGGGGTGAGGGCGAGCGCGCCGGCGACGGCGACGGCATCGAGAGGTCCCTGGCGCTTCAGCAGATTCAGGATGGCGCGGCGGGTAGTCGGCAGCTGCTGCAGCGGCGACTCGGGTTCGGTCGGCTCGGCGGCCTCGGCCTCGGCCTCGGACTCGGCGCTCACGGCAGATTCGGCGCTCACGGCAGATTCGGCGCTCACGGCAGGATCAGGTGGACGTCGCCGAACTCGTGCCACAGGTACCCCTCCTCCAGGGCGGCGGCGTAGGAGGACTCGAGCAACGGCCGTCCCGCGATGGCCTCGAGCATGGCCAGGTGCGAGGCCTCGGGCTCGTGCCAGCCGGTCAGGAAGCCGTCGATGGAGCGCACGGGGTGCTCGGGCGAGACGACCGTCTCGGTCCAACCTTCGCTCGGGTGCACGTGGCCATGATCGTCGACGACGGACTCGAGGGCGCGTACCACCGTCGTGCCGACGGCGATGACGCGCCCGCCCGAGCGCCGGGTGTCGTTGATCCGATGAGCGGTGGGCAACGAGACGCGGAAGTACTCGGCGTAGGGCGGCTCGCTGGCCTCGAGCGAGGCGACGCCGGTGTGGAGGAGGAGGGGGGCGACGCCGATACCTTTGGCCACCAGGCGCATGAGGACTTCCGAGGTGAAGGGCCGGCCGGCACTGGGCATCTCGGCCGAGCCCGGGTCCGTGGCGTAGACGTTCTGGTAGGCGCTGATCGGGTAGCTGCCGTGCACGTAGTCGTAGCGGATCGGGCGGCCGTGACGGGCCAGGTAGCTGTGCAGGCGTTCGGGTGTCTCCACGCTCGAGACCCAGAGCCGCACGCCGAGCCCGCCGGGACCGGGTGAATAGGGCGCCAATAGCGCCACCCGGCCTCCCTCGGGCAGCTCGACGGCGTCACCAGGTGCCGCACCGAGGTAGGCCAGCCCATCGCGGCGGACCTCGACGGTCCACAGCCCGGCCGGCAGCCTGGTCGAGAGATGGATCTGCACGGCCGACCCGTCCGCCGCAGTGCCGTCGACTTCGGCCGCCAGGGTTCCCGACGTGTTGATCACCACCAGATCGCCTTCGTCGAGGAAGCGGGGGAGCTCGGAGAAGGTGGAGTGCACCAGGGCCCCGTTGGACTTGGTCGCCACCAACATCCGGACGGCGTCGCGCGTCATGCCGCGGTACTCCGGGGGCGACGGCGCCTCGAGGTCCGGCGGGAGGGAGAACGACAGCGGGCGCAGCTCGGGCAAGCGCGCCGGGGCCGGGTGCTCCAGGCCCGACACCGTCAGCGCAGTCATGCGATCGCTCCCGATGCCACGAGCTCGGCGGCGCGGAAGCGGCCACTCGGCCGGTCACTGCCGATGAGCTCGAGAAAGGCCGGCACGGCCGTGCTCGGTTCCGGCCGATCCGAGATGTCCTCTCCGGGGAACGCCGCCTGGTGCATCGCGGTGCGCAGATCACCCGGGTCGACCGACCACACGGTCACGGTGGGGAACTCGGCGGCCAGGACCGCGCCGAGATGCTCGAGCGCCGCCTTGCCCGCTCCGTAACCGCCCCAACCCTCGTAGGCCTCCACCGCGGCGTCCGACGTCACGTTGATGACGCGCGGGTGCGGCGCGTCGAGCAGCAGCGGCAGGGTGTCCTGCAGCAGGCCCAGCGGGGCGACGACGTTGACCTCGAAGGCGATGCGCAGATCGTCGAGGGGATAGTCGGCCAGAGTGGGGAGTGGCGACGTCCCGAGCGTGCCGGCGTTGTTGACGACGAGGTCGAGGCCGCCCAGTTCGAAGGCCGCGGCCGTCAGATCGTGGCGGTGATCCTTGTCGGTGATGTCGCCGACGACGGCGATGATCCGCGCCTCGTCCTTCGCGACGGCCCGGATGCGATCCGCCGCGGTGTCGAGCGTAGCGGGGTCACGACCGTCCACCACGAGCGACCAGCCTGCGCCGGCTAGCGCCGCCGCCAAGGCCTCCCCGAGGCCCCGGGATGCTCCTGTCACGATTGCCACGCTCATGGCTGCCCACCCTTCCGAGCGGCGGGTCCGCTCTACCACGTGAATATAACAAGGATTTCCTTGCTTTATTGCACCTCCGAGATGATGGGGCTGGTCACGCCGTCTCAGCTGGGGTCGGGGGCGGCCCAGCCCCTGGATTTCTCGACCGCCCGGCGCCAGACGTCGTGCACGGCGTCGGTCAGCTCGATCGGGAGCTGCGGCTCGAAGACCGACGCGGCCCCCCAGAGCCCGGCCAGCTCGCCGAGCGACGACCACATACCCTCGGCCAGTCCCGCCAGAGTGGCCGCACCGAGCGCGGTGGACTCAAGTGAAGCCGGCCGCGCCACCGGCAGGCGGCTCTGCTCGGCTTGCAACTCGAGGAGGAGGTCCATGGCGGCGGCGCCTCCGTCCGCCCGCAGCGCGGAGAGTGGGTGGGGCGACGCGGCGGCCATGGCATCGGTCATGTCGCGCACCTGGAACGCCATGGCTTCGACGCACGCCCGCGCCAGGTGGGCGCGGCCGACGCCGCGGGTGAGACCGGTGACGATGCCGCGCGCCTGGGGATCCCACCACGGACTGCCGAGACCGGTAAGCGCCGGGACGAAGGTGACGCCGCCGCTGTCGGGTACCGATGCCGCCAGCGGGCCGACCTCGGCGGCGGAGTCGATGATGCCGAGCCCGTCGCGCAGCCACTGGATGGCCGCGCCCGAGACGAAGGCCGAGCCCTCGAGCGCGTAGGCGACGCGGCCGTGGACGTCGTCGGCGTGCGCGCCGAGGTCCCAGGCGCAGCTGACGGTGAGGCCGTCGGGCGCCGACGGTCGTTCCGGGCCGGCGTTGGCCAAGGCGAAGCTGCCCGTCCCGTAGGTGACCTTCACCAAGCCCGGCTCGAAGCAGGTCTGCCCGAAGAGCGCCGCCTGCTGGTCGCCCAGCACGCCCGACACCGGGACGCCGTCGAGGACCGCCGACGCGGGGCCGAGGTCGCCCAAAGCCGCGGCGCCGAAGCGGCCCGCCGACGGTCGCACCTCGGCGAGCGTGTGCGCGGGGACGCCGAAGAGCGCACAGAGCTCGGGGGACCAGGCGAGCGTGGCCGTATTGAGCAGGAGCGTGCGGCTGGCGTTCGAAGGGTCGGTGGCGTAAGTGCCACCGCGGGCGCCGCCGGTGAGGTTCCACAGCACCCACGTGTCGACGGTGCAGAAGGAGAGGTTCGGATCGTCGGGGGAGAGCGCGAGGTCGCCGTGGCGCAGCAACCAGGCGGCCTTGGTGGCGCTGAAGTAGGGGTCGAGCACGAGGCCGGTGGTGGCGCGCACGAGCGGGAGATGACCCGCCTCTGTGAGCTCTTGGCAGATCGGTGCCGTGCGCCGGTCCTGCCAGACGATGGCCCGGTGCAGCGGCTGTCCCGTCGAGCGGTCGAAGGCCACGAGCGTCTCGCGCTGGTTGGTGATGCCGATGGCGGCGACGGTGTCGCCCCTTTGGGCCAGGCGGGCGCCGACCTCGGCCAGGGTCGAGCGGACGGCCTCCCAGATTTCGTCGGGGTCGTGCTCGACCCAGCCCGGGCGGGGGAAGTGCTGGGTCAGCTCCCGGTAGGCGCTGTCGGCCACCCGGGCCTGCCCGTCGAAGGCGAGGGCCCGCACCCCCGTCGTGCCCGCATCGATGGCGACGACGACCCTGGCCATAGGGCGCCGACGCTAACGCTTCGGGGGTATTTCGCGGGTATTCGGCGCCCTGGCGGGCCCCGGGGGCGGGGTTCGCGCGCAAACAATCGCGAGCGGGCCGTGACCAGCGGGAATGATGCTCGGAATTGGTTGACAAGGACGTAACTACAGTGCTGTAATGACACATCATCTCGTGTCTCGGGGAGGGGCCAACCACTACATCTTGTGGTGAGGCGATTTTGGACCCCTCCAGGGCGCTAAATCGAGAGAGCCGCCGTGCGAACACCGCTCCGCTGGACTGGGGGGTGGGGTGACGGCGACGACCGGCAGCAAGAGCAACCCGCACAGACGACCCAACAGCCCGCACAGAAGACCCAACAGGAGGACCCCAGCACCATGGCCATCGCCCCCCAGCGATCCGAGATCGGCATCCGCCGGCACTTCACCACCGAAGGCGTCCACCCCTACGACGAGGTGGCCTGGGAGCGGCGCGACGCCCGCATCACGAACTACCGGGACGGCACCGTGGCCTTCGAGCAGCTCGGCGTCGAGGTGCCCGCGTCGTGGAGCGTGAACGCCACCAACATCTTGGCGCAGAAGTACTTCCGGGGGACCCTCGGCACCGACGAGCGCGAGTGGTCATTGCGCCAGGTGGCCGACCGGGTGACCGACACGCTGACGGCGTGGGGGATCAAGGACGGCTACTTCGTCGACGAGGAGGAGGCCCTGATCTTCAACCAGGAGCTCAAGTACCTCATCATCCACCAGAAGGCCGCGTTCAACTCGCCGGTGTGGTTCAACATCGGCGTGCAGGGCGTGCCGCAGCAGGGGTCGGCGTGTTTCATCCTCTCGGTCGAGGACAAGATGGACTCGATCCTCAACTGGTACACCGAGGAAGGGATCATCTTCAAGGGTGGATCGGGGGCAGGTGTCAACCTGTCGCGTATCCGCTCGTCGCACGAGCTGCTGAAAGGCGGCGGAACGGCGTCGGGTCCGGTCAGCTTCATGCGCGGTGCCGACGCCTCGGCCGGCACCATCAAGTCGGGCGGCAAGACGCGCCGCGCCGCCAAGATGGTCATCCTCGACGTCGATCACCCCGACGTGGAGGACTTCATCTGGTGCAAGGCGATCGAGGAGCGCAAGGCCCGCGTCCTGCGTGACGCCGGCTTCGACATGGACCTCGACGGAGCCGACAGCCACTCGACCCAGTACCAGAACGCCAACAACTCGGTGCGGGTGACCGACGAGTTCATGGAGGCCGTGATCGACGGGCGCGACTGGGAGCTGACGGCCCGCACGGACGGTTCGGTCATCCGGACCGTGCCCGCTCGCGACCTGTTCCGCCAGATCGCCCACTCGGCCTGGGAGTGCGCCGACCCGGGCCTGCAGTACGACACCACCATCAACCGCTGGCACACGGCGCCGGTGACGGGGCGCATCAATGGAAGTAACCCTTGCTCGGAATACGTTCACCTCGATGACTCGGCCTGCAATCTGGCGTCCATGAACCTGCTGACCTTCCTCGACGAGAACGACGAGTTCGACGTGGAGGGGTTCAAGGCGGGCGTGTCGGTCGTGTTCACCGGGCAGGAGATCATCGTCGGCAACGCCGACTACCCGACGGAGCGGATCGGCGAGACGACGCGTGCCTTCCGCCAGCTCGGCATCGGCTACGCCAACTTGGGCGCGCTGCTCATGGCCCAGGGCCTGCCCTACGACTCCGACGCCGGGCGGGCCTGGGCGGCCGCCATCACGGCGCTGCTCACGGGGCACGCCTACGCCACGTCGGCTCGCACGGCGGCGCGCATGGGCCCCTTCGCCGGCTTCCACGAGAACGCCGAGCCGATGCTCAACGTGCTGCGCATGCACCAGGCCCAGGCGGCCCGTATCGACGAGGACGTCGTGCCACCCGAGCTGCTCTCGGCGGCCCAGGAGTCCTGGGACCGCGCCGTCGACCTGGCCGAGGCCTATGGCGTGCGCAACTCGCAGGCCTCGGTGCTGGCCCCGACGGGGACCATCGGCCTGCTGATGGACTGCGACACGACCGGTGTCGAGCCCGACCTCGGTCTGGTCAAGACCAAGAAGTTGGTGGGCGGCGGCACGATGTCGATCGTCAACCAGACGGTGCCGCGGGCGCTGGCCAAGCTGGGCTACGGGGTCGAGCAGTCCGAGGACATCGTGGCGTACATCAACGAGAACATGTCGATCCTCGGCGCGCCGCACGTGGCTCCTGAGCACCTGCCCGTCTTCGCCTGCTCCATGGGCGACAACACCATCCACTACTCGGGCCACATCCGCATGATGGGGGCGGTGCAGCCCTTCATCAGCGGCGCCATCTCCAAGACGGTCAACATGCCCGAGGACGTGACGGTCGAGGACGT
>Ga0302308_10001163_pt1 | contig 21503 bp, 23 predicted proteins | sample III_Palsa_E3_3_FD_200531 | JGI IMG/M metagenome (GOLD analysis project Ga0302308, IMG submission 200531) | Peat permafrost microbial communities from Stordalen Mire near Abisko, Sweden - III_Palsa_E3_3 | ecosystem: Environmental > Terrestrial > Soil > Palsa > Peat permafrost | place: Sweden...
CAGCCGGCACCAGCTGATAGGTCAGAGCTAGGGCACCAGCACGATCTTCGCGTGCGAGCCGGCCTCCAGCCGACTCCACGCCTCACCCACCTGCTCGAGCTCTAGCGGATCCACATCCACTGTGATCTCTTTGGCCGCTGCAGCATCTGCGAGACGACGGTATGCCTCGCGCTTGACATCCGGCGACGCCGCGAAGTTCGTGTGCCCCATCAGCACAAGCATCTTCCCGCGGATCGGCGCTGAGGGAAGCGTCGCCTCCGCGCCTGCCCCCGCGCCAACTTGCACGATGCGCGCGCCAAAGCTCGCAGCGTGCACCGCTGCCACCAGCGGCTCGCCAAACAGCGGATCCACAACCACATCGATCGTGCCTTGCGCCGCCTCCCTCAGCGCCTCCACCAAGTCTGGCTGCTCACCACCCAACTGTACGCTCGCATCAGCGCCCAGCGCCAGGCAGCGCTCCAGGCCCTGCTGCGAGCGCGCCGCCGCCACCACGCGCCCCGCGCCAAGTAGCTTTGCCGCCTGCACCGCGATCTGCCCGAGCACGCCGCTTGCTGCCAGCACCAGCACGTGCTCGCCCTGCTTCAGCTGCGCTCTCCATGTCAGCGCCAGCCACGCCGCCAGCCCAGAGATCCCAATCGCCACCGCCACCCCGTCCTGGATGCCCTCCGGCACTGGATATGTGGCGTGCGGGTCGATCAGCGCGCGCTCAGCCATCGAGCCAAACGGAGCGATTGGAGCATCGAAGTACACACGCTTGCCGTCCAGCATCCCCACACCCTCGCGCCCTGCCACCGCTGGCAGCGGTGGCTTGCCCGCATAGAAGCGGCCCGCGCAGATCGCCACATCCACCGGGTTCACGCCCGCCGCCAGCACCTCAACAATCGCCTGATCGGAACCCGCCGCGGGCTCCTCGAACTCGCCCGCCTCCGGGACTCCATACTCGCGCAGGACTGCAGCTCTCACCGTTTCATCCTAGGAACCAAGCGTCGCACCCGCGCCTGCGCCAACGCCAAACGTGCCGCCGCACGGCCCGGCACGCCGTGCACCGCTCCTCCAGGGAACGTCGCCGCGCTGCCCAGGTACAGGCCCCGCAGCGGTGTGCGGTAGGGCGCCAGCGACGGAACGGGACGGAAGATCACCTGATCCAGCGAATAGCTGCCGCCGCCCACATCGCCGCCCACGAGGTTCGCGTTGCGGCGCTGCAGATCGGCCGGCCCCAGCACGTGGCGGGCAAGGATCAGGTCGCGAAACCCCGGCGCGAAGCGCTCCACCTGCGCCTCCATACGCTCCACATGGCGATCCTGCTCTGACCCCCAATCAAGGGACTGGGGTCCATGCGTGTATGCCCACGCGGTGTGCTTGCCAGCCGGCGCCCGCGACGGGTCCGCCAGGGACTGCTGGCCCAGCAGCATGAACGGACGCTCAGGCAGCCCGCCAGTCATCACCGTGCTCTGCAGCACCTCCCCGGCGGAACCGCCAACGTGCACAGTGCCCGCTTCGCGAGCCTCCCGCGCGCTCCACGGGATCGGCCCATCCAGCGCCCAATCGAGCTTCAGCGTCGCCGGACCCATGCGGTAGCGGCGCAACGCGCGCGCGTAGCGATCCGGCAGCGCCTCACCCGTCACGCGAACGAGCGCGCTAGGCATCAGATCCGCGATCACCGTCCGTGCGCCCACACGTTCTCCCCCCTCAAACTCAACACCCACCACCCGGCCACGCTCCGCCACGATCCGCGTCACCGTCGCGCCTGTCCGCAGCTCGCCACCCAGCTCGCGCAGATGGGACACCAGCGCATCGGCAAGGCTGCCCGCCCCGCCCTCCGGGCTCGGCCAGCCCGCACCATGACCCAGCAGGCTCATATACGCCGCCGCGATCGCGCTGCCGCTGCTCACAGGCGGCACGTCCGAGTGCATTGCCGACCCGTATAGCCACGCCCGCGTCCCATCGCCCGCGAACAGCTCCTCGCCCAGCGCCTGCGCTGGCATCAGCAGCAGCCGCGTGAACTCCAGCGTGCCGCGCACGCCAATACCAGCAGTCAGGCGAGCAGCGCCGCGCAGTGGTGGGAAGCCGCCCAGCATCGTGTCGCGCAGCGCGTCGAAGTGATCGACAAACGGCATCGCAAACTCCTGCCAGCGCGAGCCGTCACCGGCGTGGATCGCGTCCAAGCTCGCTGCCGTGCGCTCCACGTCGCGGTACAGCGCCGCCGCCGTGCCGTCCGCCAGTGGGTGCGCCAGGCATACCGGCGGATGCACCCAGCGCAGGCCGTGTCTGTGTAGCGGCAGCTCAGCGAAAACCGGCGATGCCGCCCCCGCTGGGTAAACCGAGGAGAACGTGTCATGGCGAAAGCCAGGCAGCGTCAGCTCCTCCGTTGCCACCGCGCCGCCCACTCGCTCAGCAGCCTCCAGCACGAGCACGCTCCAGCCTGAGCGCGCCATCGTGATCGCCGCCGCCAGGCCGTTGGGGCCCGAGCCGACGACCAGCGCGTCATAGCTCATCGCTCCAAGCATAGGTATGCGCGATAATGGCCGCCCATGCGGCACGAGAGCTCCATCACCTCGTTGTCGTGGATCCCCTCCGAGGCGATCGAGGGCTCCCAGCGGCTGGCGTTCGATGCGGGCATGGCGCACTACGACGAACCACCGCCCGAAGCGATCGACGATCTCGACGCGCTGCGCGCCGCCGATCGCTTCCGCTTCGCCAACGTCCTCAGCGCCTGGGTAGAGGTCAACGACTCAGGGCGCATCACCGAGTTCGGCCGTGATGGCGGCGGGCTGATGGGCGCCACCACCGTCAAGCTCGGGCCTGTCGCACGCACATTCGAGGCTGTCGGGCTACCCGACATCGTCGGCAAGCCCGTCAAGGGCGACGGCTGGGTTCGCTTCACCCAGACCGCCGGCGGGCGCACCGGCGTGCCCGCCCCGCGCCGCGTGCGACGCCGCCCGTTCGTGCAGTGGCAAGCGCCACTCGTGTGGACCACGCTATCGCTCACGCTGCACGCCGACGGCAAGGTCGAGGGCGCCATGATCGGCCACAGCCGCTTCCCGCGACACTGGGTTTACGACGCCAACGGACAGCTCAGCCACAAGTCGGGCCTGGCTGACTTCAAGGACTGGTATCGCAAGTCATTCGGGCGGCACACACCATGGGGGGACACCGACTCCAAGGCACTCGTCACCGCCGTCGAGACAGCGCTCGAGCGGACGCTCTCAGCGCAGATCATGCAGGGCGGAGCAAAGCCCGCCATCCGCAAGGTCAAGACCGGCGACGCGCTCGTCAGGCAGGGCGAGCGTGGCTCCGAGCTTTTCCTGCTGCTCGACGGCGTGCTGCGCGTCGAGGAGGACGGCCGGCGGCTGGCCGAGTACGGACCGGGCGCGCTGCTCGGCGAGCGCGCGCATCTGGAGGGCGGCACGCGCACCTCCACGCTCGTGGCCGTCACGCCCTGCCGCATCGCCGCCGTCGAGGCCTCGCAGCTCGATCGCGGTGCGCTGCAGGAGCTGTCCAAGGATCACCGTCGGACCCGTCCAGACCGGAGCTGAGCGCGCTTGCAGATCCGCTTCTGTGGCGTACGGGGCTCCACCCCCGCACCCGGCATCGAGTTCGTGCGCTACGGCGGGCACACGTCGTGCCTAGCGCTCGCGCACAACGGTGCGACAGCACCCAGCCTGCTGCTGGACGCCGGCACCGGGCTGCAGGCGGTTTCCGGCGCACTGGACGGTGCAGCGTTCAGCGGCACCATCCTGCTTACTCACCTGCACTGGGATCACATCCTCGGCCTGCCGTTCTTTGCTGCGGCGGATCGCCTCGACGCGCACGTCAGCGTGCTGCTACCCGAGCAAGACAGCGGGCAGGACGCCGCCAGCGTGCTCGCCGGCGTGATGTCGCCACCCTACTTTCCGATCGAACCCACACAGCTGCGCGGCAGCTGGACCTTTCAAACGATCGCCGCAGGCGCCCAGCGGATCGAGGGCTTCGACGTGCTCGCCACGGAGGTCCCACACAAGGGCGGGCGCACGTTCGGCTACCGGATCAGCGACGGGCACTCCACACTCACCTACATACCCGACCACTGCCCCACTACCTTCGGCCCCGGCGAGGATGGCTTCGGTGAGTACCACGCCGCGGCCATCGAGCTTGCCGCGGATGCTGACGTGCTCGTGCACGACGCCCAGTTGTTCCCCCCAGAGCTCGCCGCCGAAGCCGACTTCGGACACTCCGTCGTCGACTACCCAGTCGAGCTGGCAAAGCGCGCCCACACGCGCTCAGTAGTGCTGTTCCACCACCGCCACAATCGCAGCGACGACGCGCTCGACGGCCTCGCGCGGCGACTTGGCGGCGGCTCCGCACCCGCCGTAAGCGTCGCCGCCGAGGGCACCGTGCTCGAGCTCTGACACAGCGCTGGCACCGAGCACAGCCGCCTGCGAAGATCGAGTCGTGCTGCGCCGCGCAAGCTTCCTCAGTGAGAGCTTCGAGTACGACTCCAGCGACCCCGACGGCTATCGCGCGGGTCAACTGAGCGTCAGCAAGACGCTGGGCGCCCAAGCGCTCGCCGTGAAGGTGTTCGAGCTCCCCAGTGGCCAGAGCCTCTGCCCCTACCACTACGAGTATGAGGAGGAGTGGTTGGTGGTGCTCGACGGCAGCGTGCTCGTGCGCACGCCAGATGGCGAGGAGACGCTGCAGCGAGGCGAGGTCGTCCAGTTCCCCGCCGGGCCAGCCGGCGCGCACAAGGTCGCCAGTAGCGGTAAGTCAACCGCGCGGGTGATGATGTTCTCCAGCGCCCGCCAGCCCGCTGTGACTGTGTATCCCGACAGCGACAAGATCGGCGTGTGGCCCGGCAACCCCGACGACGCGGTGATGCTGCGCCGCGAGGACGGTGCTGTGGACTACTACGACGGGGAACACTAAGCACTTCTCAGGCGCCGCCACCCACTCCTCAGACCTTGAGCACCAACTTGCCTGTGTTCTCGCCGTTGAAGAGCCGCAGCAGCACATCCGGGAAGCTCTCAAAGCCCTCTGCCACGTCCTCGCGGGAGACGAGCTCGCCAGCCGCCAGCCAGCCGGCCATCTCCCGTACCGCCTCCGCGTAGCGGTCCAGATAGTCCGACATCACGAAGCCAGTCATGCTCGCGTGGTTGACCAGCAGCGACAGGTAGTTCGCCGGGCCTTTCAGCGCGCTCGTCGAGTTGTACTGGGAGATCGCTCCGCAGATGACCACCCGTGCATGGCGGGCAAGATGCGCGAGCGCAGCATCAAGGATCTCTCCGCCAACATTGTCGAAGTAGATGTCGATGCCGTTCGGGCAGTGCTCTGACAGCGCCGCGTCGACGTCTTCGGTCTTGTAATCGATCGTCGCGTCGAAGCCCAGGTCTTTCAGCAGGTGATCGCACTTCTGCACGCCGCCGGCGATGCCCACCACACGGCAGCCCTTTAGCTTGGCGATCTGACCGACCAGCCCACCAACAGCGCCCGCCGCCCCAGATACGACGACCGTGTTCCCCGGCTCCGGGCGACCGATGTCGAGCAGGCCGAAGTAAGCCGTCACGCCGGGCATGCCAAGCGTGCCCAGATACACAGGCAGCGGCGCCAGGCTCGTGTCCAGCTTGAATACCCCTTTGCCATTGGCGACCGCATACTCCTGCGCGCCCAGCAGGCCGCCCACGTGCTCGCCCACCGCAACATCCGGGTCATTTGACGCCACCACCTCGCCGGCCGCGAAGGCCCGCATCACCTCGCCGATGCCCACCGGCGGAATGTAGGAGCGGCTGTCGTTCATCCAGCCGCGCATCGCAGGATCTAGTGATACGTACTCGACCTTGACCAGGACCTCGCCGTCGCCCGGCTCAGAAACAGGCTCCTCGACGTAGCTCCAGTCACTCGCCTTCGGTAGGCCCACCGGGCGAGCAGCCAAACGGAACTGGTGGTTTACGGCATCCATAGCTTGCCTCTCCTCGTCCGCGGTGGAGCAGCCCCCACCTGCTCCAGACACCATACCCTGGCGCGATCGCTTGCCAAGATCCTGCGCATGGTGCGTGCAGGCCCTGGGTAGATGCGCATGCGTCACGCCCGCCATGAGAGTATTTCGCGGCCGCCCAGTCAAGCCGAGGACGCGAACGAACAGGTCCCGCCCACCAATCCACCGTCACGGACCCAAGGAGCAATACATGCCTGACATCGAGTTTCCGACCAGCGCCGGCAGCGCCCCCGGCTACCTTGCAGTCCCCAACTCCGAGCGCGGCCCAGCGATCGTCGTCATGCAGGAGTGGTGGGGTCTTGATGAGCACATCCGCTCGATCTGCGATCGCTTCGCTGCGGAAGGCTTCTACGCACTGGCGCCTGACCTCTTTCGTGGCGAGACGACCACCCAGCCAAGCGAGGCCGAACAGAAGATGATGGCCATGTCAATGGATCAGGCCGAGAAGGACATGTGCGGCGCCGCTGACTACCTCGCCTCACAGCCCGGTTTCGAAGGTCCGGGCGTGGGCGCGGTCGGCTTCTGCCTCGGCGGCGGGCTCGCCGTGTGGGCCGCTGCCACATGCCCCAAGATCATCGCTGCCGTCAGCTACTACTACGTCATGCCACACGGCAAGCCTGACTTCACCGAGATCACCGGGCCCGTGCTCGGGCACTTTGGGACCGCCGACGCGTTCATCCCAATCGATGACGCCAACAAGCTCGAGGCCGAGCTACGCGACGCCGGCGTCGATGTCACCTTCCATCACTACGAGGGCGCCGGGCACGCGTTCTTCAACGACACCAACCGGCTGGGCACCTACGACCCGGAGCTAGCCCAGAGCTCCTGGGATCGAACCGTCAGCTTCCTGCGCCCCGCGCTCGCCTCCTGACCCCCGGAGGCGCCAACCGCCACTGACCATCCAGCTTGTCGAGGCTCGCCTCCACGCTCCTGGTAGCAGCCGTGCTCGCCGCCATGGCCGTGCTCGTGCGGACGCCTGCGCGCCTCCCGCGCACGGCGCCCGCCGCGGACGTATCGCAGACACAACAGGCGCCCACGCAATGGTCGCCGCCAGCAACCATAAGCGCCTGTCCCGCCACCACTGGTGCGCGGGTGGTGTTTCCCAGTGACAGCCCAAGCCACGCCACCGGCCAGGGTGCGTTCATCTGGAGCGCGTCCTCCGCATGCCCAGGCGGCGAAGGCGCGCGCGTTGCGGTCATCGGCGCCAGCGAGCAGCCGGGCCCAGCAAGGATCCCCCGCACGGTCACCGGCCAGAAGCTCGCGCCACGTGCACCGCTCACCGCCAGCGCGGGGCCGCACGGGCAGATCGTGATCGCGGGCGCCTCGCGGGGGACACCCAAATATGGACCCAACAGCAGCAGGGTGCTGATCCAAGGGAGCGCAGGCGGCCCGTTCACGCCCCTACAGGCCCCTGGGGGCTCAGCCACACCGATTGCGCTCACCACCGCCTATCTGGGCGACCTCGCAGTCGCCTCCCCACCTGCCGGCCTGCCCGGCCGCGGTCGATTGAATGTTCACGTCGAGCGCTTCTTCTCGCACCACTTCGTGCGTAACGTCTCCGCACGTACTGCCAGTCGCGGGTCACTGCAGGCGCTCACCGTCGCAATGGACTTCCGCAGCGAAGCGCTCGCGGTATGGGCACAGCGAGGAGCGATCTACGCGCGCCTAGTGACCAACAAGGGCACCGTACATCCACTGCAAAGGCTCGCCTCCGCCGGCTCCGATCCAAGGATTGCCGCCCTGCTCAGCGACGATAACCGCGCCATCGTCGCCTGGGCTGAGCAGCGCGGAACGCAGACAAGCATCTACGTCGACCGCTCCACCCCAGGTGTGCATTTCAGCTCCCCTCAGCTGCTCGAACGCTTCAACGACCCCGACGGTCTCGCATCGCCCGCCGCCTCCCCCAGCCTCGTGCGCTTGAGCTCGGAGAGCGTGCTCCTCGCGTGGGCAGGCGCAGCCGGGGGCCACTGGGTCGTGCGCTCAGCCCCCGTGGACCTAAACGGCGTTCAGAGCGTCGACACATTCGCTGCGCCCGGCGAGGACGCGCGGCTCGCCGCGCTCGCAGCAGGCCCAGACGATGACGCAGTGCTGTTATGGACCGAGCCGCTGCCAACCGCCGGTGGACTACCGGACATGGCGCGCCAGGCGATCTTCGCCGCGCGCGGGACCGACGCAGGCCCTGGGCGCGCCAGCTTCGGCGAACCGGAGCAGGTAGCTCCCGCGGGACCTGTCAATGATCCGACCGTCGCACTCGACCCAAGCAGCGACCGTGCAGTCGCCGCCTGGCAGGGCGAAGCCGCCACGATTGAGTACTCGATCCGTAGCGCCAGCAGCGGCCCATGAGTCGCTCCCGCATCAGAGCGCACTGCGCGGAGCAGGGCCTTTAGGAAAAGATGCTCGCGGATGGATAGGGACTACGAGCTTCAGACCCACCAGGCCGAGGATCGTCACTGGTGGTACCGGGGCCGGCGAACAGTGCTCGACGGCGTCATCGCCGAGCTCGGGCTGCCCGCCAACGCGCGCCTACTCGACGCTGGGTGCGGCAGCGGGCGCTTCATGGTCGAGCTCGCACAGCTCGGGAACGTCACCGGCGTGGAGCTCTCCGACACGAGTGTCGCTCTAGCTCGCGAGCGCCAGCTCGGCGAGATCGTCGCCGGTTCCGTCCTGGAGATGCCGTTTGCCGATGACAGCTTCGACCTAGCTGTGAGCCTCGATGTGATCGAGCATCTCGAGGATGATCTTGCGGCGCTGCGCGAGCTCCGTCGCGTCGTCGCGCCCGGCGGCGCCTTGCTCGTCACCGTCCCTGCCTACCAGTGGCTGTGGAGCGGTCATGACGAGATCAACCATCACCATCGCCGTTACACGCGCCGCTCGCTGCAGCACGCCGCCGAGCAGGCCGGCTGGAATCAGACACGCACCACCTACTTCAACTCGCTACTGCTACCCATCGCCATCATCCTGCGCGTGCTCGAGCGCTTCAGCACCAAAACCACCGAGTCCAGCCTCGACCTGTGGGTACCGCCTGCCCCGCTGAACTGGCTGCTCGAGCGCCCACTCGCGCTCGAGGCCGCGCTGATAGCCCGCAACGGTCGCATACCAGCAGGGCTCTCCCTGCTCGCCGTCTTCCGCTAGGTCTCACCATCCGCCACCGTCACCGGTGCATGCACACGGAAGGTCCACGCACGGTTGACAAAGAACGTGCTGACGGTCACAACCGCTGTCGCGCACACCTGTGCCAGCAGCTTGTCCAGATGGGCGTCGTGCACGAATAGGTACAACAGAGCCTCATCCACTGCCAGGCCACACGTCTGCACGATGCCCCAGCGGACCGGTGTGAGCGCATCGCCAACGTGCTCACGGAACGTCCAGCGGCGATTGAGCAAGAAGCCATTGACCGCGCCAACCACGAACCCGATGCCCGAGGCCGCCAGGTACCACACGCCAAATACCTTCAGCAGCACTGTGTACACGACCAGCGTGAGCACCGTGTTCGACACGCCGACAATGCCAAACTTCACGAACTGAACGAGCACAGGCGCGCTCAGGTGGCGTGACGCGCGCGCTACGCTGGTGTGCGATTCACGCTGGTCAGTGTGCTCGTAGGGCTCCATAGGCAGAATGAACGATAAATTGAGTGCCCGCTTAAGGCGCCCGTCGAAGATGGACGCCACATTGGCGTTTCCCCAGGATCAGCCTCGAGGCAACAAAATGTCGGATACACCACTTCGCACCCCCACACTACTCAGCGTTGTGGCCCCTGTGTATGACGAGGAGGAGCTCGTCGAGCAGTTCATCGCCCGCGCGATCGCTGCTGTCGCCGACTATGAGTTCGAGCTGCTGCTCGTCAACGACGGCAGCTCCGACCACACTCCCGAATTGCTCGACCGCATCGCCGCCACTGACCCGCGGGTGCGCGTCATCCATCTCTCGCGCAACTTCGGCCATCAGGCCGCCCTCACCGCCGGCCTCGAGCACGCCACTGGCGACGTCGTGGCAATGATCGACGCAGACCTCCAGGACCCACCTGAGCTGATCCCCGACATGCTCGCCCAGTGGAGCCAGGGTGCCGACGTCGTATACGCGGTTCGCGACCAGCGCGAAGGCGAGACCGCATTCAAGCTCGCCACCGCCTCGTGGTTCTACAAGCTGTTCGACAAGCTCGCTCAGGTCGATCTCGAGCCGAACTCCGGCGACTTCCGCCTGCTGGACCGCCGCGCTCTCGACGCACTGTTGACGATGACCGAGCGCTCGCGCTTCCTACGCGGCATGACCGTCTGGGTCGGCTTCACCCAGACTGCCGTGTCCTATCAGCGTGACGCCCGGCACGCCGGCGAGACCAAGTACACGCTGCGCAAGATGTTGCGCTTCTCCCTCGACGCCATTGCCTCCTTCTCGCATCTGCCCCTGCAGCTGGCCACCTACGTGGGGCTGCTCTCAGCCGGCGTCGCCTTCATCGCCATTCCCGTCGTCATCGCACTGCGCATCTCCGGCTCCTACCTGCCCGGATTCGGCTCGATCACGATCGCCATCCTGCTGCTCGGTGGCATCCAATTGATCGCCCTCGGCGTAATCGGTGAGTATGTCGGACGCATCTATGACGAGGTCAAGCATCGCCCGCTGTACATCGTGCGCGAGGAGCGCAACCGCCCCACCGGATCCGGACGAGCTGCAGTAGCGCCAGTCGCGCGTGCCGGGTTGGCCGCGCGTACGCCCGAGAGCGTCGTTTAGCGCGCATCGCCCGCGGCGTTAGCCCGCATCGCCCGCGGCGCTCATTCCGTTTGCGCAGGACGTGCGCTTATGTATCTACATGTAGATACGATGGCGCACGATGCGCGCAAAGGTAGTCACACGGGCCGCCTGCTGGTTGTTAACCGCTCGTGGTCCAACTCCGCCAACCGGCTCATCTGGCTAGCCAGACATGTTTTGATCCGCCCGTGAGATGTCAGTGGCGTCGGTCTGCAAGCGGTCGGCCGTTGTTAGCTACAGCGTTGGCATGCACCCTGCCCTGGCTCGGCTGGCTCGGCGCGAGCGCTGCGGTCGCGGATGCTGAAGGCTGTCCCGGAACTGGCGGCGCTCCGTGTCCATACACATCCGCGCAGATCATCGGGCAACGCGCCGAAGGCGTCCTGCGCTTCCCTGAGGCGGTCGCTGTAGACACCCAGGGCAACGTTTACGTGGCCGATCAGCTGAGCTACGTGGTGCAGAAGTTCACCGCTGGCGGTGTCTTTGAGACGCAGTGGGGCTCCTACGGCTCCGGTCCGGGTCAATTCGGCCCAATCGGCGGGCTGGCAACTGACGCCGCTGGGAACGTATATGTCGTCGACTCCAGCCACAACCGCATCGAGAAGTTCTCTCCCAGCGGGACCTTCATCTCCTCGTGGGGCCATCGCGGCAGCGAACTCGGCCAGTTCGACTTTGGCTCCTCCGAGAACTACACACAGCCCCCTGGCGGCGGGATCGCGGTGGCAGGGGGCTATGTGTACGTGGCCGACTCAGGCAACAACCGCATCGAGCGCTTCAACCTCGAAGGCGGCGAACCGCTGGCTTGGGGCACGCATGGGAGCGAACCGGGCCAGTTCTCCTACCCCCGTGGGGTGGCGGCCAATGAAAGCGAGGTGATCGTCTCAGACGACGACAACCATCGCGTCGAGAAATTCAACAGCGAAGGCGACTTTGAAGCCGAAGCCGGCTCACAGGGCGATGGACCTGGACAGTTCGCGTTTCCCTACGGCGTTGCCCTGGACGGCGCAGGCAACGTGTACGTCGCGGATGACAGCAACGATCGCGTCGTCAAGCTCACTCCGCAGCTGCAGTTCGCCGGGGCGTGGGGCAGCTTTGGCTCCAAGCCCGGACAGCTCGCGTTCCCGCGCGCGCTGGCGAGCGACCCGGCAGGCGACACCTACGTGGCCGATACAGCCAACGACCGCATCGAGGTATTCGATCCTGACGGGAACTACCTGCGCACGCTCGGTAGCTCCGCGCACGGCCCAGGGCTGCTGAGCGCTCCGCGCGGCCTGGCGATCGACCCGACAGGCCAGCTGCTCGTGTCCGATACCGACGGCAACCGCATCGAGCGCTTCGCGCCCGGCAGCGACGCCTACGTCGGCCAGTGGACGCTTGCCGGTGGGCACGCGGCCGACTTCTACTACCCCGCGGGCATTGCGGTCGACCCACGAGGATCGATCTACGTGGCCGACGAAGGCAATGAGCGGCTAGTGCGGCTTTGGGGAGAAGGTACCTACAGGGCTGAAATCGGCGGACCCACGGAGCTTGGCGGGGCGCAGCTTTCCGGCGCCGGCTCAGTGGCCGTCTCCAGCGCATCGGATGACACCTACGTGGCGGACACCAACCACAACCGCGTGCTCGTTTACGGTCCTGAAGGATCGCTGCTGGCGAAGTGGGGTGCCGGTGAAGGCGACGGTGCCGCGGGCAGCGGAACAAGGGGATTCAATCGTCCTCAGGGCCTTGCGATCGCGCCAACGGGGAACGTGTATGTGGCTGACACCGGCAACGACCGCATCGTTGAGCTGTCATCGACGGGCGATGTGCTCAACGAATGGGGCTCCAAAGGCACCGCAAATGGGCACTTCCGCTCACCTGTCGGGGTCGCCATCGATGCGGCCGGCGCGGTGTACGTGCTCGACGAGGAAAACAGCCGAGTGGAGGTGTTCAGCGCCAACGGCCAGTTCCTCGCCAAGTGGGGAGTCCGGGGCGATGGCCCCGGTGAATTCGCACAGCCAGCCGCAATCGCGGTGGACTGCAGCGGTGACGTATACGTCGCCGACACCAACAACAACCGCGTCGAGCGCTTCGACCTGGCCACACCCGCCGCGAGCGGCTGTCTCGCGCCTGGCACGTGGCCGCCGCCGCTAAACGTCGCGCCTGTGCTGCACGTGAGCGTGCCCAGGACCGCCGGGGTCCTGGCACGGCGCGGGCTGGCACTAGCCGTAAGCTGCCAACGTGGTTGCAAGGTCTTTGCCACCGCGACGCTCTCTCCACTTGGGGGAAACCGTCACGCGGTCCCGCTACTGGCGGCCGCACGGGGGCTTCCAGCGCGAGCGACCGGCCATGTGCGGCTACTTGTCGGACCGGCCGCGCTGCGCCGCCTGCGTAGCGAGCTGGGCGATCACAGGGCCATGAAGGCACACGTCAGGATCATTGCCGCCGGCGCCACCGGCCTGCGCACTACCGTGACCCGCAGCTATCTCGTCAGCCGCTGAGCGCAGACATGGCGGAGGGTCGATAATGAGCGCATGAGCAGCGTGGAGCTTCCAGATGAGAGCGATCCCCCCGGCATGGACCACCGCAGGGAGCGGATCCGGATCGAGACCGAGCGACACCGGATCGAGGGTGTGCTCACGCTGGCGCGAGACGGCTACCGCAGTCGCGTCTCGGATGTGCTGAACGCGTCTGAGCGCGACTTCATCACGCTCACCGATGTAACCGTCACACCACTGGAGGGCGGCCCGACAGAGTTGCACGAGTACCTGAGCCTCGCGCGTCGGCATATCGTGTTCGCTGTGGCCGCTGCGGAGACGACCTAGCCGAAGCGCTCAGGGCGTGAAGCTGTCGGCGCTGTGAACCGTGCCGACCGGCGCAGTGGTATTCGTCACGGCGATCGCACCAGCAGTTGCGCCCGAGGGCACAGTCACCTTCAGTTTCTTTGCGCTAGCTGACTTGACATGCGCGGCAACGCCGTCAAAGCTCACGGTCGAGTGTCCGTTGAAGCCAACGCCCTTGATGGTTACGAGCGTGCCTGCCGGACCGCTTTTCGGACTAAATGTGGTCACCGACAGCGTCGCTGTGAAGTCGGCCTTGCTCGTCACTACGCCCCCGGGAGTAGTCACCGAGATCATCGCTGTCCGCGCTCCGTCGGGCACCGTGGCTTCGATCTGCGTGGTCGATAGCACCTTGAACTTCGCCGGTAGAGCACCGAACGCAACCGCACTGGCACCCCCGAAGCCCGTGCCGCCGATCATCACAGTGCTACCGGTGATCGCAGCGGTGGGCGTGAAGCTGGTCAGCGCGGCGACGTTCGAAGCCACCGTCGCGGTGGGAGCCGATGCCGCCGGCGGCCCAAAGCCAGATGCGTTGCCAGCGGTTTCCTGCACACGGATGGTCGAGCCAACATCGCTAGCAGTGAGCGCGTAGCTGCCCCCAGTCGCGCCTGCGATCGCCGCGCAGCCGCCCCCGTAGGTATTGCATCGCTCCCACTGATCACTGCGCGAGGTAGTCCCGTTGGTCCATACGCCCGCCTTCTCGGTCAGCGTCTGGCCCAGTTCATCCACACCTGAGACCGTGGGTACGGAGGCGCTGACCGGGCTCCCCGGGATCGAGAACGCGCCCAGGCCGATCGGGCTGCCTACGCCGGTGGGGCCATCAAAGCCGACCTCCGCCTGACATGCACTGGTGCTCGAGCACGTGCCGTTGCTTCCCGAGACTATGTCTTCGAGAACAGCGGCTTCACCGGCGTGCTGGTACAAGGTTGCCGCCGGATAGGAGACGCCGTGCGAACCACCCGCCAGGGCGAACTCGGCGGCGATGATCGGGGATGAGACGGAGGTGCCTCCCCATACACCCCAGCCGGTGGGGTTGCCGTTGCCTTCGGGAGTGCTGTCGTAGACATTGACTCCCGTTTCCGGATCGCCGATCGCCGCCACGTCGGCGATCGAGCGCTCGTCCCCGCATCCGGTCGCTGCGAAGTTGGGCACCGCAACCTGCCAAAGCGGAGCGTTGAAGATCTGGCTGCAGCCACTACCGCCTTCATCCCACACCGTGCTACTCCACGTTTCTCCCGTACTGCTGAGACTCGTTCCCCCCACAGCAACGACGTCCGAAGAGTCCGCCGGGAAGTTGGCGGCATGGCGCTCTCCGCGGCAAGCTTCGTTGAGATAGCCACAGTCGCCCGAGCTGGCAGTGACGACTACGCCGGGATGATCGTAGTAGCGACTGTTGTATTCGGAGAAGGTGGCAGACAGAGCAGGTTCCTCGGGGCCCGCGTAGGAGTTGCTGATCTCCGTCGCGCCAGCATTCACAGCTGCGTTGACAGCAGCGCCCAGGCTCGTGAAGTCTTCATTGTTGGCCTCGACCAGCAGCACCCGACAGCCCTGGCAGATGGCATGTGCCATCTGCACGTCGATCGATATCTCCGATGCCCATTCTCCTTCCTTGCGGGGAAGGGGACTCGCGTGGCCTTCCTGGTTGATCTTGCGAAAACAGCCGTTCGCGGTGGTGCACGCGGGAAGACCAAACGTTTCGTCATAGACCCCCAGGTCAGCTTCCGCGGTGGGATCGTCGAAGGCATCAACCACAGCGATGGTCTGTAGGGAGGAGGAAGCTGTTTCGCTCGGCAGCGCGTAGGCCGCATGCAGGTCCTGGGCGGTCAGATAGCCAGCGAAGGGGTGCTTATACGTAACTGCTGGGCTCGCGCCAGCGGTAGCTTCCGCCGGCTGTCCAACAGCGCTAGCAGCGGGCTCCTCAGCAGGCGCTGATGTCGGCAGGAGCCTTATGCCTATGCACGCCGCAGCGCCAGGCTGTGGCACACCACATAGACGTTGCATTCCAACGCTCGATGACGCGGACGTGGCCAACGCTGTCGAGCATGCTGTGAGCGCCAGGACCACGCCAGCCACCAGCGCTGCCGCCATCAGCCTCCGCCGATGCGCCATCTGCTTCGCTTCCCCACAGCGAGCGGTCGCGTCCATGAGCTGCCAATCGTAGCGCCTGCAACAAGCTAGATACAAGCGCAGTCCCTACGCTCAACCCAACGATCGTCGGGCGATCGGCCTCGCGCGCTACTGGCTCGCCGGGTGCTCCTCGCCCTCGGCGCCCGTCTGCGGCTCGCTGCCCTTGAGCGAATCCAGGAGATCGTCCGCCTTGGCGCCCGCCTTCTGTATCCGCTCGCTGTACTTGCCGCCCGTACGTTCATCAGCGACAGCTGCGGCTTTCTCAACGGCGTTGTGGATCTGGTCGCTGCGCTCGACGACCGCCCCCTCGGCCTTGGACCTGAGGTCCTTGACCCTGTCTGTGAGTCCCATTGCTGCCCCTTTCGCGAAAGCTCGGCTGTATTGAGGCCATGCTACTCGCCGGATGCAGGCTTACGCATGGTGTGCACGGGTAGCGTGCCTAGGCGGTTGCAGGCGCAACTTGCCCCCGGTCGATGTGTTCAAGTTGACATGGGGCCGGCCGCGACGACAGCGATCCGGAGCTACCCGGATCAAGACGGACCTGTCCATCGAATGAGGAGGGAAAAATGATGCGCAAAGCATCCATATGTGTTGCCGTCCTAGGCCTCGCCATCATGGCGCTGCCAGGCGTCGCGTCGGCCTTGCCGACGGTCAAGTTCAAAGCTCAAGCCGTTCCGATCAAAAACTTCCCGCACACGGGCAACATCCTCGGAGCCGGTGCCGCAGTGCAGGCGGAATACGCGATCTCGGGCACCGAATACCAGGGCTCACCGCCGCCTGTGATTGGCATCAACTTCTTCCTGCCCACAGGCGCAAAGCTGCACACCGGCGGCTTTGCCACCTGCTCCAAGCCGACGCTTGAACAGTTCGGCCCGATCAAGTGCCCCAAAGGCTCAGCGGCAGGACCGATCGGCCGCGCGCTCGGGTACGTCACCTTCGGCGGCGAACGAGTTGAAGAGGAAGCGGAAATCTCCTCCTTCTACGCGCCCGGTGGCGGCATTGAGTTCTTTACCGACGGCCACACGCCAGTGTCACTGGAAATCCTCTCCAGCGGGCACTACATCAACCTCGGTGGTGGCGGCGGCTACGGCCCAAGGCTGATCACTGAAGTACCGCTGATCGCGAGCGTCCCCGGTGCGCCGTACGCATCGGTCAAGACAATCAACGTCAAGGCCGGCTCGGCGCGCAAGTCGCACGGTAAAACCATCTACTACGGGCGGATGCCAAAGAAGTGCCCCAAGGGTGGCTTCCCGATCAAGACCGAAGTGATCTTCGCTGAAAATGGCGAAATGTCTAAACCGGAGACGGTAGCGGCGACCTACAAGGCACGTTGCCCCAGGAAGTAGTTGGGCGTACACCTCCTCGCCCAACCAGTACGTAGGTCCCTCCCTCGATCCCCGCCGGCAGGAAGCCGGCGGGGATCGGTGCGTCTGCGAGCATCTGATAGGAACCGCTGATGAGAGCGTTTGTATGTCCCGTGTGCGAACGCCTCGTGACCTTCGAGAGCAGCCGGTGCTTGAACTGCTCCAGCCAGCTCGGCTACGACCCAACATCAGGCACGATGCGCGCACTGCAAGCCAAGGGCTCAGCGCACACGCACCGCTGCGCCAACGCCCAGCTGGCGGCATGTAACTGGCTCGTTGGCGAGGCCGGCGAGCTGTGCTCGAGCTGCGTACTGACACGCACACGCCCAAACGATGCCGATGGCGACGGGCTGGGCGGGTTCGCCGAGGCTGAGGCCGCCAAGCGGCGCCTGCTGTTCGAGCTTGCGGACCTCGGCCTGCCGATCGTCGGCTCAGAGCAACAGCCAGGAGGCCTAGCGTTCGAGCTGCTCTCCAGCGAGCGCACGGCGATCACAACAGGCCACGCGGATGGCGTGATCACGCTCGATCTCGATTAGACCGACCCCGCCCACCGCGAGCACATGCGGGTGCGCCTCGGTGAGCCGTACCGAACGGTCCTCGGACATCTCCGCCACGAGATCGGCCACTACTACCAGCCGATTCTGGTTCCCGCGGGGACGGCTGCCGAGCATCGCTGTCGCGAGCTATTTGGCGACGAGCGCGAGAGCTACCAGGACGCGATGGATCGCTACTACGACAGCGGCGCTCCAGCCGGATGGGAGCAGAGGTTCGTGAGCGCCTACGCAGCCATGCACCCCTGGGAGGACTGGGCTGAGACGTTCGCGCACTACCTGCACGTCCGCGACACGCTGCAGACCGCCGCCGCATATGGCATGCACGTCGACGGTCCGTCGGTGGCGAGCTCGGATGCCGCACCACTGCACTCCAAACCGTCTGCAACAGCGACTGACGTTCGCGCCATGCTGCAAGCCTGGATCCCGCTGACCTATGCGCTCAATGCGATCAACCGCAGCATGGGAGCACTCGACATCTATCCGTTCATACTCAGTCCAGCGATCGAAGCGAAGCTCGCGTTCATCGACACGCTCGTGCGTCCCCTGGCACAGCCCCAGTAGACGACCGAGGAGGCCGACCCAGCTGCCGGGGCGATCCATCGTGTAGAACACTGAGCGTTTCTAATGCCCGTCGAGACACCACCACCGCTCACGCCTTCCGAACGGCTCGAAATCGCGGTCGTTCGTTTGGTCGGTGCGTTGCCAGCAAAGGCGAAGCGTCGCATCGCCGGTGCGCCGATCCGCCGCGATGGTCTAGAGCTCGACCTCGACACACAGGTCCTGCTCAAGCTCGGCGAGCGCAATGCCCGGCCGCCGCTGACAGGCCGCACCGCCACCGAAGCACGTGAGGAGCTGCGTCATTCTTCGCGCGTGGTCGCCGGTCCGCGGACCGAGCTCGCAGACGTTCTGGACATGACCATTGCCGGAGGGGATGGGCCACTGAGAGCTCGCCTGTTCGTCCCGGAGGACGCGCAGGACGGGATGTCCGGCTCTCTTGTCGTCTACTACCACGGGGGCGGCTGGGTGGCTGGTGATCTCGACACTCACGATCAAACCTGCCGCTTGCTTGCGAAGGCCTCCGGAGCACGCGTGCTGAGCGTCGACTATCGCCTCGCGCCCGAGCACCCGTTCCCCGCGCCTGTCGAAGATGCGCTCGCTGCCTTCCGCGATGCGGTAGCACGCGCTGATGAGCTGGGTGCTGATCCCGCGCGGATCGCGGTAGCAGGCGACAGCGCCGGTGGACACCTCGCCGCCGTGACCGCCCAACACGCAGCCACAGACGGCGGCGTCGCTCCGGCCTTTCAGCTGCTCATGTATCCCGTCACCGAACTTGTCCAGGTGTATCCGTCGCGCCTGACGTTCGCCGAGGGCTTCAGCCTCACAAAAGAGAACATGGAGTGGTATGAGCAGCAATTGATGGGAGCTGATGGCAACCGGCACGACCAGCGCGCCTCACCGCTCCTGGCCCCCGACGTCAAAGGCGCACCACCAGCGCTAGTTGTCACGGCCGGCTTCGATCCGCTTCGCGATGAGGGCGAGGCGTACGCACACAAGCTCCGTGATGCCGGCGTGCGCACCGTTCTGCGTCGCTATCCCGGCTACGTGCACGGCTTCACGCACACCGTCGTCAAGGGGCCAGGGTCGCGCGAGGCAATCGCCGAGATGGGCGGCATGCTGCGCTCAGCGCTCGCCCGCTGACGGCTCCTGCACGGGGATCGCGGGACGCTGTTCGAACTCCGACCGCGTATGGCAGGGCATCCGAGTACTACATGCTGGGCGCTTCGATTAGCGCGGTCGGAGATCCTCGATCTGGCAAGGGGGGTCTGCGAGATCGATGATCTCTGGGTCTCCGGTGAGTAGAGGGAGGTTGTGCGCCACAGCGGTCGTAACCGCGAAGCAGTCCCCAAGCGCAATCGGGACTCGCGCCTTCAGGCGCGCGACAGCGATCATCCGGGCTGTCCCTGGAAGGTCCAGCGCGAGCGCCGCCCGTAGGTCACCCAGTGTCTCGTCGGCGGCGGCACGCCCTTGATCGCGCGCTACTCGGTAGTAGACCTCCACGAGGTTCACCCAGCTCACGATCGGGGGATCTGCGAGCACCGCCTCAACCCTGGAGAGCGCAGGCTCCTCACCGTCAAGCCAGGCGAGGACTGCCCACGAATCCAGGCAAACGCTCACCGAGGCTCGCGTGCCCGGTCTTCGAGCAGACGCCCCGCCATCCCCGTCTTCGAGAACCGGCCACCCAGACGCACGGGGGATCGCCGCGCGAAGAGCACGATCTCCTCGTCGCGCAGCTCAAAGTCGACCTCATCGCCCGGCTGCAGACCAGCGCGATCCCGCAACGCCTTCGGAATCACCACCTGCCCCTTAGCACCGACCCGGTGAGTCATACCTCATGAGTATAACGACCCGTGGAGTTGCCCTGCAACAGCTCGACATTCCAGTGCACGGCTTGGCGCTGGGAGTCCCGCTGTCGAAGGCCAGCGTAGGCCCATTTGCTCAGTTCCAGAACTGCGGCGATGACGCCGAACCGGACCACGACACGGTCAAGACTCAAGTCGACATCTTCAAAGAGCGGGTCGAAGAGCTCTTGGCGGAGCAAGTAACCGACCTCGACGAAGACGCACTGGAGCAAGACGAGGCGTCGACAGCAAAGCTGTTTGAGGAGATCATGTGGCACCATACGCCTGCTGTCTGCCCGGTCCTCGGGAACCTTCATCCGCTCTCGGCCTCGGGGGTCGTAGGCAGTGCCAGTCAGCGAGGACCCGTCGGCAGAGGCACTTCGAGTTGCTTGCAGATCTTGCGAGCGAGCCCGTAGTCGATCTCCCGATGACGAGGGACCACCGAACGCGCTCCCTGCGGACCAGCCCAGCGGGTGTGATTGCCGCCCTCGTCGATCTGCCGGCACCCTTGGTCGCGAAGGTGCCGCTCGAGGTCGCGCAGCTTCATGCAGCGATCGTCAGATGCAGCGCCTCGCGCTCTCGCCGATCGTCAATATCACTGGGCTCCGGAGAGAGCATGAGCCGAAGCGCATCGATCACGTTCGTGCGCGCCTCCTCTCGTGTCCGGCCCTGGCTAAAGACTCCAGCGACCTCCGGAATCGACGCGATGACGCCGCCTTCCTCACCGGGCTCGTAGACGATCGTCAGGTCAAGCTGCTCTGGCATACGACAAACGATATCGCCATGAGGCGTCGCCAGAGGCGAAACGGGGATGGCGGGAAAGTCCTCGAAATCTCCGTGGCCTCTGATCCGACAGCTTCATGAGGAGCGATTTGGCAACCCAGCGTTGCGGTAGCGCCCAGCGAAGCCGGGGCGAACCGAACGTCGGTCAAGACGACGCGGCGTGAGGCTCCGAGGGGCGCCTACTTAGGCGTGTTCCCATCGATGAAGGCGCCGCCATCTTTCCAGATCGGTTTCACACCTACCGAAGCAAGCAACTGCAAGAGATCATCACGGGGCTGTGACGGAAGGAGCAGCGCCAACTGCGGCGATGAGTCGACGAACCGCCTGTAGTCCATTAGCTGTCCAATCGCCGTGCGGATTGCGCCGCGCTGCACTGTGCCCTTTGCCTCGACGAGCGTATTTGTGGTGTGGTCTATCAAGTCGCAGAAGAGCGGCTTGGCCTCGCCCTGGGGGATGATCTTGAGCCGCCCCACCTCGTGACCTTCGCGCACGAGTTGCTCGCAGTACGCCAGAACCAGCGCATGCTCACGCTTATCGGCCTCGTGCGTCCCGCGGCTCGGCGCGACGAATGCCCGCTCGGTCCATCGGTCTTCGACCGAGACATTCTCGACCGTTGGCCCACTGACTTGGTCGAGCTTCGACGAGCTTGGCCGCGGCGCTAGATCGAGCGGACGAAGCCGGAAGACGATGACCGTTCTAACGGGACCGTCGCCGATCTCGGGGGCATCTGTGGTGTAGAAGGGTCGGTC
>Ga0302308_10001164_pt1 | contig 21502 bp, 13 predicted proteins | sample III_Palsa_E3_3_FD_200531 | JGI IMG/M metagenome (GOLD analysis project Ga0302308, IMG submission 200531) | Peat permafrost microbial communities from Stordalen Mire near Abisko, Sweden - III_Palsa_E3_3 | ecosystem: Environmental > Terrestrial > Soil > Palsa > Peat permafrost | place: Sweden...
TTCTTGCCGTTATTATACTTGGTCATCGCCTCGATAGCGGTTTGCATTGCATTACTTTCGATATACTCGATAGGGTCGTCCCAGTCGTACTTTGAAAGGTCGATGCCGAGGAATGACGAGACCATCGCGAGATTGCCTTCGGCGCTACTGTATTCCTGATATTCGCGTTTCAGATCATGGGCTTCGGTTTCGGTCGGCGCGACGATCACCGTTGTCGCGTTGAAAACCTTGATGCTGTCTGGATTGCGGCCGGCCCGCTCAGCTGCTTTCCGGTAGCTATCGACGACGCGCTTGGCATTTGCCTTGTCGTTGGTCGCTGTGAATGCAGCCTCGGCGTGCCGGCCCGCAAAAGCTGAGCCCCGGCCCGACGCACCCGCCGAATAGAGCAGCGGCGTTCGTTGCGACGTCGGCTCGCACAGATGATAGCCGTCACATCGGTAGCGGCCGTCATGGTGGATTTTGCGGACACCGCTGGGATCCGTGAAGACGCGCGATCTTTTGTCGCGTACCGCGGCCCCGTCATCCCAACTCTGCTCCCAGAGCTTGTACATCAAATCCATATAATCGTCCGCAAGATCGTAGCGTTTGTCATGCGGAATTGGATCGATGCCCATGGCCTTTGCCGTCGAGGCTAGAATGCCAGTGACGATGTTCCAGCTGATCCTGCCGCTCGTGAGATGATCGAGCGTCGAGAAGCGTCGCGCGAGAAGATAGGGCGGCTCGTAGGTCGTATTGGCTGTAACTCCGAAGCAGAGGTGACTCGTCACCGCCGCCATGGCCGAAATTAGCATCATCGGATCGTTGCTGGGAAACATGCCGCCGGAGCGCATGAGGGCGTCAGGCTTTCCCTGATATACGTCGCTGACGCCGAGGGTATCTGCGATGAAGATGCCGTCGATCAGGCCCCGCTCTGCGGTTCTGGCTAATTCGGTCCAGAATGAGAGTTCGTTGTAACGCTCACCCTGCGCCCCGGGATGCGCCCACAATCCAGTCCATCCTTGAGCGGGCGATGCCATGTAAAATGCGTTGGTGAGTATTTCTCGGCCCATTCTCACTTCCTACCCAATTGAATATCAGTTAACATTCCTCAAGTTCCAGCCTTATCCGCTAATGCGTCATCCAGCCACGATGAAAAGTCTTCTGCTCTGTTCGAGCTAATCATAATGATAGGACAGGGTCACGCCGAATGTTCTTGTGGGTCCATCGATCTGGTTGTCGCCAACTGGGTAGGCACCTTCGTTGCGAGTGACATAGACCTGCTGGTTGAGGAGGTTTTTGACCCACAATTTTGCGTCATACCGGTCAGTCTCGTCAGGCATCCAGGTAACGCTACCATTGACCATGGTGTATGCCGGCTGGCGGAGCCGGTTGTCGCCGTTCCAAAAGAAGCCGCTATTATACTGAACGCCAGCAGCGGTGACGAAATTTCCTACCTGTGTCGGCAAGCCATAGCGTGCCGAAATATTCCCGACGAACCCTGGCGTTTCAACCGTAGTCTTTCCCTTTTCATTGATCACGCCAAGCGACGCTCCATTCTGATCCACAGCTGGAAAGCCTGGATAATTGGTGTAGTAACCATGCATCAATGACACGCCACCGCTGATCCTCAATGCCTCGGTCGCCTGATAGTCGAGGTTTGCCTCGATGCCCTTGATGTGCGAACCGGCCGCGTTTTCCGTTACATTACCGCCAGGGGTTGCGTAATTTTCTTGCTGGTTGGTATATTGGTAGAGAAAGCCATCGACATTCAGCCGAAGTGTGTGATCGAACCACTCGGATTTCGCGCCGGCTTCTAGTGAATGAAGCTTTTCCGGCTTGAAGGCATCTCCCGGCGCGAGCAAGTTGTACCCGCCGCTCTTGAAACCCGTGTTGTAGGACACATAAGCAAGGAAATCTTTCGTGAAGTGATGGTCGAGCGCGATTCTATAGGTGGCGTTGTCAACGCTTTGCTTCAGATTCATATTCGCGGCCGGGAAGGAATAGGCTTGTTCATCAGTGGTGTAGCGGAACCCACCGGTGAGACCGGTGTTGGAGAACAGCGTGACAGTTCCCTGGGCGAAGCCGGCCAAAGAGTGGTCCGTTTCCTGCTCGTATGCGATGGCGGGCGCACCATTGACGCTAAACGGGTCGTCGGCGCCAAGCGCATCGTAATAGAAAGCTCCAGCCACCCAGTTGAAGATTGGCGCGGTTTGATTCTTCAACCTAAATTCCTCAGAGAAATTGTGGAATTTCTCCGCGATGCCCAGGTCGAGAAGCGCCAGCGGCGTTTGGTCTTCGTCAACCGTGACGAAATCGTTGCTATACCGGTATGCGGAGATGCTGGTCAGCGTGAGCGGACCGACGTCTTGATCAACTTTTAATGAAATGCCGCCGCCCCTGGTCGTAGAGATATCATTCAGATCCTGATCAGCATTGTAGAGGCCTGGCCACGGTGTATGGGTGATCGGCGACTCGGTGCCCTGAACATGCTGGTAACTGTCGGTGTTCTTAAGACTGTCCCAATCGACCGCAAAGTGGAGAATAGTATTCGTCGGCAGCCTTATGACCCACTTGTTGCGTAACGAGAAATCGCCGGCCTCCTCTTGGTAGGTGGGGTCGCCGTTATAGATATTATGACCGTAGCCTACCCCTTGATTCTGGTATAGAAGCGAAAGACTCGTCGTCACATACTCACCGATGCCCGTTGATCCGTAAGCCGACGTGGTGACGGTGTCGTAGTTTCCATACGTCACGGAAGCATCGAGGTGCGGGGTGCTCTTGGGATCTATCGTTTCAATCTGGATGACGCCGCCGGTTGCGTTGCGCCCAAACAGAGTGCCCTGCGGCCCCTCGAGCACGTCGATATCCTTGATTCCCATTAACGTGAAAACATTCGCTTGGGGCGAGGCGTAGTAGACGTCATCTACGTAGATCGCTACCGGAGACTCTGAGGTCGGATCGATAAGATCTGAACCGACACCACGAATGTAGGGAGTAGCCGCGTTAACCGTTCCGGTGAAAACAAGACTTGGAACCACCTGAGAAAGCTCCGCCGTGGTCGATACGCCTTGCTGAGCAAGGGTAGCTGCGGACACGGCAGTAATCGCGAGCGGGACATCCTGCAACCGCTGGCTACGGCGCTGAGCGGTGACAACAACGTCCTCCAGCTGATTTGACGGCTTTCCGGAAGCGTTTGTGGTGGTCGAACCTTGAGCACCGGCATTCGCGGCTTGCGCGAGGGCAGGGCGCGGTGTCAGTCCTGTGCAGACGAGAAGTGCGCAAGCCAGCTTGAGAGAGAACGTTTTGCTCTTCAAAGGATCAGAATGAATTCGACAGGTATTCATCAGGCATCTCCTCATGTGTCTCTTTATTTGTCGCGCACGAGCGAGCAATCGGAGCTTGGATTTTGCCCCGGGCCTCTGGTCGATGGCGGTTGCCGGATAGAGGAGTAATCTCGCGCACGATGCGGGACTAGCGCGATAAAAATTATAGGAGCCATAGGCAATGTCCTATGCCGCTTTGGCTGCCGCACTTTGACACTCGAAGCGTTTGGGCCCGAACGGCTGGCCGGTGAGGTGCAATCCCGGGAGGGACGCTTGAACGCTGGAGCGGTCGACGTCACGCCGTTCCGGGCTTGCGGCCTCAAAAACTCCTGGAGGGAACTCGAGTGCATGAACGAGTTCCGCGACCTTCCGAACGTGGTTGACCATCGGTCAGAGCCGATCCCAGTCCGTTTCGGGCGCCATCGCGTTAACGGCCATCGCCAGGCCGAGCATGTAAGATGCAACCGCACGCGCAGGCGCTTGGGCGCCTAATGTGCCAGTAAGCTGTTAAGCGCCGCGCGGTTTCCCGCGACGCCAGTGCCAAGCTCGGATTTGGAGCCAACGCCGTCGTCTGCCCAATCGTCCTCACGACGTCGGTGGGCTGCGTCTATTCAGACGACGGGCAACGTTCGCAATGTCTCTACGCCACGTTCGCGCATATGCCGGGCAAGAAGATTGTCGCGCCGTCCAACGCCTATGATGCGAAGGGACTGATGCTGTCCGCGATCCCAACCCTGTCATCTTCATGGTTTACAAGGCGATTGGGGGTGTCGGTTGGTTGGGTCCGGTGAAGCGCTCGATCGTGCACGTTCCGGAAGAGCTCTACACGATCCAGATCGGCGAGGCGGCCGTCCCACGATGTGCGGATAATTGGCGGAGGGGATGACCGCCTGGGTGATGTTTGGGGTCGTTCAGAGCGGTTCTAGAAATTATCGTTGTTACAATAAAATAGTAAGTTAGCGGTGAATTGATGTCTTGACCCGTTCACCCCGGTTCGGCACGATCCAGCTCCAATTTGTGGGTCCAATTGTGGGTTTAAGAGAGAGGCGGATGGTTCACGTGATTGGGACGCCGCCAGGGGACGAAAGCGCCAAAATGAGGGCAGAACTCGATGCCGATCGAAGGGGGTTATGTTCAACTCCGAATGGACCGAAAGATGCTTGTGTTTCATAGTGAAATTAGTAACATATAGTAAAAATTGGTCTTGACAATCCCACCCACAATGCGGGTTGGATTGTGGGTCGGAAATTGGTGGAGAGTTAGGCGGATGGTTCGCGTCATCGGGAAGCTACCAGGCGGCGCACATGCCAAGGCGAAACCGGGACTTCACGCCGATGGAGGCGGGCTTTATCTCCAAATTGGACCGCAGGGCACCAAGTCCTGGATCTTCCGGTTCATGCTCAATGGACGCGCCAGGGCCATGGGGTTGGGACCACTTCACGCGGTCTCACTGTCCGAGGCCCGGAAGAAGGCCACCCATTGCCGCGGACTTTTGGTCGATGGCATCGATCCAATTGAGGTGCGCGACAAGGGGCGCACTGAGCGGAAGCTCGAGGCCGCCAAGGTAATGACGTTCAAGGCCTGCGCCGAGGCTTGCATCAAGAGCCACAAGGAGGGATGGAAGAACCCGAAACACGCCGCGCAATGGGCTGCAACGCTTTCCACCTATGCGTATCCGGTGTTCGGTGAAGTGTCAGTTCAGTCGATCGATACGGGATTGGTGCTGCGCGTGCTGGAGCCGATGTGGAAAGAAAAGACCGAAACGGGGAGCCGGGTACGCGGGCGGATTGAGCAGGTCCTCGATTGGGCCACAGTGAGAGGGCTGCGGGCCGGCGACAATCCCGCCAGATGGCGGGGCTTCCTCGACCATATGCTGCCCAAGCGATCGAACGTGCAGAAAGTGCAGCACCATCCGGCGTTGCCATACAACCAGATTGCGTCGTTTGTGGTGTCTTTGCGGGACCAGGAGGGGTCTGGAGCCCGGGCGTTGGAGTTGCTTATTCTAACCGCGACCCGCACCGGCGAATTGATCGGTGCGCGCTGGGACGAGATCGATCTTGGCGAGAAAGTCTGGACGATCCCCGCCGAGCGGATGAAAGCAGGACGCGAACATCGGGTGCCGCTGTCAGAATTGGCCGTCACGCTGGTGCGGCGTATAGCGGAAAGCCGGTCAGGGGATTTCGTGTTTCCGGGCAGTAATCCGAAAAAGCCCATCTCCAACATGACCCTGCTGGCGGTGCTCAAACGGATGAAGCTGACAGAGCTTACGGTGCATGGGTTTCGTTCAACCTTCAGGGATTGGGCGGCGGAGCAGACCAATTTCCCACGCGAGGTTGCCGAGGCGGCGTTGGCACACACGATTGGCGACAAGGTGGAGGCCGCGTATCGGCGGGGCGATCTGTTCGAAAAGCGGCGCGGGTTGATGGCGGAGTGGGCGCAGTATTGTCAGGAGACGGCGATTTTCGAGACGGCGAAGCGAACGGATCATTCAGACATGGTGGCCGAACGCCGGAGGACCGGGTAGCGGCTCTATACGCAACATTAGTTGCGCATAGAGCTTGATATTTGCGCGTAGATGGATGATTGTTGCGCGTAGAATCTACGCGCAATCAAGGCAGCCATGACAAAACTGATTTCCGATGACTTGTTGATCGCGATTGAACAGGCGCTGCGTACCCATCCCGAAGGTGCGTCAGCGCAGCAGATTTTGCGCGCGTTGAACGCCGCACTGCCACTGCGCACGCTGCAATATCGTCTCAAGCAACTTGTGGAACTGGGGCAGATCATCAAGACGGGGGAAGGACGATGGGCAAAATACCGTATCTCTCGCCCACCTGCACCTGATACTGCCGCGCCCGAACAGGAAGGCGCGATCTTGCCACTATCGTCCGCGGGGATGGCGATACGGCAATATGTTCTGCAAGCGCCCGAGCACCGTAAGCCGGTCGGCTATCGTCGCGCCTTCTTGGATGATTACCGGCCCAACGTCAGCGCCTATCTCTCGGATTCAGAGCGTGCCCAGCTTGCCGCAGTCGGCAAGCCGCCGATCATCGGGCAACCCGCCGGCACCTATGCCAAGAGGATTTTAAGCCGGCTGCTAATTGATCTGGCCTGGAATTCCAGCCGGTTGGAGGGCAACACTTATTCGTTGCTCGACACCAAGCGCTTGATCGAATTGGGAGAAGAAGCAGAAGGACGAGCACATCTGGAAGCTCAAATGATCCTGAACCACAAGGATGCGATCGAGTTCCTGGTGAGCAGTGCCGACGAGATTGGTTTTAACCGTTACACGCTCCTCAACCTTCATGGCTTGTTGGCTAACAACTTGTTGCCCGACCCAGCAGCGGCGGGCAGGCTGCGCTACATCGCCGTGGGCATCGAACGTTCCACGTTCCACCCGCTGGAGGTGCCGCAGCTGATCGAGGAATGCTTCGATCAGATCCTCGCCACGGCGGCGGCGATCCGCGATCCATTCGAGCAGGCATTTTTTATGATGGTGCAATTGCCCTACCTGCAACCATTCGACGACGTGAATAAGCGTGTGTCACGCCTCGCCGCCAATATTTCGCTGATCCAGAGCAATCTGTGCCCGCTGTCCTTCACCGACGTCTCGCCGCAAATCTACACCGAAGCCATGCTCGGCGTGTATGAGCTGAACCAGATCGACCTGCTGAAGGATGTGTTCATCTGGGCCTATGAACGCTCAGCCGCGCGTTATACGGCCGTGCGGCAGTCGTTGGGCGAACCAGACCCGTTCCGGCTGCGGTACCGCGCGGAACTGCGGGACATTATTGCCATCGTGGTTAGGGGCAAGATGGGTCGAAAGCAGGCTGTCGGTGAAATAGTGGCGTGGGCAAGAGGGAAGATCGCCCCGGAGGACGAGGTCCGCTTTGGCGAGGTGGTGGAGGCGGAGCTGGCTGGGCTACATGAGGGAAATTTTGCCCGCTATCAGATCAGGCCGTCTGAGTTTGATGCTTGGCGCCAGATGTGGAGAGGCTGAGGGGTGAGTTGCTGCTCCGATCCGGCGCGATTGCACGCCGGAGGCCGCTCGCCAAATATTCAAGGGGGCAATCGGGAAAGAAAATGTCAGCATGACGGGGTGAGAATTCCCACCTTGCTCAGGTGGGTGCGGATTCTCTTACCCAGGAAATCACGTTATTTCCCCACCGCAGCACCGACCAGCAATCAACGGCGGCCATGTGTTTGAATGGACTTTCTGCATTCCGTTTTCCGGGCTGACCGCTTACATACGAAATACGATTTACCTAGCGAAGACAGTTTGTTAGATGCTGGCAATTAGTAGTCAACGTATCGTCAATTAGGACAATTCGGCTCTTGGTGCAGCGCAGCCGCCGCAGGACGGCACGCCATATCGGAAAAACAAGACATTCGCATCAAACCCAGGCCACTGATCCGATAGGGCTTTTCCGATGCAGATGTGTTTCGGCGCGCAAAATTTGCGCGCCGATTGACATCGTATCGGCGTCGCCCGTTCCGACCGACAAGTCTCACCCGCAGTTTCTGATCTTCTTCCATCAGATGGTGTCCACCTATTTGGGTGGACGCCTCATGCCTCAACCCACTCAAGGGCAAAAGGTGCTGGGAAATTCGCGCTTACGGCCGATCGCCGCCACCAAGTGATTGACGGGCAGGGTCCTCAGATCGACGATCCTTTAGCCTGCCGGCCGCCCGTATTCGACGGGCGGATACTGTTACCGGCTTCGGGAATGGCAATCCCCTGACGAGCATCGAGAAGAGATGGCGGCTGGGTGTCGGTGGGTTGGACAGCAGTGAGGCCAAACGGCCGAGGCAGGCTCTGAGGCAACGCCAATATCCCCGTTTCGGTGCGCCACCACAGGTTCTTGGTCGCTCCCCGGAAATTATTGCGATTGAACGGATGCGTTTCCAGCCAATAGCAATCGTAACGAAGCCGGCTCAGCAAATCGTGCAGCAACGGGAGCGCGGAGGTGTCGCTCTGCTCCATGAAAATAGCGGGCTTACAGCGCAGGAGGGTCTGTTTCGCACCTTGCAGGCATTCCAGCTCCATACCCTCGATGTCCAGTTTCAGAAAGTCGGCATTCCGACCGGCTAGAATATCGTCAAGTCTGACAATTGGAACACTCTTCGTCCCGGCCGGACGAACTAGACTCCGAACGCGAGCCCAGGGCGACCTGTCGCGGATACCGGCGTGGGCACGGAATGTGATCGCGCCGGAATTCTCGGTCGAGCCGTAATCCACTTCGACATGGGCCCACCCCGCTCTGTTGCTGCAGAGGGCATTTACAGCTTCGACATTCCAGTGCCCATTGAGAAGGCAATTTGTGGTAAGAAGCCCATGAATGACAGGTTGAGGCTCTACGGAGATCACCCGACCGGGTCCCACCCACTTTGCAAACGCTAGTGTGTGCGTTCCGATATTTGCGCCGACATCCACCACTGTTCCACCGACCGGTACATAAGGATGCAAGCACTCCAACTCATGTTCCGACCATTCGCCGTAGAACGCCAATGAGCGGCCGATGACCGTATCGTTGGATAGAGCCAACATCTCACCGTAGCGGCACGAATGTTGCATGACGGAAGGAAGCGGTTCAACCACGGGAGCTAGCTCTTCCTTCTATGAAATGAAGGCTTGTAGCGTCTGACCGAGAGGTAAGGCAACTACGACCGCACCCAATCCTCGAAAGTAGGAGCTGCGGCAGCGACGCGGGATGCGTCCCGCCCGCGCTGGTCAATCAGCGGGCCCTGCCGTGGGAGGCCGGCCGCTCGCCCCGCCCGGTTTTGCCCGTCCGCGCGGTCCGAGCCGTTGCCCTAGGGCGCCAACTTCGCGGAGGTGACGGACGCTTGTTTTTTTGTGGCGCAGGTGTTTAGAGGTGTTTAAGAAGAGTCGAGAAGCAACCGACAGCGAGTGAAGAGTGAGAAATCCCTTAGCGCAGTGGCGTATTTAGCACTAATACAAAAGATTGGCAGGATTGAAGATGCAAAGTAGTCGCCTGAAGGCATTGGTGATAGACGGCGTTGCCCCTGATGGTACAAAAACCGTAACGATTCCGGGAAGCCTCTTTCGTCAATTGCTGGTAACCTCACTGCGGGCCACCAATTTTTTCGATGAAAGATACTATCTTCAAGCCAATCCCGATGTACAAGAATCACTTAGGAAAAGAGAAATCCAATCCGCGGCGGAACACTATTATGAGACCGGTTATTTCGAAGGTCGCATGCCGAAGGAAATACTCGTCGATGAGCGTTTCTACCTTGAACAGAATTCCGACGTGGCCGAAGCTATTCGTCGGGGAATAGTTGACAACGCGCAAAAACACTTTGACGCTGCCGGCTTCCGTGAAGGTCGTCTCCCTCACAAGGACTTCTCGTTGTTTTGAGCTCGATACAAGGCATCAATAGTAACAGACCTCAAAATCTGGGGGGCGATGATCGTGGCAGCGACGTCACTGTCGCGGCTTATAGCGCGAACGGGCGTCCTTTCCCTGGCGAGATTTGACCGTGAACGGGATCAAGTGCTTTACCAGCTTTAGTTTCAGCTATCTCACCCGCGCTGTCGTTCTGGTAAGAACTTTGCGGAAGGTGCATCCGGACTGGGAAATCTGGGCAATGATGGTGGATCAGCCTCCGCCAGGCGGCAAATACATCGATGCTCTTGCTGAGTTCGATCATGTGCTTTATGCTGACGAGTTGGGGCTGCCGAACTTCAAATCTTGGCTTTTCAAGCATGACATTGTCGAGGCATGCACCGCCGTTAAGGGGCAGATGATCAGCCATCTGCTCGGACTCGGTCCGGAGAAAGTGGTCTACTTGGATCCGGATATTGCTGTCTTTCATGCACTTGACCCGATTTTGGAGCAACTCGATACCTCGTCGATCGTTCTTACTCCACATCAGGTCGAGGCCAACCTCACGGACGGGGCGGTCAAGGATAATGAGCTGACCTCACTCAAATACGGCGTTTATAACTTGGGATTCGTCGCCGTTCGCAACGATGAGATAGGGCGCAGATTTGGTGAATGGTGGGCGCGGCAACTTTATTTCGCGTGCTATGACGAAGTAGAAAACGGGCTGTTCACGGACCAGAAATGGTGTGACCTGGTACCAAGTCTGTTCGACCGCGTACATGTTATCCGTGATCCTGGCTGTAATGTCGCGAGTTGGAATCTAAGCACCAGGCGGATCAGTTTTACCGACGAAGGTTACATCTTGGTTAATGGCTCGCCGCTCAAATTCTATCACTATACCAAGGTTAATTCTCTTGGCGATATTATGACCGAAAAATATGCTGGCGAGAATGTGGAAATCATGGAAGTCTGGAATTGGTACAAGCGCGCGATCAAAAAGGTGAAGATCGAGGGGATACCAATTGGATACTGGCATTATGGCCAATTCAGCAACGGAATCAAAATACCAAAATCGGTGCGAGTGTTGTATCGAAGGCGCGCCGATCTGATGAACTATTTTGCCGACCCGTTCGACGCCGAGGGTAACTCCTTTTACTCCTGGTTGGAGAGGGAGCAACCCGAGTTGCTTGCCAAACCAGGCGCGGGAGGATTCGAGGCGATTTAACTCCGAGAATTTTAATTCGTGTCGTCTGCCCAATGAGCCTGACTTGCGTCAAGGCTATTCAGTTACTTCACCTTGCCTGCCGCGAGCATACGAAATAGGCGGCGATTAGTTTAGGTTTCAGCGAATACATGTCCTTCGTTGCGAATGGGGTTCAGTCGCCCCATCAGTTTTTGGTGTTCACTAAGTAGGCGCGGCTCCTTTGTGCGCACTTGGTTATAGATAAATCGGCGTTCTGGCAGCGATTGGCTTCCTATTATTCGGTCCCGCATAGGTTCATTTAACAGCGCATCTCCGGCGTGGGGTCGCGCCTACGAAGATGGTCCGGGTGGCCCAAATATCGCCGACCAGCGTATTTCAGGTGAATTGGAACATTTTGGCAGTAGCCCGAAGCGGGCCTTGATGATAGCGTCGCCTCCTCTTTTACCCGCCAGAAGGCGTCGGTGTTGGCATCTGGTTGGTTACGGTAAAGGACCGATGATTTACTGGAGTAAGCTGTAATGCCTTCCGATTCCTCCAATCAGTCCGCCATTGACGCGCTGATTGCCAAGGTAGCGCCATACAAAGGCATGTTGTCGGAGTGCGGTTGGGCCTATTTGATCAACGACACGAATAATTTCCTAAGCTACCTTTGTGGTGGCGCCAAATGGTCCGACCAACAACGCCAACAAGCGGCAGAGGTGATCCGCCAGCGCCATAATGTCCTGGCCGCGCGCGGGATCGCCTACTGTAAATTCGTCATCCCGGAAAAGGGCATCGTCTACCCCGAGTATCTTCCCGCGGAGATCCGAGCACTTCTTAGCCCTGAGCCTCGTCCCGCCCAGCTTTTGCAGGCTGATTGTCCGAACGCGGTCCTATACTTGGACTGCGCCATGCTCGACGCCAAGCCGATCGCGCACATCTATTTCCGGGCTGACTCGCACCCTAACTGGTTAGGCGCCTGGTTTGTCTACCGCTCCATTTTCCATCGGCTCCAAGCGGAAAATTTGATCGGAGCCCAGAAAGCCATCGACTTGCGCGAAATGGACGGGGCGGTCGCTTCGTATGACGGTGATCTCATGACCCAGGTGCCGCAGGTCGAGCGCGAGCTATTCGCCCTTCGCTACGGACATACGATCCCGCGCTATGGTTTCGAGATGGCCATAAGTCTGAGCATCCGCGACGATTGCAAGCGGGCCTTCGCGGTCGAGGCGCCTGAGATATACCGGGAGTGGTATAGTACACGCGAAACGCTGGCTTACGAACGTGCCGATAAAGCCGGTCCGCGGGCGGTGATTTTTCGGGATTCCACGTTTGATCGCGGTGTCGTCGAATTGTTGGCGCAGCATTTCTCCCGTTCCGTCTTCGTTTGGCACCAGGGCCAGGTGGATCGCGACGTCATCGACCGCGAGGCTCCGGACCTGGTAATCCACGCGATGGCCGAGCGCTTCTTGTCCAGCTACCCTTCGACTTCACCGTTCATCCGGGTGTCCGGCGTGCCCGAAGGGGGGCCGCCCGCGGGAAATGAATGGTGGCGTCCGAGCGGCAGGGCGCAGCCGGCCTGATCCATGGGTGGAGTTCGGCCGACGGCGATGTTATGAAGGCCACATGATCGTAAGAGCCAGGGCGGTGTGAGTCCGCTATCAGGTCTGCCGCTGCTGGCCGAGCGTACGGACACCGCGACGTGATGGTCTGGATCATCTCGCTGGCCGTCGCGATCGCGATCCTCGCGCTTTACCTGGTGCGGCGCAACCGGATCCATTCCCTCAATTGGCCGGCCCATCTGTCGCAGCGGCGGCTTGAAAATCTCTGCCGGCTGTATTTGGAACACTGTGGCTGGACCGTGGCTATCGGCCGGGACCGGCTTCTGTACGCGACCAAGCCTGGTTTTCCTTTGACGATAGTCCATTGTGCCACGGCCGCGACCGGTTTGCGCGAGCAGACCATCAAGGAAATCGCGGCGGTCCGGCACGGCCAACCTTGGCGTAACGTGGTGGTCACCGATTATCCGGTGTCCGGGGAAATGGCGGATCTCGCGGTCTCGAACGGCGCCATCGCCATCCCCTACCGCCAGTTGCCCGAACTCGAGCGGCATGGCAGTCTTGCTTCTGCGATTTGCCCCCCGGCTCGGCCCGCCATGGGAGAGCAGACAGACGAGAAAGAGACAATGGCAGACGCAACCACACCAGCACCGGTGCCCGAGCCAAAAATATTCATTCTGGGCGATTCCCGCACCGGGACCATGACCTTGCACCGCTTTCTTGAATCGCTCGGGATCAGCTCCGTCCATTATTATGTGCCGCAGAGCGATCAGATTCAGCCTGGCCATCTGCATATGGAAGAGAATTGGCAGCGCTGCCGCGATTACATCCTGAATAGCGGCTTTCGAGCGTTCTCGGATTACCCCACGCGAACCTACTTCAGGGATTTGCTGGTCGCATTTCCGGATGCTTTTTTTATTTTGTCGGTGCGCCGCGACCTGGAGACGTGGCAAAATAGTATGACGAAGTTTTTTGCGAAGTTCAGCATTGTCCTCGATATACCAGCGCTTTCCATCGCATATGAGAAAGTAAACGACGACATTCGGCAGCTCATGAGTGCATCTGGCGCGAATTTCGTCGAGATTTGTATCGATGATGAGGCCGATAAGAACAGCGAAACGATCAAATCGTTCCTCGGCATAGTATCTCCGATCCAAATGGAGCGAAAGAAGCAGACCACGAGCCGCGACCTCGGAATTCTTTCCCGGCGCGCATGCTTCTTTAGTCCAACCACGGATGATGTGATTTCCCACGTCGAGTCACTCTGCCACGACAGCAAAGCCATGCCAAGCGAACGCGGCTGGGTCTACCTGATTAACGACGCCAACGATTTTATGCGCTATCAATTCGGATTAAAAAACCTGGATTCAGAACAATTTGGGCGCATGATTCAAACCGTCGAATCCCGTGAAAGCACGTTGCGCGCAAAGGGTATCGCATTCCTTAATATCATTGTTCCTGAGAAAAGCGTCGTCTACCGTGAGTTCCTGCCGGCAATCTTCGAAACGCTCACCGAGAATCCGGACCGGCCGGCACCGCGGCTATGCGCTGCTGCGCCCGGCATCGTTCATTATTTGGCCGATTATCTGATAGACCTCAAGAGCTACGGGTTGCTCTATTTCCGCGGAGATACCCACGCCAACTGGCTCGGCGCCTACTTTGTATATCTGCATATCGCAGAACAGATGAATATTTCAATGGAACTGACTGGCGGCACCAAACACCGGTTGAAGGCGCCGGCGCCGATCGCGAAGTTATCAAGTCAGCTGGCGGAGTACAACGGCGATTTGTACGTTCAGCTATTGGGGAAACATCTCGATGAATTGCGCTCAGTTTGGAAAACCGTGCAGAATGCGGGCGGCTTCGAAGTCACGCTACAGTATTTGTTGCCTGAGGACCAAATCTCGACCGAATTGGTAGAACCGCCGGAGGATTACAAATGTCTGGCCGGAGAGCGCCCGTTATTCGTGCGTGAGAATAAGGATCAAGATCTGCCCCGAGCGGTAATTTTTCGCGATTCGACTTCGGATTTCATTATCGAGCTGTTGGCCGAGCACTTCTCTCGTTCCGTGTTCATCTGGCATAAGGGTGTCATTATCGAGGACATCATCGAACGCGAGAAACCTGACATCGTGCTGCACATATCGGCCGAGCGTTTCGTGTGGATTTTTTCGAACCAGCCCCCCTTCGTGTCTCTCGACCTCATGCGAGCTAGCGCGAAGGCGGGAGAGGGCTAGACGGTAGCAGGGAAGCTGACACGGTCCGCTTTGCGATGCTAAAGAGTATAAGCGGCGCTGACCAGGATCGCTGTAGGAGCGGTGAAAGGCTTTAAGTGCGACAAGAGCTAGAGGATAGGAAAGCAGCAATAAAGCAGAAGTTTTTTTCCCTGTCGTCCTGGGACGGACTTGGGCTGTTTCAGGCGGATCTGGAATCGGACGACCCGATCGCGCGAGCTTTCATGTTCTTGGTGAAGTCGTGGTCAAACGAAGTCCCCGCGGACCCTGATGCCGAATTTGACCCGGGGCATTATCTTTCGGAAGATCTTTCCGCAGCAGTGCTGGGAAAGTGTCCGGTCATCTTCATGGGTACTAACGATTGGGCGATCAAGCCATACGTCGATCAAAGCGCGCATATGTCTAAGGCGCAAATCTACTCCAAGCGTCTGAAAAAGCTGAAAACCATTTTTTCCGGCAGGCGGCTGGTCGTGTCGGTGGTCCCCGAGAAAGACTACGTGCTTGACAAGCAATATTTTCAGACTGGCCGCTTCGCCGCAATCGATTCCGCCATCTACTTTCTGCAGAACGTTTGCCGGGAACTGGAGATACGTTTCATCTACAATGATTACCTCGCGCCGCTTGGGAAGTACGAATCCATCGGTGACTTCGAGTATTGTGATACGCACTTGCCGGCTAGGCACTACATTCAGATATTTGCGAAGCTCTTACGCACTTTCGGTCTCGATTGGCGGGATATCGCCGAGAGCTTCATTATGAAGGAGATCGATTTCTACGGTGACCTCTCGAAGAAGTTCGGGTCTCGTTATTTTGGTCATAGCCGGTCGAAGGCGCCTTGTGCCAAGAATGGGCAGATACGAGTTGTCGACGGGACGCCCTCGTTCGCAGAGCCGCTTGGAGCGACTTGGCAATTTCTTGTCAATGAAAATCCACTCCGAACGGGAAAAGTGCTTGTGTTGGGCGATTCACATTCATCGATCCTTGCCCAGAACCGGTTGACATATCTCCTAGCCGCAACGTTCGAGCGATGTGAGTTCTTTTGGAACCCGCTCGGCGTACGAGAGGATCCGCAACCGTCCGACGCAGATTTTGTCTTCATGGAAATATCGCAGCGTTTTCTGCTTTAAGTATCGTCAGCTAGGAGGGCTTCGGTGAAAATATTCATCCATATTGGCTATGCCAAATGCGGATCGACTAGCCTACAGGAGGCGCTCCGCGACGGGTCCGGCGTATTGTTCCCCCGTGCGGGAACCAACGTTCCTGCCGCAGAGCATATTTCGCTTCCGCTCTTTCTTAAAGGAATTGACGAGTATACGCGCCAGTATATCTCGGACGAGTGGGTCCAGGACAACCACGCTCGTATGATGGAGGAAATAGCGCAGTCAAAGCAACCCGTTTTCCTCAGCTCGGAGCGTCTTGCTTCACTCCAGGGACCTGAAATCGAGGCGCTGAAAGGTCTGTTCGCGGAGCACGACGTGGAAATCATCATCATAGTGAGAAACAAGGAGAAATATCTGGACTCCACCTGGAGGCACGCCGTCTTCTATCATGATTATGCTGTGGACTTTCAGGCCTTCCAGCAGAAAATGGCGCGTTTCGAGTTTGGCTCGATTATCCCGGCCTTCCAGAAATACTTTCCAATCCACCTGTTCAATCTGGATGACGAGAATTTTGAGCGGGGAATCAAGGAGCTGACCGGCGCACAATTCGCATTTGGCAAGGCGAATATCGGTGTGCCGCATAAGCTTGCGGAGCTGTTGCAGCAGCAACATGCTCTGATCGGCAGTGCGTTATTCAAGGAAATCTTCCCTACAAAGGTAAAGAAGAAAATGCTCTTCATGATGACGGAAACCGCACCTCCCGCCGTGGACCCTTTCAACGTTCCCCTGTTCTAAGCTGTTTCTTGCTATTGAGGCGCGTCGCAAGGTGTTTCGCCACCTTTGTGTCGGTGGACAGCTATGCGCTCAACTCTTATTAACTTTCGAATTAATCTACTTGCGCATTATTATGTCCATGAACTGCGGCAGTACGTACGCAAAAGTGTTCGCGCTGAACATATCGGCAAAGACCTTATATACCTTCCGTGCTTCGACCTGGACCTCTTCATCTTTGACGCCAAGTTTTGCCAGCGCACGATCAATAAAATATCCCTTGGAAAAAAAATCAAATGTGTGTCGAGGGCGAATCTCAACGTGAGAAAATCCAATGCGGCGTGAGAGTTGGAAAAAAATCTCGCGCATGTACATGTGCTTATCAACTTTGTGACGAAGGGCGTCCTGATTTCCGTAGTTCTGAAGCTTGTAGCTGGTATTGCTGTAATAAGCAGTAATTGCAGGAACCTTTCTGCCCAAATTCAATGTTGCGATCATAAGGCAGGAGGCGGCAAGCATGTGTCCCAGGGCAAAAGGCTCACCGAAAAGCGCGACGCCGCCCGGACGTAGAGCATTGTAGCACTGATCAAGATGAAATTCGAAATCGTCAAAGTGATGCAGAATGGAATTTCCTAAGATCAAATCGAAGCTATTGGGCGCGAACAGCATGCTGCATGCGTCTTGGACCGAGAGTTCGAGGACGTTCGAGCTCTCTATGGGTGCTGCGAATCTACCAAGCATTCGCGGCCCATCGGGAGAGATGTCGAACGCATGAAACCTGCAATTCTGGACAGAAGGCGCGCGCAGGAGCGTCCCGGTAACCCATCCTGAACCACAGGCGACCTCAAGTATGTCCAAATTCTTAAGGTCAGCATCAAAATTCAGACCGGACAGCTCCACAAAAGAGCGTGCCGCCGCTGCGAGGCCATCGTACAGTACACTCTCACGCTTGAGGCCTGCAGCCGACGACGGATTTACGCCATAAATTTTCTCGAAATAGGCGGCTTGATCGGTCTCGGGCGCGTATATTTTATCAAAATAGTCATTTTGATTGGTCTTCCCATCGTAAAGCACTATTACTCTGCCGTCGATAATCGGGAAGGTATGGCCGCAATTGATGCACGAGGCGCTGTCGCTGAGCGCGAGGCTCGCAACGTGTCCGCAATTCTGGCACTGGTAGGCGAAAACTGACCTGCGTTCTGAATCCGGAGCTGAATAAGCGGACAAATTCGGCGCGGGATCGTTCCTGCTGGGTTTTTTTTTGGTCACTAGCGCTGCTTTCGTTCGAGCGGATTAGCCGATATCGTGTATGAGGCTAAGACACAACTGATCCTCCGTCAACGATTACGGGCGTTTCCAAGCGCCAGGGATGCATAAGTCATCCCGTTGATGCGCTCTTTTGGTCCGCCGGCGGTCCGGTGTAAGGGCACGGCACTAGTATCGTTATTGCGGCTGTTCTATCCTTGCGCCGTCTTAGGCTTGCTTCCACAGGCATCCGCTTCAGAGATCTGCGTGATCGCACTGCACCTTGGCGATAGCGCCAATTCAGATCATCGGTTGGAGACTGGGCATGACGAAAATAGCGCTTTTGGTCGCCATTTTATTATCCGCGATGTTCGCGTTTCCGGTACCCGTTCGCGCGGATCCAGCCACTCCAGGTACGACGCCATCGGCCGCAGGACCCTTTGCGGCTGGAAATGACGCTGGCGCTTCCCAGATCGGAACGCGGGAAGGGAAATCAGCCACGCCGGTCATAGTGAATCTAACGACTGCGCCGTCAGGTTACGGGGGGGCTGGTATCGCTTCGATGTGGAAGGGCGATATGTCGCATGTCCCGTTTGCTCTGGAATACAATATCAGTGGTGCTGATACGCTGACGAAGCCCTATCGGGGTTACGTCATCCACGCCGAAACCGCGCCATTCAATTTGGGCATTCAAAATAGCTCGGGGTGGGATAGTAGGGAGGGCCAAAGGAAGGGGCGTACCGGCACCGCCGGGATCTGGGTGCACGCGCTTCAGGCCGGGGGCGGCGATCTTGTTCCGTTTTATTGTACAGGCGCGGTAAGAAGCGAGCGGGTGGCGGCGACATATTGGGCGGGTTCGCCGGCTGTGACGTGCTACGCTGCGCAAGAGGACGCGGTCGCCACGGACGGGTATCTGAACCTCTCCGAACTGGATTGCAATGACAAGGGCTTCGACGCCGTCTGCAACGGGCAGGTGTTGAATCTGCTCCGGACCAACGACACTGCCGCGCATGGCGACCCCTGGATGGGTTCGCGCGTGCAGAGCGTCGGCACCGTGCCGATCGATGCCGGGTTTAGCCTGGCCGGCCGCGGTTCGATTGTCTTCGACGGGGCGGATGCCAACTTCGTCGGCAGCAAAATGATCTCCTCCGACCAGGTTACGAGCGGCGGTACAAACTACGCCTCCGGTGACCCATTTCATCTTTCCTCGCCGTCCGCGGTCTGCTCGCAACTTCCTCGCGGCACCCTTGGAGCGGTCAGAGGCGGCGCCATTCAGAACGGGGCACTTATTTTCACGTCCTCTGGCAAATGCACGTCGGTCACCGATACATTCGATATCGTCGACGATGCGCCCGGCTCCACGGGTTCGGGCGGCACTGCGGCGCTGACGTTTGATTACGGGGTCGCGCTTGCCATGGCGCCGGACTCCTGGATCTTCTATAATGCGACCAATTCGCGCAAGTACGGCTATCCGGAATCGTTGATCATCGGGAAGTGGAAATCCGGCTACAGCTCCACCAACTCGGCCTACGAGCTTTGGGCTAACGGGACGAAGGTCGAATCGGCAACAGCATCCGGGGTTGATTTTCCCAACGGTGCCACCATTGCCGCAAACAAAAATGGGACTCCGCCGCGGGACGGCATCATCGGCTCCCTTCTGTCTTCAGCGCTCCCGCCTGCATCGGCAGTCTCCTTGGCTGTCACCGGAGCCGGAAATATTTATGATGTGACGTCAATCGTGCTACCTCCTGGCGATTGGGATTGTTCCGCGAATTTGTCGGAGAAGCCGCAAGGTGGCACCATTACCACCGTCTTCCAAGGCGGCCTAGTGTCCGCGAGCGCAACATTGCCGATCTATGGTTTTTACGCGAGCGGCTCTGCTATGGGCGCCCCGCTCGGCAACGGATTCATCGCCGATACGCCGTTTGAATCTAAGGGTTCGACCACCGTTTATCTGACCGCTTCGGCCAATTGGGCAGTGCAGGCACCCGGCGCTTACGGGCGCATCTTTTGCAGGGAGGCGAGTTGAGGTGCCCGGCGACAGAGGGAACACCAGCTAACTGACCTTCGTATGTCTGGATTCTGTTACAAAACTCCGGACAAAAGAATTGCGCACCTATCCCGACCGGAGTTAGCATGTGCAATAATGGGGAATTGGCAGGAATTTCGTCATTTCATCGGCGGCCGAGTGAGCTTGGGCGGCACGTTCCAGGACCCTGGTGCGAGTTATTTTGACGCTTAAGATACTTGCCGAAAATGCGGCGTCGCGGTGCTCGGGGGAGTGCTACCCCCCCAAACGAGGGGATGGATCACACCACATAATATGATTGTAATGCTCGGCGTAGTAGTCCGCCCCGGAATCGCGTCCGGTCGGGTTATCCAGCTAATCTTAGGGACCGCACGCCCTATTTTCAGCGGGATGTGTAGCGTGCGTATCACTCACGGATGTTGCGATAGGAGCTCCCCGGATGGACGTTCCGATCGACGCTAGCGAGAGCCCGGCAGACCTCGATGACGAGGGAATGCAGTTCGACGAAGAGTTCTACGCGAGAGAGTATCCCGATACACTGGCTCACCAGAACTCGCTGACCAGCCATTTCTTTGAAATAGGCTGGGTTGAAGGCCGGAATCCTAACCAGCATTTCGACGTGGTATCTTATCTGGCGAAATACCCGGACGTTGCGGCGTCCGGCCAGAATCCATTCGTTCATTTCCTGAGGCAGGGGAGCTATGAACGAAGGGCGGTGCGGCCGAGCCTGTCTCCCTCCGTGTGTTCCAGCGTTCTCTTCGGTCATCCTGTGCATGATTGGGTGGGCGCGCTCAAACGAGACGTCGATCCGGATTTCTACCGGCAGCATTGTTCCACGCCTCTACCGGCTGATGTCGATCCGGTAGCGCATTTTGCTTACCGTGGATGGCGTGATGGCTTAAGTCCCCGCTCAGATTTGTCATTCGGCAACCTGCTCGAAACCTATCCGCGGGCAGCGGGGCTATTTGTAAATCCGCTCCTGGCGCTGGTTGAGGCGCGGGCCGGCCGTTATAGCGAGGAGTTCCATCCCGCACGCGCATCCGCGTTCCTGGCGGTTCACCATATGCGCACGAGCGGGTCAGACCTTAAACTGGTGGGTCACGAATTCGACGCGGAGTTTTATGCTGAAGAATATCCCGATGTCTTGCTTTCAAAGGAATTGCTACTGGCTCATTTTTGCGAAATCGGCTGGAAGGAAGGGCGAAATCCAAATCCATACTTTGACGTCGTAACCTACTTGCTGGAACATCCCGACGTCGCCGCCTCCCCGACAAATCCGTTTATCCATTACCTGCTTCGCGGCAAGCGCGAAGGACGGCGGGCAGTTTCCAGTGTTACTCCGTCGGTGCGCTCCGGACTGCTATTCGGCTATGCCGTTTCAGACTGGGTCACCGCGCTCGAATCGGACGTCGACGTAGAATACTACCGCGGTCAGCTCCCCGAAGATTTGTCGCACGAGATCAATCCCATAGCGCACTTTGCCTATCGAGGATGGCGACAGGGTCTAAATCCTAGCGCCACGTTGAGTACTGCCAGCCTGCTCGAAACCTATCCGCAAGCAGGGGAATTGCTGGTAAATCCTCTTCTGGGGCATATCGAGGGCCAGAGGGGCCGTTACATCGGGGTCGCTCGCGCCTTGCGGCCGGTTGTGCCGACGCACCCGCAGCCGGAGCCAAGTCAGCTACTGTTCGGTGAGGCAGAAGCTGGATTGGCGTTGGTGCAGACCGAGTTC
>Ga0302308_10001173_pt1 | contig 21444 bp, 15 predicted proteins | sample III_Palsa_E3_3_FD_200531 | JGI IMG/M metagenome (GOLD analysis project Ga0302308, IMG submission 200531) | Peat permafrost microbial communities from Stordalen Mire near Abisko, Sweden - III_Palsa_E3_3 | ecosystem: Environmental > Terrestrial > Soil > Palsa > Peat permafrost | place: Sweden...
CGGTAGTGTCTTGTATTTTCTTTACCATGAGCTGAGCTTTACTCCGCAAGCATACACATATGTTCTTCATCGAGATGCTTTCCGCGATCAGCTCGACTTATTCCAGCAACCTTCACAAGACGAGAGAATCTCGGCAAAATTGACCTTCGACGATGGCCATATCTCCAACTACGAGGTTGCGTTTCCCTTGCTCGCAGACCGCGGTATGATGGCGGACTTTTTCCTGACTACAAACTGGATAGGGAAGCGCCATGGTTACATGAATTGGAGCCAGGTGCGAGATTTGCACGCAGCGGGTCAGCGGATCGGGGCCCACGGATGGAGCCACAAGTTGCTGACGCACTGCAGTCCGGAGGAGTTGAAGCTTGAGCTCTTCGATGCACGGAAATTGCTGGAGGACGAGTTGGGAGCGCCGGTAACCTCGCTATCCTTTCCTGGTGGGCGGTTTAACAAACGGATCTTAGGAGCATGCCTGGATGCCGGGTATACGAGCATGTTCAGTTCAACCCCCCAATTGACGAGGCTTCCGATCGGTCCGTTGACGGGAAGACTTAATATTCGTGGTGATTGGACACTCACCTATATCCAGAATCTTCTTGATCCGGAAAAGAACGTTTTACGTAGCCTTGAGCGGCAAGACAGGCTGAAAGGTCTCGCAAAGAAGATACTTGGAGATTCTCTATATGGACGGATCTGGTCTGCCGTCAACCGCGAGACATCAAGCACGGACGCATCGGTGGATACTCGCACATGAAGGTCCTTCATATCATTAGCAGCAGCGGAATGTATGGGGCTGAGAGAGTCATTCTCAATCTCTCTCGGAGACTTAATGGCAGCGGCCATACAGCCATGCTGGGCATTTTTCAGCATTCGAACCAATCGGAAAATTCCCTATTCGATGCTGCGGTAGCAGAAGGTATTGAGTCCCATCTGATACCTTGCGGAGGGCAGATTGACTTGTCTTCGGTTCGTGCTCTGCGCTATCTTGCGCGTAGTACAGAGGCGGATGTCCTCCATGCCCACGGCTACAAAGCAGATATTTATAGCCGCTTTGCCATTCGACGCCGTGAGATTCCGATTGTTTCTACCTGCCATAACTGGCTCGACACGGACATGGCGACCAGATTGTATGGATGCATTGATCGATTCGTATTGCGCCGTTTTTCCAGAGTAGTTGCAGTTTCGGCTGACGTGCAAAGACGTCTTATTCGGTCGGGAATTTCACAGAAAAGGGTTTTGATCATTCGTAATGGCGTTGAAGTCGATGCATTTAGGTGCCGGGAAAGCCTGATGAGTGGCATTGGGCCCTTGATGGTTGGTTTCGCGGGACGTTTGTCGGTAGAGAAGGGAGCCGATCTTTTTTTGCAAGCGGCCGCCAGAGTCCATGAAAAGTTTCCCGATGTACGTTTTGTAATCGCCGGCGAAGGCCCAGAGCGAGAAAGGTTGGAGACGCTCATGGATCAGCTTAGCTTGCGTACGTTCGTGTCTATGCTGGGGCGATGCGGCGATATTGCTGCGTTTTTCGCGTCCTTGAATGTCCTCGCTTCAACCTCGCGTACGGAGGGTATGCCGATGGGCTTGCTGGAAGGTATGGCTAGTTGCCTGCCGATAGTTGCAACGGATGTAGGCGATGTATCGAATCTGGTGCGCGATGGAGAGACGGGTTTTCTCGTGCCGTTTGGTGATTTAGGCCAGATTGAGAATGGAATCATCAAGTTGCTGCGGGATAGCTCCTTACGTGATAGATTCGGCGCGGCAGGCCGTACACTTGTCGCGTGCGAGTTTTCGGCGGAAGCTATGGCGAAACAATATCTCGATGTCTATAAGGCAGCATTGGCTGATGCAGAGCCGCTTCTGCGCTCCGGTGTAGCGGATTGAGTCCTTGGTCTAACCGCGGAGCGATGACGAAAACGCGATGAAAATCTCGGTAATCATCCCTGTGTTCAACGAAGAGAAGCATATCCGGGCCACACTGAGCGCACTGGCTATGCAGGATGCGAACAAAGGCTCGTTCGAAATCATTGTTGTGGACAATGGCTCCTCCGATTCAACGATGTCGATCGTTGAAGAATTTTCGGCTGTGTTGCCGCTCCAGGTTTTGAGTCTGCCGCATGGCAATATCTCGAAGGTCAGAAATTGGGGTGCCAAGTCTATAACCGGAGAAACGCTTGCTTTCCTCGATGCTGACTGCGTACCAAAGACAACCTGGCTTCGCGAAGCTATCACCATTCGCCATGAGCGCGGCATCTGGGGCGCGCATTATTCCGTGCCTGCCGACGCGACCTGGGTTGGAAAGCTGTGGGGGAAATATCAGGCAACAGAGCAGGCCGGTGCTGTCTTGTTTGTGCCCGCTGGAGACATGTTCATCCTTCGCGAAGATTTTCTAAAAATTGGAGGTTTCAGCGAAGACCTCGATACAAGTGAGGATGTTGAACTATGTCAGCGTGCATTGAAAAAAGGTCTGCACGTATCTGCGTTCCCAAGCCTCGCCGTGGAACACAACGGTACGCCGAGAACCTTGGCTCAGTTTTATCGACAAAACCGTTGGCATGGGAAACATGTGCTCCGAAAATTCGTCGCCAACCTTCCATCGCTAAAGAACTTGCCGATCGTTGCATTGACCCTCTATACCCTCTTTATGTTTTGGGTCTGTATTCTTCTCCCGATTATCGCAATAGGGATCCACCGCTGGTGGATAGCTCTTATACCCCCGATATTGCTCCTATTGCCTTTTGTTGTGATCTCGCTGATAAAAACCCTGCGATTTGGAAGACTGGTCGAAGCGCCTGCGTTAATAACTCTGTATACGACTTACTTTCTTTCTCGTGCTGCCGCTCTCACCCTGAGATCCGGCCGAAACCATCGTTGAGAGCCTCCTGAAAGGCGAATACTGCAAAATCCCGGTACGATAAGCAGGCAGATGGCACATTTTGACATTATCATTCCCGCATATAACGGAGCGAAGTTCCTTCCCTTGGCCCTGGAGAGTGTTATCCGGCAGACATATACGGATTGGCGCATCATCCTCGTAAACGATGGAAGCAGTGATGAAACGCCTGCAATCGGAAAGGCTTTCCAACAGCGACTTGGCTCGAAAATGTTATTTATCAGTCAGGAGAATCGTGGATTATCTGCATCGCGAAACGTCGCTATGCAGCATGCGACTGCTCCGTTATTGGCTCTTCTTGACGCGGATGATATCTGGTTGCCGAACCGGCTTGAAGCATCACGGCGCTGTTTTGAAAATGAGCGCGTGGGGATGTCCTATGGATTTGTATCGTTAATTGATATCGATGGAAACGTGTTCCGGACGCAAAATCCGCAGGATCAACTTGAAGAAGGCGCCATTTCTTCTGCGATCTACAACCGGAGCGTGAATCTCCCTTGCCCAACCATCAGCTTTCGAAGGGAATGCATCAAAAAGCTCGGTGGTTTTGATGAGGATATGCGGGCTTCGGAGGATCGCGATCTCTGGTTGCGGATCGCTCTCGAGTATCAAGTGGCGCGCATTCCGGAGATAATCGCTTTGTATCGTGTTTCGTCCGGATCAATGTCAGATGATCTCGACCGGATGCTTCGTGCGCAGCTAAAGTTCGTTGAGAAGCACCGCGTCTCCTCTGGTGTTTCACCAGCAGGACATCGCCTCGCTGTCAGTAGCGTCTACCGTCAACACGCAGAAACGTTTGGGCAACGCCGGCGCTATTGGATGGCATTTCTCTATGCCGTTCGCGCCCTCGCAACTTACCGTGGCACTGAAAACCTGCGGGTGGCGATCCGTTCCTTTATCTTGCTACCGCGGCTGCTAATGGCAACGTCACGCCGTCCTCATTGAATCCTGGCTCCTGCTTGCATCGGACTTGACGGAGACAGGCGAAAGTTGAAATTGTCCAGGTCCTGCTCTTTTGAGAATCGTGGCTCACCCATGAATCTGGGATCCGCGCACTTCTCTCCGGCAATGCATTTCATATTTCGCACGCCGAAGTAGATGTTATTGCTTCGCACGATGTGCCCGATTGGATGGCCGAAGTAGAAACCTCCTGGGCCGCCTGGCTCACCGCCGCCGTTATACGTCGCCCGATTGTCATACCCCAGAATAACGTTATTGCGAAAGATGAGTGTGGCGGATGGGCAGGCTGCGTCGCCACAGTCTACGTCGATCGTAGTGGGCGAATACGACACAATGGAGTTGTCCGTGAAGGTGACGGTTGCTTCATTGCTGATATTGAAAGCAATAGCATCTTCAGCCCGACAGAAATCTCCTAAATTCTGGTTGAAGCTTGATGGATGATCGCTCATCGGTGCGGATAGCCGTCTGCAGTTGCCAACGACAGTATTGTTTGAAAACGTCGCAGGATTATCGTGCCCACCCCATTTGAACTGCGCTCCGTTGTTGCCATACGCGGAAGAGTTCGCAATGCTTAGCGAGCAGTTACCGCTATCGTTATGCAGAAAATCAAAGCCGTCTTGTGTGTTATATCGGAATATCGAATGGTCGACATGCGCGGTAATGCAGGTGTGAGCCGGAGTTCCAATCCCGTCTCCATATCCTCCCGAACTTTGCCCGTAACAGGAGATTGCTCCGTTATCCGGGTGGCCTGATTACAGCCGTTCCATTCGACGATAACGTGATCCAGGTTGAGAACGGCATGAACCATAGGTGTGCCGTTGCCGTCGTCAAATCTCACCCCGCTCCCCCGTTATAGGCGATGACCACCCGCAGTGCCGTTACCAAGCCTCCGATTGGACCGATAATGCCGCGGGATGTGAACCCGTGTATCCACATATCCTGCAGTAAGACATCATGGGTACTTGTATTCATGATGATTCCGTTCGAAGCATAATCATCCAGGGGAAAGTCAGTCTTGCAATTGGATGGATAAGCCGGCACACCCATGCGTATGCAGTTGGAGTGGCGCGTCAGCTCAATGCATTGAACGTCGACATACGCCGATCGCAGACTGAGGACAGCGCCTACGCCGAATCCTCCAAACAGCTGTGTCTTGTTCTGGGCAGAGCAGCTGCCATAGTTTTCTCCGAGAATTCTCGTGTGATGGTCAGCTGTCCCCGAAGGCGGATCCGGCGCTCCCGAACTATAGGGATCGCCGGCAAGGCCGAAACCATCTTTCGCGTTCGGACCGCTTTGTCCCACCCGCCAGGGTCCACCTCTGATGATGTAGGTATCCCCACCCTGTCCAATCCAGCCGTAGGACGGAAAAGCTGTCTGGGTCGCATCGGTCGTGTAACTGCCGTCTGTCCAGAAGTACCGCACATCGTTGAAAGCGCAGTGCTGATTTATCCCGTGTCCGGGATCTGCCTTGTCTGCGGTGCCGTCGCATCGGCCCCTTGGTTGTTTCGAAGAGTATCGCGTGCCCCCATCCGGGCGGACAAACCATGTTTCGCTCACCATCGGCAAACAGGCGAGGGAGCAAAGGAAAAGCATGAGCGGCCATCTCATCGATTTCACCGCTAAAACCTCTTCGTGGAAGGATCTACGGCTGTAATCCTCCGATGGTCGGGGAGCTCGGCCGCGCCACTCCAGCATAGTCCAATGTGATGCCGGGTATTGCAACCCCTGCACCAACGGTAGGACTGGACGGTCCAGGAGTCATGTCAGGAGCACCATAGACATGCCAGGTTTCATCCGTAAGCCCCGGGTCTCCACAGACTCCTGCCAATTCATGATCGGCAGGGCACGTCCAGGCGCTGCTGGGATGGAATGTGAAGTTGTTTGTGAAGAGACTCCCGCTGTTTCCGAAGAAGTCGATCCCAGCGCCGTTATATACGGGGTTGCTATATCCACCGGTTCCTCCTGATGGATATCCGTCAGCTTTGTTGTTTAGGAAGCCAACAAAAATGTTGTTGCGGAAGTCAATGGTCGATGTGGCATTGCACGGACCATTGGTAGTATCGCAGTCGATCTCGATAGCGGTGGCAGAAGCTGAGTACAGAGTGTTGAAGTCGTAAGTGAGTCGCGTTTGGGGGCCAACCTTCAGAACGATGCCAGTATCGGCGGCGCGGCAGTAATCAGAGAGCCGTGAATTGTAACCTTCGGGTGTCCCAGGAATTGATTGCCGCATTGCATTGCAGTTGGTGACGATCAAATTATTGATAGCGGTCCCAGAGGCGCCGCCAACTTTAATCTGTTGGCCCATGTTCCCATAGGCTTGCGTACGCGTCACCGTAACGCTTGAGCCCGAACCAATTAGGTGCAGGGAGTCGAGCCCATCCTGCGTGTTATAGGTCACAATCCCCTGGTCAAACGTAACATTCCATGCCGGACTACTCGGAGTCGTTGCCGTGCCGAATCCGTCACCGTAACCTCCGACATTATCGTCCGTACAATCCTGATAGGGAAGTGCATCAACAATCGGATACTCCTCCGCGCATCCGTTCCAGCTGATGTTGTAATGCTGCATCAGCAAAGATCCGGTGCCGGTTGTTCCGTCTCCTGCATCGGCGTTCCACCCGGAGCTCGCGTTCCCGATCAGGTTCACGTAACTGAAGACGACTCCATCGCCTGTCGGACCAATCATGCCTGCCGATGCGAGACCATGGATAGAAACATCCGTCACCGTGTCGTTTGTAGAGGTTCTCGACCAGCTGATTCCGTTCGTCGCATAGTCGGAAAGTTGGCCAATCGTAGAGTTGCAGGTGTGCGTTTGCGAGGCTCTTCCGCAGCTCGAAAAATCTGTAATGTCCAGGCACGCTATGTCTACATATGAGACGCCCGTCATAGTGAGTACGGCATTCACTCCATAACCACCATGTAGCTGCGTTTTTGCCGAGGGCGCATGGCAGGAGGCAAAGTTCTCTCCAAGGATCCGGGTATGCTGCGAGACGGTTCCTGAAAGGGGCGGAGGAGCTCCGGAATCATACGGATCGCCGGCCACGCCCCAATAGTGTGACACGGTGGAGTCGTATACGTCGGAGTCGCTGGGATACCCAATCCGCCAGGAAACGTTGCTGCTCAAAGAGCCGCGGATCAGATATGTATCTCCACCATTTCCTATCCAGCCATACGCCGGAAAAGCGGACTGGTTCGAATTCGTGGTGTATGAACCGTCCTGCCATAGATACCGGACATCGTTGAAGGCGCAGGGCTGGTTTGTACCGTGCCCGGGGTATGCCGTATCCGATTTGCCGTTGCATTGCCCGTTTTGCATGTTGCTCGAATAGCGGGATCCCCCGTCGGGGCGTACATACCAGGTCGTGCCGGCGGGTGGAGGTGCAGGTGTAGCCGGTGCTGCGGCGACAGGCAGAGACATCTGCAGAGTCTGAGATTGAGCTGGGCTTCCGCTATCGGTGAGGGACACCGCAAAGGCAGAGGTCCCCGATGTTGTGGGTGTGCCAGTGATAACCCCGGTCGCCGTATTTAACGTGATACCAATCGGCAGCGCACCGGAAGAAATGCTCCAGCGATAGGGCGCGCTTCCGCCCGTTGCCTGCAGTGTATAGGCATACCCAACGTCCACCTGCGCAGACGGTAAAGCTTGGGGCGGGAGCACAAGAGTCTGTGGGGCAACAACGAGAGAAAATTGCGTTGTCTGCGACTGCGCGGGCTGGCTGCTATCGGTCACAGTGATCGCGAAGGCAAAGCTGTTCGCTTTCGTCGGTGTTCCAAAGAGGAAACCAGTAGACGCATTGAGCGCCAAGCCGGAGGGAAGCGACCACCGGACAGAGCAAAGTGATAAGGCGCAATGCCGCCATTAACCTGCATCTTGTAGATGTAGGGGAAGGCTATTTCACCTGGGGGCAAGGCAGCTTGCGGCAATGACAAAGCCTGTGCGTTGGGGGCCGTCAGTGGCACAGACACAATGATCGATACCAGGGTCGTCTTCGATTGAACTGGACTGCTGCTGTCACTTGCAGTCACCGCAAAAGGATAGGTGCCCGCCGTAGTGGGAACTCCCGAAATCATCCCGCTGGACGCGCTCAGCACGAGCCCGGGCGGCAGCGCACCGGAAGTGAGAATCCAGTTATAAGGTGCGGTTCCTCCTGTAGCCGGCAGTGTTGAGGAGTACGAAGTGCCTACCTCCGCCGCGGGCAGCGCCGCTTGCGGCAAAGCGAATGGCGACACAACGCTCAGGGAAATGGAGGCGGAAGTCGTTTGAACCGGGTCGCTGTGGTCGCTCACCAATACATTGAATTTCGCGGTGCCGGTGAGCGACGCGACTCCGGTGATCGAACCTGACGAGGGATTGAGCGCGAGTCCCGCCGGCAAACTGCCCGTGGTGATCGCCCATTGGTAGCCGGGTGTTCCGCCAGTAGCGCTAAGAGCTGTGTTGTAGGGCATTCCGTCAATTGCAGGCGCAACGACGGCGTCTTGGATAGAAAGAGGGTTGGCGGCTGTGGCGTTGACGACCGGTAGCTCTATCGACCTTGTGCCACAACCTGCACATAGTAGGAGCAACATCATGCTGGCTGTCGTCAGGCGTCTTTCAAAAGCGCTCATGGGACCTCGGCAAAGCCAAATTGCGGACCCGCTGGTCCTTGGCAACCCCGAGTAAAGCAAACGCATTCATAGGAGACACTCCCACGGATGAGTTATCTGTCTATGTGTAGGTGTACGCAAAAAATTGCACACACAATGCTATCCACAATATCCCCGCAAATAACTTCGTGTGTGGTCGGGATTCACCTTTATATGGAGGATTCTTTAGCAAGTGTGTGCAAATATTTTCGTACAACTTTCGGCCATCCAGCTAAAGTGTTGATGTCAGCAATGATTGCGCTTTGCATACAGATGGTGTTTGGCTAGCTGATTGCTTACTAGTGGGTAGCAGCATAAACAAAACATACCCATGACCCTTTCTCAACGTACCTCACTCACCTTTGTCATTGTCCTGACCCTATTCGCGGCCGCGATCGGTGTTCATGCTGATCCGCTTTGTCGACGGCTGGTTCGTGAGTATAGAGAGAAGCAGGTTCGGAACAAGGTCAGTAAACAAACGGCGGTACGCTGGGCCGAATGGAATAAAACTCACCCGAATTTTCATCCACATCCCCGGCCCAAATATAAATTGGTTCCCGAGGAAGTGGTGAGACAGGTCGAGTTCGCCTGCCAGATACCAACAAAGCCTGTGGAAACGAGTGAGCTCTTGCCTCCAATCGTCCCCGACTTTAAGTTTGATCCGTTACCACCGACCATGGTCCTGGCTCCGCCCGTGCTGCCGAGCGTTGTAGAAATCTCTACCGCATCTACTCCTCCACCGCCCTTTCTTCCCCCGTACTCTCCTGGCGTCCCTCCCGGACTTGCTCCTGTGCCCGAGCCCTCAAGTATTGTGCTTTCTCTCACGGGTGCGCTCTTTGCCGGAGCGATGGCTTTTTTCGCACGTCGCCGTTCCTTGTCAACGGCTCACGCAGGCTAGCGTTTCTGTACGTCATAGGCGAAGTACTACCAAAGTGGCAGATGCCACATTGGTTGCGGGGTTGACGTAGCGATATAGAAAGTCGATTCTGGTCTCTCATCGGAGAGGCCAATCGAATGCCGAAGCTACGCGGGTTCACCTTATTTTTGATCTTTCTTTGTCTTGGCATGGCTGCACATGCCGAAAAGAGAACAAAAGGCCTCGTTACCATTACCTGTAGTTGTGATGACGCAACCGGCAAGGCATATGCGAAGGCGCTTAGCGACGCTCTTGCATCCAGTCCCAATTATCAAGAGATTGGAGTGCAAGAGGGGATGGATAGAGATGCCATCCGCATCAACATCGTCTCTCTTCCGATTTCTCCTGGGAATGACACCGAGCGGCCCAAATCCGCACTTTCCATCGTTTGCTTGCACCAAGGCGTCTTGATGCATCAGTTTATTGAAACCTGTGATCGCATCCCCATCGAAGAGTGCGCAAAACAACTGGTTGCGGATTTAGCGAGCTGGGATTCTTCCGCAGCATGATGATCTGGTTCAAATGGTTTCTGGAAAAAACTTAGACTTCGTGTTCGAGCAGCGACTGTATCCGGATGTTTGAAGTGGGATGAAAATACGCCAGAGTGGGCAGCGAATCAATGGGACTACGGAATGCCGCAGACCATACTCTGATCCTTTGTAGGGAATTGGCCAGCGAATTCAACGCACCTAACAACAACTCGACCAGTTGCCAGGACTTCTCCTCCAGCCTTTTGACGATAGATTACAACCCGGCGCTCGCTGTGATCAAGGATGGCACGCAATCGATTCTTCTTCTAGGAATCCAGGACTATGCCAATTCGCATCAGTTGCGTTTGTTCTATTCCCTCGATCAAGGCCAGACGTTTACGGAGAACACAAACATACAAGCCGATGGCGGAGACCAGACATCCACGGCTCCATTCTTTGTTACCTTCAATGGCCTGGTATATATATCGGGTTCCGAAGCAACCTCGCCTAACCCCGCGCGGCCCTTGTCCCATGAGTCCCTGCGAGTGACAACTTATCTGAGTGTGCGCCCCATGCCTATTCTTTAGAGGCATCTTGTGCTGCGAAACTCCGTCTGGTTAGGTGCGACACGTATCGGCTCGATCACGGGAAAAGAGTAGTGAGATCAGTCGCGCTGCATCGACGCGCGGAGCACCAACTCACTCTCTATTCAGGAGGAAAGCAAGGCAGGGGTTGGAACGCCCACGTCAGCCCCCGAAAAGTAGTATGAAAGTAAAACGAGGATCGAGTTATCTACCCTCGCTCACTGGATCAGCGCTTCGCGTTGTTTGCGTCCCCGGAGATTTTTCCACGACCATCTTTCACTCCGATTACTGGACTATACGAAATAATGTATCGGTTTGATTACGGGATCCGGTTCGCCGTTCAATACGATTCGTCTTTTGAGTTCCTCTCGCAAATGATTCGCGATCTCCTTGTATTCCGAGCGTCCAATCAGATTCAGTTTTTGATAGGGGTCAGAACCAAGCTGATACATCGCGAAGTCCTCATATGTCTTGCTGTATGGATCCTCGTTGGGCTTTCCTTCAGGGTCATGGACACTGAACATCCAGTCCTTCGTGCGAATGGCGCGTCCGACCATGGATTCGCTGATTTGAATGTAGACGGTGGAATCCCATGCTTTACGGGCGGCTGAATCGCTCATCAGCGGTTTCACCGTTTTACCCTGCATGTTAGAAGGGACCTGGACGCCGCACCCATCGAGCAGCGTGGGGGTCAGGTCAAGGAGTGAAACCAACTCGTCCATCTTTATGCCTTGATCGAAGCCCGGGCCAGCAAAGATCAGTGGAACGCGAAGCGCGGCTTCATGCGGAGAACGCTTGTACTCGCCCATCCTGGTGCGAAAGTGACACCCGTGATCTGAGAAGAAGACAACGATTGTGTTCTCCAACTGACCTGTTCTTTCCAATGTGGACATGACTCTTCCGACGCAGTCGTCGATGGCCTGCACACATCCGTAGTAGCCACCGATGCGCGAACGCCAGTTTCCCGGCAGATCCCGAAGGTCCTGGGGAATAAATGGGTCGTCGTAGTTCTTCGCGTAGCGGTCGGGAGGCACCATGGCGTCCACATCGTTTTGCTGGTGCGGTTCCAATTGCGAAAGGAACAAAAGCCAGGGCTTATCGTGCTTTTCTTCCAGAAACTGGACTGCCCGGTCGGTAATAAAATCGACGCGGTACTGATTCTTGAAACCGATATTTGTTCCGCCATTGTCCCAATAATCGCCTTCCATGGGATGGGAGACTATTTCGAGCACGTTCGCACCCTCCCATCGATCATCAAAACCGGAACGCGACGGTCCCGGAGGAATCCAACCCCTCTGCGGTTTTCCGGCTGCATCTTTGCCCGCTGAGACATGCCACTTCCCGATGAAGTTCGTACTATAGCCAGCTTGCTTGAGGCTGGTGGCGATTGTTGGAAACGAATGATTGGGCTCCAGGTTGAGCTTCCAAACGCCTGTCTTGGTCGCGTTCATGCTCGTCAAAAACGAGATGCGCGATGGAGAGCAAAGAGGCTGGTTGCATACTGCCTTACCGAAGTTCACACCCCGCGCCGCGAGCGCATCAATGTTGGGAGTCTTCGTGGAAGGATTTTCTCCATTCGCGCAGACAAAGTCCGCGCGGAATTGGTCCGCACAGATCATCAGTACGTTCGGTCGCTGCGACGGCGGGGTGCCGGAATTTGAAGTCGATGCTTTAACACTCTTTGCTGCTATCGCAGTTCCGGAAGCCAGCGCCGCGTTGCGAAGAAACGCGCGTCTGGAGGATGTGTTCTGTTCGGTCAACGAGTGCTCCTCATAAGGCTTACAGGTTGTAATGTATTGGACTCTTCGACTGAAAGAAGAGACATCGAAAGTGAACTAGAACGTTAGAGAAATCGATTATAATCTGTCAACTTTTCGCGGCTGCACAGATGTCACTCGAAATGCACCATCGAACAACGAAAATATTTGACTGGACCGTTTTGCAAACGATTTCAATTGGCAATATTTATCAATCTGTTGACATCGATTACTTGACTTGCCTATAGTTCTGACCGTTGTTGAACTAGATAGCATGATGTATCGGACGGAAATTGGAAGTTGCTGTAAGGAGCTGTACACGGATGATCAGACTGTCACTTCGCACCCTTCGGGGAGTCGTTTTTTTGCTCGCGGTACTCGGGCCAGTTATGTTGAACGGGCGCGCCGCATACGCTCAGCTCGACCAGGGGACCATTAACGGCACGGTCAAGGACACGAGCGGCGCGGTAATTCCCGGAGCAGATGTGACGCTGACGGACGCGGACACCGGGCTGGCTCTGCACCGGAAGACGAACGGGTCAGGTTTATACGTCTTTTCGCCGGTGAAGATCGGGCATTACACGGTCAGCGCGGGGGCCAAGGGTTTCCGGACCACTGTGCAGCAAAAGATTGAACTGAACATGCAACAGAAGCTGGACGTGTCCCTGACGCTCCAGCCCGGCGAGGTATCGGAGACAGTGACGGTATCGACCGAGCCTCCGGCGCTGCAGTCCGAATCAAGCAGTGTGGCGCAGAGCTTCAGTACGCAAACCATCAACGACACGCCGCTGCCTTCGCGCAACTGGGTCTATATGGCGCAGTTGAGTGCGGGCGTGGTGGCGACGCCCGGCAGTCGCGGTGGCCAGTCCGGCGATTTTTCGGCTAACGGCCAACGTCCAGACCAGAACAACTTCCTGTTGGACGGCGTCGATAACAACGTCAACATTGCCGACTTCCAAAATGGAGCGAGCTTCAACGTGCGTCCGCCGCCGGATGCGCTGGCCGAGTTCCAGGTGCAGACGTCAAACTACAGCGCCGAGTTTGGCCACTCCGTGGGCGCAGCGCTGAACGCCAGCATCAAATCCGGCAGCAACCAGGTGCACGGCGATGTGTGGGAGTTCTTTCGCAATACGTACCTGGCCAACCAGGACTGGGACCAGCCCTCCAAGCCGCCGTACCATGAGAACCAGTTTGGGGCGACGCTCGGCTTCCCGATCCTGCGCAACAAGCTTTTTTACTTTGGCGACATCGAAGCCAATCGCATCAGCTATGCGCAGACCACTACGGTTACCGTGCCGACAGCTCTCATGCGTCAGGGCAATTTCTCGGAGTTGCTGAATAAGTCCCTTACCGGCGCGGCGGCCGCAATCCAGCTTTATCAACCGAACTCCGACGGCGGCACCGGCAATACGGCGACGTTGTCGTGCAACGGACAGAACAATGTTTTCTGCTCTGTCAATCCGGTCGCGCAGAAGATCCTCAATCTGTATCCGCAGCCTACGCCGGGTAGTCCGAATACGACCAACAACCTGCTGGAGAACCTGCCCGACACAAGCAATACCATTCAGTGGGATCAACGCATCGACTACAACATCTCGGAGAAGGACCAGGTCTACGCTCGCTACAGCTATCAACATGTGCAACTGACAAACACGGCGCCGCTGGGGCCAATTCTCGATGGAACGACTACGTATGCGGGTGTGAATCAGAACTTCCTGTCGGAAAACGGGATGGGCAGCGAGACGCACATCTTCAATCCAAACCTGGTGAACGAGTTCCGTTTCAGCTACAACTGGGGCGAGTTCTCGAACCTGCAGGAGAATTCGCAGACAAATCTTTCGGCGCAGCTTGGGCTTGGCGGTATCCCGTTCGGCGCGGGCTATCCGGATAATGGTGGCCTTCCCGCCGTTACCGTTAGTGGCATTACGGCGTGGGGAAGTCATGGTTTTGATCCTTCTATCAAAGGACAAAACCTCTACCAGATTCTCGACAATGTGACGTTGAGCCGTGGGAGGCACTCGTTGAAGGCGGGCGTTGCGTTTCAGAGCATCCGTTCGGCTTCGCTCTCGCCCCCGACGTCGCGCGGCGCCTACACCTTCAACGGACGCTACACGGGTGACACCGCGATCACAACGACAACCGGATATGGCGTGGCGGATTTTCTCTCGGACCAGATTTACAGCGCAACCATTGGAAACGAGACGCAGGAGAATTTTTCCCGTTGGTATCGTGCCGGCTATCTGCAAGATGACTGGAAGCTAACGAGCAAGCTCGTCTTGAATCTTGGATTGCGCTACGACTACTACCAGGCGCCGAAGGAGATGGCGAATCGTCTCGCGAACCTCGTTGTAACTACGGCGGCTCCGGGCGCGAGCACTGGCGTGTTCCAGTTGCCGGCAGCACAGCAGAGTGCGGGGCTTGCGCCTGCCTACACGGCGCTGCTTACGCAACAAGGAGTTTCGGTCAGCTATGTTTCGGGCAACCCGTCTCTCGTCCACTCCCAAAAGACAAACTTAGCTCCTCGTGTTGGCTTTGCTTATAGCCCTAATACGAAGACCGTGGTGCGTGCCGGATTCGGCATCTTCTATGGCGGACTCGAACCGTTTGGCGGCGACAACATCGGTCAGAGCCATCCGTTCTTCACGACAGCGACGTTTTCGGGCGCTACCACCACCTGCGCTGCCAACAATTGTCCCGCCACCACCCGCAAGCTGGAAACGGGCTTTAGCGATGCGTTGGCTGTGGGGCTGGATAACTACATCAACCTGCCGACCTTCAGCAACACGGATACCAACATGAAGACGCCGAACACGATCGGCTACAACGTCTCCGTACAGCAGGCCTTCAGCAATAGCATGACGGGCACAATCGCTTACGTCGGCAACGTATCGCATCACCTGCCGACGGCGTTCAACTTCAACAACCCCATGGTGCTGCAGCCAGCAGGTGCGTCCACGACGACCGTCGAACCGTTCCCAAACTTCGGCGCCATCACTGACGTAACCAATGAAGGCCAGAGCATGTACAACGGACTGCAGACGAAGCTTGAAAAGCGTCTGTCGCATGGTGTGCAGTTTCTCGCGACGTACACCTGGTCGCATACGATGGATGACTCTTCCGATCCGTTGAACGGCGGCACGAACTACCGTAACCCGCAGATCGTGCCGTTCATTCAGGAGTACACCAACGCGACACAAGATGTGCGCAACCGCTTCACCTTCAACAGCTACTATGAGCTGCCCTTTGGTGCCGGGCGAACGTTCCTCAACCATGGTGGCTTCCTCGACGAACTGGTCGGTGGCTGGGCAGCAAATCTTACCTTCGTCGCTCAAACCGGTCAGCCGTTCACTGTGACACCGAACAACACCTCCATCGCTGGCGGAACGAACCGCACCGCTTTCCTGGTTCGTGATCCGTTTGCTCCCGGGGGCGCCGTCGATCCCAGCAATACAGGTATCACCTGTGCGACAGCGACACGGACGCGTACGCATTGGTATAACCCATGCGCCTTTGCGAATCCCTTGCCGGGAAGTGTCAGCACCGCGCTACCGAAGGGGACAATCATCAGCGGAGCCGCTCCATCGATTCCGTACCTTGGCGGCCGGTCCAACTTGATCTATGGCCCGGGGTACAACCGCGTGAACTTATCGCTGTTCAAGAACTTCAATACGTTCCGCGGGCAGCACTTTGAATTGCGGGCTGATGTGTTCAACCTGCTGAATCATCCCACTCTGGCCAACCCATCGCTTCAAGGCATCAACACGACGGCTGGCCAGATCACAGCATCGAAGGCCCTGCAAAGCTACGCGCCCGACGCTCGGTTCTTCCAGCTATCTGCAAAGTACGTCTTCTAACATCCTTCGCGGCGCGGCCCCTTTTTATTCGTGAGGCCGCGCCGTAACGGTGCTCCGATCGTGTTGCCGCACCGGCGACTCTATTTGACACAACCCAAATATTCAAGGACCTGACATGAAAATGACCAGGCATCATCTGCTATCTGTTGTCATCGGCGCTTCGCTGGCGCTCGGTAGCCCCTCGAAGACCGCGAATGCGCAAACCGTACAGGCGCAAGCGCAAAACATCAACGTCAGCTTCAATGGTCCGACAGACCAGTTCCCATATACCGACCAGTTCTTTGCGGCAACCGATGCCTATTACCAAACAATCGGACGCGTTTCTATGCCAGGGAATCGACACTGCCACGTGTACATGTCATGGGATGTTGCCACGCAGCAGCCCGGCAGCGGCGACGTCAGCAAGGAAGGCTCTCGCGCATGGTTTGAGAACTTCCTCGCCGCAGCCCAGGGCCACTGCGACCGCATCCTGGTTACCTTCAAGAACATCACCGGTGTCACCGTCACATCTCCCAACGGCTATCCGCAGGTCGCCACATATCAGACCGCTGTAAGCGAGTTCCTCAACACAGATTGGAGCTATGCCGGTTGGACCAACGGCAAGACCAGCTTTGACTACACGGCATGGAACGAGCCAAACCTTGCCAGCAGCGGTGGCGATGGTTATACCAGTATCCAGATTCCAGCCGAGCGTGCAGCCGATTATTACCTTGTGCTTCGCGCCGCATGCACTACGACCAACTGCGGCCAGGTTGCGGCCGGGGATTTCGGCTCCAACGGCTCAACCGCTTGGGAAGACTTTGTGCAGCAATGTTCGAATGATGTAGCCTCCCCGCTTTGCTCGAACGCCAGCTACATGGACGCATACAAACACTGGATTGCTAATGATGAAACGACCTGGGGGCTCGCCAGCACCTTTCGCCCGGAAGTCTTCTCATACCACGGCTGGGATGACATCAACAATTACATCAATTCAAGCAGCTTGTGTACGGATTCGCAGACCTGCACCATCAAGGCGTTCTTCAATGCAATGAATAACAGCGGCTGGACCGGCTCAACTCTGTGGGATACAGAAGTAGCCGCAGGCCAAAATCCGGAGTCCAACCCGGCTGCCCCCCTCCAGGCTTGCGCGGCAGCGTGGCTGCTCAACCTCACTGCAAGCACGAGCTCCCGCTTTGCCCGCATCTATTACACGCAGCCCTGGGACAGCAACGGAGAGTACTGGTCGTTGTTCACCTCAGCCGGCGTAACCAAACCTGCGTTCACCGTGCTGGCCGATCGCGAAATTACCTATACCGGTACCACCTGCCCATAACAATGTAATACCGTGATGTCCGTCTGTTGCGCTCAGACTATTCAAGTGCAACAGACGGCAGAAAGTAACTAGGCCTTCGCAAGCTATTCCTGGCGCTTACGATCCGTCACGCGCAGCACGGGCAAGGCGTTATGTCGATCGTCGAACATGCCTCGTTTTGCGATGGCTCCAGAAGCCATGGGTTCCCACCAGAAGATTCCTTTGCCCAAGCCATTCGGGGTCTGCTGCACTGCGCTGATGACAGAGGCGAGGAACTCGGCCTGACCTTCCGGAGTCTGAGGGAACGGTGGTTTGCCTTGCTTGAAGACCTCGCCCTCGCGCCAGTCGTAGGCCGTCTCCACCAAAATGATTGGCCTCTTATAGCGGTTAGCCGTATAGGCAAGATTGTCTTTGAGTTCCTTGAGACTGCCTTGCCACCAGGGGTAGTAGGACTGTCCAATAACGTCGAAGGGGACGTGGTTTACGACCAGATTGTCGAAGAACCACTTGGTTGTCTCCTCGTTGCCTCCCTGATCGATATGAATCATAATTGCTGGCCGCGGCAGATCGCCTTTGGCAGCCTCCACTCCGCGAACGCCGGAGGCCACAAGTTCGGCGAACTGCGGCCAGCGGTCGGGAAGTTTACCGTCCGGCCAGAGCATTCCACTGGTCACTTCGTTGCCTATCTGCACCATATCTGGCATGGTGCCCTGTTCGCGGAAAGCAGTCACTGTATCGCGCGTGAAGTTGAAGACAGCCTTTACAAGAGCATCATGGGACATCTTCGACCACGCCGCCGGAGTCTTTTCATGCGCGGGATCGGCCCAGTCATCTGAATAATGGAAATCCAGTAACAGCCGAAAGCCCATAGCTTTCGCTGTTTTGGCCTCGGCGAGGGTATAGGCAAGTGTGTTGGGCAGAGGTGTGGGCTCGTTCATGATGCGCAGGCGGACCCAGTTGTAGCCGTGGTGACGCAAGATGTCGAGCCCGGGATGGGGCTGCCCTTCGTCCTGGAACGCGACACCCTTCGACTCCAGGTCCCGCAGGTAGGAGACATCGGCGCCCAGGATAAATCCGGCTGGTATCGAGACGGACGGCGGCGGCTGAGGGATGACGACGGGTTGCTGAGGGAACGCTCGAAGTGTAGACAGGGCGAGCAGACTGGTAGCTTGGGCCAGGAGACGCATCGGATTAGTCCTCTTTCCAAAGTGATGTTGATCAGAGGTGCAGAAGACCGCGCTGGAGCGCCGAAACCACGGCCTCGGTGCGATCGCGCACATCAAGACGTTCGAGAATAGCCGATACCCGGCACTTCACCGTGATCTCGGCAAGGTCCAGTTCGGCGGCGATCTCACGATTGCTCTTGCCCTGAGCGATACGGACAAGAATCTCGCGCTCCCGAGGGCTCAGATCGCTGCTTGGGGTGCGATTCGCCAGGGCTTGCTTGACCACCTGCGGCAGGTAACGGCCTCCCGCATGGACGCGTCGTATGGCATCGCTCAGAAGATCGTGCGGCAGGCCCTTGATAATGTAGCCGCGTGCTCCTGCCTGCAACGCCTGATGAATGTCTTCGTCTCCTTCATACGTCGTGAGGACGATGAAGCGTGCGTCAGGCGACGCAGTGCATAAGGTGCGTATGACTTCGACCCCGCTGATATCCGTCAGCCGCAGATCCATCAGCGTGACGTCGGGATTGTGTTTGCGATGAAGCGCAATGGCCTCTTGCCCGCCGCCCGCCTGGGCTACAGTCTCCATACCCGGAAGCGTCTTGATTAACGCAGCGAGCCCGATCCGCACAATGGGATGATCGTCGACCAGCATGATCCGTATCGGTGACACAGCGATCTTTGTCATCGCACTATCTCCTCGACTGCATCTTTTTCGGCCCTGCGCACTCTTTCCTCCGCAACGGCCGCTCGCGGAACTCGAATGGCAACGCTGGTTCCTCGTCCAGTTGCGCTGGTTACTCCCACGCTCCCTCCGAGACCGCGGATACGCTCTTCAATCCCCTTCAGGCCGAAGTGTCCCCCCGGGGCATCGCGGGTCGTCTCGAAGCCGGAACCATTGTCGATCACTGTCAGAGAGAAGTCCTCCGGCCCGAAGATGGCCTTCACCTCAATGCGCGTTGGATTGGCATGGAGGAGAGCGTTGTAGATTGCCTCGCGGCTGGCCATGCCAATCTCGTGAATCGCCGCCTGGCGAAAGCCGTAGGTCTCGCCAGAGACGCGGCATTCGACGCTCACTTTGGAAGAACGATCGAGGCGTTCGGCGAGCGTCTTCAAGATCTCTCCGAGGTCGGCGGATTCCTGTCCGCGAAGATTCCAGACGGCCTGCCTCGCTTCATCGATAGAGGCGGCAAGCTGTGTCCGTGCATAGTTCAAGAGCTCCACCTCGCGCGAAGCGTCCGGGTCCGTTCCGGCGCTGGCGGCCTCGAGCAGAAGCGAAACTCCTGTACATCCTTGAATGAGCGTGTCGTGCATCTCTCGCGCAAGACGCGCCCTCTCTTCGATGACCGCCTGAAACGCTAACTCAACACGCCGCAGCTTCTGGCGATGGATCCACAAGGCGACGAAGGCGACGAGCGCGACACAACACGTGAGGAACCACCAGGTCACGAAAAAGTATTGCCTCTTCAGGATGGGCTGGGCCTGCTCCGTCAGTGGACCGCCACCGCCCTGGAACGCACGGACGCGAAACGTATAGCGTCGAGCCGGCAGGTTCGTGTAGTCGGCCACGCGGCGGTTGGAGCCAAAGCGCCACTCCGGATCGAAGCCTTCGAGCTTGTACTGGAACTGAACCGCATCCTGCGGGCCAAGCAGAATGGAACCATAGGAAAACTCGACATTGCGATTGCCTGCGGGAAGAATGATGGGGCTGCTTTGCGGAGACAACGGGCGTCCATCGGCCGTGATCTGATCGAGAAATACCGAGGGGACCGTCGAAGACTCGGCTTCATTGGCCAGGAACTCAACCGGTCCCGTACTCGTGGGAAACCAGACATTGCCGTCCGGCGTCATCGTCCCGGCAGGCATCGTTCCTCCATACAGCGGCGTAAGCTCTCCTCCGGTCGAGACCGAGAAGAACCGCTTCGCAACGTAGGCATGCGGGTCTCGCGCCAAACGCTCCAAATCCGCAATCGAGACGACAGCGACCCCGTTTGCGCCACTCATCCAGAACCGCCCCTTCCTGTCCTCGACGATCTGGTACACGCTATTGCTCGCAAGTCCCTGCTCGGTCGTGAAGTGGGCCAGTGTGCCATCGGCAAAGCGGTATAAGCCGTTGTCGCGTGTGCCGATCCACAATGAGCCTCCCGCAGTCTGATCCAGAGCCCACACCTTCTCACCCTCCAGCGCGCGGGTCGCGGCGTCCTGCACAAAATGATCGCCCGACAGATGGCTGAGACCATGATCTGTGCCAATCCAGAGATCGCCGTTCCGATCCTCCAGCATGCTCCGCACGCTGAAGTAAACCAGGCCATCCTGCACGGTGAAGTTTTGGAATGTGCCATGCGACCAGCGACTGACGCCTTCATCGGTTGCGACCCAGAGATCGCCATGCCGCGATTGAAGGATGCCGCGTATGAAGTTGTTCACCAGACCGTTGGCCCGGGTGAACTGCTCTGCCCGATTGTCTGGTCCAAGACGAAAGATCCCGCGTCCATCCGTGCCGATCCATAGCGCACCATCCTGCGCACGGAACACATTGCGCACGCGTGCCCCATGCAGGGCGGGGAATGCCGCCGGTGCCGACGCCTTATCCACCAGGTGAGTCAGACCTGTGCTCGCAACCCACAACGACCCATCGCGATCGGTCGAGACCGTCTCAAAATCCGAATCGGAAGCATCCGGCAGAGAGATCAACTCGACCGGCGAACGGCTGAACCGCACAAGTCCGGCCTGCGTCCCCATCCAGATATTCTTTTCAGCATCTTCGGACAGGCTGAGCGTCGTCCTGCTGGGCAGCCTGAGATCGCTCGGATTGTCTGCGCCCACGACCGTGAGCCGGCCGCCATGCAAGGTGTAAGCGCCCTGGCCTATCGTTCCGATCCATAATCTTCCATCGCTAGTCTCACGCAGCGTGCGCACCGTTCCCTGGATGC
>Ga0302308_10001174_pt1 | contig 21433 bp, 21 predicted proteins | sample III_Palsa_E3_3_FD_200531 | JGI IMG/M metagenome (GOLD analysis project Ga0302308, IMG submission 200531) | Peat permafrost microbial communities from Stordalen Mire near Abisko, Sweden - III_Palsa_E3_3 | ecosystem: Environmental > Terrestrial > Soil > Palsa > Peat permafrost | place: Sweden...
AGCATAGAATTTGACGGATGCCCGATACCAATCAACCGCTCCGCAGTCTGCCTCAGGTGCAGCGCCTGCTGGAGATGCCGGCCGCGGCTCTGCTGTGCTCGGAGTTCGGTCGAGCAGCCGTGACGCAGGCGCTTCGCGATGCGCTCCAGGACGCGCGCGAGCAAATCGTTGCCGGGTCACTCGGCGTCGCACCCGATGCCGCGGCGCTCATCGCCAGCTGCGTTGCGAGTCTCGCCGCGCGCCGCCGGCGCGGGCTGCGCCGAATCATCAATGCAACCGGAATCGCTCTGCACACCAACCTCGGCCGTGCGCCGCTCGCGTCCGAAGCCATTGCGGCGATCGCCGAGGTGGCCTCTGGCTACTGCAATTTGGAGATCGATCTTGCCAGCGGACGACGCGGATCTCGCACGCAAGCCATCGAGACGCTGCTGTGCGAGTTGACGGGTGCCGAGGCGGCGCTCGCCGTGAACAACGGCGCCGCAGCGATTTTGCTGGCGCTGAGTGCGCTCAGCAACGGCGGCGAGGTGATCATCTCGAGAGGCGAGCTAGTCGAGATCGGCGGCGGTTTCCGTGTACCGGACGTGATCGGGCAAGGTGGTGCGCGCCTGATCGAGGTGGGCACCACCAACAAGACACGACTCGAGGACTACCGCGCAGCCATCGGCCCGGACACACGAGTGCTGCTCAAGGTTCATCAGAGCAATTTCCGCGCGATCGGATTCACCTCGGAGACGCGCATCGCGGAGTTGGCGGAGCTTGCCCGCGCGCACGAGCTGCCGCTGGTCGCGGATCTCGGCAGCGGCTTGCTGCAGGAGGGGCACGGTAGGTCGGAGCCGACGTTACGCGCAGCACTCTCGGACGGCGCTGATCTTGTGACATGCAGCGGCGACAAGCTGCTTGGTGGACCGCAAGCCGGCCTGATTCTCGGCCGCAAGGCCCGCGTGGATCCATTGCGCAATCACCCGCTGCTGCGGGCCATACGCCTCGACAAGCTCTCGCTCGCAGCGCTCGAGGCAACGCTGCTGCTGCACCGGGACAGCCCCGAGCGTGTGCCTCTGCAGCGAATGTTGGGACAGTCCGAGGCCGAATTGAAACAGCGCGCCGAACGCTTGCAGGCCCTGGTCGAGGGAGCCACACTCGAGCGGACGGAGGCATTCGCAGGCGGCGGTGCGCTGCCCGAAGAGCGAATCCCGAGCTGGGCACTCGTGTGGCACACCCGCATCGGGGCCGATGAAGCGGCGGGACTGTTGCGCTCGGGTGATCCGGCCGTGATCGCGCGCATCAACGAGGGGCGCCTGCTGCTCGACATGTTGGCCGTGTCCGATGAGGATCTCGCGGAGCTTGGCGCGGCACTCTCCGCGGTGCCCCCGTGAGGCATGTCGTGCTCGGCGTGCTCGGGCATGTCGATCACGGCAAAACTGCGCTGGTTCGCGCCTTGACCGGCAAAGACACCGACGCAACTCCTGAGGAAAAGCAACGCGGAATATCCATAACGCTCGGCTTCGCCCATCTGCAAGTCGGCGGTGATGCGGACATCGATCTGATCGACATGCCGGGCCACGAGCGGTTTGTGCGCACAATGATTTCGGGCGCGACGGGGATCGATGCCGTGTTGCTGGTCGTGGCGGCCAACGCAGGGATCAAGCCGCAGACGATCGAGCACGTCGATATCGCGAGCCTGTTGGGCGTACGCCGGGCGGTGGTCGCGATCACCAAAGTTGATCTAGTCGCGCCGGACGAGGCGCATCGGCTCGCCGAGGAGGCGCTCGCGCTGCTCGCGCGCTCGGGGCTCGAGACGGCCCCGCCTGTCATGACTTCGGCGCTGCATGAGAGCGGCCTTGATGATCTGCGTCAGGCGCTCGCGGCGCTCGCCAGGGATCAGCATCCGCGTGCCGTCGACGGTGTCGCGTTCCTGCCCATCGATCGAGCGTTCGCCGTTGCCGGACACGGCCCCGTCGTGACCGGCACGCTTCGCGGGGCTACCGTCTCGGTCGGCGACACGCTCGAGCTGTTGCCGTCGCGCACCCCGGTACGAGTGCGAGCGATCCAGGTCCATGGTGCGGGCGTAACCACCGCGACGCCGGGCCAACGCGTCGCGCTCAACCTGCGAGACAGCGAAATCGCCGAGCTGATTCGGGGCATGGCGCTCGCAGGTCCCGAGGCGCTCGAGACCTCGGAGTGGCTCACGCTGTCCGTGCGTGCCGTGGCAGGCGCGCCGCCGCTGAAGAATGGTGCGAGACTTAGGGCGATTGCCGGCACGCAGGAGGTGGACGTACGGTTGCGCCTGCTGGATCGGGACGTGCTCGCGGCGGGCGAGAGCGGTTTTGCCCAGATCCGCTGCACCGAGCCCGTCGCGGTTCCCGCGAGCGAGCATGTGATACTGCGTTTGCCGTCTCCGCCCCGGACGATTGGCGGCGGCAAGGTGCTTGAGCCCGGCGCGCGGCGCGAGCGGCGCCACTGCATCCTAGTCTTACGGAGGCTTGCAGAGCTGCGCGATTTGCCGGCGCCCGCGATGATCGCCGCGGAAGTGGCCCGTAAAGCGCCGGCGGCCACTACGCTGCGCCGTCTCTCGCAGCTCTCGGCACTCGCAACATCGCGTGTCGCGGAGCTGATCAAGACGCACCCGTTCGTGGTGACCCGTTCGGGTCTCGTGCTGCGCAAGGCGGACCTGGATGACTTGCTCTCCCGGATACCCGCGCTGCTCGCGCAGCACTCGGCGGGACTCGCTCATGAGAAATTACTGCATGCGTTTCCTGCAAGCGGTGCTGCGGTGCTGGATGAGGTGCTCGGCGCGCTGCTGACGCGGGGCGCTATCAGCAAGCGCGGCAGCCAGTTCGTTGTTCCCCAGCCCACGCAGGATCGAGCCCGCATCCGCAACGAGGCGGAGCTCGCCGCTCGAATCGCCGAGACCCTGCGGCGAGGAGGCCTTACACCGCCCAGCCCCGGCGGCATCGTGTCGGATCTTCAGTCATCGCGCGCCGTTGAACGCTTGTTGCGCGAGGGCGTCATCGTGCGCGCGCTCGACCGAGCCAAGGGAAAGGAGATCTTGTTCCATCGAGAGGCAATCGAAGAGGCCCGGCGGCTTCTGGCGCCCCTGCTCGAGCGGGAGCCGGGACTCTTGGTGACCGAAATCGGCGCGGCGCTCGGCATCTCGCGTAAATACAGTATGCCGCTTCTGGATCATCTCGACACGATCCGCTTCACCCGGCGCGTCAAGGACCGCCGCATGCGTGCATAGACTTTTCGACGCCGAGTGTTGCAATCTTCGGTGCTGCCGCGCGCCGCCCGGCGTCGACGCTCATGAACAGACCTAGGACACCGGATATGAGACCCCTGAAGAATCCATGCGAAATCGCGGTTATCGGCGGTGGTCTCGCGGGCCTTTCCGCCGCCCGCCACGCCGCGCGTCTCGGACGTCTCGTGACGCTGTTCGAGGGCAGTGCGCTGTGGGGAGGTCTCGTCGCGACCGTCGGTGAAGTGGACGGCGTTCCTGTTCCGGGGAAATTCTCCGGCCAGGATCTGGCCGTGCATCTCCTCGAGGATGCGCGCAAGGCCGGGGTTCAGATCGTGCAATCGGGCGCAGCGAAGGTGGCGCTCGAGACGCGCCTCACGCTGACCGATGAGGGGAATGCCGTCTACCATCCCGAGGCCATTATCGTTGCGTCCGGCGCGTCGCTGCGAAAACTCGGTGTGCCCCGCGAAGCAGAGTTTCTCGGTCGAGGACTATCCCGGTGCGCAACCTGCGACGGCGGATTTTTCCGCGGCCAGGAAGTGGTCGTCGTCGGCGGCGGCGATGGGGCAGTCCAGGAGGCGCTGGTGCTCGCCAAAACCAGCAGGCAGGTCCTCATGGTAATCCGCAGTCCCCTCAAGGCGAAGCGTGATTATGTCGACCGGATTGCCGCGCGGGAGAACGTACGCTTCCTCTGGGATAGCGAGGTCGGTGCGATTCTCGGCGATCAAGCAGTTGCCGGCGTGCGCCTGCGCAACGTGAAGGACGGCACCAGCTCGGACATCGAATGCACCGGCTTGTTTCCGTTCATCGGCGTGACGCCGAACAGCGGATTCCTACCCGCCGCGTTGCTGACGGCTACGGGACATATCGAGACGACGCCCGATTTTGCGAGCTCGGACTCGCGCGTGTTCGCGGTGGGAGCGGTGCGCGCCGGCTACGGCGGAAACCTCGTGCAAGCGATGGCCGAGGGCGTCGGCGCGGCCGAGTGCTTGGGACGAGTCAAGTTACACTGATCGCGCCGGGAGCTTGCGTTAATATCGGGGAGACACCGGGGGTTTCAGGTGCAAGGAGTCTTGTGATGGTAAAAAAATCCAATGGCGATGGACTTTATGAGGTGATCTGGCCGCGCGGAGAGCGCAAGCAGGCTTTGCGCCCGCTGGCCAAGCGGCTCGACACCCTCGAGGGAAAGACAGTCGCGCAGCTGTGGGATTACTTGTTCGCGGGCGATGAGGTTTTCGCCACGCTCGAGGAAACGCTGCGAGCGCAGTACCCAGGCATAAAATTCGTCAGCTGGCGCGAATTCGGCTCAACCCATGCCGTGAACGAGAAGGAATTGCTCGCCTCGCTCCCGCAGCGCTTCAAGGAGCTTGGTGTGGATGCCGCCATCTCGTCGATGGCCTGCTGAGGGAGTTGTACGCCCGCCGTGTTGCGGGCGAGTGAAGCGTGCGAGCGGGGCGGATTTCCGACCTCATCGCTCGTCTGCGAGGGTTTCTTGGGCCAAGCCGCAGCCACCTCGGTCGGCCTCGGTATGCCCAACATGCCGGTCGCCCTGATACCGGGGCACCCCGGTTCGCAAAGCCTGCAAGAGCTGCGGGCGAACGTCCGCAACGTCACGGCCGCGCACGTAATCGAGAATCTATTGCAGCAGCCGACCGAGCACCAGCTCGAGCCTGAGCCGAGCGCGCGCGACATCGTGTTCCGCGGCACGTTCGAGGAAGTGAACGCTCACTTCTATGAGCGGGAATGGAGCGATGGCCTGCCCATCGTTCCGCCGACCCTCGAGAAAATCGAGGAATTTCTGAAATTCACCGATAGAGCGCCGGAGGAGTCTCTCGGCATTCTGCTGCCGGAGAATCGCGCGGCGACGATCAGGGCCGTGGCCGCCAATGGGGTCATGGCCGGTTGCCGTCCGGAATACATGCCGATTCTGGTGGCGCTGATCGAGGCCATGGCGGATCCTACGTATGGCGTCGAGCACAGCGGCAACACGCCCGGATCGGATACGCTGATCGTTCTCAATGGGCCGATCATCAAGGATCTGAAGTTCAACTATACCCAAGGGGTGCTGCGCGAAGGGTTCATCGCAAACACCTCGGTGGGCCGCTTCTGGCGACTCGCGCTGCGCAACATGGCGGGCTTCCTGCCGCACAAGAACGACAAGGCGACTTTCGGGAACACGTTCCGCGTGGTGCTCGCCGAGAACGAGGACGCGCTCGCCAAAATCGGCTGGCCGCCCAATAGCGTCGACATGGGTTTCTCGGCGGGAGACAACACCGTCACCATCTCCCGGATGACGGGTGGCGGCGTCATGCCCTCCGTCACCGGCAGCACGCCGGAGCAGATGCTACCCTATCTCGCCGACGGCGTCGCGAAGCAGACCGGGTGGGAGATGGTGTTCACGGTGGGCGGTCTTTCATTCGGCACCTTGCGGCCGGTGCTCGTTCTCAGCCCCATTTTGGCGGAGACCATCGCGCGCGCCGGTTGGAGCAAGCGCGACGTCAAACGGTATCTATACGAGCATGCGCGCACACCTGCGTGGCGCGTTGAGGCTTTCACTGAGAAGTGGCTGGACTTTCGAATCGGCTCGCTCGAGCGTCAGGTCAATCTGGGTCGGCTGCCGAAAGCGTTTCATGAATCGAATGATCCGAACCGCCTGGTACCGATCGTGCTCGATCCGGAGGACTTCGTCGTGCTCGTCTCGGGAGATCCCTTGCGCACCAACGCGTACGCCTTCGCCCAAAACGGCTACCTCGGCTTCCCGGTCGCAAAAAGAATCCGGCTTCCCAAGGGCTGGGCGCAAAGGGTTGATAGACCCGGCAGGTAGGATATGGCGGAAGCGGATGGGAATCGAACCCACCGCCCGCTGTTCGCGGGCCACTGGTTTTGAGGACCAAGGAAACCACCAGGCTTCTGTCGCTTCCACAACTCGCCTAACTTACCGTGATGGCGCTACGATTGCGATGAAATCAGAACAGGAGCGCGCAGGTGACCGAGAGTCCTGCCGGCCTGGAAGTGCCGACGGGTGCGGCGGATGCGGATTTCGCTCATCCGGACTTTTGGCCGCCGGCCGAATACGCACCCCCGTGGCCCATGAAAGACGCTTCTCCGCGAGTATTCGCGCAGCTCAAGGAATTGCTGGTCGAGCGCGGATGGTCGAGCGGGGACGTGTGCAAAGTTCTTGGCGAGAATTTTCTGCGCGTTGCTCGCGCGGTGTGGAAGTAGCGAGCGTACCAGCGGGAGGACTACACATGGCGGCTCGACTCAACCATACCATCGTCTACTCGTCGGACCGGGTGAAGTCCGCCCGCTTTCTTACGCAGATGCTGGGGCTGTCGGCGCCAGTCCGATTCGGGCCTTTCGAAGTGGTCGAACTCGACAACGGAGTGTCTCTCGATTTCGCAGCCGCCGATGGACCAATCCAGCCGCAGCACTACGCTTTCCTGATTTCCGAGGCTGATTTCGACGCCGTCTTCGGCCGCATTCGTGAGCAGCGTCTCCAGTACTGGGCCGACCCGAGGCGTAGCCGCCCCGGCGAGATCAATCGTAACGACGGCGGACGCGGAGTCTATTTTCCCGACCCCGACGGCCACTATCTGGAAGTGATCACGCGCCCTTACGGGAGCGGTATCAGCTGACAAGCTAGCGTAGGGGCCGTGGCTGCAGGTTAAGTTAAATAAGTCATGGTGACGGCATGCGCTCGAGCCAACGGTCCAGGCTCGCCCCGAAATCGTGCCTCTGCCACAGGTACAAGAAACCCGTGAAAACGTGCAGGAAGCCTCGAGCGACGTCGTCCTTGTCAAACACCGGGTCGAGGGGGCTGGACGCGCCGGCTGCCTCGGGCACCCGCGACAGCACGAGGGCGGGTGCCGCGATCAAGGTGGCGAGTCCCATCGTCGCCACGTAGAAGTCCAGGTGCAGCTCGAGCTCCGCCACGTCGAGACGCGGCCCGCCATGAGCGTGCAATTCCGCCGTGAAGAGCGCGAGCAACTCGTCGAGATGGTTGTCCCAGATGTCGAGGCCTGCGCCGCACAGCGAGCCCCAGAGCGCGTAGGCGACATTCATCTGGCGCACCCGCCCCCAATCGAGCAGTCCGCAGCCGAGTGCCCCCGAGGAGTCGCGCCAGAACCAGGCATTGTCGATATTGGCGTTGTAGTGACAGAGCGCGATGTAGTTGCGATCCGAATGCAGGAAGCGCTTTACCGCCGCCTCGTGCCGCAGGAAACGGATCGCATCATGGTCCAGACGCGCAATGAAGGCGGGCGCTGTTATCTGTGCGGGAAGGAGCCGGGGACAGTCGCGGGCGAATTGGCCGATCTGCAGAACCCGCTCGCGCAGCTGCTGCTCGTCCCAGGGAATCGGATCCTCGGCAGCAGACTTCTCGGCATCGAACGGAAAGTACGCGTCGGCTTTTGGGGACAGGAGCCCGGACTTGTGGGCCGCGGCGAGCCGCGCGAGGGTCGACACGATCGCCCGATAGTAGGCGAGCGGTTCGGACAATTCGTGGTCGCGGCATTTCAGATGGAGCCGCTCGATGTTGCCGTGGCCGAAGGCGATGCGCTGCGTGATGAGAATGCCGGTGCCGGATTGTTGGTGGAAATCCGCAAAATAGGCGGTAGGGACCGGAATCGGAAAGGCGGGCAGACGCGACAGTGCCGCGAGCCGGACTTCGGGACTCAACTCATGGCGCCGACGGTCGCGGAACGCGTCAGTGAAGTCCCGGGAGAATTTGACGAAAAGGTCGGTGTGCAGCCCCGGCTCCGGGTGACTGTATTCGACGCTGAGCAGAACCTTCTCGCCCGAATTGCCGCCGCGGAACGGCTCGAACCGCGTGATCCGTTCGATGCGGTTATGCGGGGCAATCGACCCGAATGCCCGCAATGCGTCGGTCAAGAACTCCTCGCCGGCGACGCGCAAAGCCTTGCCGTGCGCAGGGATGGCAAGGCCCGTGGCATCGCCGCGAACGAACTCCGGAGGCTCGGGATCCAACATCGTCTCCCTGCTAGGCAAGGTCAATTTGCTTCTCGTACTATAGAGGAAGGGCCGGCGAATCGAGCACGGGGGATCGAGCTCATGTTCAAGCTGATCATTATGGCGAGGCGCAAGCCGGGAACGAGCATGGCCGAGTTCCGCGATTACTACGAAGAACGCCACTCGATGCTCGTCCGGAAGATCACGCCGATGATGCGCCGGTACCGGCGAAACTATCTGACGCCGCTCGACAGCGCCTTGGCTGCCGGTGACGCTTCCTCCTACGATTGCGTCACCGAGGCCTGGTTTGACTCGGAGGCGGATTTCCAACGCAGTATTCAAAGCCTCGTGGCCGATACCGAGAAGACCACCGCGTTGTCCAACGACGAAGAGAACCTGTTCGACCGGTCGACGATCAGAATCTTCACGGCGGTCGAAATCGAATCAGTGTCTTAAATCCGACAACCGCGGGCTTGGGGCTGGCCTGTCAAGGATGCGAACTCAATGAATGCAAATGCATCGATCGCCGTGCCGCGCGGCTGGTATCACGGCTGGAACATCGTCGCCGTATGCATCCTCGCCCAAGCAATGGGAAACGGCCTCACCTACAACGCGCTCTCGCAGTTCTTGCCGCGTTGGTCGCACGACCTGCACACGCCCATCAGCCAGCTCATGCTGACCGTCGCGATCATGGGCACGGTCGCCGCGCTCGTCTCGCCATTCGTCGGCGCCCTCGCCGATAAATTTCCGGCGCGCAGACTCCTCGTCAGCGGGCTTCTCGGCATAGCGCTATTCTACATTGGCGTGGGATCGGTTACCGCCTCCTGGCAATTACTCGTCCTCTACGGGGTGCTCGCCGCGCCCGCCCTGACGTTTTGCACGGCCGTCGTGACCAACACACTCATCACGCGCTGGTTCGTCCGCCGCCGTGGTTTGGCCTTCGGACTGAGTGCGTTCGGGATCGGCTTGGCCGGTGTCCTGTTGCCGCAAATCATCAATCCGCTTCTGCCGCGAGTGGGCTGGCGCGTGATCTGGTGGGGCGGCGGCGTGTTCGTTGCCGCCGTCGTGGTACCGATCATGCTCATCGTGGTGCGCAACCGGCCGTCCGAAATCGAGGGGGGATACTATTTGACCGGCGAGAGCACATCGGCGGGTCACCACGCGCAGGGGACCGCCGCGGGCAATAATAAGATGAGCTGGCGCGAGGTCATCAAGCGCAAGAATTTCTGGCTGCTGGTCGGGATTTACTTGCCGCTGGTGGCACTCAGCGGCGCGGTGGTACAGAACATTGTGCCGTATGCGACAAGTCATGGCCTCAGCGGACAAACCGGTGCGTTGCTGCTATCGCTGTTGAGTGGGATGCACGTGGTCGCCACCCTCGTGCTGGGACTCCTGTCGGATCGCTTCGGCAATCGATTGCCTTTCATCGGACTCGCCGCGCTCATGGTAATGGGGTCGTTGTTGTTGGCGCTCGGTTCGGACTTGCCGGTCATCGTCATGGGATGTTTCCTGATAGGCCTCGGCAGCGGAGTGTTTACGCTGCTTGCAGCGGCGATCGCGGTGGAATTCGGCGCGGAGGGCATGGGGCGCGCGTTCGGAATGTGCATGATGTTCGTGCCGGTGATCACGCTCTCCCCGTTTTTGATCGCCAAGACCCAGGAGATGACGGGGAGCTATACGCCCGCATTCATCGGCGGCGCAGTGTTCCTGGCGATGAGCGGGTTCTTGGCAACCCTGTATCGCGAACGGCGCAACGTCCCGCCCGCGTTCGCCGACCCTCGGGTCGAGGTTCCCGTGAATCCGCTCTAGCGCGGGCTCCCGGCCGTTACTCGATGACGCCGATGACGGTTCCCACCGGATAGACCTCGCCGACGGGCTTCAACACGCGCAGCACGCCCGTGGCGGGCGACTCGACTTCGGTGGCCGACTTGTCGCTTTCCAGCGAGAAGAGCGGCGCGCCGGCCGCGACCTGCGCACCGTCTTTGACCAGCCATTCCGCCAAAGTACCTTCACTCATGGAAAATCCAATCTTCGGTAGGATGACCTCGGTCGCCATTCTGTCTCCGGATATTATTCGCGGCAGCATTGCGCGCGCGGGCCAGTATAATACCTGATGCATTTCGCTTGGGACTCTGAGCAGCGGACGTTCCGCTCAACCGTGCGGGCCTTTTTGGCAGACCATCTGCCGAAGGATTGGGAGTCGCTGGCCCACGGGCCTGCCTCGCAAGCGCAGAGCGCTTTCTCGAGGAATTTCTGCGGGAAGCTCGCGGAAGCCGGCCTGCTGGTTCCGCATTGGCCCAAACGCTGGGGCGGCCGCGATGCCGGCGCCTGGACCTCGTTCATCCTGGCGGAGGAGATGTGGGAGGCCGGCGAGCCGCGGGGCGGCCAGTACATGAATGTCAACTGGATTGGCCCGACGCTGATGCGTTTCGGTTCCGAGGAGCAGCAGGCTCGCTACATTCCGCCGATGGCGCGCGGCGCGACCATTTGGTGTCAGGGGTTCTCCGAGCCGGAGGCGGGTTCCGACCTCGTCTCGCTCCGTACCCGCGCCGAGAAGCAGGGCTCGAGCTACCGCATCAACGGTCAGAAAATCTGGACCTCTTACGCACAGCACGCCGAGACGTGCTTTCTGCTCGCGAGGACGGCTCCCGGGCGCGACGGCATCTCCGTATTCCTCGTGCCGATGGACACGCCCGGAATCATCGTGCGCGAGATCCCGAGTCTCATCGGTGAAGGCGACATCCACGAAGTGTTCTGGGACGACGTGGAAGTACCGGCCGGCGCGCTGCTCGGCGCGGAGGGACAGGCGTGGGACATTGCGCGCACGGCGCTGTCGCTCGAGCGCGTCGGCATCCCACGCTTCGCGCTCGCGACCAAGATGTTGCTTCGGGCGGTGTCGATACTCGAGCAAGCGGGGCGCTTCGGATACGGCGCGATCGAGCAGGCCGCCCGGGCGCGCGCGGCCTGCGAGGCGGCGCGTTTCTACAGCTACAGCATCGTCGATCAAAGACAACATGGAATACCGACCGGTCCCGAGGCGAGCGCCGCGCGTTTCGCCACCGTCATGGCGGAGCGCGCCGTGCACGAGTTCGTGGTGGAACATGTGCCGGAAGCGCTGTCCGGCGGCGAGGCCATGCTGCTTGCACATCATCAGCGCGCGATCGTCGCCGGCATAGCCTCCGGCGCCGCAGAGATACAGCTCAACATGATCGCCACCGACCTGCTCAAGCTCCCGCGGGAGCCGCGCTGATGGATTTCAGACTCACCGCCGATCAAGGTGCGCTCGCCGAGGCCATCGACAAGCTCGCTCTGCAATTCGAGGCCAAGCCCACCGAGTTTCGCGGGTTCGCCCTGCTTGGGCACGAGCTCGACAAGCAACTGGAGGACGGTCAGTACTTCGATATCGCGCAGGTTCCCGAGCTTGGAACCCTCTCGGCGGCGATGGCCGTCGAGCGCTTGGCGCGCGTGCCGTTCACGGCGGAGTTCGCGCTGTCCATGCTAGTGCGCCCGCAGCTTCCGGGCGAGTGGCCGCGCCCGCTCGCGGTCATCGACAAGGGTCGCCCTGGCCGCTTCGTCGCGTCGGCGCGCACACTCATCATCATCGAGGCTGACCGCATCGGCCTCGCGCGTCCGGATCCAAACGATCTCGAATCGGTCGAGTCGTTGTTCGCGTATCCGATGGGGCGATGGAAGGCTGGTACCGAGACGGCGCAGCTATCGCCCGAGGATGCGGACAAGGTGCGCAAGTGGTTGCGTGTCGCGCTTGCGTCGGAGGCGAGCGGCCTGGCGCACGCCGCCGTCGCGTCGGCCGTCGATCATCTCACCCAGCGTAAGCAGTTCGGTCGCCCGCTCGGCGCCTTCCAAGCGCTGCGGCATCGAATGGCCGAGTGCGCCGTGCTCGCAGGCGGCGTGCGCTGGCTTGCGCTGAAGGCCGCGGACACCGCGGATCCGGGTGATGCGGCGCTTGCGGCACTACATGCACAGGAAAGCGCCACGCGCATTGCTTACGAATTGCATCAGATGCTCGGTGCCATGGGCATGACTCTCGAGCACCCGTTGCACCTCTGGACTTATCGTCTCAAAGCTCTGCTGTCCGATCTCGGGGGACGGGGCGGCCAGGCGCTCGCGGTCGCCGCTTCATGCTTCGGTGACGCGCGCGATACGCTCAACGCGGCCCCTTAGGGAGGCCGAGAACGCGCTCTGCGATGATGTTGCGCTGAATCTCGGCGGTGCCGCCCGCGATTGTCTCGGAGAACGTGTCCAGATACTCGTGCCCCCATCCATGCATGCCGACCACCTCGGGCGCGTCGATTCCGTAGAGATCGACGGCGGCTGCCGTCACGCGCTGCGCAAACTCGGCGAACGCCAAACGAATGATGGATCCGCCGGCGTCCGGCACAGAGTTCTCTGAGTTGAGCGCGAAGCGATACGTGGTCGCACGGATCGATGCGCCTTCGGCACGCAGCCGCGCAAGCCTCAGGCGCATTTCGGGCCGGTCGGCAGGGCAGTCGGCGAGCAGCTTCTCGACTTTGAGCGTGAGCCCGATCAGCAGGGCGAGAGCCGCGGTTCCGCGCTCGAAGCTCAGGGTCGACATTGCAGTACCCCAGCCGTTGTTCAGGCCGCCCACGACATTCGACAAAGGCACTCGCACGGAATCGTAGAACACCTCGCAGTACTTGCGCGGCCCCGCCATGGTGCGGATCGGACGCACGGTGATTCCTTTGGCGCTCATCGGGCAGATGACCCAGGATAGGGCCGACGAGGTGCGCGCCGCAGGATCGGTGCGGATCAGAAGCTCCTGCCAGTCCGCGATGTCGGCGAAGCTCGACCAGATCTTCTGCCCATCGATGACGAGTTCATCGCCCTCGACCCGGCCGCGGGTTCTGAGACTCGCGAGATCGGACCCCGAACCGGGCTCCGAGAAGCCCTGACACCAGATGACCTTGCCCGCCAGGATATTCGGCAGGTGCTGGGCCTTTTGCTCGGCAGTGCCGCACGCGATCAAGGTGGGTCCGGCATGATTCAACCCGACGAACGATGCGTTGAGCGGTGAGGGGGCGCCGGCGCGCGCGTACTCCTCGAACCACACGATCTGCTCGAGCACCGACAAGCCTCGGCCGCCCACTTCCTTCGGCCAGGCGATTCCCGCCCAACCCCCGGCGGCCTGAGCTCTCTGCCAGGCTAGAACGAAATCGCGCGAGACCGGCCCGTCTTCGGGCGGTAATTCGGAAGGCACATTGGCTTCGAGCCATGCGCGCGCCATGTGTCGGAACGTTGAAATCGGATCGGACATGAAACTGATCGCGCTCCTTGCCATCAGCCCTTGCGGGCGCCCGGCTGTGTCGGCGCGGCGAGCGCCGCGCGGATCTGATGCTTCAACACTTTTCCTGCATCGTTCTTGGGCAGCGCGTCCCAAAGGACGACTTGCTCGGGAAACTTGAATTTGGCGACGCCCAGCGCGTCGAGAAACGCGGCGAGGCTCGCGATCTCCGGCCCTGGCGGATTGCGCGATACGATCACCGCGCACGCCCGCTCGCCGGTACGCGCATCGGGCAGACCGACGATGGCGATTTCCGCAATGTCGGGGTGGGCGATCAGAATATCCTCGACCTCCTTGGGGGATATGTTCTCGCCGTTGCGAATGATGATGTCCTTCGCTCGACCGGTCACCACGAGATAGCTCCCATCCACCCATCGGGCGAGATCGCCGGTCCGGAAATACCCGTCGGAATCGAAGCTCTCGGTCTCATCCTCGGGATGCAGATAACCGACCAGCATCTGCGGGGCACGGGCAAGAATTTCGCCCTCGCCGGCGGGAGCCGCGTTGTGATCGATCAATTTGATCTCGGCGAGGCCCGCACGGCCGTCGGTGTCCGCGGCGTGAGCGGAGTCTTGCGCCTGCGTCACGCCGACCGTCGTGACGGGAACTTCGGTGGATCCATAGACGCGCGTGACCACGGCGCGCTCGAAATAAGCGGCTGCGCTGCGTACCAGCGAGGGCGGCACCGATGCGCCGCCGCAGACGAATACCTTGAGGCTCGACAACCGCGTGCCCGCGCGCCGTGCCGCGGCGAGCAGTTGCTCGAGAAATGGCGTCGCGCCCGCCATGTGTGTGCAGCGTTCCGCATCCATGAGCCTCACGGCCTCATCCGCATCCCAACGATCCATGAGCACGGCGGTCGTGCCTGAGAGAAGCGGCGATTCGAACGCGTAAATCGAGCCGCCGATGTGCGCGATCGGCGACGGGACCAGGAACTTATCGCCGCGCTCGATCAGCCAATGCTCGCGCAGCTGGTTGATCAGCGCATGGATCGAGTTGTGACTGTGCAGAACGCCCTTGGGGCGTCCGGTCGTTCCGGATGTATAGAGCACCATCCTCACCGCGTCCGCCTCGAGCGCGGGCAACGCCTGCGGCGCGTGCGTTTCCTCGAGCAGCACATCCCATGACGTGTGGCCGCGCGCTTCGCCGCGCAGCACGACGACTTCCGGCGGCGTCGCAAGCTGCTTCACGACGCGGGTCAGCATCGCCGCGTAGTCTTGCTGGCGCAACGCCGAGGGAACGAAGATCAGCCGCGCCTCTACATCGTTCAGGATGAAAGCGAGTTCGCGATCGCGCAGCGACGGCAGAATCGGATTCACCACCATCCCCGCGAGCGTCGCAGCCAGATACAGCACGGCCGCCTCGTGCCAGTTCGGCAGCATGAAGGACACGACGCTCCCAGCCGGCGCGCGGGCGAGCATCGCCTGCGCGAGCCGCGACGCCTTCTCATGCAGCGTCTTGCAGTCGAGTCGAGCGCTGCCATCGACCAGCAGTACCCGCTGCGGAGTCTGCGCCGCGGCTGCGCGCAGCACGTCGGCCAGCGTGTCGCGGGTCCACAGGCCGCGGCCGTAGGCGCTCGCGGCACGCTCCTCGCTCCAGCGGATCGAACGGCCGCCGATCAGTCTTCGAGGCAGGCGATCAGGCATGGATCGTTCCCGCACGCTAGCGGACGGCAGCCGTCGGCGCCATCCAGATTTCGCGCACGTTGACGTTGGGCGGTTGCTTGAGCGCGAACAGGATCGCGTTCGCGACATCCTCGGCGCTCATGTTGCCTTGCTTGGTGATGTGCTGGGTCATCGCGGCGCGGTCGGAAGGGTCCGGTATGCTGTCGAATACTTCCGTGGTGGTTGCGCCCGGCTCCACGATCGTCACGCGGATACCGAGCTCGGCAACTTCCTGGCGCAACGTTTCGCAGAACGCATTCACGGCGTGTTTACTCGCCGTATAGCCGCTGTGGCGGGTGCCGATGTAGCGCCCCGCCGTGGATGAGACCGTGACGATATGTCCGTCGCGGCGCGCGCGCATGCCGGGCAGCACGCCCTGGGAGAGATACATCGCGGCGAGCAGATTGATGTCGATTTGCTCGCGCCAGGCCGCTGGATCGGCGGTCTCGACGCTGCCCGGACGCACGATGCCGGCGCCATTGACGAGGATGTCGATCCGTCCATGACGAGCCAGAACATCCGCGATGACCTTGCGCGCCTCGGGCTCGCGCGCGATGTCCGCGGGATAGGCGGCGGCGCGGTGCCCGGCGGCCTTCAGCCGCTTCACCAGATCATCCAGTCGATCGGGCCGCCGCGCGACGGCTGCGACGACGGCGCCCTCGCGGGCGAGCAGCTCGGCGGTGGCGCACCCGATGCCTGAGGAGGCGCCCGTGATCAGGGCAACACGGTCTTTCACTTCGACGTCTCCATGAGGGCGTAAAGCATTCGGATCAACTCACCAACTGGTCCGGTTGCTCGAGGATCGCGCGCAAGGCATTCAGCCATTTCGCACCGATGACGCCGTCGATCACGCGGTGATCGCATGTCAGCGTGGCGTTGATCGAGGTCACGGAGCGCAGCGGCTCGCCCGCGACGAGGTTGGCCTTGGCGGTGCCGACCGACAGGATGGCCGCATGCGGCGGATTGATGATGGAAGCGAAGCTCGTGATGCCGAACATACCCAGATTCGAGACCGTGAACGTGCCGCCCGTGTAGTCGTCCGCCTTCAGTCGCTGTGCGCGGGCGCGTTCCTTGAGGTCGTTCGCCTCCCTCGAGATACGGGCGATCCCCTTTTCCTCGGCCGCGAAAACGATCGGTGTCATGAGGCCCAAGTCGGTGGCAACGGCGACCGCGATGTCGGCGTGCCGGTGCCGCACCAGGCCGAGCGGCGTGTAGCTCGAATTGACGGCCGGAACCTCTTGCAGTGCGACGGCGCAGGCCTTGATCATGAGATCGTTCACGGAGATGCGCGAGCTGTTCGCCTCGTTGTAGCGCAGGCGTAGCGCGAGCAGCGTATCGACGGCGATGTCCATCGACAGAGGGAAGGTCGGGATGTCGCGCGCCGCCTCGGTCAGCCGCGCCGCGATGAATTTCTGAATCCGGCTCAACGGCTCGAGCGTGTAGGTCCCGCGCCGGATCGCAAGGGACTCGAGCTTTGCGGCGACGTCTTCGGCAATCTCTATTGCCACGAGCCCGCCTCCGCGACACGGCGATTGGCGGCCTCGAGGCCTCCCGCGAGGGTGATCAGAAGCTGGGCGCGCTTCAGCAAGAGATGCGGATCCGCCTCGTCGCTGAAGCCGATCCCGCCGTGGATCTGAATGTTCTTTGCGGAGTTCTCGAGCGCAGCGGATCCCGCCACCCATAGCGCGCACTCGACTTGCAGGGCCGCATCGCCGCGTCCGTCGTCGACGGCGACTGCGGCGAAGCTCACTTGATCGCGCGCGCAGCTCGCCGAGATTGCCATATTGGCGCAGTGGTGCTTGATAGCCTGGAAGCTGCCGATCGGGCGTCCGAATTGCTCGCGAATGCCCGCATAGGCGACGCCCATATCGAGCGCGGCTGCGGCGATTCCCGCGAGCGCGGCCGCATCGATGAGTCGCAGCCGTAGGAGCCGCGGGTCGTCGAAGCGCGCAACCGGCACTCCCAGCGAAGCATGTTCGCTCAAGTCGGCGAGCCAGAGCCGGCGGTCGAGGGGACGCGAGGCGACGGAGCCGGTCGCGACGGAGGCTATCGCGTAGACGCCGGCGGTGTTGGCCGCGCGCACCAGTACGAACTCGGCAGCGCCGTCTTCGACGACGACGGTGCGATCGCCACGCCGCACGCCCGCGGCAATCCGCGCGGCCGGCGTAGGCCGTCCCTTTAGTCCACCGGCGCCCGCGATCGGTGCGGCGTGCGCGGCGCCCATGGTCGCCAGTACCGAGGGGGCCGCCAGTTGTCGGCCGAGCGCCATCGCGATCAGTGCCTCCTCCACTGCGCCGAGGCCGCTTCCTCCGGACTCCTCGCTTGCCGTGATCCCGAAGATGCCGATCTCGTCGAGGCTCGACCATGTTCGGTCGTCCTCCGTCGGCGAGGCATGCAGTCGCGAGAGCGGCAGGAGCGGTGCGAGCGATTCCTCGATCGTGCTCGCCAGCGCGAGCTGATCGGGGCTAGGATGGTAACGGGTATCGGAATGCACAAATGAACCTCTCGGTCGGGCCGAGTTACTATACGACAGTGCTGATAGGCATCAAAGGCGATGGGGCATGATCGGTGCGGATCCGCTCGATCTCGGCGGGCAAATCGCCTTCGTCACCGGCGCGGGGCAGGGTGCGGGCCGCGCCATTGCGCTCGCCCTCGCCCGGCACAACGCGGGCGGCGTCGCGGTAAATGATTTCGTCGCCGAACGCGCGCAAGGAGTGGTCGAGGAGATCTCGGCGCTGGGCGTTCGAGCGGTGGCGGCGCCCGCCGATGTGGGCGATCACGCAGCGGTCGAGCTCGCCATGCGAGCGGTGCAAGCCGCGCTCGGATCGATCACGTTGCTCGTGAACAATGCCGGCAACGCGGGTCCCGAAGCCTCGATGGGGCTGTCTCCTCCCTTCTGGGAGAGCGAGCCTAAGGACTGGGATCGCTATTTTCGCACCAATCTGCAGGGCGTGATGAATTGCTGTCATGTCGCGCTGCCGGGCATGATCAAACGCGGCACGGGCCGGCTCGTCACCGTCGTTTCGGACGCGGGTCGTGTCGGAGAGCCGGGGCTCGCCGCTTACTCGGCGGCCAAAGCGGGCGCCGCGGGTTTCGTGCGTGCGATCGCGAAGGAAGTGGGACGTTACGGCATCACGTCGAACGCGATATCCCTATCGACGCTGGAGCCGCAGATGGCAGAGCCGGCCAAGGCGGAGTTTCTCGCCGGCGACCACGCTAAGGCGCGGCTGTCGCGTTATGTCATTCGGCGCTTCGGCAAGCCGGACGATGTCGCGCACATGGCATTGTTCCTATGCTCGAATGCGGCGTCCTGGATCACAGGGCAAACATACCCCGTCAACGGCGGATATTCCTTCGCGCAATGAACGGCCGGCCTTAGAACGAACGGAGAGCACTCGTGGCAACGCGTTACGCGGACAAGCTGGTGTTGATCACGGGAGCGGGTGGCGGGCTCGGGCGAGCGCTCGCGCTCGGCTTCGCACGCGAGGGTGCTCGGCTGATCCTGACGGACGTCGATCAGCCGGGAATGCAAGAGACGGCGACGCTCGTGGGCAAGGAAGGGGCGGTCAGCTCGACGCACCGCATCGATCTCGGCGTCGAAGCCGAGATCCAGGAATTCGGCGCCCGGATTTGCAAGGCGCACCCGCGTATCGATGTGCTGTACAACAACGCCGGCATCGCCTATGGGGAAATCAACTATGGGTTCGAGACGCTGAGTCAGGAAAAGTGGCTGCGCTACTTTGCGATCAACAGCGTAGCGCCCCTCTTACTGGCACAGTCGATCCGCTCCTCGCTCGCGAGCGCCAAGGGGGTGATCCTGAACCAATCCTCCATGGCGAGCTATGTTCCCGCCTCGGCCTACGGCGTGACCAAGGCGACACTCAACTCCATGACCTACGGCATGGCGCACGTGTTTGCAAAGGACGGCATCCGGGTCAACGCGATCGCGCCGGGACTCATGGAAACACCCGCGAACAAAGCCTCGTTACCCGCCGAGACCTACGCGCGCGTGCAGAGCACGCAACTGCTGAAGGCCAACGGCACAGCCGAGGATATCGTGGCGCTGGCGCTGTTTCTCGCCTCCGACGAGGCGCGCTTCATCGATTGCGAGATTGTCAGCTGCGACGCCGGAAGCTCGATCCGCGGATGGCGTCACTGAAGGCGGCGTGCCGCGAGCTCGCGCAGCGGGGCGAGCTTGACCTTGTTCGATCCGGTCATCGTGAGATCGCTTTCCAGCATGAACAGCACCCGCCGCGGCACCTTGTAGCTCGACAGGCGCTTCGCGACGAATGCCCGTACCTTGTCCTCATCCAGCGTCGCACCTACTTCGGGCACGATGCAGGCGACCACCATTTCGCCGAGCGTGTCGTGCGGTACGCCGACCGTCGCGGCGATCTTCACTCCCGGACAGTCGGCCAGGACCGCGTCGATCTCGGGAGGCGAGACGTTGGCGCCGCCCGTCTTGATGATGTCGTTCAAGCGTCCTTGCCAGTGGAGCCGTCCCTCGGAGTCGACGAACCCGCCGTCGCCCGTCCAGAAAAAGCCCTCCGCATCGAACACATCTTCCGTAGGAACGCGCAAATAACCGAGCATCAAGGTCGGACCTTTGACGGCAATCTCGCCGGCCTCGTTTCTGGGCAGCACTCGGCCCGACAAGGGATCGATGATGCGCAGGGTATTGCCCGGCAACGGCACGCCGTGATTATCGGCGGCAACCTCCGCGGCCGTGCCGCTCGGATGCACCGTCACCAGTGTGAAGGTTTCCGTGCTTCCGTATGCCGACATGGGCTCCTGCCAATCGGACTTCACCGTGGGATGATTGCGCGTGGGCAGACGATCACCCACATAGTGCAAAGAGCTCAGGTCGACATCGTTCCACGCCGGATCGGCGACCAGTCGAGCCCACTGATGAGGCCAAGCGATCGGCATGGTGACGCGTTCGATCTGCATGAGCCCGAGCGCCTCGCTCGTGTCGAAATGCCGCTGCAGTACGAGGCACCCGCCGGCTGCCAGCGTCGAGCCCAAAGCCATCGCAAAATTTCCCGACCAGAAAAATCCGTTTGCGCTCCATGTCCGTACGTCGGGGTCCAGCGCGAAAATATGCCTCCAGCGCCAGCACTGCAGCGCCGCGGCGCGGTGGGCATGCACGATCGCCTTCGGTTTCGCGGTCGTGCCCGAAGAAAAAAATATCAACCCACGATCCGTCGGCGCGATCTCGGCGTCGATGGCTTCCAGCAGCGCAGCCGGTGCGAGGTTGTTTTTCAGGAAATCCGGCCAGGTCTCGAAGGCGCCGGCCGGCGCATCATCGATGCAAACCGCGCGGCGCAAGAACGGGAGCCGAGCGGATCTGAGCTCGGCCTGCGCGTGTGCAAGATCGGGGCAAAACTCCATGAGCTCCGCGGCAAAGTCACGACCGATCACCGAGCGCTCGAAGATAAGCAGCGAAACATCGCCGATGCGCAGCTGATACTCGAGCTCCGCGCCCTTGGCGAAAGTGCTCAAGGCAACGCAGGTGCCGCCGGCCATCGCGATACCGAACATCGCGGTGACCCATTCCGGCCGATTCGTCGCGAGCAAACCGACCCGCGTTTCCTTGGTGACACCGCGCGCAATCAGCGCTCGTGCGACCCAACACGCCTCCTGCCAGACTTCCGCGTACGAGCGCCTGATGACCGGCCCGGAAGGGGAGTGGAAAACCATCGCCTCCTTGGCGCCATTCTCGCGACAAACTTCCCGCAGGAACCCGCCGAGGGTCAGTGCACCCACGGACTCATCGGCAAGAGGAACGCCTCGAATCGTCGAATCCATTATTTTCGAGTCCGGAAATTCTATTCGCGGTGATACATGCGTGCCCGCACGTCCGCATCGAGGGGCGTCGTACCCGGCTCCAGCGCCACGGCAAACGATTTGAACGCCATCGACAGCACGTCGTAGCACCCGACGGTGAATACCAGATCCAACAGCTGCTGCGGGTTGAAGTGCGCGGAGAGACGCGTGTAAGTCGCCTCCGTGATGCAGGCGTCGGCGTGCAGCTCATCCACCGCGCGTACCAAGTCGGCGTCCAGAGGATCCCAGCCGGGAGCGTCGGGGCCGAACTGTATGCGCTCCAGCTCCGCCTCGCTCAAGCCGGCGCGCGCGCCCAGCACCAGATGTTGAATGAACTCGTACTCTGATCGGCGCAGCCAGCCTATTCTGAGGATCAACAGCTCGCGTATGCGCTTCGATAGGGTGCTCGTTGCCGAAATGTGG
>Ga0302308_10001180_pt1 | contig 21403 bp, 20 predicted proteins | sample III_Palsa_E3_3_FD_200531 | JGI IMG/M metagenome (GOLD analysis project Ga0302308, IMG submission 200531) | Peat permafrost microbial communities from Stordalen Mire near Abisko, Sweden - III_Palsa_E3_3 | ecosystem: Environmental > Terrestrial > Soil > Palsa > Peat permafrost | place: Sweden...
GTCGCCGGCCGGCAGTCGATGGCCTGACGCGGTTTCGGGGGCATCGTAGACACTGGAGCGCACGATGCCGGGCACCGCCGCGCCGGCGGCTTGTATCGTGTCGCTGGCCAGCTTTACCTGGTCATCGATTACCAGGACGTTCGAGGGTTTCAGCTGGCCCTGAACCAGCTGATTGTCGTGAAGGAACGTCAGCGCGTCCAGCAGCGGTGGCAGCATGGCCCGGACTTCATCGGAAGTCAGGGGCCGATGCGGCAGGATTTCCTCCAGGCTTTCCTCGGCATAACCCGTGACGGTGTACAGGTAGGCCTGCCCCTCCTGCTGGAACTGTCCGGATTCGATAAGGCGCGCCAGATGCGGGTGGGGCAGAGCGGCAACCCTGTGCCAATTGGCGAGCTGCGCATCGGCCGTGGAGGCGATGGCCGGGATGAATTTAATGGCGGCGTTGTCGAGGCCCAGCGCAGGAACATCCGTCAGGAAGACGGCGCTGTGACCGGTCTGACCCAGCAGGCGCCGCAGGGCAAATGTGCCATTGATCACCTGGCCCTGCCATGTCGCCCATGACTCAGTCATGATTTGCCATCCGGTGATGATCCTGAACGCACGGGCACCAAATTGCCCGCTGTCGCACCCTGACGACTGCGGCCAACTGAATATGTTACAGGAATGGGCTAACTGCTGCGGATTCTACAGCTGAAACGCAGCCCGATGGTGCGCGGCCGGTTCACCGTGATGGCCTGGTAGAACTGCCGATAATTGGCGAATAACTCCGCGTGCGTGTCGGTGAGATTCTCCCCGTACATCTGCAGCAGCCATTTCCCTGCCGGTCGAACGCGAGCGCGTCATTCGAACAGAGTGAACTGGACTGATACGTCGTCGCGAGCTGGACGAACGCGTCGTAGTTATTAAAGGATCGCTCATATTAAGCGGAATGATCCGGCGCCAGACTGGCGTCGTGGCCTACAGCGCCCGCGCCGCACAAGTGCTTCAATCCGCCTTTTCGCCACTTCAGAGGGTCGCAGGGCTATGAGCTACCTCACGTCCAATCTCGTTCCCGGGGAAAGAGTGGTCTATCAGACACGGCTGCATTGGGTCGTGATGCTGGGAAATCTGGTAGTGGGTTTGTTGCTGCTGGCAGCCGGCGCGGCACTGCTTTACTACGCGACTACCCGGGCTTCATTTGATATCGCCACGATACACGTCATGCAGGGGAGCGGCGTCGCGCTCATCGTGGCCGGGCTGGTCGCCATCCTCTGGGGTGCGGCGCGGCGCAATGCCACGGAGATGGCGGTGACCAATCGGCGCGTCATCGTCAAGACGGGGCTGGCCAGCCGCAGGACGATTGAAATGCTCCTGAACAAGGTCGAATCGATCGAGGTCAGCGAGACCACAATGGGCCGCCTGCTCGGTTACGGGGCCATTGTGGTCGTGGGGACCGGCGGTTCCACTGAACCGTTTCGCACCATCGCCCATCCGCTGACGTTTCGAAGCCGTCTGCAGCAGCAGATCGAAAAGCCGTTGCTGCTGCCCGAAGACGCCGTACGGGATCAGGGCTTGCCGAATACCGTTAGCGGGCCGGCAGCCGTAGGCTCAGCAGTGCGATAGTCGGTACCCGGCATCGCGGCGATCCTTGCCGCGAGCTGCGCCTCCAGACCGGGCGCGGGTTCTCTTGCACCCCAATGGCGCCGTCTCGGGTTCTGACGCCGGTCAGACATCGTCCTACCCGCTCTGCGCACCCGCCCACAAGGAATTCGTCCAAAGCCGGGGGCTGCAAGCGCCGCCGTTCCGTCGCAAGCGGGGCCGGGCCGAGGTAATTTTTTACCCGTACGGAAAAACGCATGTGAGTAGACAAGTAGACAAGAGGTTGTGAGTAGTCGGCAGTGGCCGAAACCGCAAAGCGTGTGAAGTTGGCTAAATTCGATTGTCAGGGAACGTCGTTGCACTACCGCGTACGCGGGCACGGTCCGTATCTTTTACTCATTCACGGACTCGGATCCAGCGGCGCCGACTGGGAGTTCCAGGCACGGGCACTGGAAGGGCGCTTCCGCATCATCGTTCCCGACCTCCCGGGCAGCGGCAATAGCATTCCGGCGGCCAAGGAGCAGTGCACGATTGCGGGTTTCGCGCAAACCCTCTGGGCACTGCTCGATCACCTCAAGGCATCATCGGTGAATATCGTCGGTTTCTCGCTCGGCGGTGCGGTCGCGCTCGAGATGTCAGTGGGGCGGCCCAAACGGGTGCTTCGACTGGCACTGATCAATAGTCTGTGCAGCTACCGCATCGATAGCCTGCGCAAGTGGCTCGAAGCCCGTGTGCCCCCGGTGCTGGTGCGACTGATCGGCATGCGGCGGATGGCCTGGCTGGTCGCCACGCGACTGTTCCCGAATTCCTGGCAGCAGCCCCTGCGCGAGCGCGCTGCCGCCGTCATCAGCGCAGCGCAGGCCAGCTCTTATCTCACCATGGCGTTGGCTTTAGAGGGCTGGAAATCTAGCGATGGCTTCGCGAGTCTCAAGGGCAAGACGCTGGTCATCGCGGCCGAGCACGACTTCACGCCATTGCCGGAAAAAAAGGCGATGGCAGCGGCGCTGGGCGCCCAATTCGTTGTGGTACGCGGCTCCCGGCACGGCACGCCCTTTGATTCAACCGAAGCTACCAATGCCTGTCTGTCGGCGTTCCTGTCGGATCGGCCTTTGCCGCACCCGGATCGCTGGATATGCGACGGTCCGCCCGTGGTGGAAAAGCTGTCGCTGCTGGCCGGGCTCTCCCGGCAGCAAATCCCGGGTCATTGAGACGCAGCGCTTGCCGCCCTATTTCAATTCGATTTCCAGGAATCGGAACTCGTAGGCATTGACGTTGATGACGTTGTGGTTCACGCCCGCAGGCCTGCTATAGGACAGACCGGCAGTCAGCTGCGCATCCCGCGTTCCCTCCGGCTCAATCAGTCGCAATGCTCCGGTGGTCAGCGGCACGACGACGTAATCCATACCGTGCACGTGCTGACCGGTTTCGGCTCCCGGAGCAAACGCCCACTCGGTGACGATGACACGCGGATTGTCGATCTGGACGGTGCGCACGGCTTTCATTCCCGCAATCTCCCTCCAATCTTCTCATCGGTCAACCATCGGTGAGGATGTGGGTTAACACGAGATGACGGCGGCCGCGTCCAGCGGCATGATCGCATTTCATGAAGGTCTGCATGCTCTCGATATCATTAATGGCGCTGGTGTGTCTGCAAGTGGCGGGATGCGCCAGTGCGGACCAGAGGAGCTCATCCGCGCGGGAGCGCAGCGTCGAACAAGCCGCCACGGCGCTCGAGCGCGACCGGTGATGTACCAACCATTGATTAAACGTAGGGCAGAGATGCCACGCGCGCGGAAATCGGATGCAGCCGACAATCCCGTGCTCCAGACCATCTGGGACATAGTGGCCATGATTCCGCATGGACGCGTATCAACGTACCGCAACGTAGCACGGGCGGCAGGTCTGGCGCGCGGCGCGCGGCAGGCCGGCTATGCGCTGCGCATGACACCGCCGGGGATGAAACTGCCGTGGCATCGAGTGCTCGGTGCCGGGGGACGAATCGTTTTCCCTGTGTCTTCGCCGCAGCATCGCGAGCAGGCCAGGCGTCTGCGCGCCGAGGGCGTCACTGTAAAAGGTGGGCGCGTTGATCCTTCCGCTCTTATAAACCTGGAAGAACTCTAGGCAGCCGCCCGGCCGCACACCGCGCGCGTCAGCGCTCCGATACCGTCAGTAGGGCGGCGCCCGATGGGCACGCTGGATCTTCGCAGCTTCCGCCCACCAGGCAAGATCATCGGCGAATCTGGGAAAGGCACCGGTCAATCGTTCGCCGAGGGGGCCTTGGGGCTGACCGTGCTCATCAACAGTCTCGGCAATCGGTCCCACGTTGATCGTGCTGGAGATGACCAGCAAGCCCATCTCCGACAGCGTCGGATGCCATGCATAGTTGGATCGCGCGCCACCCAGACGGCCGGCCGAATAGCTGACAAGGCCTGCGGGCCGCCAGAACCACTCCTCGAGGAAATGATCGGTCAGATTCTTCAGGCCCGGCTGCATTCCCCAGTTGTATTCGCCGGCCACGAACACGAAGGCATCGGCGCCGATGATACTTTTCGCCAGCTGCTCCAAGGCCGCGGGTGCGGTTCCCTTGGGGTACTCCTTGTACATGCGATCGAGCATGGGCAGGCCCACGGCCTTGGCGTCGATGAATTCGACGTCCTCGCCGCGCGCTCGCAACTGCGACACCACATAGGTCGCCAGGCGAATGCCCTTGCGATCGGTGCGATAAGAGCCGTAGAGGACGAGAATGCGGTTGGACATGCCTGGAGTTCTCGTGGCCATTGTGGCCACAGTGGGCGTCGGGCCGCAATGAGTCCTCCTGCCGTTGTTCAGGCGGCATCGGCCGCGGTTCGGAACCTCTCGCGCTGCGACCAGAAACTATCGGCAGTGTAGAGCGCCAATCCGCACCAGATCAGCAGACACGCGTGCCATTGCACGCTATCGAAGGGCTCCTTGTAGAACCATAGCCCGAGCAGGAACTGCACGCTGGGGGCGATGTATTGCAGCAGACCGAGCGTAGCGAGACGGATGCGACGCGCGCCGTAGGCGAACATCAGCAACGGGACCGTTGTGAACACGCCCGAGGCGACCGTCAGCACGTCGATGCGCGCATCGGCCAGCGCAAAGGCACTGTCGCCGGCGTGAATCCGCCAGATGAGCACCGCGGCTGCGACCGGAGACAGCATCAGCGTTTCCATGGTCAGGCCAGGTATCGGTCCCAGCCGGGACTGCTTCTTGAGAATGCCGTAGGTGGACCAGGTCGCCGTCAGGGCCAGGGCGATCCAGGGAAGATGGCCGGCGCGAAACAGCAGCAATCCCACGCCAGCCACAGCAAAGCCGAACGCCGTCCATTGCAAGGTGCGCAGCCGTTCGCGCAGAAAAAAGAACCCGAGCGCTACATTGCACAGCGGCGTCAGGAAATAGCCGAGGCTGCTGTCGATGACATGGCCGTTGTTGACCGCCCACACGTAGATGGTCCAGTTAGTGGCGAGCAGTACGCCGCTCAGGAGGCTCGCGGCAACCGTGGGTGCCGAGGACAGTGCGGTGCGCAGCTCGGCCAGTGCCCGTTGCCACAGCATGATCGCCAGCAGCAACAACAGCGACCAGACGATGCGGTGGGCGATCAACTCAAAAGGTGAGACCGCCTGAAGCGTCCGCCAGTAAAGCGGCCACAGACCCCAGAGCAGGAAACTTATGCCGGCGGCAAGGGCGCCGCGCGCGGCACCCGGGTGAGATTCTGAGGACATGGCGCTCGTGACGTAGGGCGCGCCAGTTTAATGCATTCACCGCGACCGCAAGCGAGCTCAGCGCGCCGCTCCCACGGCAATCAGCCTAAATAATATTGATATATAATAATCAGTTACAAGAATAAACAAGAATTGAGATTATCCGCATGCGAGACCCTGCCCGGTCACGCGACTCGCTCGCTCCGATGATCCGCTCACTAGAATGTCGCCCTATGACAATGTCCGAGGTCGCGCGGCGACGTTTCCTGCTGGGTGTGTTCGTTGTCTCCGGATTCACCGGACTGATCTACGAATCGATCTGGTCTCATTACCTCAAGCTGTTCCTGGGCCACGCGGCCTACGCACAGACGCTGGTGCTCGCCATCTACATGGGCGGCATGGCACTGGGTTCCTGGGGAGTGGCGCGCTACTCATACCGCATTCGGCGTCTGCTCTTTGGGTATGTGCTGGTCGAGGCACTGATCGGGTTGCTCGGCCTGGTGTTCCACCGCATTTTCGTCAACGCTATCGATTTCTCGTTCGTGTCCGCTATTCCCTCGATCTCAGCACCTTGGCTGATTGATGCGTACAAGTGGACCCTCGGTGCGTTGCTGATCCTGCCGCAGTCGATCCTGCTCGGGATGACCTTTCCGCTGATCAGCGGTGGTTTGATCCGTCGCTGGCCGGCGCACCCGGGCGAGACGCTGGCCACGCTCTACTTCACCAATAGTCTTGGCGCGGCTATCGGCGTCCTGGTCAGCGGTTTCGTACTCATCCGCGCCGTGGGTCTGCCCGGCACGATTCTCGTGGCGGGCCTGCTCAATCTGGCGCTGGCGCTGATCGTGTGGCTGGCGGTTCGTGCCGATGCCGAAACCGCAGGTGCATCGCAAGCCGGAGCGACATCCGTCAGCGGCGCGACACCCGCCGTGCGGTCGCTCGTCAGCTGGTTCACGCTCGCGGCATTCCTGACGGGTGCGGCCTCGTTCATGTACGAGATCGGCTGGATTCGCATGCTGAGCCTGGTACTGGGCAGCTCGACGCATTCCTTCGAACTGATGCTCAGCGCCTTCATCTTCGGACTGGCATTCGGTGGGCTGTACGTGCGCCGTCACATCGAGCACATCGTTGACCCGCGGCGCTATGTCGCCTGGGTATTGATTGCCATGGGCACGCTGGCCGCGCTGACTCTCCCGGCCTACAACCAGACCTTCGATCTGATGGCGTGGTTCCTCGGCAAATTTCCGCGCACTGCGGCCGGCTACGTGGGATTCAACCTGGTCGGTCAGCTGATCGCCGCACTGATCATGATGCCGGCGACCTTTTGCGCGGGCATGACCCTGCCACTGCTGACCAACGAACGTATGCGCCAGGGTGCGGGCGAGCGCGCCATCGGTGTCATTTACTCGGCCAATACCCTGGGCGCCATCGTCGGCGTGTTGCTGGCGATTCACCTGCTGATGCCGCTCATCGGCGTTAAAGGCGTCATCCTCGCTGGCGCGGCCATCCACTTGGGACTGGGCGCTTCGCGGCTCATCGTCGATCAGCGCCGGCCCTCGGCGCTGAGCGCGGTGGCGATGACGGCTGCCCTGGCGGTGCTCGCCGGCGCGATATTCATCGTGCAACTCGATCCGCTGCGCATGACTTCCGGCGTATACCGCACCGGCTCGGCGACACTGCCCGAAGGGGTGGCGGTCGACTATTTGCGCGATGGCAAGACTGCCACCATCAGCCTGGTAGACAGGGCCGGTCGTGTGACCATTGCCACCAACGGCAAGCCGGACGCCGGCATCCAGATGGGGCCGGGGGCGCCATCGCCCGATGAGGTGACGATGGTGCTGGCGGCCGCGGTTCCCTTGAGCATGCAGCCGCATCCGGCGCGCGTGGCCAACATCGGATTTGGATCGGGACTGACGACCCACACCTTGCTCGGCAGCGAGCGGGTGCAACGACTGGATTCCATCGAAATAGAACCGTTCATGGTCGCGGCTGCGCGGCAGGGCTACTTCGAGCGGATCCGCAACGTCTTCGAGGACCCGCGCAGTCACATCATTCTCGATGACGCCAAGACTTTTCTCGCCAGCGCCCATCAGCCGTATGACCTGATCGTCTCCGAGCCCTCCAACCCCTGGGTCAGCGGTGTTGCCACACTGTTCTCGGATGAGTTCTACGGCCGCATTGCGCAATATCTGACCCCCGATGGATATTTCGCGCAATGGATGCAGGTTTACGAAACCAACACCAATATCATCGCCTCGGTCATCAAGGCGCTGGCACCGCACTTCGGGGCCTACGCGCTGTACAACGTCGATGATGTCGACATGCTGATCATTGCCACGCGCGCCCCGACACTGCGCGCGCCCGACGAGGCACTGCTGCGCTCAAAACTGCTGCGCGCGGAACTGTCACGCGTCTCGATTCAATCGGTGGCCGATTTCCAGTCGCGCCAGATGGGCGACAACCATACGATCGGCCCGCTGCTCACATCGATGGCGGCACCGGCGAACTCCGACTTCTATCCCTACATCGATCTGAACGCGCCGCGGTCGCGATACCTGCGCGAGACCGCGATCGATCTGCCCGCACTGACCGTCTTGCCGATCCCTTTTTTCGAGCTGCTGGGAGCGCCGGCCGCCGCAGGTCCGACTGTCGAGCCTGCCGCCGGCAGCGCGCTGTTCCGCGATGGCCTCGTGCGCCGCGCACTGCAGATCCGTGAGGCGGCCGCCAGTGGCGATCTGAACGGACTGGATCCGATCACGGCTCGATTTCTCGCGCGCATCGAGCTGAGCCGGGAGCGTTGCGCTGACGAGTCGGCACGCCAGGAATGGCAGGATGCGGCCAGGGGAATCAGCGATGCGACCGCCTCCTACCTGACTGCGGCCGAGCTGCAGCCGCTGTGGCTCAAGATCGGCGCCAGCCCCTGCTATCAGATCGCAGGCGACGCGCGCCGCGCATGGGTGGATCTGTGGGCGGCCATCGCGCAGCGCGATGTGGCGCAGATTGCGCAACTGGGCACGCGCTTGCTCGGATCGCCGGCCGTGGATCTTGAGGATGACCTCACGTATTTGACCGTCGTGAGCGCCGCCGCCGAGCTGCGCGCTGGCGATGTGGGCGCTGCCCGAGAGCTGCTGGACAGGCAGTGGCCGCACATCAATCACGATGGCAAGTTCGCGTTTGCCCTGCTGGACCTGCGCGCCATCGCGCAGCGTTGACTCCTCAGGGATCGGCGGTCACGCGCGGCACAGCATCGATGACATCCGTCATCGAGACGAAGCGCTCCGGCTGCCTCAACAGCAGCCGCGCCATGGCGAGCGCACGTGCCTCGCATCCGGCGCGGCGCTGCGGATCGGGGATGGCTTCCAGATCGATCACATGGGCAAAGCCGACGATGCGGCGGATCATCTTGCAGGCAGCGAATCCGAGCATGTCGGCGAACAAGGCCTGCATCTGCGCGCGTTGGGCCGTCTCGAGCGCCGCACGATCCGCGGGCGCCTGGAAGAGATCGGAGGGAAACGCATCGCCCTCGGCATGCTCGTTCCAGAGGCTTAAGTAGCGGGCGCGGAAGGCGACCCAGAAGGCCTGGAGCTGCTCGAGAATCCAGTCACGATACGCCGAACGATCATCGTTCGAGGTGGCATGCCCGGCCTGTGAATACCAGCTCAGCAGCAGATTGCCGAAGAAGGCGCCCAGGTCGAAGCCGACGGGGCCGTAGAAAGCGAACTCCGGATCGATAACGCGGGTGTCAGTCTCCGTCACCATCACCGAACCGGAATGCAGATCGCCATGGATCAGCGCTTCGGGCTGACCGAGGAATTTCTGGCCGAAGCGCGCCGCGGCCAGCTTGAGCGGCGCATCGGCACGGATCGCGGCCACCAAGGCATCGAGCTGCGGGGCAGTGTGACGATTGCGCGCGCTGACCCGGTAGGGATCCTTGAAGACCAGGTCAACCGTGATCCGCAGCAGCGGCAGGTTGGCCGCGAACAGCGCCACGCCCGTCAGCTTGCGCTCGAAGGGCCACGCGAGATCGGACGTGAAAAAGCAGGCGCGGGCGACGTAGTCGCCCATGTCGCGCGCCAGCGCCGGATATTCCCGCCCGGTAATCAGCCCGTGCCGCAGGATGATGTGGGGCGAGAGTCGCTCCATGACCAGGCAGTAGCGTTCGCGGTCGAAGTGATGGATCGCCGGTATGCGCGCTCCCACGTAGGGGGCCACGGCCTCGAAGTAGGCCTGCTCAAAGAAGATCCGGTCCGGCGACATGGGCCATGACGGTCCCGCGGCACGCACGTAGGGCAAGGCCTGCTTGACGCACACCGATCCGTCCGGCCCTTCAACGATAAAGACCAGATTGAGGTTGCCATCGCCGACTTCCCGGATCTGCCAGGCTGCAGGTTGCGGCCCCAGGCGTGCGCGCACATTGGCAATAGCGCCCAGATAATCTCGCAACGAAGCCGGATCGAGAATGTGCATGACTGGAGTGGGTATCACCGGCCTTGGGGACCGCGCGTGTCCGGCAGCTGCTCGCCGCTGCTGCGCAGCTCCTCGTCGCTCGCATCCTGCTGGCCGTAGTGGCGGAATTTTTCGATGATGGTGCGCATTTCGCTCTCATCGAGAATGCGCGGCTCACCGATCCCCAGCGCCGCGCAATACTGCGCGGCGAGATTCTCCACTTCGCCGGCCAGCGACAACGCCGCTGGCAGATCGGCGCCGACGGCGATGAGGCCATGATTGCCCAGCAGGCAGGCGCGGCGATCTTCGAGTGCGACGATGGCCGCATCCGACAGCGCCTGCGTACCGAAGGTGCGATAGGGCGCACAGCGGATATCCGCGCCGCCCGCCACCGCCACCATGTAGTGAAATGCGGGAATGCCGCGGCCATGGCAGGCCAGCGCGGTCGCGAAACGGGAATGGGTGTGCACGATGGCAGCGACGTCGGACCTCGAATGGAAAATGTCGCGATGGAAGCGCCACTCGCTTGATGGGCGCCGGTGTCCGTACCAACGGCCGTCCAGCTGCATCAGTGGAATATCCTGCGGCAGCAGCGCTTCATAGGCCATGCCGGTCGGGCTGATGAAGAAAGTATTCTCATCGCGCCGCAGACTCACATTGCCGGAAGTGCCGTGTGTCAGGCCGCGCCGCGTCAGCTCCCGACAAGCCTCGATCACCGCCTCGCGCGCGCTCATCCGGCCGCCCGCTGCTCGGGGTAGAGACTTAAGAGTCCCGCGCGGCTCGCCGCGCACACGCCGCGCTCGGTAATGAGGGCAGTGACCAGGCGCGCCGGGGTTACATCGAAGGCAAGATTGAGCGCGGGGCTGCCCTCCGGCGTCAAGCGCACCGTCTCGATCGCACCGGCGGCAGTCATGCCGCTGATGTGGGTGAGTTCTTGTGCCGAGCGCTCCTCGATGGGTATGTCCCGTCCCTGATCGAGCGACCAGTCGAGGGTGCTCACCGGCAAGGCCACGTAGAAGGGCACACCGTTGTCGTGCGCGGCCAATGCCTTCAGGTACGTGCCCACCTTGTTACAGACATCGCCGGTGGCCGTGGTGCGGTCGCTGCCCACGATCGCCAGGTCCACGCGGCCGCGCTGCATCAGGTGGCCGCCGAGATTGTCGGCGATCACCGTGTGAGGTACTCCATGCGCGCCGAGTTCAAACGCCGTCAACGCGGCGCCCTGATTGCGCGGGCGCGTCTCATCGACCCACACATGGACCGCGATGCCGGCATCATGCGCCATGTAGATGGGCGCGAGCGCGGTGCCCCAATCCACGCAGGCGAGCCAGCCGGCATTGCAGTGGGTCAGGATGTTGACCACGCGGCCCACCGAGACTGATGTCTGGCGGATGATCTCCAGCCCGTGCACGCCGATGCGGCGGCACTGCTCGACGTCGGCATCGCAGATCAGGGCGGCTTCGCGATAGGCAGCCTCGGTCCGTGCTGCCGGCGGCAGCGGCAGTAGCGCACCGCGCACGCGCTGCAATGCCCAGGCGAGGTTGTGCGCCGTCGGTCGCGTGGCCTGCAGGTTTCGGACCGCCTCATCAATCGAGGTGCCGCCAGCGCCCGATCGCATAGCCAACGCCATGCCATAGGCGGCCGTGGCCCCGATCAACGGCGCGCCGCGCACGACCATGGTGCGAATGGCCTGCGCCGCATCCTCGAGTGTGTCCAGCCGCAGCGTGGTGAACTCGAAGGGCAGGCGCGACTGGTCGATGACCTCCACGGCACCATCGGCGCGCGCCCAAATCGTCCGGTAATGCCTGCCCGCGATCTTCATCGCACCAATGCTCGCGGTTTCGAGTCCGAACCGCAACGAGCGGCATCCAGGGGGTAAACTGGGGCATGGCCGATATCCGGGCTGTGCACGCCGACATCACCACGCTTGTCATGGATGCGATCGTGAACGCGGCTAACTCATCGCTGCTGGGCGGCGGCGGAGTGGACGGCGCCATTCACCGCGCGGCGGGCCCGGAACTGCTGGCCGCATGCCGGCAATTGCGCGGCTGCCAGACCGGAGACGCCAAGATCACGCGCGGCTTCAGATTGCCCGCGCGGCACATCATTCACACCGTGGGGCCGATATGGCAGGGCGGCGCTTCTGGAGAACCCGAACTGCTGGCGTCCTGTTATCGACGCTCGCTCGAACTGGCGGTGCAACACCGGGTGACATCGATTGCATTTCCCTCGATCAGCATCGGTGCCTACGCATTCCCCGCCGATCTCGCGACCCCCATCGCGGTAGACACGGTCAGGCAATTCGATACCGCGGGTTCCGAGCTGCGGGAAATCGTTTTCTGCTGCTACTCGGCGCCGGTGCTGGCCTTGTACGAGAAATCGCTGGCTAGAGCAGCGGCGTAACGGCGCCGCCGCTCATTCGACGAAGGGTTCCACCTCGACGCGCCGTCCGCACAGGAACGCATCGGCCACCAGCTCGAGCGGTGCCAGGTCCACATCGCTGCGGCCGCCGTGCACCAGGCTGGCGAAATGCGCATACAGCGCCGGGTATTCCATGCTGGCAGGGACGTCCACGGCGCGGCCATTCAGCGTCATCGCGCTGCCGCCCGCCAGTAGCGCCAGCTCTGCCTGTTCCGTATCGACATGAATGTTCCAGCTCGGCGGGCCGGTGTGCAGGAAATCCAGTTCCATGTGCACGGCTGTCCCATTGGTATCGAGTACCGCGTGCGCCGCGATCGGGGCCTCGCAGTTGCGGGGAAAGAACAGCTCCGCGTCCTTCAGCCGCAGCGTGCCGGGCAGGATGCGCGTCAGGATCGACAGGGCGTTGATGCCGGGATCGAAGACGCCGAGGCCGCCGGCGCGCCAGATCCATGCCTGGCCGGGATGCCACTCGCGGACGTTCTCCTTCCAGGTGACGCTGACGGCGCGCGGCGCCTTGCCCGCGAGCCACGCCCGCGCCGGTTCGACGGCGCGGCCATAGCGGGAATGCCAGGCAGCGAACAATGTCACGCGCTGCCGTTCCGCCAGCCGCGCCAGTGCCACGACCTCGCTGATCGTCATACCGGGTGGTTTCTCGAGCAGCACGTGCCGCCCTTGCTCGAGGGCGTAATGGGCCGCCTCGAATCGCGCCTGCGGCGTCGTGCACAGGGCCACGGCCGTGATCGCCGGCACCTCGGACAACAGCGTCTGAATGTTGGGATAGGAGGTGAGTCCTTCGATCCGGCTGTGAGGACTCGCGCCGGCGAGCAGCCGGAAGGCGCCATCGGCAGCCAGCGCCGGCACATGCTGATCGCGCGCGATCTTGCCCAAGCCCACGAGCCCGACATTGATGGGGGCCGGCGCGGGCACGCGCATGTTCAAGGCTGGTACTCCGGCTCGGCAATCCCCTGCACACCGGTACGGTACAGGAACACGGCGCCAGCGTGCGGTTCGGATTGCAGCGTCGATTCGTTCAGGCCCTCGCGCGCGCTGCTCACACAGAGCATGTCCAGGTTCGGGCCTGCAAAGCAGGGGCAGGTGGGTTGGCTCGCAGGCGTGGCGATGGTGCGGTCGATTCGGCCCTGCGGTGTGTAGCGAACCACGCAACCGCCGCCCCAATGGGCACTCCACACGCAGCCGTCGGCATCCACCGTCGCACCATCCGGCACTGCACCCACAGGCGTGGTCGCAAACAGGCGCGGAGGTCCGAGTGTGCCCTCCGGTTCGCGGATGTCGTAGACGCGGATCGTGCGAGTGGGAGAATCGGCGAAATACAGCAGCTTGCCGTCCGGGCTGATACAGAGCCCGTTGGAGATGCGCACCTCGCCGATATGGCAGCGCAGGCCGTCGCGGGCATCGATCGAGTAGAGGCATCCCCTGGCCGGGCTGGCATCCTGCTCGACCATCGTGCCGCTCCAGAAGCGTCCGCGGCGATCGACACGCCCGTCGTTGAAGCGGATGCCCGGGACGATTGCCTCGGGACGCGCCAGCCATTCGATCGCGCCGGTGCGCGGATCGTACAGCGCGATGCCGCTGGCGAAGGCTGTGATCAACCGGTCCTCGCCGGCGATCAGACCAAACGATCCGATGCGCTCGGGAGTATCGAGCACTTCCATCGCACCGTCCGACCAGTCGTAGCGATACAACTCACAGCCCGCAATGTCGGTCCAGCATAGCCGTTGCCGCCGCGAGTCCCACAGGATGCCCTCGCCGAGGATGTTGCGGGAACCGAGAATGTCGACCGGCTTCATCAGAGTGTCACGATGCTGCCCGTGCCGAGCGATACGCGGCAACCAGCGTTCTCGCGCGCTGTTCGATATCGCCGAGACTGTAGGTCGGACGATACAGTTCAGAGCCCAGGCCGAATCCGGCGGCCCCTGCTGCCATCCAGGCGGAGAGGTCCGGTGCGCCCACGCCGCCGACCGGATACACCCGCACATCGTCCGGCAACACCGCCCGCAATGCCTGCAGGTGCCGCGGCCCGTAACTGATGGCCGGAAAGAGCTTCAGGTGGCGCGCGCCGGCCGCGATGGCCGCAAAGGCTTCGGTCGCCGTGGCGATGCCGGGCATCATCTGCATGCCCAGTCGCAGCGCTTCACGAATCACCGCCGCATCGCAGTTGGGTGCCACCACGAGGCGTGCTCCGGCGGTGTGCGTGCGCTGTACCTGCTCCACGGTCAACACGGTGCCGGCGCCGATCAGGCATTCGGCGCCATGGGATGCCGCCAGCGCCGCGATGCTCGCGTAGGGCTCGGGCGAATTCAGGGGCACTTCGATGATGCGGATGCCGGCCTTGTGCAGCAGCGCTGCAATCGAGACCACCTGTGCCGGCGCCACGCCGCGCAGGATGGCCACCAGGGCGTGCTCGCGGCTGGGCAGATCAGTGGGCAGCATTCATCACCACTTTTTTGTCGTGCAGCTGTCGATGGATTTGACCGAGGCCAGTGATCGACGCGATGGCGCCGTCGAACTGCGTGCTCGCGTAGCCATGGCGTTCGAGCGCGCGGGCGTAGAGGGAAGTGAGTGCCGGTGATCCGATCAGCTGCACGGTGCGCCCGGCAGCGGCGTGCGGCAGCGCCTGCAGCGCGCCGGCGATGTCACTGGCGATCAGCAGTCCGGAGAGAAAGGCTGCAGCGTCCTGCGTCGCGAGCTCGCCGCTGAGCCGGCGCGACCGGCACTCGAATAATCGATGCAGCAGCTGCGCCTGCGGGAAACGGTTGAATTCCGCCACTCCCTGCTCGAATGACTCGCCCCCCGGCGTCGTGGCCACCTGCGGCCCATCGCGCACCAGCACGCTGTGATCCTGCAGCAGCGCAAACAGCTCGCCGGTGGGCGCGGTCAGGAATTCGCTGATCGCACCTTCCTGCAGCAGCACCCACTTGGTGTGGGTGCCCGGCAGGCAGAGCAGGTGGTGGCCCCGGCACAGCGCCGCATTGTTCGACAGCGCTCCCATGATCTGCGTTTCCTCGCCACGCAGGAAATCCGGTGCGCCGAAGCGATTGCGGCAGGAGAGGCCCGGTACGATGCTGATGCTGCGCTCCGGAGGCGACACGCAGGCCGCGGCGATCTGCTTGGGCAGCGCGGGACAGGCCACATAGGGAGCCTGAACCCAGCCGATGCTCGATCCGACCATGCCGCACAGAATCGTCGGCATTGCGCCGTATCGCTGCTGCCACGGCGCCCGCAGGCCGTCAAAAATTGCCTCGAAGCGGCCGCGAGAGTCAGCGGCACCCGGGCCGGTGATGGTGTCGAGCACGCTGCCATCTGCCTGGCAGAGGAACAACCGGCAATGCGTAGTGCCCCAGTCCCCGGCCACGAACTGCGGATCGCCCATTAATGGGATTCTCGTTCCACCGTGCTGCCGCTGCCACCGGCCAGGAAATCCAGATCGCAGCCGCGGTCGGCCTGTGTCACGTGCTGGATGTAGAGCTGGTAGTAGCCGCGCGTGTACTTGGGCGCCGGTCGATTAGCCTCCCAGGCCCGGGTGCGCGAGGCAAGTTCTTCCGGCGTGATCAGCAGTTCGATACGGCGCGCCGCACCGTCGAACAGAATCTCGTCCCCATTGCGCACCATGGCCAGCGGTCCGCCGGCTTGCGCTTCCGGAGCGACGTGCAGCACCACGGTGCCGAAAGCGGTGCCGCTCATGCGGGCATCGGAGATGCGCAGCATGTCGCGTACGCCCTGCTCGAGCAGCTTGCGCGGCAGCGGCATGTTGCCCACTTCAGGCATGCCGGGGTAACCCTTGGGTCCGCAACCCTTGAGCACCAGCACCGAGCTGGCGTCGACTTCGAGCTGCGGATCGTCGATGCGTGTCCGCAGATCCTCGATGGATTCGAACACCACGGCACGGCCTCGATGCTTGAACAGCGTCGAACTGGCGGCGCTCGGCTTCATGACGGCGCCATTGGGACAAAGGTTGCCGTGCAGTACCCAGATGCCGGCTGTTGCATTGACCGGATCGGCCATCGTCCGGATGACCTCGCGATTGAAACATTCTGCCGTCGCGATGACTTCACCCAGGGTTAGTCCGGACACGGTAGACACCTCGGTATGCAGAATCGGCGCCAGTTCCTTCATGACGGCCGGAAGTCCCCCGGCGTAGTGCAGATCCTCCATCAGGAAGCGCCCTGAAGGCTGCAGATTGACCAGTAACGGAATGTTCGAAGTGAGCTGATCGAAGTCCTCGAGTGACAGCGGCACGCCGAGCCGACCCGCGATCGCGAGCAGGTGGACCACGGCATTGGTGGAGCCGCCGATGGCGCCCAGCACGCGAATCGCATTCTCAAAGGCGCTGCGCGTCAGGATTTTCGACAGCTTGAGGTCATCGCGCGCCATTCGTACGATCAGGCGGCCGCTCTCATGCGCGTTGCGGCGACGGCGTGCATCGACTGCCGGCGCGGTCGCGTTGAAGGGCAGGGCAACGCCCATCGCTTCCATCAGGCACGCCATGGTCGAGGCCGTGCCCATGGTCATGCAGGTGCCGGGCGTGCGCGACATGCCCGACTCGGCCGCCATGAAATCATCCAGCGACATATTGCCGGCTCGAACGTCTTCGCTGAATTTCCAGACGTCGGTGCCCGACCCGATATCGCAGCCGCGGAATTTGCCGTTGAGCATGGGGCCGCTCGACACGACCACCGTCGGCAGATCGACGCTCGCCGCGCCCATCAGCTGTCCGGGGGTGGTTTTGTCGCAGCCGCCGAGCAGCACTACCGCGTCGATCGGATTGCCGCGAATCGATTCTTCCACCTCCATCGCCAGCAGATTCCTGAACAGCATCGCGGTTGGCCGCATCTGCGTCTCGCCCAGCGACATCGCAGGAAATTCCAGCGGCAGGCCGCCGGCCTCCCAGACACCGCGCTTGACGTGTTCCGCGAGATCCCGCAGGCCTGCATTGCAGGGCGTGAGTTCCGACCAGGTATTGCAGATGCCGATCACCGGCCGGCCGTCGAAGACGTCGGGCGGAAAACCCTGGCTCTTCATCCAGCTGCGGTGGATGAACCCGTCGCGATCCTTGCCGCCATAGGTGCGGCTGCTTCGCAGCGGCTTCTTTTCGGTGGTCATTGCGCCTGCTTGTGTTCGTCCGCTAAGCCGCGCCGGGCGGACCAAACCTGATTTTATGCAGTCAATATAACACGGCGACCGCACCCGGCCGGGGGGTGCCGCTGAGCTGTATTACCAGCCCACCGCCTGGCCGTCCTTGCGGTGATCCGAGCCGCCGCGATAGACGCGTTGTTCCTTTGACCCCGGACCCTCCTTGGGGGGCGTCTGCACCAGGATGGATTGGAAGCCTCCCATGTTGCCGCCATCGGCCGAGTGGACATTGTGTCCCATCGCACCAAGCGCGCTGCCGACCACGTCGAAGAGCGGCGATTCGAGCTCCAGCACATTGGGAATCTGCTCGTGGTGGAATCGGGCCATGTCACTGGCCGCCTGCACGTTGGCGCCGAGGTCGATCATATTTACCAGTACCTGTGCATGGCCCTGGGGCTGCATGTCCCCTCCCATGAGGGTGAGGGTCATGAGCGGCGCGCCATCGTGCATCACGAAGCCCGCCGACAAAGTGTTGTAGGGGCGCTTGTGCGGCGCCAGCGCGTTTGGGCTCTTTGGGTCCAGCGAGAACAGCGTGCCGCGATTGTGAAGTATGAAGCCGTATCCCGGAACGGTGATCCCGGAACCGAATTCCCAATAGTTGCTGTTTACCCAGGACACCATATTGCCCTCGCTGTCGGCGGTCGCCAGCACGATGGTGTCGCCGTTGCCATTGGCGGTTCCCGGCGGCCAGGGCACCGAGGCGTGCCTGGGATCGACGCGATCGCACAGCGTTGCCGCGTAGTCGATCGACAGCAGCCGCTCCAGCGGCACCTTGGTGAAATTCGGATCGCCATTGAAGGCATGCAGATCCGAATAGGCGAGCTTCTTGGCTTCCACCAGCAAATGCCAGTAGAGCGGTGAACGCGGCCCCAGGCTTGCCAGCGGCTCGCCCGGTGCCCAGCGCGGTACGCAGGCTTGCAGAATGTTGAGCATCTCCAGCGCCGCCCAATCCTGGGACGGCGGCGGCAGCTCGTAGATGTCGTAGCCGTGGTACTGCGACTTCGCCGGTTCACGCCATTCGCCCTGGTAGGAGGACAGGTCATCGAGCGTCATGGTGCCGCCGAGCGCGGTCGATTTAGCGACGATGGCGCGCGCCACTTCGCCGCGATAGAAGCCCGCCGCCCCGCGCCGCGCCAGCAGCTCGAAGGTTCGCGCGAGGTCCGGATTGCGGAACACGGTGCCGGCAGTGGGCGGCTTGCCGTCGATGTACCAGGCGCGAACCGAATCCGGATCGGGCACGAGTGTGCCATCGCTGCCCTTGATGGCGTCCGGCAGCAGCCAATCGCTGGCAATACGCTCGCTGACCGGTGCACCCTCGCGCGCGTAGTAGATCGCAGGCTCCAGCACCTGTTTGAGACTCATGGTGCCGAACCGCCGCAGCATCGCTTCCCAGCCCCATGCGGCGCCGGGCACGGTGACCGGCAGAATGCCGAACACCGGCATGCCGGAGCCCGGGCCAGGGTTCTTGGGGTCACGCTCGTAGCCGAGCGAGTTCAGGTGTTCGATGGTCGCACCGGTCGGCGCCGTGCCGCTGGCATTGAGTGCGTAGAGCTTGTTCTCGGCGGCAACGTAGACGATCGCAAACAGATCGCCGCCAACGCCCGTCATCATCGGTTCGACTACGTTGAGCACCGCGGCAGTTGCCACCGCCGCGTCGATGGCATTGCCGCCCTGGGTCAGGATCTGCAGCCCGGCCTGTGCCGCCAGCGGCTGGCTGGTGGCGACCATGCCATGTTGAGCGATGACTTCCGATCGGCTCTGCGGGTGCCAGCCCTCGGAACGTTCGCCGCGCACGGCCTTGCAGAAGGGCGGCGGGGCATCGCCATCACACAGCGTAGGTACCGCTGGCGCCGCCACGGCCCGGCTAACCGCCAGCGCGGCGGCTGCCGTCGCAACCCATAGCTCAGACCTTCGGCGAGTCATTCTCATGTGCACGCTGCTTCCATCGATACGTGGGTATCATCGCACGGGTGCCAGTAAACGGAGAGCAGCCATGCAGAACCACCGGGTAGTATCGCGCGATGAATGGATAGCGGCGCGCAGGGCACTGCTCGCGCGCGAGAAGGAAGAAACACACCTGCGTGATGCCGTGAATGCCGAACGGCTTGCACTGCCATGGGTGCGCGTTGAACCAAACTATCAATTTGAAACGCCCGGCGGCTCCATGACATTGAGCGCGCTTTTCGATGGGCGCAGTCAGCTCATCGTCTATCACTTCATGCTCGCGCCGGGTTGGGAAGCGGGCTGTCCTGGCTGCTCCTTTCTCGCCGATCACCTCGACGGCGCGCTGCCGCATCTCAATCATCACGACGTGACGCTGGTGGCTGTCTCACGCGCGCCGCTGACGGAAATCGAACGGTATCGGCGACGCATGGGCTGGCATTTCCCCTGGGCGTCCTCCTTCGGCAGCACGTTCAACCACGACTTCCATGTCACCTTCACCGAACAGGAACTCGCAACGGGCACGGTGGAGTACAACTTCGTGCCTACGCCCGCTGACAAGGGCACGGCGGAAATGCCGGGACTATCGGCCTTCTATCGCAACGAGGCCGGCGAAGTTTTTCATACCTATTCGAGCTATGCGCGCGGGCCAGAGCAGCTGCTTGGCACGCTGATGATTCTCGATCGGGCGCCCAAGGGTCGCAACGAACGCACGACCATGGATTTCGTGAAGCGGCACGACGAGTATGAGGCCGCGTCCGGCACATCCTGCTGCGGCACGAAGTAATCCGGGTTCGGGCTGCAGCGTTAATCCATGTACGGAGTATATTAGTCCATAACATCATATAGTTACGGAGATAATCTAATTTAAATTGGCATTACGAAGATACCTGGCGCGAAGCGGCATCAACACCGTGATCGCCAACAAGGCAGTCAGAAAGTCCAGCGCAATCACCGCCGAGAAAACCGCGATCCAGCTACCCGTACTCTCATGCATCCAGGCCGCCAGCGGGCCGCCGAGGATGGAGCCCACACCCTGCGCCATGTACAGGAAGCCGTAATTGGTGCTGGCGTGCGTTCTGCCGAAGGTATCGGTCAAGGTCGATGGAAACAGCGAGAAAATCTCTCCCCAACCGAAAAAGGCCACGCCGGAGAGCAGCACGAACAGCACCGGGTCATTGCGGTTGATGAGCCAGAGCGTCATCGCAATGCCCTCGAAGGCGAAGGCCAGGGTCATGGTGCGCTCGCGCCCTATGCGGTCCGACACCCAGCCGAAAAAGGGACGCGTGAAGCCGTTGGTGAATCGGTCAAGCGTCAGCGCCAGCGGTAACGCTGCGGTTCCAAACACGACGGCCGTGCTGACGCCAAAGTCCTTGGCGAATGCACCCATCTGGGAAATCACCATCAGTCCGGAAGTGGACATCATCGTGAACATGACGAACATCAACCAGAAGACCGGTGATCGCAGTACCAGCGATGGTCCCGCATCGCGCGTGCGGGTCGGAGCCGGCTCTCCTGTGTGCGTGAGGTCATCGGGCGGGCGCCGCATGCCCTGCGCGGCCAGCAACGCCACGGCGCCTATCCCTGCGCCAAAGCGCAGCAGCGTCTGCTGATAGCCGAGGGCAGCGATGCTGTGGGAGATGGGAAAGGTCGTGAGCGCGGCTCCCATGCCATAGCCCGCCGCCACCATGCCGGTGGCGAAGCCGCGCCGATCCGGAAACCATTGCACCATGTGGCCGACGATGCCCACGTAGATGACGCCGGTGCCGATGCCTCCCAGGACCCCGTAGGTCAGATACAGCGCAGTGACCTGTGTGGCCTGCGATGCCAGTACCCAGCTCAACCCGGTCAGTACGCCTCCGGCCGAGAGCAGTGAGCGTGGTCCGAAGCGCTCGATCAGATAGCCCTGCAGCGGTGACAGAAAAGTCTGGAACACGATCAGCAGCGAAAACGTGATCTGCAGCTGCGATAGCTTGACCCCCAGCGCAGCCAGCAGGGGTTTGGTCAGCAGCGCCCACACGTACTGCGGACTGGATATGGCCATCATGCAGATCAGTCCGAGCGACAGTTGCACCCATCGGTTCGACGCCCATACGCGATTGGGGGTCGTAGACATGGCAATTCCCCTGTAAGAATTCTTTTGGCAA